>FWWM01001307.1_pt1 | contig 75572 bp, 70 predicted proteins | sample 2228351 | NCBI WGS metagenome assembly FWWM01 (sample SAMEA103939774, study PRJEB20133) | metagenome | reverse complement strand
GATCATTTGCCGTAGACTGTGAATCAGCGCTCCCGTCACGTCCGAACGCGATCGCGTTCTGGAGGACACGATCTCTCCGAGAAAATAAAAGTACGGATTCGTGTCGAACCGCTCCAAGGCTTCGAGATACGGCGGCGTCCCGGAATCATACGCTCCCGACGTCTCCCGAATGGTCAGGTCCAGCAACATCCCCGCCGAGGCATGCTCCAACTTGACCTCGCATGTAATCTCTGTCCCGTACGTATCGAACCTATATTGCCGTCCCCGTTCCTCACGGTATCGTACCTTGAGCGTCAGATCGTGCGGATCACTCGCCTTGGGGACCACCGTGAATCCCGCGTCTGTCAACTTGATTTTCAGAGCGGGCCCGATTTGCGAGAGGGTGCGTCCTCGCGGATGCCAGGTGGAAAAGGTCAGGTCGATATAGATGGACTTGGCCTCAGCGATCTGCGCGTACTCGGCATCCGTCAGAACCCGTTCGTTGACATCAACTGCGCGCGCGTTTTCGAGCGCACTCAACGTCAACACGGCCACCAACAACAGTGTTCTCGCAGCCATATGTGACGTTCCGCATCCCATGCGGCTACGGACATTACACTCGCGGCGCCGCTCGGAGTCAAGCATGGTCCGGACGCCCGATCACTTGCACGATGAGCTCCAGCTCGACCGGCGCATGGAGCGGCAATTCGGCGGCGCCCAGCGCGACGCGCGCGTGACGGCCCGCCTCACCAAACAGGGACACGAGCAGATCGGACGCGCCGTTGATCACCGACGGATGCTGAACGAACCCTTCGGCCGACGCCACGTGTCCGACCATGCGCACGACGCGCTTCACCCGATCCAACGTTCCCAATTCGTTCCGGATGATCGCCAGCGCGTTCAACAGGGCAATCCGGGCCGCCTCGGCTCCCCGCTCGACCGTCAATTCCCGGCCCAATTTGCCTGTCAACGCCACCTGCCCGTCGCGGAACGGAATCACGCCGCTCAAGAACAGCAGATCGCCCGCCTGAACCGCCGGCACATAGGTCGCGACCGGCTTGGGCGGCGGCGGGAGTTCGATGCCGAGTTGCCTCAATCGCGCTTCAAACGACATCGCCGGTCCCTTCGTGCATCAACAGGCGTCAAGCGGATCTTATGTCTTTTGCGGAGGCCTGTCTTTTCGGACGGTTCGCGTCTGACGTTTCACGCATCACGTTTTCTCATCCCGGACGCAGCGCGTCTAAAAAACTCTCGCCGCACGCCAGCCGCGGGGCTCCCAAAGCTTCCGCGATCGTCTGCCCCAGATCGGCGGCGGTCGGGTGCGTTCCCAGATCCACCCCACGCGCAAGCCTCGGCCCGCTGATCAGCAACGGCGCGTACTCGCGCGAATGGATCCGTCCGGTTCCGATCGGATCGGCCCCATGATCGGCGGTCAGGCAGAGAAGGTCGCCGGGACGGAGCTTCTCCTGAAGCCTCGGCAACAGCTCGTCGAACTCTTGTAAGGCCGTCGCATAGGAGGGGGCGTTCTGGCGGGCCAGATCGACGCTCGCAAAGATCAAGCCGCGGGGCACCTTGCTCAAAATCTTTCCCGTCTCTTCAAACACCCGGACGGTCGTCCCCGCGCGCGCGGATCGGGTCAACCCGCGACCGGCGAACAGATCGTCGATCTTGCCTATGCCTATCACCAACTGCCCAGACCGATTAAGCGTGTCGAGCAGTGTTTGTCCGGTCGGCTCCAGAACAAAATCGCGCCGCTTGTCCGTGAGCACGAACGCGCCGACCTCTCCGGCAAACGGGCGCGCAACGATCCGAGGCACTGGACACGTGGATTTCAGCGCCTTCCTCGTCTCTCGACACAACTTGTAGAGGGCCTCCGGCGCAACGACCGTCTCGTGGGCGGCGACCTGAAGGTCGCTACCTCCGCTTGTGAACAGGATCAGTGCACCGCCGCGTAGGTGTTCCGGCCCCAGTTCGTTGACGATGTCCGCCGCCGGGGCCGCGCGATTCCCCAGGATCTTTCGCCCGCTCACGCCTTCGACGACAGCCAAGATTTCCTTGGGAAACCCGTTCGGGTAGGCAGGCAGCGGCTCATCCAGCGACAGTCCGGCCAGTTCCCAGTGACCGGTGATGGAATCCTTTCCTTTGGAGAGAAACCCGAGCTTGCCGAAACATCCGTCCGGTTGGCCGATCGGACGCACGCCTTTGAACTCGCCGACATGCCCTAGACCCAAGACCTCCAGGTTGGGCGCGGTCAGCCCGCCGACCTCTTCTGAGACATGCGCCAAGGTGTTGCAATCGGCGTCCCCGTATTCCGGCGCATCCGGTAACGCGCCGACGCCAAGTCCGTCCAGAACCATGAGGATGACACGATTGACCATGGTCCGCGCACTATAGCAGAAGCCTATTCGGTCCGTAAGGCGGAGCGGTGATCCACCGGGGATGGAAACTCGCGGACGAGTCGAAACATTGAGAGAAAGGTCGCAGGTTTGAGAGCGTATCAGTTCGTCGTGCGGCGACGAAGCATCCGGCCCGCTTCCACGTCACACCGCGCACTTGCCTCCCCAACACCGAGTCACCTGCTGCCGATCGGGCGATTATGATGAACTCCACCCGGCGGTCAACCGCCGGCGTCATCGCCGTTTCGTAGCCGCCAACCACTCCTCCGTAATCTTCACGCTTGCACTGGTGCCGATCCGCTCGGCCCCCGCCTCCAACAGAGCTTGCGCCGTCCGCCAATCTCTGATCCCGCCCGAGGCTTTCACCCTGGCTTGACCCGCAACCGTCGCCTTCATCAGCCGCACATCCTCCACCGTGGCCCCTCCGGCGCCAAAACCCGTCGAGGTTTTCACATACTCGGCGCCGGCATCGACCGCCAGCCGACAAGCCGTCACCTTCTCCTCCCGCGTCAGATAACAAACTTCGAGAATCACCTTATGACCGACTCCCGGCGTAGCCTTGACGACCTCTTCAATGTCCAACCGGACGAGACTGTACTCGCCGGATTTCAGACGGCTGATGTTGATCACCATGTCCAATTCTCTGGCGCCGCGCCCGGCCGCCTCCGCCGCCTCGGCGACTTTCACCTTTGTCGTTTGGCCGCCTAACGGGAACCCGACCGGAATCCCGACCCGGATCGCCGTGCCTTTGACCGCGGCCATGGCGTCATCGACATAGCACGGAGGCACAAAGACGACGCTGAATCCGTACTTCACCGCTTCTCCGCACAGACGGAGCACGTCGGCTTTGGTGGCGTCAGGCTGCAGGAGCGTGTGGTCGATGAGAGCCGGAAGGTCGGCGATCAACATGCGTCACGATACTCTGCGGAAAGGCCGGCGCTGATACTTTTCGACCGCCCGATTATGTTCCTCCAGCGTGGAGGAGAACTGGTGCGTGCCGTCATTGCGCGAGACGAAATAGAGATACGGCACTGCCGCCGGATACAGCGCCGCTCGGATCGATCGCGCGCCCGGACTGGCGATCGGTCCGGGCGGCAGTCCCTTCACCCGATAGGTGTTGTAGGGGCTCTTATCGTCCAGGTCCTGCCTTCGGAGATTGCCGTCGAACGACGCCGCTAATCCATAAATTACGGTGGGGTCGCTCTGGAGCGGGATGTTTTTCCGCAGGCGGTTGTGGAAGACCGCCGAAATGAGCGGGCGTTCCTCATCCACGCTGGTCTCCTTTTCAATCACGGAGGCCAGGGTCAGGACTTCGTGGATGCTCAGGTTGACCTGCTTCGCCCGCTCGCGCAATTCCGGCGTGAACGCTTGCCACAGATTGTCCACCAATACACGGAGAGCGTCTCCCGCCTTGGTGCGACGGGCGAATCGGTACGTATCGGGGAAGAGATATCCCTCCAGGCTGTCCGCATCGATGCCCAGAGTCCGAATGAACTCGCGATCCTGCGCCAGACGAAGGAACTCGGCCTGATCGATCAACCCACGCTCTCCAAGCGTCTCCGCAATCTGGGTCATAGTGAATCCTTCCGGAATCGTGACCTGATGCAGGACCACGCGACCCGAGACGAGCTTGGCCAAAATCTCTGCGGGCAGCATGCCCGCGTTGAGTTCATACTCCCCCGGATGGATCTTGCGGTCGGCGTCATTGGCTTTGCCCAGGAGAAGAAACGCCGAGCGACTCTTGATGAGCTGCTCCCGCTCCAATAACGTCGCCACCTGTTGGAACGACGCTCCTTCGGGGACGAGCACGATCTTGGTGGGAGGTGTGTCGGAGCGAGAAGCGGCCGGAGCGGCCGCCCATTGCATCACCTGATACCCGGCTATGCCGCCCAAGGCGAGCGAGGCGACGATCAGCCAGGGAGCCAGTCGAGTGGTCATCATGCCGATCTCGGCTGCGCGACGTCGTTAGCCGCCGGAACCGTCCGTCGCTTCTTCCTCCCGCCCCGCTTCGCCGCCATGGACCGTTGAGGCCAGGTTCTCGAGATAACTTTGGAGCAGGAGCGCGGCAGCGACGCGGTCCACCGCTCCTTTTCTCTTATTCCGGCTGACGTCGGCGGCGATCAGGAACTGTTCGGCTGACTTAGTGGTCATCCGTTCATCCCAGGTGACTACCGGTACGTTGAGGACCTGCGTCAATCGCTCGACGAATCGGTTCACCGCTTGCGCAGCCGGCCCGACCTCGCCGTCCAGCCGAAGCGGGATGCCCATCACCACCGTGCCGACTTCGTGCGTCCGCACCAGATGCTGGATGTGCGCGATGTCCGCATCGAGACTGCGCCGTTCGAACGTTTCGAGCGGTTGCGCGATCCATCTCAACTCATCGCTCACGGCCACGCCGATGCGCTTGGTGCCGTGATCCAGAGCCATGATGCGCGTTCCAGCCATCAGCTTACCGCTCCAGCGCCTTTTGCACCAGCCCAAACACTTTTTCCAGCGCCGCCCCGAGCCGCTCGGGACGCTTGCCGCCGGCCTGCGCCATCTCGGGCCGCCCGCCGCCGGTCCCCCCCACCTCGGCCGCCATGTCGCGGATCAAATCGCCGGCCTTGAGGCGCGCCGTCAAATCTTTGGTGACCACAACCAGCAACGACACTTTGCCCTCATTGACCGCCCCCAACGCGATCACGCCGCTCCGCAGCTTGTCCCGCAGTTGGTCGGCCAACGCGCGCATGCCGGCGACATCCAGACCGTCGGTCCGCTGGGCGTGCACCCGGACGCCGCTCACGGTTCTGACCTGCGCGTCGACCGCCGACCCGCCGGCCATCTTGAGTTTCAATTCTTCCAGTTCGCGCTCTTTCTCCTTTAATTGCGCCGTCAGCTTGCGGGTTTTCGCCACCAACTCCGAAGGGCTGGCTTTGAGGAGCTCGGACAACTCCCGAATCTCCGCCTCCAACCGCTTCATATGGGCGAGCGCCCCGCTGCCCGTCAGGGCTTCGATCCGGCGCACACCGGCCGCCACCCCGGTCTCCGACACGATACGAAACACGCCGATCTCTCCGGTCTGCCGGCAATGGGTGCCGCCGCACAGTTCCTTGCTGAACGACTCGATGCTCACCACCCGCACTCGGTCGCCGTACTTGTCGCCGAAGAAGGCCAACGCTCCGGCCGCCACTGCGTCCTGGACTCCCATCACCTCGGTGCGCACCCGTTCGTTGCGGCGCACATGCTCGTTCACCATCGATTCGATCTCGTCGATGTCGCGCGAGGACAGAGGCTTGAAATGGGCGAAATCGAAACGGAGCCGATGGGGCGCCACCAGCGAGCCGTATTGTTTGACGTGCGGACCCAGCAGTTCCCGCAGCGCCGCATGGACCAGATGGGTTGCGGTATGGTTTCGGGCCGCGTCCTGTCGGGTCACCGGGTTGACCATCGTCTGGACCGGCTCTCCCTCGCGGATACGACCTGCCCGCACGGTGCCTTTATGGACGATCAAGCTGGTCACCGGCCTGGTCGTGTCCACCACCTCCACACGCCCCTCAGGTCCGGTCAGCATCCCGCGATCCCCCACCTGACCTCCGCCCTCGGCATAGAACGGCGTCTCGCTCAGCACCAGCTCGATCTCGTCGCCTTCGACCGCTTCTTTGACCAGTCGGTCCCCCTTCAGGATCGCTTGGATGACGCTCTCCGATTCCAACCGCTCATAGCCGACAAAGCGCGTCGCGCCCACCTTTCCCGCCACTTCCACCAGCACCGGCCTGGCCGCTTCCTCCTCGAATCCGGCTGTCCTTCTCGCGCGGGTTCGTTGCTCCTCGATCGCGCGCTCGAAGCTGGCTTCGTCCAGTGTCATCTCCTGTTCCCGGCAGGCCTCGGCGATCAGGTCCAACGGGAATCCGTAGGTGTCATACAGCTTGAAGACGTCCGTCCCCGGCAACACGGACTTGCCGGCGCCTTTCACCTTGGCGATCATGTCGTTGAGAATCGGCAATCCCTGATCCAGCGTCGCGATGAACCGTTCCTCCTCGCCCTGCGTCACTTCCGCGATCGTCTCCGCCGCGGCGTGGAGTTCCGGATAGGCGTCGCCCATCAGCGCGACGACGGCTCCGGTCAGCTTATAGAGGAACGGTTCGGTCAGCCCAAGCAGTCGACCGTGGCGCGCCGCCCGGCGCAGGATGCGTCGCAGCACATAACCGCGCCCCTCGTTGGACGGCAGAACGCCGTCGGTGACGAGAAAGGTGATCGCGCGCAGATGGTCGGCCACGACGCGCATGGATCGATCGGCGACCTCGTCGTCGCCGTACAGGCGGCCGGCCTGCGAGCCGATCGCGGCCAGCAGCGGCCGAAACAGGTCGCTGTCGTAGTTGCTGTATTGCCCCTGCGCCACCGCGGCCAGCCGCTCCAAGCCCATGCCGGTATCGATGCTGGGTCTCGGCAGCGGATGCAACTTTCCGCCGGCATCGCGGTTGTGCTGCATAAAGACCAAGTTCCAGATCTCGATGACCCGGTCGCCTTCGCCGTTGGGCACATCGTCGCCCGGCACCGCCGGCCCCTGGTCGTAATGAATCTCGGAACACGGGCCGCAGGGTCCGGTATCGGCCATCTGCCAGAAGTTATCCTTCTCCCCGAAGCGCATGATCCGCGCCGCCGGCATCCCGATTTTCTCCCACAGACGGTAGGCCTCGTCGTCTTCCCGGAAGACGGTGACCCACAGGCGGTCTTTCGCCAGTCCGACGGTCTTGGTGAGGAACTCCCACCCGAACCGGATCGCCTCGTCCTTGAAGTAATCGCCGAACGAGAAGTTGCCGAGCATTTCAAAGAAGGTATGGTGCCGGCGCGTATAGCCGACATTCTCCAGATCGTTGTGCTTCCCGCCGGCCCGGAGACACTTCTGCACGGTCACCGCGCGGCGGTACGATCTGGTTTCCTCGCCGAGAAACACCCGCTTGAACTGATTCATCCCCGCGTTGGTGAACAGCAGGGTGGGATCCGCCTGCGGAATCAGCGGCGAGCTCGGCACAGCCTGATGGCCCTGGCTCTCAAAGTAACGGACAAAAGCCTGGCGCAGGTCCTGGGCGCTGCAATTCATTGTCGACTAGGCTCCACAATTCCGGTTCTCGCTAGGCACGACGTCGTCGATCGTCTCTTGGTCAAATCCGCGTTGCCGGAGCAGCCGTGCAGCCCGGCTCGGAGAAACCGCCGCCCGCCTGGACACCTGTTGGATCGCCTGCATGGCCAACTCCCGCTCACGGTCGTGCCCATAGAGGCGATCGAGTGTCTCGGCGACAAGGCCTTCGGCCAACCCTTGTCGTACCAACTCCGCTTTCAACGCCTCGCGCCCCATCGGGCGTCGGGCCAACCGTGCCTCCGCCCACCGCAGGGCAAAGGCGCGATCATTGACGTACCCCGCCTTGGCCAGCCGGCGCAGTACCGAATGAACCTGTGCCCGGGAGGCGCCCCTGCGGTCGAGATACCGTGCGACCTGAGCGCTGGTGCGATCTCGTTGGGCCAGGTAGCGGAGTGCGGCTTGCTCGACCCGATCAGTGGAGATGACGGCGCGAGGCATCCCCTCAGCCTGACTGTGCGGCCTTCTGCCGGCACTGATGCGTCAACCCAGGAACGCTCAGGCCCCGGCTCGGACGCTATGGCCCCTCCGGTCCTCGCTCCGGTTTTCCAGGCGTTTCTCTTCTTTCACCTCGGCTTTCTTCTCCCCGCCGCGGCCTGGAATACCCGCCAACTCCCGCAACCGGCCCTCGATTTCCCGAGCCACCGCCTGATTGGTTTTCAAATAATCTCGGACCGCTTCCCGTCCCTGCCCCAGCCGCTCCCCTTTATAGGAGTACCACGCGCCGGACTTCTCCAGGACTTTCTTCTCGACGCCGAGATCCACCAACTCGCCGGCCTTAGAGATGCCTTCCGCGAACATGACGTCGAATTCAGCCTGCTTGAATGGCGGGGCCAGCTTGTTCTTGACGACCTTCACCCGCACTCGGCTGCCCGTCACGTCCTGTCCCTCTTTAATCGATTCGATCCGCCTGATGTCCAGCCGCACGGAGGAATAAAACTTCAGCGCGTTGCCGCCGGTGGTGGTCTCCGGATTGCCGAACATCACGCCCAGCTTCATCCGAATTTGATTGATGAAGATCACCGTGGTCTGCGACTTGGAGATGGCGGCCGTCAGCTTACGCAGGGCCTGCGACATGAGTCGGGCTTGCAAGCCCATGTGGGCGTCGCCCATCTCTCCTTCGATCTCGGCTCGCGGGACCAGCGCCGCGACCGAGTCCACGACGATGAGATCGACCGCGCCGCTGCGGACCAACGTTTCGGCGATCTCCAGCGCCTGTTCGCCGGTGTCCGGCTGCGACACCAACAGGTCGTCCGTCTGCACCCCCAGCTTCCTCGCATACCCCAGATCGAGCGCATGCTCGGCATCGATAAAGGCCGCGATCCCGCCGGCTCGTTGTGCTTCGGCGATGGCATGGAGTGTCAGGGTGGTTTTGCCCGACGCTTCTGGGCCGAAAATTTCGACGACCCGTCCTCGCGGGAAGCCGCCGACACCCAGGGCGATATCGAGTCCCAGAGAACCGGTTGAGATGGCCGGGACATCGGCCGGCGCCTCCGCCGTCCCCAGTTTCATGATCGCGCCCTTCCCGTACTGTTTTTCAATCTGGGACAGGGCAAGGTCCAACGCCCGTTTCTTTTCGTCTCTTTCGGCCATCGCGATGCTCCTTGTGGTTGGCGGGAATCGGCGGATTATACCGAACTTCCCTGAGTAAACCTAGTCTGCCTCGACACTCTTTTCGCTACACGGCGGCTGCTTGCTGCAATTCAACTTGCCAGAGCCGCCGATACTCCGCGCCGGTGGGTTTGAGTTCACTCCTCATGAGAGCGATCGCGCCGACGACCAGGTTCCCGCACGACAGCGGGCGGTCGAACACCCCGCTCTGCGCCAGGACCTTGCCGACCTGCCTCTCCCCGTCCTTGACCCTCGCCAGCGTGAGGTGCGGACTGAACGGCTTCGCCTCCGACGCAAACCCTAGCGGCTCGAGCGCCCGCTCGACCACCTGATGCAATCGGCGCCACCGACCTACTTCCTCGGATTGCTCGGCCCCGCCGACGCACCCGATCCAGAAGACCCGCGGCCCGTTCCTATTGGGAAATACCCCGATCCCTCCCACCGGGACGGTAAAACGCGACGTACCGGCCAGCGCGGGGCCGAGCGCGTGTCTGATCCGATCCACGAACGCCTCCTCGATATCTCCGAGGAATTTGACCGTCACATGAATGGATTCCGGACGGACCCACTGAATGCGCGCGTCGCGCCCGAGCTGTCGGCCGATCCGATCGCGAAGCTCGCGTTGGACCTGCTCGATCGCGGCGCGCAGATTCTCGTCCAACTCCACCGCGAGGAATGCGCGGATCATCGATGATCGGCTCCCAAGCCCAGCAGCCACCGGCGCAGGAGATCCAGCGCGGCCTGTGAAGACCGGAGCTTGATCGCGTCACGGTCCCCGTGAAATCGAAACTCCTTGGTGAGACTGTTTTTCCCTCCCCAATCAAGCCCGACATAGACCAACCCGACCGGCTTCGCCGCCGTGCCGCCGCCCGGACCGGCGATCCCCGTCACGCTCAACCCCACCGCCGTGCCGCTCCGTTCGCGAACCCCCTTCGCCATGGCTGTGGCGACCGCATCGCTCACCGCACCGTGCTCGGCGATCAGCTCGTTCGGCACCCCCAACAACTCCGTTTTGGATCGATTGCTGTAGCTGACGACGACACGGTCCAGATAGTTCGAGGCTCCCGGCACCTGCGTGAGCCGATGGCCGATCAAGCCTCCGGTGCACGATTCGGCGACCGCCAGGGTGAGTTGTTTGTCGGCGAGAAGGCGGCCGACGACGGTTTCCATCGTGTCTTCGCCCTCGGCGAAGGCGAATTCACCGAGGCGCCGGCGGATTTCGTGAAACACACGCGTCAGAACATCAACGGCGCGTGCGGGGCTGGTCGATCGCAACCGTTTCGACTCCATCGCAGCGGGAGAGGCGGTCAGCGACACCAGCACACCCAGCGGCGAAGCCTGAAGCCCAAGCCGTATGCCGCTGTTTCTAGGGACGACGCCCCTGAGCCCGAGGTCAATTTCCGATTCGGGCAGGCCGAAGGTGTGAAGCACTCGCCGGACTATCGGAGCAGGCTGTTCCCGCCCGCTTCTTCCCCCTATTCGTCTTTGCAGCCTGGGCAGCACCTCCGCGGTCGCCATCGCCCGCGCTTCAGCGGGCACGCCGGGCAAGGCCGCCAGGAAGGCGCCCTTCCACTCCAGACAGAAACCGGGCGCCGTCCCCACAGGATTGATCAGCACCTCCGCTCCGGCGGGGATCAGCGCCTGCCGCAACTGCGCGGCAGCAGGTCTCCGGCCCCACGCCGCAAGGCGTCGCCTCATGCTCTCCAGCGCGTGAGCGCGTCGGCGCAACGGCCGCCCCGTCACCCGTGCCACCGCTTCCCGCGTCAGGTCATCCTCGGTCGGTCCCAACCCGCCGGTCATCACGACCACGTCCGCGCGGCGCACGGCCGTCCGAATCACGTCGGCGATGTCGGCCTCTTCATCGCCGACCACGGACTTGAACCGTACTTCGACGCCGAGCGACGCCAGTAGATTCGTCAGGAACAGCGAATTAGTCTCCGTCCGTCCCCCGATGAGCAATTCGGAACCGATGGCGAGAATTTCAGCTTTCCACATAGGATTCCGAGGAGACGGCTCAGTCAATCTGGGCGAAGTCCAGCTCAAACGTGACCTCTCCTCCTCCGGAGGGAAACACCACAAGCTTGGTCTTGGCGCGCGGATCGAGATCGGCATAGGCGAAGGACGCGACGACCTTGGCGCGATACGCAGGCGAACTCGGCCAAACCGCGGTCCGAGCCGCCCGTCCGTCGAATCGGACATTCAGCGGCTTGATCGTCTTCCCGTTTTGCTCCAGAACCATATAGCTGTCCACCGCGAAGTTCGGCCGGTCGCCGAAGAGAATGACGCTGACCAGCAACGTCTTGGCATTCAGAATCTGAGCGATCTCTTGCTCGGTCGGCGTCGCAGAGCGGAGCGCGAAATGGGTGCCCATCACGACCAACCCGTTGAGCTTGGTCATCAGGAACCCCTTGGGATGCAAGTCATCGGTTGCTCCGAACCAGGCATAGAGCTGATCCGGAGGGATGCGCTTCTCCGCAGCGGCCCTGCCTTGTTGCAGAGCGGCTTCGATCTGGACGCGGGTCGGCTGGACTTCGATGCCCTGCGCCTCGAACGGAAGAATAAGTCCCATCACGAGCCCTCCCCATTCGAGACTGCGAAGCCTTCGCCCATGCCGCGACGAGGGAAACCACGCTGTCATGGTCGGAGGCACTAGCAGATTGTTCGAACCTCTGTCAACGAGCCCGCACGGTCCCGGACATGTTGACAAACAAAAGGACGAAGTGCTAAAGACAGTGCCTCTTATCCGATTGAAATATTCCAGAAATTTCATGGAGGACCGTAATGGCCAGCCCTGAACAATCCGCGAAGCGCCAGTACGTGAACTTTGCTTTCTATAAGGTTGATCCTGCCTGGCGGAGACTGCCAGAAGACGAGCGGTCCAGAGGCAAACAAGAGTTTATTCGTGCCGTCGAAGAGTACACCGGAAAGGTCATGGTGCTGGCCTACACCACCGTCGGCATCCGCGGCGATTGCGACTTCATGTTGTGGCGAATCAGCTATGAGTTGGAGCTGTTCCAGGAGATGAGTACCAAGATCCTGGCCAGCGGATTGGGCAAGTATCTGGCGACGCCGTATTCCTATTTGTCGATGACCAAACGATCGATCTACGTCGATCATCACACGCATGAAAATCAAGAGAGTAAACGGCTCACGATCATCCCCGGCAAAAGCAAGTACATCTTCGTGTATCCGTTCGTGAAAACCCGCGAGTGGTTCCTGCTCACGAAAGCGGCCCGCCAAGGCATGATGGACGAGCATATCGAAGTCGGCCATCGTTTCCCTTCCGTGAAACTCAACACCACGTATTCCTTCGGGCTTGACGACCAGGAGTGGGTGGTGGCGTTCGAAACCGACAAACCCGAGGATTTTCTGGATCTCGTGATGGCTCTCCGGGAGACCGAAGGCAGCCGTTACACCTTGCGTGATACGCCGATCTTCACGTGCATTCGAAAGAGTCTGAAGGAAGCTCTGGACACTCTGGGAGGCTGACCGGTCGATCTGTCGTTTTGCGTTGAGCGGCCTTCGGTCTCTCCACCGAAGGCCGCTTGTTTGTGACGCGACACCGCAGACATGCCGCTCATAAACGGACCGCAAATTTCCCGTGCCGCAGTCCCCTCAGCCCGAACATCGATTCCCTTCCGCGCCCACCCCCGCCGTTTCGCCATCCCTTGCCGCAATCTTGTCGGTGTTGATCCCCGGTCTTGGCCAGGCGCTCCAAGGGAGACCCAAACAGGCCTTGACCATTTTTCTGACCGGCTTCTTGCTTGTCGCCTGCGCCTGGCTGGGCGGACGCCTGGGCGGGTCCGGAGCCGGGGTGTTCTTGTTCATGCTGTTGGCCCTTCCCTGGTGGGCTGCCCAGAGTTACCACGCCTACCTGTCGCGTACGCCTGACCCGCCCGGGTTACTGCAAACCTTTCGGATCGCCTGGGCGAAGGCTCACGATATCCGCTACCTCGGCGGTCTGTTCCTGCTCACGGCCCTGACGGATTTCTACATCATTGTCGCGAACCCGACGTACGCCTTGACCATCTTCTGCATCAAACCGGACGGGCTGATGGGCATTCTGGCCAAAGCCCAATCTCCCACCCTTCATGTCTTGATCGGCTATGGGTTTCTGCGCCTTCGCCGGTGGTCGCTCTTCCTCTACCTGGTCTATGCGGGTTTCGGCCTTCTGAACGCGACCGCCAACTTCGCGTGTTTCGGGTACGGCCGTGTCCGGTTTGTGTTCTTGATCACCCTCCCAGCCTTCACCGCCTATGTGATCTGGCGAAGGGCCTGCTTTTCCTCGCCGGGATCGATGGTCAAGCGTCCGGCACTTTGACACCCGGACCCGCCGTGTGTTATTTGAACTGTATCTGCGCGGTTGTTTGCTTCCAGCAATCTGTTTTCCGGACAACGAAACATGGCCGATAACACAGCGTTGTACGCGATCCGCTACCCGGACGGATCGGTCAGCCTGTACGTGGACGAGGAGTATGCCCTTGAACGGGGAGTCGATCCCGCCAAGCTGGTCCGGGTGGAGATTCCCAGAGAACTGTTCATCAGCGGAACGGTCCAGCAGATCCGAGAATACGTCGCCTTGTATCTGGAATCGCATCAGAGCGGCTCCGCCTGAAACCGGAGCGGCCGCCCGGAGATTTCCTCTTCCATGGCATCCGTGATTACCGCCGAAGCTGTCCAAGCTGTGATCGACGCCCTGCCGATCCAGGGACGCATCATGATGCGTCTGCTTTTTCTCCAATACTTCGACGTCACTCAGGAAGACATCGAATACATGGCGGCGGACCGGCCGGATCCCCGCCGCCAGACCGGTACCAAGGCTCCTCCACATGTCCTGATGTCCCGCGAGGCGATCGAGTCGGTCTCGGACCGCGTCGCCCAATATCATCGCCAGGTTCGGTTGCGCCGGGAACGGACGTCGCTGCAAGTGGAGTGTCTCCGCAAGTTGTGCGCGCTCTGTGAGTCCCAGGCTGATCGGGCCGAGCATTTGTTGACGTCGAAATTCGAGCTCAGTCCGACGGCGTTGAAGGAAGTCCGGCAGCAGGCTCGTATCGCGCTTCCCAAGCCGGCCATCCGAGCGCTCGAGCAAAAATGGGAGAACGAGCAAATCTCGGAAGCGGATTATCAGAAAGAACGGCTGATCATCGAATGTCAGACCCAGGTGAGGCTGGCGGAACGACACCGAAAACGCCTTGACCTGTCGCAACGGGAACACGTCACCGCCAATCACACTCCACTCCAAGATCATGAAATCGCCCACATCTGGGGCATTCCGGCCAGCAGCCTGGCTGGTCGAAAGGTGAAGTGCCTGCATCAGTACCTGCAGGCCTTGCAGGCTCGGTTGCAAACCTCCACATCCCCGCTTCAGCAGGCAGGATCGCCTCCGCTGGATCTTTGGAAAGAGACCTTGACGGCCTTGTCCCGGCGCCCCGTCGAGCGGTCGGTAGCCGTGTACGACGGCCTGGAGAGAACGGAGTCGGCCTTGCTGGAAAAATTGGCGGCTTTCGCCTGGGGAACCCTGCCTGAGGAGGTAGAAGGAAGGTTTTGGCTTTCCCTGGTGCATGGAGCCAGCTCCAACGCCGTTCACTCGGAACCGACCCGCTCGCTTTTCGGGTTGCAACGCCTGGCCGCGATTCTCTCGGATATCGACATGTCTCCGGAAGCGCTCGAACAGGAACTTCTCACGCGAACCGCGCCGAAGCCCAAAGTGGCCATCGAGCAACTCGAAGCTCCCATCGAGCAGACGCCTCTTGAACTGGGTGAAATGGGGCAACACGTGTTGAAAAGTCTCATGGGAGAAGATCGGAACTAACCGCGACGAACCGCCGGTTATCATTTCAAATCCAAAGTCGGCTGAACGCAAAGTCGCTTTCATCTCCGAACCATGCGGGTTTCCGAAGAAACAAGATCCGGACAAGCTCGGTTTTGCCATTTTGAAATTTTTCGGCTCATTCCTGTATAATTTGCTTATGCAGAATGCGGAACGGGCGGTTCGGACACTGAGCGGGACTCTCCGGCTGTTCCTTCCCGTTCCGGTTTTCCTCCTCTTCTTCGTTTCTGTATCTCAACCTACCACGCTGCGTGCGGCGAACGTCCTGGACATCGCCGAACTTCTCTCCCATCCTGACCAATATGACCACCAGGTGGTCACCGTCGCCGGCAAGGTGACAAACGTTCAACTCGCGACGAACAGGCAAGGCCAGCCGGCTTACGGTTTCCTGCTTCAGGACCATGCCGGCACGTTGAAAGTGATCGGACTCGGCAAAGCCGAGGTACGAGAAGGCGATCTGGTGATCGTCGAAGGCATATTCAGTCGCCTGCGCCAGGCCGGACGAGCCATCGTGTACAACGAGATCAAGGCCACTGCGATCATGCCGATGAACAGACTGAATCCGGACTTGATCGGATAACGCCCTCCTCGCTCCTTATTTTTTCACCGCGCGCCCATACGCATTGATTTCCACACATCGTAAAGTTCGACCACTAACTCGTGCCGACGACACGGGGTACGCCTCTTGACGCCGTCGAACCCACATTGGTACAACCACTTCCCGTGGCGGTGTAGCTCAGTTGGTAGAGCAGCGGACTCATAAGCCGCGGGTCGGGGGTTCGATACCCTCCACCGCCACCAAACCGCACTTCGTGTGTACCGCTGGCTCCTCATCGCTGTTTCGTACTGCGTAAACCCTTGGCTCCTCATCGCTGTTTCGTACTGCGTAAACCCTTCAGTGTTCGTCGTCGGTCGAACCCCCGACCGAGGGTTTCGAAGGGAATGTGCTCCCTTCGTGGGGAGCGCACGAGAGGGCTGGCCCTTTTGTGGGAGCCGGTGAGGCAGGCTTCAGAGCCGATCCGGCGACGGAGGGGGTTCGATACCCTCCACCGCCACCAAACCGAGCTTGCTCGTGCCGCGGGCACATTAGCGTTTTATCGTGATTGATGCCCGCGGACAAACACCTTCGTCCTTACAAAATTGTCTTGATCATTCCGACAGCTTGCCGAAACCGCGAGCCATCCGATAGCGCTCGGCGAGCGGAGGGACACCTCCGGTTGACTTCCTCTTTCTCCAATTCCGAACTTGCTCGACCCGGAGCCTTGAGAAATTGCTCTTGGCGACGGGATAAAACCCTTTCGCTACCCTCCCCTCCACTGCTGTCACACCACGCTTCGCTCGAGCCGGCCGCTTATTTGAGATGTAGCGTCACCGACGCAGCCGGACCTTGACGCCTCAATCGCAGCAGCCGGTGAGAAATTGCTGGCGCTGCATGAACGCGCCAAGGCATGTGCCGCACAAATCGAGCGCCGAATGGGTCTGCCGATCGAGGCAGCGAGTCCGTTGCGGCACCATCATTCCGCAATCTGAACAGGCCCCTTCTGTGCTTGGATCAGTTCCGCGACGCAGTCTCATGGGACGCCCTCCTTCTATTTTCCCGAACAGTCCGCTGGGGCGGCGTCAGGATAGGGCGGTTCATCAAACGGCTGAACCACGAACCGGTCCAGGGCTGAGTCGATCCTACGCCACAAGCCGGTTCACTCAACCGGTGGTGGAGTTGATTCACACGGGCGTTCAACTGCTCGACCGTGCGTTCTAGTCCGATGAGACGCTCGGTCAGTCGGTGCGATATCCGGACAGCCATATGTCACCTCCTTGTAATGACCACCGTCAATCAGCGGCAATACCTCACGACACCGATGAGAACTCCTTCGATGCGGAAATCATCCGAGGGCGTCACGATAATCGGCTTCATCGACGGGTTTGCCGGGTGCAGTTCGATGCGATCCGCTTTCTGGTAGAACGTCTTGATCGTGGCTTCTTGATTCACGAGCGCGACCACGGTTTGGCCGTTCCGCGCCGTCGCTTGCTTACGAACGATGACCAGATCCCCGGGCAGAATGCCCGCGTCCACCATCGATTCGCCCTTCACCCGCAGGGCGAAATTCTCTCCGTCCCGCAACATCCCCGGAGGCACCTCGACCAACTCGGACTGAGGAACCGGTTCAATTGGCGCCCCGGCAGCCACAATCCCGGTCATGGGGATCTGCGTGGATGGCCGCAGGTGTTTGAGGGCGACCTCCACCACGCCGGGGATACGGCGCGTTCCCGCCTCATAGCGGGTGATGGTCATGCGGGTCGTGTGGAGCGCTTTGGCAAGCTGCTCTTGCGTCAATCCCAACGAATGTCGGAGTTGTTTCAGTTCCAGTGGCTTCATGAAGTAACCAATGGTTACATCATCGGATCGGCGCGTGTCAAGCCCCTAATTTCGCACGCAATAACCTGTGTTCCCGACAAGGAAGGTCAAAAGAACCCGGGAGAAAGACGGCCGGCGACGTCGGCAGGACCGAGAGCTTGATCGAAGGTCTCATGCCTACTCTGCAACGCTTCAGTCAACCAGGAAGGCCCACAGTCAAAGCTAAGACAACCGAACCGTACAGGAGCAATTATCCCCAATCTCGGGCTTGTCCCTGTGTATTTTGTCATCGGCGCAGCCAGCCGGACTTGTTGACGATCTGGAAACCGTCGGCCAATCGGAAAAACACAAGCGTTTTAATATGCCGATGGATGCTAATGCCTACACCTCTTTTCTTCCCCTCAATTAGTTGGGGTTCAAACCTGCTCACGTTCAATGCTCAAAAATTAGGCAAGTTGTTAGAGCGCTGATCATTTGCCGCGTCTGAGCGTTGCGAAGTCGACTTATTCACAGGGATATCCACAAAACTTGGGGAGAGAACAATCCGAGCCTATTGAGCCTGCCCATCGCGTCGAGGAATCAGATGGACGGATCCCGCCTTGATCGCAGCGGCGATCGGCACTCCAGGTATCAGACCAAGCTGCTCCAACGAGGAACGGGTGACCGTGGCGGTCAGAAAAAACCCACAATCCATACGAACTCTCGCCAGGGCGCCTACTGAACCGATCTCGCACACAACCCCGCGCAAATGATTGCGTGCGCTGGTCGCGCCGGTTCCGACCGGTTCAAGAATGACATCTTCGGCCCTGATACAGACGAACACCTCCGGTCCAATTTCCTCCGCGCAGAGCGCCTGAAGCTTGATTCCTTCGACGTCCACTGTGGCAAGTCCCTGGGAACTGTCGATCACTCTGCCCCGCACCACTGTTTCCACCCCGACGACCCGAGCGATCTCGGCATCCTGTGGACGGCTGAACACGTCCTGCGGCGTCCCCACCTGGAGCACGCGGCCCTCGCTGATCACCGCCATCAGATCGCCAAGCGTCAGCGCTTCCGCCCAATCATGCGTGACCACGATCGACGGTAACTCCAGTCGCTTGAGCAGCATTCTCAGCTCGCCGCACAGGCGGGAGCGGATCGGAGTATCCAAGGCCGAGAGCGGTTCATCGAGCAACAGCAACTGCGGCCGCCGGGCAATGGCTCTCGCTAGCGCAACGCGCTGTTGCTGTCCTCCCGAAAGCTGGCCGGGTCTGGCGCGCTCCAGACCTTGCAATTGCAACAGCGCCACCACCTCGGCGATCCGGCGTTCACGCTCGCGCGCCGACAGATCACCGAGACCATAGGCAATGTTGCCCGCGACCGTATAGGTCGGAAACAGGGCGTAGTCCTGCGCCATGTAGCCGACTCGCCGGGCCTGGGGCGACACCCGTATCCCGCGCGCCGTATCGAGCCACGTGTGGGACAGGAAGCGGATGAGGCCCTGTTCCGGCCATTCCAGCCCGGCAAGACAACGGAGGATCGTGGTCTTACCGGACCCCGATGGTCCGAAGAGAATCAGCACGGTCGACGGTCCGAATGCGAGTTGAAAATCGGCTTCGATCGTCAGCCGTCCGGGAAACGACTTCCTGATTGCGACCCTCATTTCTGCGGCCATACCGCCCGCGCATTGCGATTCACCGCGTACACCGCCAGCAAGACACCGTACGACACCGCGAGGAGAAACAACGCGGTCTTCGCAGCCCCGGCATAATTGAGCGCCTGTACCTCATCATAGATATCGATCGACACGGTCCGTGTTTCTCCCTCGATATTGCCGCCCACCATGAGCACGACGCCGAACTCGCCCAAAGTGTGCGCGAAACTCAGCACGAACCCGGTCACCACTCCGGCTTTCGAGAGCGGAAGAATCAGTTTGACGAACGTCTTGATCCGGGACACACCCAACGTCCACGAGGCTTCGATCAAGCGTCGATCCACTTGCTCGAAGGCGGTCGCAAACGGTTGCACGGCGAACGGCAGGCTATACAGGACGGAAGCCAGCAAGAGCCCCTCAAAGGTAAACGGCAGGGGATGGCCGGCCAGATCCGCATACCATCGCCCGATCGGGCTGTGCGGCCCGATCGCCACCAAAATATAGAACCCGAGCACGGTCGGCGGCAGGACCAATGGAAGGGCCACCACCGACTCGACCAGAAATTTCCAGCGCCGACGGGAAAAACTCAGCCAATAGGCGATCGGCATTCCGACAAGGAGAAGGATCGCCGCGGTCAGCGTCGCCAGTTTGAGCGTGACAACGATCGCCGTCCAATTCACCGCCGACCACCTTTGGGACCAACCCCGCTTCCACGCGGGCGTGATGGCAGGCGCCGCCTCTCCAAAACCCGGCGTTGCCGTCTTACTTACCGAGCATCACTTCGGTCGCCTTGACGGCGACCATGACGGAGTCGTTCACTTTCAAGCCCATGTTCTTCGCCGACTCCGCATGACGGCCGCCACAAATTCCAAGTTTCCTACCTTCACCGTCACTACGGCCATAGCCTGTCCAAGGACGATGTTCGTCACCGTACCCTGAAATTGGTTCCGCTGAATTTCATAACTTCCTCCTCGACCGGAGTCTGGATGCAACCGGTCAAGCACCAGGCGCAATGCGAAAGAGACAGGACGCCGGTCAGTTGGGCAACGCAAAGCCATACCGTCTCATGATCTCCCGTCCTCGCGGTCCCACGAGGAATTCGAGAAACTTCCTCGCCTCCGGCTGATTCGTGGAACTCTTGAGGATCACCGCGCCCTGATCCAGCGGCGGATGCGCCCCGGCCGGGATTTCCCAATACGTGCCTCCGGCTCGCATGGAGGGCGCGAGCGCCAGAGACAGTGCGAGAATCCCGACATCCGCCGCGCCGGACTCGACGAACTGCGCCGCCTGCGAAATGTTTTCCCCCAAGACCAGCTTGTCCTTGACCCGATCATAGACTTGGAAATGCTGCATGGCCGCGACCGCCGCCCGTCCGTACGGCGCGTGCTTGGGGTTCGCGATGGCGATCTTCCTGATGGTCGGATCCCGCAGGGCATCAAGCCCTCGAGCCACGTCAACGGGTGACCCGTTTCTTTTCCATAACACAATCCGCCCGACCGCGTACCGGTAGAGGGAGCCGGGAACGGCGAGCCCCGCTTCCTCCAGTTTCTTGGGATACCCGATGTCCGCGGAGAAGTACAGATCGTAGGGCGCGCCGTGTTGAATCTGTGAGAAGAAATTTCCGGAGGAGCCCAGCGACAGTTTCACATGGGTTCCGGTGGCTCGTTCGTACTCGGCGGTCAATTCCTTGAACGCAAAGTTCAAATCCGATGCGGCCGCCACCATGAGGTCCGCGGCGAAGGCCGCGCCGCCGATGCAACCAGCGAGGACGCAAGCCGGCGCCGCGAGCCGCATCACGAAGCACCGCCAGCCCATCGTTGACCTCCGCCGAATCAGAAGAACAGTTGATATTGCATGCGGATCGCCTGTTCGATCAGCGTGCCGCCCCGGGCGTCTAACGGGTCCGCTCCGAACCCAGCCGGAAGCGGGGCGCTGCGCACGATCGCATAGCCGCCCGTGCCCATCTGTACGTTGCTGTACGTCAGCATGATCTGATGATCATAGGTTCCGTTGAGGAACCAGTTCAGGGAGACATCCACCTGCTTGATGAGATCGTCAGCCGCATGCGTGTCCGGATCCCAGTAGGCATAGCGGGCAGCCAGCTCGAGCTTGCGGGGGATCAAATAATAGCCCGACTGCATGTACCATCCAGTGGCATTGCCCAGGAGTCCGGCAGCGGAGGTCGTGCCGGTACACGCCCCGGCGGCGTCGACGGTCGTGCAAACAACGGGCAGTCCTTTTTCGTGACGAATCACGTTCTTGAAATAGTATTCCGCCTGGAACGAGAACCCTCGGTACTTGAACACCCCGTCCACGGCCCAGGTCGAATAGTCCACGATACCCCAGCCTAACTGCCGCCCGTTGCCGAAGGCCGCCAGTTGCCGGCGAAAATTGAGGTTGGCCAGGTCGATGCCGATAAAGTTGTTGTTCGTGCTCGTGTTGATTGCCGGGTTGTAGGCATACCCGCCGCCGACCGCCATCTGCGGGGTCTCCGAATAGAAAAGATCCCCTTCCCCATACCCCGGACGCCCCAGCATGTTCCACTGCACCCGTCCGGCGAACATCAGCCTATCAATGTCGATTCTGGTGTTGGCGTTGATGTTCCGCTGGGACGTTCCTGGTGTTTCGCCGGGTTCTTCGCTCTGGAACGAGCCGAGGCGGTTAAAGCTCGGCCCGGCGCCGTTGAAAACACCGACATAATAATTGAACGGATAGAGTTCCTCGTCGTTCATGATCGTGAGTCCGATGTCACGACGATCCAATCCGCTCGCCGTGAAGGCATCCTGCACCAACGCCCGCTCAGCGAACTGCAGGGACGCGGTCGAATTAATCTGGGAGCGATTGAAGTAGACCTTGTACTGGCCGAACTGTGCGTTGAGCCAGGGCAGATGCGTCGCCGTGAAATTCATGTCAAGCAGCGACAGAGAACCGGGGGCCTGCGCATTCTCCGCCGTCTCCGCCCGTAATTGGATGTAATACTTGAAATCCGGATCGAAGACATGGCCCATAAAATAGACCCGCAAGCGGCGCAAGTTGAATTGCGAGGAACTGCTCTCCGATCGATTCGCCCGGTAGTCGCCGAAGACGCCCAACAGCTCCGGAAAATTTTTGGCATCGCCCGGATTTCGCCACGCCGCGTTCCGGAATCGCTGCGTGAACCGGAGCTGCGAGCGGAACCGAATCTTCAGATAGAAGGCGTTGTCGTTCATCGAAAAGTTGAAGCCGCGGTCGTACCAGGCCTTGAAGGAAGGCTGCAGGAGATAGGCGCGTTCTTCCGACTCCTTGATGACCCGCTCGTACTCCTCCTGCGTGATCAGCCCTTGCTGCAGCGAGCGCTCCAACATCAGCTTCAGCGCCGGATCCATGCTTTCCACAAAGACGTACTTCCCGTCCTTCTCGACCAGTCTTCCCGATTCGGCCGCCAAGACCTCTGGCGTCTCGACCGCTTGCCCCCACAGGAATACAAGCGCGAACCACAGGCAGCCGACGCGCCTGCGCAAACCGATCCAGGCAGGCCATGATCTCAGGCGTGAATCGCTCTTCACCCGCCCGTCTTCGTCATCCTGCCGGCAAGACCTCGAGTTCAACGCGATCCCCCGCAAGATCACGGCAACGGCGCGTATTTCAGGAACTCGCTGAAATCCACGCCCCGCGTGCCGGCTTTCGGATCCGTGAGGTAAAAGCGTCCCGGCTCGAAAAACAGGAGATAGGTCCTCTCCCCGGACCAGGGAGTCGGATAGTTGTAGTCGTAGAGGTCCGACTTCCGAACAGGCTGCTGCACATGGAAGTAATCGACCGTGAGTTGAAACAACCGGCCGGAGACCGCGATCCATCCCACCGTGACATCCTGTTGGTATCTCGGATTCATCCCGGGCCCGAACAACTCGAAGCGGATGCGCTGCTCTGGTCCGGCGCTCTGCAGCGCGCTGGCGAGATGCGGCGCCAGCACGAGCAGCTCATCTTCGCGAAAGACCTTCTTCGGCGGCGTCTCCTCCGCAAACCATCGCAGTGGCAACCGCTGTTGCTCACGGAGCGAAAACCCGCGCAGGATCGCCGTGACTGCCTCCGTCGTCAGGTGAACGGGATGGGTGTACCCGGCGGGTGCGACTTCTTGTTGGAGTGTGACGGCCACACGCTGGTCCGCGTGCACGACCTTGACGGTGTATGGCAGACGTGCACAGCCCGCCGCCCACACCGCATCCAGCAAGAACAAGGAGAGTAGAAACGAAGCGGACCGGTTAGCGCACACGGTTTTCAACATGCGAGGTCGCCCTGTTCCGAGGACAGAAAGAGGGATCGTGACCGGCAGGACTTCTGTATAGTTCCATTATTGACATCTATACTTGACATCGCGAGACAAAACACTTAACGAAGAACCGTTCCGGTTTTGCCGTTCCCGGGCGCCCCGTACCCGAGACCCTTCACCACACGTTGAGCCTCCGGGGTCTGAACAAAGGCAAGAAAGTCTTCGCACAGCGAACGATTGGGACAATACCGCTCCATGGCCATGGAATGCGTGATCGGACGATCCGCCTCCACGGGAGCCGTCGCCACGATGCGCACCCGTTGGCTTTCCCGAACCGCATCGGGACCGAAGACGATGGCGACGTCGGCCGCGCCGTTCAGCAGGTGGTCAAGCACGCCGCGGGCGTCGCCGGCCACATCCAGGCGGTCCTTCAACGCCTCCGCCATTCCGAGGCTGCGCAGAAGCTCGTCGGTCCTTTGCCCCAGCGCGGTCACGCGCGGGTCCGCAACCGCGACGCGCAGGCGAGCATTCCGGGCTAGCGCGTCGAACGAGGATGGCGCTTCCACCAGCGATTCCGGCACCACCAGCACCAGCGATGTCGTCGCATAGATCCGTCGAGTACCCGGCAAGACATAGTATTTTTGCTCCAATCTGGTGAGCAGTTCATCCTCGGCGGGGGCGACGAGATGGATCGGGCCTGAGCCGATGAAATACTTCCCGCTGTTCTCCATGGCGGCGATGGTCCGGCGGAGATCCAACCCCGAGTCAAAGAAGAGCCGCACCCGCACGTCAGGACGAGCCGCCTCAAACGCTCGGCCCAGCGCCTCCAGAGGTTCTTTCAGACTCGGCGAGGCGGCGATCACAAGGGGTTCGGTCGCCCAGGCGTGAGGCGACCAGAAAGGCGCCAGAGCGCAGGCCACAAGGAACGAAAATACGCCTTGCACTCTGTCGGCAGCGCGTTTTCTCTTCGGACCCTTCACACTTCACGCTTCACGTTTAACGATCTGATCGTTCCCGTCTCGCTCGTGTTATAGCCGCCCAAGGTTTCGAGCTCCGTCCGAAAGGGCCGGCTGACGATCGTGTCCAGAAAATCTTCGATGCTGGGATGAGCAGCCAAATACGTCTTGGGCACCACGAGGTCGAACCGAGCCTCTTGGAGGGGAATAAAATCGAGACCAAACAGTCTGGCCACGGAACGTATACCGACGCCGACGTCGGCCCGGCCCTCGGAAATCAATCGGGCCACTTCGAAATGGGATGACGCCGTCCGGTCATACCCGCGAACATCGGAACGTCTGATTCCCAGAGCCGAAAGCCGTTGATCCAACAAGAAACGGACGCCCGCCCCCGACTCGCGATTGACGAGCCGGACATTCCGTCGGACCACGTCCGCAACACCACGGATGGACTTCGGGTTTCCCGCTCCGACTATCAAGCCTTCTTCCCAGCTCGCGAATGTCACAACCGCGACATCCGCTTCCTGAAAATGTCGCCTCAGATAAGGCAGATTGGGGACGCCGGATTTGGCGTCGACCACATGGACACCAGCCAGATGCACTTCGCCTCGCTTAAGCGCCTCGATCGCGGCCGAGCTTCCCATCATCCATGTCGTCACCCGACAGGCGTCTTTGCGCCGACGCAGATACTCCCCCGCCAAGAAAATCGCCGGATCGCAGCCGGCGACTGCGATTTCCTGTTCAATTGCCCGTAGATCCCTGAGCAGCCGAACACGGACGCTTCGCACCGCCTGTCCGGCTTTCCGGCCACGCCGCGGATCGGCCACGACGATCCCATCGGCCGGCACGACGTAACTCAGCATTTCCCCCAGCTCGTCCACCGGACGGACAATATACCGACCGCCGACGCAAGCGATCTTTGCGCGCATGCGGCCCGGGGCGCCGACGGATTCTTTCCCGCCCGCCAGCCAGTCCCCCTCGATCAACTCGCCGGTCGAAAACAAGTTGAACAGGTCTTCCACACGACACCGCAGCGCCGCAGCCAATCGGAGCGCCACGGCGGTGGTGGGGAGATACTGGTTGGCTTCGATCGCGCAGACCGCCTGACGCGTGATGCCCGCCAACCTCGCCAGTTCGGTTTGCGAAAGGCCGCGCGCCATGCGGACGGTCTGCAGGCGATTCTCGATATTGGAAGCCGGTTCGGCCTTGTGCCTTTCACCCATGAACGGCCGTATACAACGATAGCAGATATTTTGTCAACTATACTGTCACTACTACTTTTCACCCTTAAACGCTACCGCGGCAGCAAGCGTCCGAATCACCTCCCGAATCCGCCCTGCCAGAGGACCGTGCCGATGGAAAAACGCCGGCTGCGTTTGTCCGGCCGTTTCTTCAGCACTCGACTCGTCATCTTGCGCTCACTCCCGGGACAGCCGTATTTCGGGAGCGAACCCGGGGCGTTCGCGCGGGCCTTACCCGATGGCCGCGCAGTGGAAGCTCACGGCGGAATCGCTCGTGGGTACAGCGGCGCCAAGGCGATCATGGCAGAACGATTCTTGACAAACCGCGCCTGCAAGGAGTACCCCCTTACACACACGGCGCGACATACCAACCTTGCTTGTGAGGCTGTTATGAAACACTTTCAATGGATGCCGGCGAATGGCGCGGTGATCGCCTTGTCGATCGGCCTCGCCGTTTCTCTGGTGCAAGCCTCTGACAATCCGCTTGAGACGACGGCCAGGTACGTGCTGGAGACGGCTCAGGCTTTCCGCACGGTGTATTCCAAAACGATCGTCGAGAGAGCCGAAAAGGTGGGGGTCAGGCCCAGCGAACAGTGGATCACAGAAGACCACGCGATCATGCTGCCGGCTCAGTTCGTCAAAGCGGCCGGAGCGGAGATCAAGAGTTTCGACTTAGGGTTGATCGGGTTGACGCCGATCAACCCGGCCAATCTGCCGAAGACGCAGGCGGAGGCCGAAGCCTTAAAGAAACTGGCCGGAAATCCTGACTTGAAAGTCGTGACGTTTGTGGACGCCGACCAATTTAAGGGCCTTGCCGCGGACTACGCCATCGTCCAGGCTTGTGCGGATTGTCACAACGCCCATCCGGCCAGTTCCAAGCGCGATTTCAGGCAGGGGGATGTGATGGGGGCCATTGTCGTGAGGCTGAACATGCGTTGAAGCGATCGGCGCAAAAGCCTACGTTTGAGGTTCGGGAGATCCGTCCTTCTCATGCGTGCGACAGACGCTCCGGCGGTCAGTCACTGGGCTCGCCTTTCAGCGTAAGCGTGTTCTTGAAGGTCCCGTCACCGAGCTGTCCGTCCTCATTCGCCCCCCAACAGAGGACGGATCCTTTCACCACTGCGCAGGTATGCTCACCTCCTGCAGCAACGGCCGTCGCCTCGCTGGGAGCCATCACAACATCGACCGGTGCATGTCGGTCTCTACCGGTACCGTCTCCAAGCTGCCCTTCATGATTACTACCCCAGCATTTGACTCCGCCGTCGGTCAGAAGGGCGCAGTTATGCCCCCATCCGCACGCGATCGCTTTCACGCCGTGTGTCAGCCCCGCGACATCCACGGGAACATTTCTGTCGCGCCTGGTTCCATCGCCGACCTGGCCGCGGTGATTTCCTCCCCAGCACTTGACACCGCCGGCGCTCGTGAGCGCGCAGGTATGCCGCCAGCGGGCGACGACCGCGGTCACGCCGCCCGTCAGCCCGACGACATCGACAGGCAATGGGCTGTCGTTCTCCGTTCCGTTGCCGAGTTGCCCATCGTGATTGTTCCCCCAACACTTCACCCCGCCGGCGGTCATGAGCGCGCAGGTGTGCCGCCACCCCGCCGTGATGGACGCCACGCCGCTGGTCAGCCCCGTCACGTCGACAGGGGTGACCCGATCCTTCCTCGTCCCATCCCCAAGCTGCCCATCGTGGTTGTGCCCCCAACACTTCACCCCGCCGGTCGCGGTGACGGCGCAGGTATGCCGCTCCCCCGCGGCAACGGCGGTCGCCCGCGCCAACAAGCCCACCACGTCTTGCGGAGTCCTCCGGTCGTCCTTCGATCCGTCGCCGACTTGCCCATCATGGTTGTTCCCCCAGCACTTCACGCCGCCCAACGAGGTCACGGCACAACTATGCCGCCATCCGGTTGCAATCGCCTTGGCTCCGCTTGTCAAACCCACCACGTCCACCGGGGCGCCCCGATCGGTTTGAGTGCCGTCACCCAACTGACCGTCGTGGTTGAACCCCCAGCATTTCACGCCGCCGGACGAGGTCAGGGCGCAGGTGTGCCGTTCGCCCGCCTTGACATCGACGACGACGATGCCCTGCGCAGGGACGCCGACCTCGGCGCAGCCGGACAGAAACAGAACGGGCGCGAGCAATGCGCCGATTCTCATCAGACACTCGGTTCCGACACACAGGTGAACTGGGAGTGCACGACTGGCCATACCGTCCTCCATGCTTTCCGGCGGTGCATTCCGCAGGCGACCATCTTGCACCGGCTACGGTTTAAGCTCCTTCCTTTCTCTTTCGCCAGTTGCTATAGTCGCTCCATGACAAACTCGGAGCCTCTTCGCGCTCGCCTCGGCAAAGGCATAAACCCGCAACTCCTTCTGCTCGGCGTCCTTTTCCTGCTCCCGGCTTCACCTTCCGTAACAACCGCAACCGATATAGTCGATTGGCTCGCCCAGATTCAGTGGGTACCGACCGAAGAGGAAATTCGGAAGTACCGCAAAAGTTGGAATCCCCTCTCGCACGGGCCGATGCTGATTTCTTCGCCGGACATCCAGCCGGAAGGTCAGTGGTACATTCGGCCCCTCATTTTTTCACAAATCGGCGAGAGCAGTTTCGGCAATCAACTGCGCTTCGCGACCGATGCGAAGGCCGGCCCCGTCCACCTTTACAGTGCGCAGCTTCCGTTCATTCAGACTGCGTACGGCCTGACCGACCATTGGGAACTCGGGGCGCAAACCTCGCTGTCGGCTTTTTGGGCCAGGGAGAACGGGAAAGTGACGAACGACGCCGGCTGGGGCGATCTCTCCTTCACTCTCAAGTACCGTCCTGTCGTGCAGGACCCGGACAGCTGGGTGCCCAGCGTCAACTGGTTCAATCAGGTGGCCTTTCCAACCAGCAAGTGGGCCGGGACGGATAAACCTCCCGGAGGGTTTTCCCCAATCGGACGCTTTCCCTCCACGCGGTTCGGGGAGGTGAGTTTTACGACCGGTCTTGCCTTTCGAAAAAATCTCCAGCCCTTTCGCTGGAGCGGCGGCGTCTATTATACCTATTCCGCCCCCGGCCTCAAGAACGAACGCGGCGAAGCCACCTACGCGGGCGATTTAATCAACACACGCCTGATCTTTGAGCATATCCTGAGCGACAAACATGGATTCGGCTACAACCTGGAGTTTGTCACCTTGCACGGTCTCACTCATCGTTTCGACGGACACGCGATCAATGCGGGCCAGAAAGGCGGGTTTTCGGTGATCGGAGTAGAGCCTTCTGTTCAGTGGCGGATTGGCGATACGAATTTCTTGTGCGCTGCGGGCGTGCTCTTCACATTGGCCGGACAGAACGCCATCAACGCCATTTATCCGAATTTTTCGTTCTTCTATTATTGGAGCAAGAGCGGCAAGGTGATGATGCGGTAGCTGGCACGACTTCCGCCGCTATGGTACGGTACGCCATGCGCGGCGCTCTGACGAGTTGGTTTCGCCATCTCACGATCGGCCAGAAGCTCGTCCTCTCCTCCAGCGTCATGCTGGCCGTACTGGCGTTCAGTCTGGCCGCCATCCTGATCTATCTCGTCCGCATCAACAGTTACGTCGACCGGCATCAACGGATCACCGTTCCGGCGATCATTACCGCGGCCACCATGCAGCGGGAAACGCTGGAGCTGAACCTGATCTACCACGTGTTCTTGGAACGGAAATCGTCCGACGGTCTGGAGGAAACGTTGGATCGTCTAAACGCGCATGCGGCCGCGATCAAACGGTCGTTGGAATTGTATCGAACCACGCATGCGGCCCGCACCCATCCCATCCTCTACCGGATGTTGACCGCCCATCACCAAACGGCATTGGCCGATCAGGAAGACGCCGCCATCCGGCGGATCGAATCAGCCATTGAGACGTTGACGGCGAACTGGAAGACCTATCTTTCCGCGGCGCGCGCGACGAGACCGGGTTCGCTTTCCCCCGCGCAGCAGGCCGATCGCTTGATCGGGAAGCTGACCGACGGCCTTGATCAGCTCGCGGACGCGCACATTCGAATCGACATGGAGATGAAGCGCGAAGGGGATTTGCTGGTCAGCCGCGCGCGTGGGGTGGCTCTGGCCTTGGTGGCGCTGCTGGCCTTGGTCATCACAGCCACGTACGCCCTCTTCAACAAGCAAATCGCCCAGCCGCTCACACACCTGGCTACGACGGCGGATCGGGTGGCCCGTCAAGACCTGTCGGCTTCGTTCGATCCCTGGCCTTCCAAGGACGAAGTCGGCATGCTCTCCGCATCACTCGTCGCCATGCTGGCCACCTTGCGGGAGCGCACCCGCGCGCTGGAACGCAAGACCAAGGAACTGGAAGCCTTCACCTATTCCGTCGCTCACGACCTCAAAGCGCCGCTGCGCGAGATCGAAGGGTTTTCCTCGCTGCTCGAGCGCAAGTTCGGCCGGACGATGGATCCGACGGCCTCGGGCTATGCCGCGAAGATCCACGCGTCCTCTCTTCAGATGATCGCCCTGATCGACGCGCTGCTTCGCTACTCGCGTCTCGAACGACAGACTCTGCCCAGGGTCCGCGTGGATCTACGGGCGCTGGTTCACGCCGTGGTGTCGGATCGCGTGCAGTCCGCGCCGTTCCCGGCGCCGACCGTGACCGTCGATCTGCCGGCCGCCGAGATCCCGGGAGATCCCGCAGCGATCCGGCAGGCCGTCGTGAATCTTTTGGACAATGCGCTGAAGTTCTCGCGCGGCGTCACATCGCCCGAGATCCGGATCGGCGGCGCGGTGACGGATCAGGACTATGTGCTGTGGGTCAAAGACAACGGCATCGGGTTCGACCCTCAAGAGACCGAACGCATCTTCGGCTTGTTCGAACGCCTCCACGCTCCATCGGAATTTGAAGGGACGGGCGTCGGGCTGGCCATCGTGAAATTGGTCATGGAGAAACACGGTGGTCGGGTCTGGGCGGAATCTTCGCCCGGCAAGGGAAGCGTGTTCTATCTTGCGTTCCCGGTGAAGGACGTTCCATGAAGGTGCTCGTCATCGACGACGAAGAGTTCGTCCGTCTAGTCCTGGAAGAGACGCTGCGGCAAGAAGGCTGCGCCGTGACCATGGTCGAGCATGGGCAGGCCGGGCTCGACGCACTCAAGGTTTCGTCCTATGACTGTGTGATCACCGACCTCCGCATGCCCGGCGTGGACGGACGCGCGGTAGTGGAATGGGTGGGCGAACATCAACCGGATGTGGATGTGATCGTGCTGACCGGACACGGTGAAATTCGAGCCGCGGTCGAGGCCATCAAGGCGGGGGCCTGGGACTTTCTCGTCAAGGAGACGCCGTTCGACGGGTCGCAGGTCGCCGCGGCGTTGGCCAAACTCAAAGCCATGCGCGCGCTCCGCCGCGAAAACCTGGCGTTTCGTCTGGAGTCGGCAGCCCGGCGCGTCGACCGGATCCTGCACGGGACAAGCCTGGCCTGGCGAAAGTTGATGGAGCTGGTGCGGAAAATCGCGCCGTCCAACGCGCCGGTGTTGATCCAGGGCGAGACCGGCACGGGCAAGGAACTGATCGCGCGCACCATTCACGCTCTCAGCCCTCGCCGGGACGCTCCGTTTCTGGCCGTCAATTGCGGCACAATGAAGGGCGACCTGCTGGAGAGCGAGTTGTTCGGATACGAAAAAGGCGCGTTCACCGGCGCCGTCGCCCCGAAATCCGGTCTGATCGCCGCGGCCGAGGGCGGCACGTTGTTTCTGGACGAGATCGGCGAGATGAGCGGGCCCATGCAGGTCAGCGTGCTGCGGGTGTTGGATCGAGGAGAGTATCGTCAGGTCGGCGGGACGAGAATCTTGACGGCTGATGTTCGGTTCATCGGTGCGACCAACCGCGACCTGCAGGATCTGGTTCTCACAGGACGATTCAGAGACGACTTGCTGTACCGGATCAACACCGTGACGCTCCGCGTGCCGCCGCTGCGGGAACGGCCGGAAGACATTGCTCTCCTGGCCGAAGGCTTTCTGCAAGCGCTTTGGCCGCCGGGCTCTCCGCCTCGCACCTTGTCAAAACCATCAATCGAGCGCCTGGCCGCGTATCCTTGGCCGGGCAATGTCAGGGAGCTGCGCAACGTGGTCGAGCGTCTGGTCCTCCTGTCGCCACCCGACACCACGCCGACCATCGAACCGGACGAAGTGGCGGCCCTGTTGCCTGCCGCACAGGACCGACTCTCCTCTCGTCGCACCGAACCCCCGCGTTCTCTAGAGGAAGCCGAACAGGAACATATCCTCCGCATCCTCAAGGAACACGGCGGCAACAAAACTCAGACGGCCCGCACCCTGGGTATCGATTACAAGACGCTCCTCACAAAACTGCGCAAGTACGGGGTCACGGAGGAACAGTCCGGTTCCTAGAAAAATTCCCCTCCGCCCTGGAATTCCTCCAGGGCGAGGCCTCAGGACCGCTTCATCGGCACTCCCGCTCGTGCCGCACCCCCAAATCTGTTTCCTCAATTTCTCAACGTCTTCCGATCAGCTTTCCGGCGTGCTTCTCGGTGTTCCGATTCGGCACGTCGTTTGCTGAATCATTCCGCACCAACCCGGCACGAAGACGCACCATGCACTGTGCGACCGCGGCAACCTGCAAGCGCATTCTCTTGGTCGAGGACAACCGGGGCGAGTGCGAGCTCCTGCAGGAAGCGATCACTCGGCAGGGATTCGGCGAGTCGACCCAGGCCATGCACGACGCCGAGTCTGCGCTGGCCCTGCTTCAAGCCCAGGCCTGTTCGCCGCAGCCTGCGCTCCCACAAGTGATCATTCTGGACCTGCATCTCAGAGATATGACCGGTATCGAATTGGTGTACCGGCTTCGAGCCGACGCGCGCCTGCCTCTCATTCCCATCGTCATACTGACGACCTCGGATGACCAGCGCGACATCCGCGCCTGCTACGAAGCCGGAGCGTCGGCCTACGTGGTGAAGCCGGGTACATTCGAGGAGCTCTCCGCGCTTGTCCACGATCTCTGCCGGCATTGGCTGCACTGGAATCGAACTCCCCACCCGACCGCATCTTGATGCTGACCGATCGAATCCCGATGCTGACCGGAGTCTCATCCACGCATCGCTTTCATGCGCTTCCGATCTATATGCCGGCAATCACGTCGTCCTCGGAGGAAGCGGTGTGGAAGCGAAGCGGCGCGCGAACCTCGGAGAGTCCGTGCGGATTGTGTTGATGATGTTGATGTGGGCACAATTGATGCAGTTCGTCTGCGCGCAGCCGGTTCACGCGTGGAGCTGGATACCTTCCGATGAAGACATTCGGAAATATCGGAACAGTTGGAACCCTTTTTCGCACGGTCCGATCCTGCACACGGCGGTCGATCTCCAGCCCAAGGGACAGTCTCTGCTTCGGCCTTTCATCTTTTCCCAGATCGGCGAGCACTCCTTCGACAACCGCTTTCGCTTCTTCTCGGACCGCAAGAGCGGACCGGTTCATCTGTATAGCGTGCAGGAACCCTCCCTCGAATTCGCATACGGCGTCACCGACCATATCCAGTTCGGAGCCACGTCCTCGCTTCAATCCTTTTGGGCTCGAGAAAACGGCAAGGTGGACACCGACACAGGCCCGGGCGACACCTCCCTGGCGATCAAATACCGGCCGATCGTGCAGGACCCGGACTCTTGGCGCCCGTCGGTCACCTTGTTCAATCACATCGTGCTGCCGACGGGGAAATGGACGGGCACGAGCAGGCCGCCCGGCGGTTTCGCGCCGATCGCCCGCTTTCCCGCCACCCGTTTCGGTGAAGTGGCCTTGACGGAAGGGATCATGGCTCGCAAGAACCTCCGGCCGTTTCGCGTCCAGGCCGGTGTCTTCTATACCTACGCCGCGCCGGGAAGCGAAGGCCGAGAGACGACGTACACCGGCGATCTGGTCAACACGCGCCTGGCGTTCGAGCATATTCTGAACGGCAAAACGGGATTCGGCTACGGGTTGGAACTGGTCACCCTGCATGGACTCGCGTGGCGCGCCGACGGCCATGCGATCAACCGGGGACAGCGGAGCGGATTCAGTATCATCGGCCTCGAGCCCACGATCCAGTGGCGGTTCGGCGACACGAATTTCGTCGGAGCCGCCGGCGTCCTGTTTACCGTTGCCGGTCAGAATGCGATCGAGTCCATTTAGCCCGATCTTTCCATCTTTTATTATTGGAGCAAGACAGGCACCGTGCTGATGCGATAGAACAGTCGCCATGAGCCTTCAGCGGCGACTCGTTGCTTTGGCCCATTGCAACAGAAGAGCAACAGGCGCCCCAGCACCGGGTACCCGGCATGATGACAATCATGGCTGGGTGAGAGGCTTGGGCCTCCAGCTCGCGCCTATTTTCAGAACAGGAGACAACCATGCAGATGCTGGTGGTCATCTTTCGGCAATCGCTTGATGAAGACATTCGGCAGCTGTTAAAAGACCTGGACATCAAAGCGTTTACGGAAGCGCCCAAAGTCTTCGGCATCGGCGAAGCGGGCGAGGCGTTCGGGTCCTTGACGTGGCCGGGTCATAATTCGATGATTCTGGCCGCCATGGAGGATCAGCAAGCCGAACGGGTCATCGGACGGTTACAGGCTTTTCGCGACCACCTGATGCGGCAGCAAGGCGACACCAAAATCCCCTTACGCGTGTTCGTCATGCCCTGCCGACAAGTCGTATGACGACCGTGCAAGCCGAGCCGACAGGCATGTGAACCATGATCAGCGCGTCTTTACGAAATCCCTACGCGGTGGTGGCGATCAGTCTGATCGTCGTGATCCTGGGCGTGGTGTCCTACCAGAACATGGTCGTGGACATCTTCCCCGAGATCAACCTGCCCGTGGTGGCCGTCGCCACCTTCTATAAAGGCATGGGGCCCTCCGAGATCGAGGGCGCCATCACGCTGCGCTTGGAGCAGCTCTATCTGCAAGCCTCCTACGTCGAGCACATCGAGTCCCGCTCCCTGCCCGGCGTCAGCCTGATCAAGGTCTATTTCCATCCCTCTTACGACGTCAACGCCGGCATGGCCGAGATCACCAGCCTCACCTACTCGGCCCTGCGCTATCTGCCGCAGGGCGTCTTCCCGCCCATCATCATCAAGTTCGGCGCCGCCAGTCTCCCTATCGGCACCCTCACCGTGAGCAGCGAGACCCTGGGCGAGAAAGAAGTCCGCGATTTGGCCTACTACGGCGTGCGGCCGCAACTGGCCAACGTCCCCGGGGTCTTCGTCGCCCCCAGCTTCGGCGGCACGGTCCGCCAGATCACCGTGTTTCTGGACCGCGAGCGCATGCTGGCCCGGGGACTGTCCACCCGCGACGTCGTCAATGCCGTCAACGCCCAGAGCCTCCTGCTCCCCGCCGGCAACGTGAAGATCGGCGAGTTCGACTACAATGTCTACACCAACAGCCTGATCCAGTTCGTCGAGCAGATGAACGAGATTCCGGTCAAGGTGGTCAACGGGGTGCCGATCCTGCTCAAGGACGTGGGCCGGGCGGCCGACTCCACGATGATCCAGGGCAACGTGGTGCGGATCAACGGGCGGCGGGCGGTGTATCTGCCGATCATGAAGCAGGCGGGGGCGAACACGATCCAGGTGATCGACGGGATCAAGGCCACGTTGCCGAAGCTGCTGGGGCTGCCGAAGGACCTGGTGGTCAAGCTGATCTTCGATCAATCCCTGTACATCCGGCAGGCCATCCGGACGCTGGAGCACGAGGGCCTGTTGGGCGGCGGGCTCGCCTGCCTCATGGTCCTCCTCTTCCTCGGCAGCCTGCGGTACACATTCATCATCGCCTTGGCGATCCCGATTTCGATCCTGGCCGCGTTTGTCTTGCTCTATTTCACCGGCCACACCGTCAACGTGATGACGCTCGGCGGCCTGGCGCTGGTGATCGGCACGCTCCTGGACAACAACATCGTCGTGCTGGAAAACGTGCATCGCCACCTCGGCATGGGCAAATCCCCGCACCAGGCTGCCGGCGACGGCGTACGCGAAGTGGCCTTGCCGATGCTGGTCGCGACGATCAGCATTCTGATCGTCTATCTCCCGATCGTCTTCTTTACCGGCATCATCAAGTTCCTGTTCGTGCCCTTGGCCCTTGCCGTGGCCTACGCCATGGTCGTCTCCTACTTCGCCTCCATGACGGTCGCGCCCGTGGCGATGGCGGCCTTCGTCAAGCACGAGCACAAGGGTCCGCAGGCGGACGAAGGATCCCCTGAGCGGTTGTTCGACCGGCTGTTCAATAGGCTCATCGCCGTGTACGAGTCGGTTCTGCGGTGGTGTCTGCGGCACAAGGCGCTGGTAGTGGGCGGCGTCACCGCCCTTTTCGTCGGCTCTCTGTTCCTCGCCCCCCGCCTCGCCACGGAATTCTTCCCCAAGGTGGACGCCGGCCAGTTCATCCTCCATGTCGCCGCCCCCGAGGGCACCCGCGTCGAAACCACCGAGGCCCTCGTCGGCCAACTCGAAGACCTCCTCCGCCAGGAGATCCCCCCCGCCGACCTCGATCAGATCGTCGCCAACATCGGCCTGCCCCACGGCTGGATGGTCCTCTTCACCCCGGTCAACGGCCCCCACCAGGCCTTCCTCCTCGTCAGCCTCGCGCGCGAGCACGCCGTGCGCACCGACGCCCTCATCGACCGCCTCCGCACCCGGCTGGCCCGGCAGTTTCCCGGCCTCAAGTTCTCCTTTCAGACCGGCGGTATCGTCAGCGACGTGATCAACTTCGGCCTGCCGGCCCCGATCGACATCAAGGTCAGCGGTCCCCAGTTGGCCCGGGTAGCCGAGGCCGCCGCCCGCATTCGCGACGTAGCGGCGCAGGTGCCCGGCACCGCCGATGTGCAGGTGCGGCAGGGGATGCACTACCCGGAGCTGCACCTGGAGGTGAACCGCGCCAAGTCCGCTTATTTAGGGCTCAACGAGCGGCAAGTGGTGATGGACCTGGTGACCGGCCTCAGCTCCAACCTCACGCTCAATCCCGGCTACTGGATCGATCCGAAATCGAACAACGCCTACTTCGTGGTCGCCCAGTACCCGGAGCAGACCCTAATCCGCTTCGAGGACTTTCTCAACACCCCCCTCGTCGGCACCCACGTGGACCAGCCGGCGGCCGTAAGCGCCGTGACGCCGTCGGGACGCGGCTCGTCCTTGGCGATGCAGCAGACTCCGTTCCCTCAACGTCCTTCGTTACCCCAAGCAGGCGCCGCGCAAACTGCGCCCGTCCTCTTGCGCGATCTGGTTCAGGTCAGCCGGAAAACAGGGCCCGAGACCGTGGACCACTACAATCTCCAGCGAACCATGGACGTGCTCGTCAGCGTGCTCGGCAACGACCTCGGACGGGTGGCCGGTCTGGTCGAAGAAGCGCTGAAACACGTGGAGTTGCCCGACGACGTCGCCGTGATGTTCAAAGGCGAAGTGGACGGGATGCGGGCCGCGTTGAAAGGATTCGCCGGAGTCCTGCCGTTGGCCGTCCTGTTGATCTATTTAGTGATGGTCGGGCTCTTCCGATCGTATTTGGATCCCTTGATTATTCTCTTTTCGGTCCCGCTCGGCTTCATCGGCGTCATCTGGATGCTGCTGCTGACAAATACCTCGGTGAACGTCGAATCGCTCATCGGGACGCTGATGATGATCGGGATCGTCGTCGCCAACGGCGTCCTGCTCGTGGACTTTGCGAACCGCCGGTTGCGCGAGGGCGTTCCGTTGGAAGACGCCGTCGTGGCGGCCGGTCGGCTGCGCATCCGCCCGATCCTGATGACGTCGCTGGCGACCGTGCTCGGTCTCGCGCCGATGGCCCTGGGCCTCGGCGAAGGCAGCGAAGCCAACATGCCGCTGGCGCGGGCCGTCATCGGCGGACTGCTGGTTTCGACGTTCATGACGCTGCTGTTCATCCCCGTGCTGCATGCGATCGCCCGCCAGCGCTTGATGGACAAGAAGGTTGCATCGCGGAGCGCTTCCGCGTAAAAAAGAATTCGCCGTTCCGGAACCGGGAAATGATACGGCCTCAACTCAATATCAAATTCCTCCTCTGGGTGGGCGTCGGCCTGGCCGCCTTGCTCGTGTGGGTGCTTGTCTCGACCAAGGACCACACGTCCACGGCCACATCCGCGACCCAGCCGGCCTCGTCTCCGGATTCCCCGGGCTCGGCTTTGACCGGAGAGGCGGGCCAGTCCGCCACGGGCGGGCTCGCCGGAGAGGCGGATAAATCCGTCCTCACCGAAGGATTCGCCATTCCCGTTCAGGTGCTGAAACCGCAACGGCGGGATGTCGCGTACACGCTCACGCTCCCGGCCAACGTCTCGCCCTGGTACCAGGCGACCCTGTACGCCAAGGTGCCGGGGTACCTGAAATGGATGGGGTTCGACAAGGGCGACCAGGTCAAGAAAGGCCAACTGTTGGCGGTGATCGATGCGCCTGAAGTCGAAGAACAATACCGGCAAGCCCAGGCCGACTACAAAATCAAGAAGGTCACCTACCAGCGTCTCGCCAACGTGTGGAAAGAAAATCCCGACGTCATCGCCAAGCAGGACGTGGACGTGGCGGAAGCGGCGGCCGAAGCGGCCAAGCATGTCATGGACAACCGCCGCACCCTGCTCGACTACACGAAGGTGTACGCCCCGTTTTCCGGGGTCATCACGGCCCGGTTCGCGGATCCCGGATCCATGATCCAGTCCGCCGCCGGTTCGGCGACCCAAGCCGTTCCGCTCTATACCATCATGGACCTGGACATCGTCCGGGTGTACGCCAGCGTGCCGCAGGAAGCCGCGTTGCTGGCCAAGCCGGGTGTCAAGGTCGTCCTGACGTCCCGGGAACTGGCCGCCCAGGACATCACCGGCACCATCACGCGAACCACCGAAGCGTTGGATCCCGCAACCCGCACGCTGTTGGTCGAAATCGACGTCCCCAACAAGGACCGCCGCCTTCAACCCGGCATGTTCGTCAACGCCACATTCTATTTACGCGAGCATCCGAACACCCTCGTCCTCCCCCCCTCCGCAATCGCTTCGGGCGGACCCGAGAAGACCAAATCAGTCTTCGTCGTCAGGCAGGGGAAGGCGTACCGGGTGCCGATCAAAACCGACATCGATGACGGCGTCTGGGTCGAAGTCGTCGAGGGCTTGACTGACGACGACGAGGTCGTCATCGTGGGGAAAACGGGGCTGACCGACGGGAAATCCGTCATCGCGTCCCCGTACAACCTGCCGAGCGGAAAACCGTCCAGCCAGAAATATTGAACGCCGACTCAGAGCGAAAGGAGATGTTTGATGCGATACCGTGTTCGGCCCATGTCGTGCGCGCTCGTTCTTCTCATCGCGCCCGCCGTTTGGTGGGCGCCGTTCCCGGCCTCCGCCGAGACGGAACGGGTCCCGCTCAGGACCGACAAGAGCGGTCAGATCCAGGGGCAGTTCTTGGGCCTCAAACAGGCGGTGGAATTGGCGCTCGAGAAACACCCCCTGCTCCAAGTCGCCAACGCCAACCGCAAGGCGGCGGAGGCACGCACGGAGCAGGCGCGGTCCCTGTACTACCCGCAGATCTATGCGGACTTCGCGACGGCGGCCGGCGTCGGCGGGATCAACCCGCGGTTTGTGACGCCGGCCGGCTCGATGCTGCGCCAGAATCTCAGCCAGTACACGGGCGGGGTCATCGCGAACCAGCGACTGTATGATTTCGGGTTCACCCGCGACCTGGTCGAATCGTCGGATCTTGCCGCGCGCGCGTTCGAGCAGGATGTCAATGCGCAACGGGCGTTGGTGATCGTGAGCGTCCAGCGGGCGTACCTGAACAGTCTGAAGCAACGCCGGCTGGTGCAAATTGCGGAGGACACCGTGCGCGAGCGCGGCGTCATCCGCTCCCAGGTCGAGACGCTGTACCGCCAACAGCTCAAATCCAAGCTCGATCTGAACCTCGTGCAGGTGGAGTTGACGAACGCCGAAGCGGCCCTCGTGCGCGCCAGAAACAACCTCAAGGCCAGCTTCGCCGAGCTGAACCGGGCGATGGGGATCGCCGGTCCGGAAGATTATGTGCTGGAGGACGTCTCCATCGAAGTCATTCGGCAGCAACCGCTCGAGACGTTGATCGCGAACAGTCTCTCCCATCCAGAACTCAAGCGCGCGCAGGAGCAGGCCCGTTCAGCCGAAGCCAAGCTCCGCGCTACGCGAAAGCAGTATCTGCCGACCGTCAACGCCGTCGCGAGCGCCGGAGATTTCCAAACCTTCGACACGGACCGCGGCGAACGAACCGGGGGCTGGTGGGCGGCCAGCGCCGTGGTGTCCTTTCCGCTCTTCACCGGCTTTCTCATCGAAAACCAGGTGCGGGAGGCGAGCGCCCAGCAAGCGGCGGCGTACGCGGCGGCGTCCAACATCGAACAGGCGCTGACCCAGCAGGTGACGAACGCCTATCTGGACACCGTCACCTTCGCGCAGCAAATCAAGTTGGCGGAAGAACAGGTGAAGACCGCCCAGGAGGCGCTGCAGTTGGCGCGCCAGCGGTACAAGCTGGGGCTGGGAAGCATCGTGGAAGTGACGCAGTCCGAGGTCGCGTTGACAGGGGCGCAAACCAGGCTGGCCGAAGCGCAGTACGACTACAAGATTGCGGAAGTGACGTTGGCGTATGCCGCGGGCGCCCTCTCGATACCGGACACGCTGTCCTCACCGCCCGGCATGACTCCGTGACACACCGGCAAGGAAGAAAAGCGGCCGCGGGCGCATCGGGCGTTAAGGCGTTCCGCTGGGCTTCAGCAAGGTGTTCTCCCGTTCATGCTGACTTTTGATCTTGTCGGCGCGGGCCGCCAAACCGATGGCTTCGGCCTTTCGATCGGTTTTCTGCAGCAGAATCGAATAGTTCTTGAGAATCATGACGATCTCGGGATGTTCCGCGCCCAAGGCTGTTTCGACGATCGCCAGGGCTCGCTTGTACAGCGGTTCGGCTTCTTTGAACCTCCCTTGATTGCTGTAGAGGGACGCCAGATTATTGAGACTTTGGGCGACATCCGGATGTTCCTGCCCCAGGGCCTTCTCGCGGATGCCGAGGGAGCGTCGATACAGTTGCTCGGCTTCCTTGTATTTGCCCTGATTGTTGTACACCAACGCCAAGTTGTTGAGCGTGGTGGCCACGCTGGGGTGTTCGGAGCCCAGGCCCTTTTCCTTGATGGCCAGCGCGCGACGGAACAGCGGCTCGGCTTTGTCGTACTTCCCCTGGTTGTTGTACAGCAGCGCGAGGTTGTTCAGCACCAACGCCACATCCTGATCCTCGGGCCCGAGCAGCTTCTCCCTGATGGCCAGCGCGCGGGCGTAGAGCGGTTCGGCTTCAGCGTACTTTCCCTGCACCGCGTAGAGCAGCGCAAGGTTGTTGAGACTTTGCGCGACCGCCAGCGACTCCGGACCTTCGACCTTTTCCCGTATCCCCATGGAGCGCAAGTACAGCGTTTCCGCCTGGGCATATTTCCCTTGCACGCGATAGGTCTCGGCAAGATTGTTCAGCGTGGTGGCGATGCGGGGATTTTGCGGCCCGAATTGTTCGGCGACCTTCAGCGCTTCCGCGAACATCTTCTCGGCTTCGCCGTACCGGCCTTCTCCGTAGGCCTTGGCTCCGGCGTTGACATAGGTCTCCCACAGCGTGTCCTGACCCCATGACTCGATTCCGCCGCCTACAACGAGACACATGCAGGCGATGATCACCCGCGCGACCCATTGGTCTCTGCCCATTCCCAGGCTCCTTTCCTCGCAGATCGTTCCGCTCAGCCGCGTGCGATTCTGACTGTCCCGTTCCCGTTCGGAATCTCGCGCCGGTCCGTTGACTCCACTCTAGTCTAACAATCCCGCCGCGCCTGCGCCATGCGCAGGCGAGGCTGCCGGTTCACCGGACGTTCATCAGGAGGAGAGCGCGCTGAGCTGTAGGCGGACGGCCGGAGAAGTGACATGGAACTGAGGCGGGCCGGCTCGACCGTTCATCGGCGAGCGACCGGATTGCCTGCCGCGGCGCCTGGAAAGACTCGTGAGAGATCGATGACCAGTTCGTCTTTTTCATTGGCCAGCAGACGATCCCAGATGCTGCTCTTCTGAGGCAAGACGGCCGCGTCCTGTTCGAAGAATAGGTCGAATCCCTTGGCCGCAGTCGGGCTCATCGGATAACGACGGTCGTAGATCATGCCGTAGGCGGGAATGCCGTAGACGATCCGCCAGTTTCCCACAATGAAATGCAATTCGGTCCCCCGCACGTACAGACCGCCGGTCGTAATCACCCGCTTAATGGAGGTTTGAGGATAGCTCAAGTAAAAGGTGACCCGCTCGTTAGGTTTCGCCTGAGCGAGCGCCTCCGATAAACGGGGCGCCAACAGCGCGATTTCCTCCTCGTTGAACGCCGGTACGCGAGGCGCGTCGCCTTGGATCATCCGTTGCAGGGCGATGCGGTGTTCCTGAACCTTGAGTTGCCTGAGCACGGACGCCATCTCCTCGACGGAGATCGAAGCGGGATGACTATGGGCGCTGGGAGGCCACTCGGGCAACACGGTTGAATCGATTTCCAGGCGAACAAAACTGGTCGGGTCTTCGTACACGGTGCGCGAAGGAACCTGGGGAATGGCGCAGCCAGCGAGGAAGAGAAGAACGAGTAAACCTTTCACCCCTCACCCCTTACCACTCACCCCTCACTGACGCTGACCGTCATCTCCACCCGCTCGAGCGGATTATCCCGCCCGTCCCGTTTCATATTGACCACCCTGTCGACGACTTCCATTCCGCTCACGACCTCGCCGAACACCGTGTATTGCCAATCCAGGAAGGTAGCGTCCGCCACGCAGATGAAGAACTGCGACCCGGCGCTGTCCGGATCGTTCGCCCTGGCCATCGACAACGTCCCCCGTTTATGGGGTCGGCTGTTGAACTCGGCTTTGATCCGGTATCCGGGGCCGCCCATGCCGTGCGTGGACCGGTCGGGGTTCTTGCTGTTGGGATCGCCGCCCTGGATCATGAAGCCGGGAATCACCCGGTGAAACGTGGTGCCGTTGTAAAACCCCTGTGTCGCCAACTTGACGAAATTGTTCACGTGATTGGGGGCCACGTCCGGAAAAAAACGCAGGACGATCTCGCCGAGTGTCTGCCCTTTGGAAGTCACCGTAATGGTCGCGCGCGTTCGGTCACTGATCTCATGCATGGATGGTCCTTTCTAAAACGCTTTCCGGCGCATGGCTGGCATCGAACAAGTCACACCTTGCGGACTTGGAGCGGTGGGCTGCTGGCTATTCGCTATCAGCTATTCGCGGCCTTCAGAGCAGGCGTTACCTGAACGGCGCCTGAAACGGCGAACGAAAGGTTCCCTGCAGGCCTTCACTGATCGGCACCCAACTCTTCCCGTCGTCATCGCTGCGGAAGGCCCCGGAACTGGTTCCCGCATAGAGCGACCCGTCGCCGGAGCCGACCAGCACCTGCACCGACATGTTGGTCAAACCGTTGTTCAGCGCCGTCCATCGGCGTCCCTGATCGACGGTCTTGTAGATCCCCCGGCCGGTGGCGACGAACAGGCCCCGCTCGTTGGTGAGAATGCTGCGGATCGAATCGTTCGGAAGCGCGCGGCTGATCGGGCGCCACGTCTGGCCGCCGTCGCCGCTCCTGAACACGCCGCCGTCGAACGTGCCGGCATACACGCCCTGCTCCTTGTCGATGGCCAGAACCCGGATGAAATTTTCCACCAGCCCCTCATGGTCTTTGAGCCCGTGCCGCATGCGAACCCAGCCCGGCGAGCTTTCTTTATACCGCAACACGCCTTTTCCCGAAGTCCCGGCGAACAGGGTGCCGTCCGAGGCCTTGGCAAGCGCATGGACCAGAACTTCGTCCAGACCCGTGGTCACCACGGTCCATCGATCGTCGGCCTCGCTCAGCCGATAGACGCCGTCGCCCGTTCCCGCGTAGATGACGCCGGGCGTGATCAGCAGCGTTTTGATCTCCAGTCGCTTGAGTCCCGCATTCACCGGCTCCCAGCTCTCGCCACGGTCGCGGGTTCGGAACACACCGCCGCGGAACGTCCCCGCGTACACGGCGCCGTTGGAACCGGTCGCCAGACACAGAATGAAAGGATCGGTCAAGCCTTCGTTCACGGGAGTCCAAATCCCTCCGCGATTATCGCTGCGGAAAATGCCCATGCCGAACGACCCGGCGAACACGGTTTCCTTGCCTACCGTGGTCATCGCCTGAATGCTCACCGCGGACGCGGACGGCTCAGCCGGTCGGCTGACTTCCCAGACCTGCGGCGTTTGCGCTCGATGAAGATTTCCCGCATGCACGCTCGACGCTTCCTCGGCCCGCATCGCGCCGAGGGCGACACCGGCCAACAGGCTGATGCCCAACCCGAGCGAGCCGATCACACGACCACGCCAACCGTTGTGCACCATCGTGTTCATCATCGCACCCGATGTCCCGCCGTGCCCATCGGCACCGCAGCCTCCGCCGGCGCAGGCCCTTCCGCCGCCGGAATCCGGCCGAACAACCTGGCGCCGACGATCCCCACCTCATACAACACCATCAGCGGCACGGCCATCAACAACATGGTAAACAGGGTCGCGTCCGGAGTGACGACGGCCGACAAGATCAGCGCGACCATCACGGCGTGCTTCCGATAGGACGCCAGCGTGGCGGCCGATACCGCGCCGGCGCGGGCCAACAAGGTCAGCACGAGCGGCAGCTCGAACGCGCAGCCGAAGACGAGCAGGAACTTGACGTTGAAATCGATATACATGCCGACGGCCAGCTCCGGCGTGATGTCCCGGTCCATTCCGAAGCCGACGAAGAACTCGATGACCAGCGGCAGAATCACGAGGTTGCAGAAGACCAACCCCAATCCGAACAGGCAGCCGGCCAGGAGAAACAGCGGAATCGCCAGGCGCTGTTCCTCCGGCAGCAAAGCCGGCTCGATGAATTTCCAAAAGTGATAGAAGATGACCGGCAAGCTCAGTACGAAACCCGCCAGGAATGACACCTTGACCGAAGCGAACAGGGCTTCAGCCGGCCCGTAGAAGACCAAGGCGTTGGGGAACGGTCGATTCAGCCATTCGATAATTTCGGCCGAATAGGCGAACGTCAAGACGAACGCCACCGCCAGGGTGGCGGCGATGATCGCAAGCCGTCGTTTGACCGTCCGTAGGTGGGCCGCTAACGGTGGAAGCACGGCGGACAGAACCTCCCCTCCCTCGGCCGTCCGGCTTCGTTCCGTCGGCCTGTCAGACAGCGTGCTGACCTGGCGCACAGGTCAGTGTGTCGCGGAGTGCAGTTCCTTTTCGCGATAGAGGCGGATGAGCTCCGCCATCTTGTCCTTTTTCGCCAGCTTCTCCTTCTGAATCTGCTTCTTCAGAAGCTCTTCTGACGGGGTCAGCACGTGCCGTTTCTGGAGTTCGGCCAATTCAGCATCGAGTCGGTGGTGAGCTTCTTCAAGCTCCCGGAATTCGCTGCTGGATTGGCGCAACCGCTCAGCAATCGAACCGTCCGTCAGCATATCGCACCTCCTGGTTGAGTAAGAAAACGCGAACCCGGCCCTCCAGCGGCCGGCTTCTCGATCTGACTTTACGGCGCCGCATCGACGACCAGCGGCTCCATCTGCATCAGCACCGCATCCTCCACGGGATCGGTATAGTACCGAGCCCTGGTCGAGAACGGGCGGAATCCCATCCGCTCGTACAACGCGCGCGCGGCGTGGTTCGACGCCCTGACCTCCAGCACGGCGCGCACCGCTCCCGCCGCCATCCCGATCTCCAGAGCCCGCGATACCAAAGCGGTCGCGATTCCTCGGCGTCGCTCCGTTTCGATCACCGCCAGGTTCATCAACCGCACTTCGTCGAACACGATCCAGAAGCACAGATAGCCGACGATGGTGTTGGCCATCGCGTCGCGGTTCACCAATCTGGCGACCAGAAACCGGGCGAACGGATTGCCGGTCAACTCCGCTTCGAACATTTTGCGACTCCAGGGTGCGGAGAAGCAAGCCTCTTCGATCCGCAATAGATCCGGCAACATCTCCGGAGAAGCCGGCTCGATCACGAGAGACCCGCTGATCAGGCTGGAAGCGCTCTCTTTCATGACGGCCGAAGGATGGAGAGGATCGGGCGTCGTGTCCGCTTGCGCCCAATCCCTTGTTGAATGACCCGCTGGTTCTTGGTCACCGAACCGGCCGGACGTCGCTCGTACTTGATCTCGGCCTCCGCACGCTGGACATAGCGAGGGGCCACGCCGAGACCGGCCACGTCGCCGCGGGAAAGCCGCTCCAACCCGGCCAGCCCGATACTCACCGCCGAGGGACGCATGGCCTCAACCGGTCCCTCGCGCAGGAGTGAAGCCCGATCTGCCAGTGCCTCGCGAATGTCCACAGCGTACCGCGCCCACCCGTCCCCCAACACGAGGGTCGGCTCTGTGATGTCCCGTCCGATCAGAGTCGGCGGTCCGACCCGTTCTGCCGCAAGCTGTCGCAACGTCCCCTCGACGCTCCACCGGTACAGGGCCCAGTACACCTCGCCGGTTCGGCTCTTGAGAATCGGGCAGATGGGAAGCGCAGTCCCGCGCAGGTTCCACGCCAGCCCTTCCAATGTCGGCACTACCGCGAGGGGCAATCCCGTCACCGCCCGAAATCCCAGCATCGTCGCCAACCCGACCCGCAGACCGGTAAAGGACCCCGGCCCGATCGAGACGGCCAGCCCGTCCAACTGGCCGAGGTCAAGATGCGTCGAGGCCAGCAACCGGTCGATCGTCGGGACCAGCCATCTCGCGTGCGAGCCCTCGGCGTCGCGATCCGAACGGGCCAGCACCCGCTCGCCTTCGAGGATCGCCACGCTTTGCCAGGCCGTCGCGGTTTCAACAGCCAGAATCTTCATCCGTCATACCTACCCTACACCGTCCCTAGATCGGCCGGCCGCAACGGCGCGTTAGGGACGATCTCGTGAAACGTCACCTGAAGGCTGCCCTGTCCATGGCCGTCTTCCATCGTAATCTTGAACGGTCGCATCAGTCGAGCGCGGGATTCGCTCGCCGCATCTTGTGGCTGCACGCCGGCCTCGCTCTCTCCGACCGGACGGAAGTCGTCGAAGTACATGACCGCTTCGAGCTCGCCGGTCGGCGACAGTCGCTCCTCCTGCACGACCTGCAGCGACCGCCGCTCGAACCAGAGACGCCGGACCACGATCCCGCTCCTGGAGTCGCCTTCGCCGGGCGCAAACACATCAAGGCGGTATCGATCCCCGTCTTCTCTGAGTGCCACCCGCTCGTTTCTGGCCACCGATGCGATCCCGACCGCTCCGCTCATGGCCCAGACGCTCAGCTGGAACGGCCGCGCCAATTTGCCCATTTTACCGATCTCGGACGAGTGACCGGTCAGCACGCGGCTCATCGTGGGCAGACGCAGCTTGTACAGATCATCCGAGAGGACGAATTCAAACAGTTCGCTCCCCAACGCCGTAAAGCCCAGAAGCCGCATCGCATCGGGACGGCGGTAATACATGGCGCCCTCCATGCGTTGCGCGATCGGGATCCCTTCCCCCTTGATGGAGACCCGGAAGAGCCCTTTCATGGTCTGGATTGCCGCTTCCCTCTCCCGGAGCAACGCCGTCAACTCCGCCGCCGTCGCCTGTTTCAGAGGAACTTCGGGACGGGACGGAAACACCGCGCAGCCGCCGAGAAAAGTAAAAGGAACAAGCAGAAGGACCGCCACAGAGAGCGCGGGATCTGTGCCGTTCGCCTTTTCCCTACTCCCTCGGGCCTGATACCAGCGCCGCATCCAACGCCTCCCGCAACTCATGAATACCGATCAATTCGATGCCGTCCACGGGGTCGAGCTTGGACACGTTCCGCTCGGGCAGCAGACATCGGCGAAACCCCATCTTGGCGGCTTCGCGGATACGGAGATCGGCCTGACTAATGGCCCGCACTTCCCCGCCGAGCCCCACCTCGCCCAGCACCAGGGTGTGAGAATCGACCGGCGCCTCCCGCAAGCTCGAGGTTACGGCGGCCACGATCCCCAAATCAATGGCCGGCTCGTCGATCCGCATCCCGCCCACCACATTCACATACACGTCTTGTCCGGAGAGATGCAGCCCCAGGCGTTTCTCCATGACGGCCAGGAGCAGCGAAACCCGATTCAACTCGACTCCATTGGCCATGCGCTTGGGCATGGCATAACCGGTCGGCGAGACGAGCGCCTGCAATTCAACCAGAATCGGGCGCGATCCTTCCAGACTCGACACAACGACGGAGCCGGTGCTGCGTTGCGGCCGCTCGGCCAGAAACAGCTCCGACGGATTGCCGACTTCCTCCAAACCGGTGTCCTTCATCTCGAAGACGCCGATTTCGTTCGTCGAGCCGAACCGGTTCTTCACCGCCCGCAGGATGCGGTAGCTGTGCCCTTTGTCGCCCTCGAAGTACAGGACCGTATCCACGATGTGCTCGAGCAATCGCGGGCCGGCGATGGCCCCTTCCTTGGTCACGTGGCCGATGATGAACACCGGCACGCTGCTCCGTTTGGCCAACCACATCAGTTGGCCGGCCACTTCCTGCACCTGGCTGATACTCCCGGGCGCTGAGGTCAGTTGGTCTGTATAGACGGTCTGAATGGAGTCGACGACCATTGCGTTCGGCTGGATCGCCTGCACGGCTTTGAGGATCTCTTCCAGTGAGGTCTCCGCCAGGATCAAAAGGCCCGGATGCCCGATCCCCAGCCGTTGCCCCCGCATCTTGATCTGCCGAGGTGATTCCTCGCCGGAGACGTAGAGAACCTTTTCTCCGTCGGCAGCCAACCGGGGGAGGGCCTGTAAGAGGAGCGTCGTCTTACCGATACCGGGGTCGCCACCGATCAGCATGACGGAACCGGGTACGACCCCGCCGCCCAGCACCCGGTCGAACTCCCCGATACCGGTGCAGCGGCGAACTTCGCCGATGACTTCGATCTCCGCGAGAGGAGTGGCTTTGGAGGAGGCGATCTTGAACGCAGCCGGACGGCCCTTGCCGGCGGGTTGAACCCGTTCCTCCTTTATGGTGTTCCAGCCGCCGCAGTCCGGGCAGCGGCCCAGCCACCGAAGCGCCTGGTGCCCGCATGCCTGGCAAGAGAAACTGGTCTTAGCCCGCATCCGCCGGAGCCTCTGGCAGGATGTTGAAAAAGGCCGCCAGCTTTGTTCTCGCATCGCTCAGAGACTCAACGTACCGCAAAGGGTACGCCTCGCCTCTTCGCTCGCTGCGGCCGCGCTGGACAACCTTTTTGAACATCCTGGACGGTATCGTGAGATCATCGCAGCCGCTGTTGGTTTCCCCGTGAACGAGAGTCACAGTGACTTTTCAACAGCCTGCTAGATCAGAAGGACGTGAGGATAGGGGTATCTTAAAGGATGAGGGGCAAAAAAGGAAGGAATGATCGTGAGGCCTGTCGCCAGCTCGCCACCCGTATGGGCACCCGTTTCGCCACCCACGATCGGTGAGAGAACAAAACGAATAGCAATTTCTGCCTTATCGCGGTGGAAATAGAGAGCAACCGTCTCGACTCTGAGGTGTAAATGTCAAGACTTCATCTGACAGACTGTGAGTCCTCGCGGTGGCCGGATCAGGCGGCCAACAGCTTCTCCTTCGCCAACGGCACGGTGTCCACGAACGTCTGCCTCGGCGTCTTGCCATCGCACCAGCGGCCCTGGTGCGGCCGGCGGTCGTTGTCCTCCTGGAGCCAGGCGTCCAGGTCAACGTGCCACTCTTCCAGGCTCCGGGAGATCTGCTTCCAGACCACCACCCGGTAGAACTCCTTGCGCCGGGTCTTGTGGAACCGCTCGCAGATGCCGTTGGTCTGCGGCCGCTTCGTCTTCGTCCGGGTGTGTTCGATGTCCTCCACAGCCAGGTCCAGCTCGTCCTCCTGCCGGTCGGGCGCCCCGCCGTCCGCCGTCCCCCGATCGGTGCGCACGCGGCTGAGCGGCATGCCCTGCTCCTCGAAGAACGGGCGCACCCGATCGTTGCGCCGATCCGCGGCGGTGACCGGGGTCTTGCGGGCATCCCGCGTGGCGAACCCGACCTGGCTAGAGGTGTCAATGACGGTTTGCTGGGACATCCGGCCCACGCCCTTGAGCGTCCCGACGGCGAAGGGCTCCTGGGCCCCGCACGAGCCGGGGCGCTCGCTCTCGAATGCCCCGTGGGCTTCTTTGTCGGCCTTGGCGTTCTCTACGGCCACCACCTGGGCCTCCGTGAGAATCCGCCCGTCTTGGGCCACCGTCGCGTCGAGCGCCGTGAGCCGTTGCCGCATCGGCTCCAGATCATGCCGCAGCCAGAGGCATCGCACACCTGCCGGAGCGACCATCCGCCCGCGCCGGCGCACCTCGTTCGCCACCCGCACCTGGCCCCAGGCTGGCTGCTCCAGCGCCAACACCACCACGGCCTCCTCCACCTCGGCCGGGCCGCGGTGTGTCAGGATCGGCTTCTGCCGGGCGATCTCCTGCCGCGCGGCCTCACCGCCGGTCTCGTCCAGCGCTTTGAACCGATAGAAGCGGTCCCGGCTGAAGCCCATCAGCTTGCAGGCCTTGGTCACATGGCCCAGTTGCTTGGCCAGTTCCAGGAGCCCCACCGTGGTCTTGATGATCTTCATCGTCGTCGTCATCGTCCACGCTCCGTTCTCCCCTCAGGGGATGGCGAGGACTCTACCTGACTGTCAGAATAACTTCTAGCACATACATCTCAACCGAGACGGTTTCGGTCAACCCGGTCGCCTGTTGGGAAAACGTCACGGAGAATCGCTTGGTCATGTCGATAGAGGCCGTCACCTAACGTCCTGGTTGAAGCGCGCTATAAGGCGTGACGCTGAATCGCGTCGCTCTCGAACTAATGGTTAGGGCTTGAGTTTCGACTTTAGAACTATTCGTTCACCGTCCTTTGGGAGGAACGCAGCGCGCATTCTGATTCGCCGCCGCGAATCGAGCGGCACCTGCTTTGACTTCTTGCGAGCCGTTTCATGACCGCGCTTGAAGTCAAGCTGATACCAGAAACGCGCTTTCTCATTCAGAAGGTGAAATAACACCGAGTGAAGCTTCTTGCGAAGTTGGCCAACAGAAGAAATGCGCTTACCCTGCGAAAGGCGGATGATCTCGCTTATAGTTCTATTAATGCTCCGGCTCGAGGCCTCCTTTTCAACGTCCTCCACTAACTTCATCTTCTTCCTCCAGCTTTTTAGCTGGCAATAACTATAAATTATCCGGTTCCGTATAAGCCCCGTGCCGTTTCGCAGTATAAGCCCCTCCGATCCTCCCGACAATGACACGGGACGTGGTGGAGTGTTTTAAGCGGATCCGTTATCAGCGCTTCGTCTGTGGGTGTCCTGTATGGTTCCGTACAAGACTTCATCACAGAGAAGAGAGTCTTTGCGGAAGTGCGGAAGTACTGGAGATCGCGTCAGGCATGAGTATTGACTTATTCAGGCTCGCCTTAATCTTGAGGGCAGTTTCTGGCGAGCCGGTAGCCTGCGGCTTCAGCCTCGGCTGCGCTGGCGAACTCGACCCGAGTATCAGGGGCAACCCGGCTGTAATTCGGGCCGTCTGGTCGGTGATACACGTGGCTGCGCCGGTTGCCGATGATCGGAAACGCCGGGATTGCCGGCTGCGGTGTTGGTGGAGTCCCGCCAGGAACCGCCTCACGTGCCGGAGGAGGTTGGTCCAACAGGGCGAAATCCGATGGATCGAGTGGTTGTCCTCGCCTGATCTTGCGGAAGACCCACGGTGGAAGCGGTTTCGAGTCTCTCCACGATCCCCTCTTCGCCTCTCTTGCTTCCTTCTCGAGCCTCGCAACTTCTGCGTTTTCCGGCGCATACTGACGAAACCACCAGGCCAGCCCGGCCTTGACCAGTTCGTGGTTTAAGACACGCCCGTCAGGCAGAACGACTTCGCCGAGTGTTCGCCCGAACGCATCAGAGCCTTGAACAAGCACTCGCACCACTTTCCGAAACGCAAGTCTGGTCGTGAACGCCTTGGCACGTTCACCATAGGCTTGCCCTTTCTCAGGACAGTCAATTCCGTTGAGTCGCACATCCTCCTTGAGGCCATGGTGCAGGACGACCACGTCGTCCCCATCTATCACAGCGACGACCCGACCGGAGAACTCGGCCGCGAGGGTTGGACAAGTAAGACAAAAGAAAACCCCCAAACAGGAAAGCCGGAGGAGAGTGAGCACCTGTGGCATGGCCGCCTCTCGCAGACCCGGGAGTGATCCAAGAGGTTATAAGAGGGTCGGCTCGGCCGCCCCGCTTCTCTTCATAGTTTCTTCCTCACTTCCTTCCAATCCTTCGCCGCCTTCGCCTTTCTCGGCAGTTCGCCGCGTCGGGGTTCGGGGACGATGACGACTTCCAGGCGATGTTCGAGGAGAACCTCGGCGAAGCCGCGGGTGCGGCCGATACCGCCTTTGAGCGAGGCCCAGCCTTGGGCCTTGAGAGCCTCGAGCGCAGCGTTCAGGGCTTCCTGGCCAGGACGCACGGTCAGGATCACACCTGCGGGGAACTTGTGGTCACGAAGCCAGGCCCTGATTTCGTCCGTCGAGCCGAATGAATTGGACGGTTCTTTGCCCGGCCACGCGAGATAGACGGGGTTGTAGTAAAACTTGGTCAACCGTGTGAGTTCATCCGCGGCGTCGGGCACCGGAGCCGGGCGCCCTTGCCCGCCGATCTCCAGCGGCAGCGGCAGGAGCGGCGCCTTGGGTACTTCGAACAATGCCGCCAGCTCCACAAGAAGGATGGGACGTCGGCGTTCCCACACGGCCAACGTCCCGGTCGCCGCTGACGCGATCACGCGGGGATTCGGTACAAGTCGAACCGTGACCGTCAGCGTGTGATTGCCTTTTCTCGGATGCCGATACTCAAAAAACGCCCGCCCATCGCCGCCCGTCATGGCCGTGGCCGCGACCTTGCCTTCGACGAGAAGTTCGAGCTTCTCGCCGCCGAGACCGGTCTCGTTCAGAAGGCCGCTCCGCACCAGCTTCGCTTCAATCCTGGCCGTCTCTCCGGACACGGCCAATGCGTCATTGACCGAGAGCGCGCCGTCGATCTTGTCCACCGCCCGGACCTCGTCGACGATGATCGCAAATCGGAGGAACGCCGACACTGCGAGGATAACGAGAATGCAGAACACACTCTCGGCGGAGGCTCGTCTTGCTTGCATGCCTACAGAGTCGTGTCGGACGACGCCAGCGTCAAATCAATCCATACCCCCGTTTGACGATGGCATAGGCGTCGAAGGCAGAGAAGATCGCCAGGCTTAGATAGAGCAGCTCGGCCGGCCGCCAGATGAGACGGGAGACCAGAAGAAGGATCACGGCACAAACGAGAAGGCCATAGCCGCGTTTCTCGCCGACGTACAAATGCCCCGCGCCGGGCGCGATGGAGAGCGAGGCGGCTCGAAGTCCGTGCCAGGTCTGTTCGCGGGCATCCACGACTCGAATCTCGTCACTCGTATCTCGTGAAGCGGCAGGGTAATCCCCATTTCGAGATACGCTTCACGCTCCACGATCCACGTTCCTCAAGGCGGCCAACACTTCGTCCACATGGCCGTCGACTTTGACCTTGCGGAAGATCGCTTTCACTCTGCCGGCCGGATCGATGACAAAGGTGCTCCGCTCGATGCCCCAAAACTTCTTGCCGTACATGTTTTTCCGTTTGTACACGCCATAGGCCTTCGCTACCGTCGCGTCCTCGTCGCTGAGCAGGGGGAACGGCAGCCGGTATTTGGCGATGAATTTCTGATGCGACTCTCTGCCGTCAAGACTGACGCCCAACACCACTGCGCCGGCCTTCTTGATCGGCTCCAGGGAGTCGCGGAAGCTACATGCTTCCTTCGTACAACCCGGCGTATCGTCCTTGGGATAAAAGTAGAGGACGACCTGTCGCCCTTTGAAGTCCTTGAGCTTCACCGTCTCGCCGGCTTCGTTCGGAAGCGCAAACTCCGGCGCTTTGTCTCCGACCGTCAAGGCCTTTGCCATGGTCCCAACACTCCGTTTCCGTCAGGTCACCGAGGACCCACCTGTCCGAACGCCGGCCGGCTTCGGTGATCCGGCATCTCTTTGACCTGCTTCGGTGATTCCGGCGAACCATAGGGACGCAAGGCCGGCGAGTCCCAGATGATCTTATCGCCCGGGGCGAGATTGGCTGCCTCGATGAAATGCGCGCGCGCATCTTCGGTCTCACCCAGCGCGTTCAGCGCCAGCGCCAAGTTATAGTGCGCCGGGCCTGAATTCGGCGCGGCCGCGACGGCCTGACGGAAATAGTTCTTCGCCTCCATAAACTGGCCGCTCTGATAGGCGGTGGTCCCTTGCTGGGTCAAGGCGATCGCCGACGCCTGGGCTCCCGCACCCAGGGCCAGCGGCACCAGCGGTTTCGGCTTGTCTTTCCCAGCGCAGGCTCCCAGCGTGAGGGCGAGCAGAACGCTCATAAGAACGCTCGCGATCGTCATAGCTCCTCCTTGCCAACTCCCACCATGGTTCTCAAACTCAAGGCTTGGCTTGCTTACGAAGCTCCTCCTCAAATGTCTTGCGATACAGCACTTCCCACTCCGCACTGCCCTCGACAATAGGCCGGGAATATGACCGCAATTTGGCTCGCACCACCTGATCGAGTTTTTCTTCCTGCGCGAGCTCCGCCGCCAACATGCGTTTGATCTCCCGCAGGGCACGACCTTCTTCTCCAGTCAGCCGCACGGCCGGACTCTTCTTCAGCGCGTTCAGAATAACGTGCGAGAGATGGCTGACTTTGTCTTCGCTCAACATAGTGGAACTACGGGGGCAATAGTCACGGACGCTGTTCTCTAACCGTTGACCGATGACAATTGACCAATGATCTCTCAGAGAATGATGCCGCGGTCTCGGACTAGCTTGTTCTTGATCATCGTGAACATCTTCTGGTAGTCAACCTGCCCACGTTCGATCTCCCCTTCATAGGCCTTCATGAGTTGCCGAACCTCGGCATTCAGCCGGTCCTCCACGGACAACTCCTCTGTGATGGCATGCTCCAGCGATTCAACGGCTGCTTTCTTGTCGCCGGCAAGCTCGATGTACCCTTCGCGATGAAGGCGCGACACCAGCACTTCGGCCATGTGTCGAACGCGTTCCTTGGACAGCCTCATTGAATGACAATACGGAATGAGGAATGTGGAATGTTGAATTGCGTATCTTCCTTCGTAACGACCCACTTCGCGATTTCATCATTCCCCATTCCTCATTTCTCATTCCTCATTCCTCATTATTTCTTCAGGCCTTCTCCACTCGAATGCGCGTGGCGCTCATGGCCTGCCGCAACAGCGTGGGGTCGCCGATGATGCGACCGATGACGTTCACCCGATCCGCGGGGACCGGGTCGGGCCCCATGCTCATGGGAGTGCGTCCGAAAAAAATGGCCAACACCTCACCCGCCCCCCAGAACGCCACGTCGCCCGCTTTGACCTGAGTCGTGGCCGTCTCGCGATGGTCCTTCACGCCCGGGAGTTTGAAGTAAAACTCCTCGCCCCAGGTGTTCACCGGCGCCTCGACCGGCAATGCCGCGTAGACGCCTTCAGCCGTTTTATTACTTTTCAGCTCCGCCTCGAGTTGAACCGACCCAACGGTGATGCGAATCCGCTTCGATGTCTCTCCCATATCGCCATCGATTTCCGTAGCGCGCTTCCGTGTTTTTCCACCCGTGCGCTCGGTGCCGAGCGGCAGGAGCCCGCAATCTCTGCTTCGGCAGCGGACTGTAGCTTGTTTGTGGGGTGAAATCAAGGCTACAATTCCACCCTCTACCGTTTCTCTCCGAGACGCTCATGCTGGAATCGACCTTCGTCTTTCTCAAGGGAATCGGCCCCTATTCCGAGCGCCGCCTGTGGGAGCACGGGATCGATTCATGGCGCGCGTTTCTCCGAGAACCGTCACCGCCCGGCATCTCCCCCCAACGAAAACCGCTCTACGACCTGGAGGTATCGACGGCGATCGACCGTCTCGAGGCCGGCGACTCACGATTTTTTGCCGCGTGCCTCAAAGCGCGCGACCACTGGCGCCTGTTCGACGCGTTTCGCTCGCGGACGCTCTTCCTCGACATCGAGACGTCGGGAGAATCGGCCGGATATGGCCATGTGACGGTCATCGGGCTTTGCGCGAACGGACGGATGACCAGCCTGGTGTACGGAGAGACGTTGACGGAAGAACGGCTCAACGAGTCCTTTGCGCAAGCCGACCTCCTTGTCACGTTCTTCGGCAGCGTCTTCGACGTGCCGTTCCTGCGCGCCGCTTTTCCCGGACTGGACATCAGGCTGCCGCACTTCGACCTGTGCTTCGCGGCGCGCCGTGTAGGTCTGCACGGAGGACTGAAGCGCATCGAGTCCGAGCTTTCGATTTCACGGGACACGGACCTCGACGGACTGGACGGCTGGGACGCCGTCAGGCTATGGAACGAATGGCGGCGCGGACGGCAGAGCAGCCTGGATCTTCTGCTTCGGTACAACGCGGCCGACACGCGCAATCTGGAACCGTTGGCGGAACGGCTGTACGGGCGCCTCGTCGAACGGTACGGACCGCCCGCTCCAGCTTGTCCGTCGGCGGCGCATCCCGGTTGAAGCCCCATGACCTGGATCGGCGCCGGACTCACAGACCCCGGTCTCCTTCGTTCCTCCAACCAGGACGCCTTCACGATTCTCAACGATCGGGGCCTCTGGGTCGTCGCCGACGGCATGGGCGGCCATCCCGGAGGCGATGTGGCCAGCCGGTTGGCCGTCGAAGTCATTAGCCAACAAGCCGCCGCGGCGTTTCCGCATAGCATGACGAAACCCGCCGGACGAAACCGGTCCGCCGCCGCTCAGCTCAAGGCCATGATCGAGGCGGCCAATCGCGCCATTCTTGCGACCGCAGAGGCTTCACCTAATCTGAAAGGAATGGGCACCACCGTCGTCGCGCTGCAGGTTTCGTCCGGACTTCGTGCGCATGCCACGGTCGCCCATGTCGGCGACAGCCGGGCGTATCTGTGGCGTGATTCGAACCTCACGCCGCTCACTCGCGACCACTCGCTTGTGGAAGACTACGTCCGGCAAGGCCTGATCTCCCCGGAAGAGGCGCGGTTCCACCCGCATCGCCACGTGCTGTCTCGCGCGCTCGGCATTGCAGAGGCGGCCGAACCCGATGTGTCGAGCTTCTCTCTGCGCCGAGGCGATGTGCTGGTGTTGTGCACCGACGGCCTGACGAAGATGCTGCCCGATGAACAAATCGCCGAGGTGTTACGGCGGACCGGCCGGCAGCCCCAACAGATCTGTGCGGCGCTGGTCGAACAGGCGCTGCAGTCCGGTGGCGAAGACAATGTGACGGTGGTGGCTTGTCGAGATTCCCGTTCCTGACCTTGCCGCCCGAAAAAGAAATTGACAACGCCTTCACCATTCTGTAGCCTCGGTTTCCAACCTTCACACCTTCCTATTTCGACTCCGGGATGGCTATAGAATTCCGCGGACGCCGTCAGCCAGTCGTTTTGACCATCCTTCTGTCCCTTTCCCTCTCTCTCAGCTCTCTCAGCGACGCGAGATGGGTGTATGGAGAAGAAGGAAGCACCGACGATGAGGCGTCCAGCCCTGAGGCGGTGATCCGGACCCTGGTCCGCGCTAACGCCGAGAAGGACTTGGACGCGCTCTCCCGGCTGATGGCTCATGACGCCGATATCGTCAGCTACACCATCGGAGGGCGCAAATACCTGGGCTGGACCGAATTCGCCAAGGACATGCGGGAAGAATTCGACTCGGTCACTCGCCTGGAAATCCCGATCAAGGACCTCAAAGTTTGGATTCGCGGCGACACGGCCTGGTTCGCATTGGAGTTGGATTACATCCGCTATGTCGGACAGGGCAAGGACCAGACCCGCACGGTGCTTCCTCTGCGCGAGACGGGTGTGCTGGAACGCCGTCAAGGACGGTGGGTGCTTCATGCCTGGCATGAATCCTCCGACAGCGCGCGATTGGACGCGGCGGCCGCTCCGCTCGTTGCCTCTCCCGTCTCGACGGGATCCCTGCCCGAGTCTGACGACGAACGTCCTGACCTGAGCGGAGAATGGGAGATCCAAGAAGAAGATAAAGCCTACAAGGCCACGCTTGATCGAAACGGCAACGGCAGCTATACCCACCAAGGCGGCACCATCAAGACCACGAAGTTCGTCAACCGGCTCTGGCAAGGCACCTGGCAACAATCCGGCAATGACCGCGAAGGCGGTTTCGAAGTGCTGCTGTCGGAGGACGGCACTCAGGCCAAAGGCATCTGGTGGTACACACGGGTCGGCAGTCGCACCAACATTCCTCCCAGACAGCACGGCGGAACCTATGTCTGGAAGCGCCGGACTCCCCCGCCGTCGACGAACTCGATGCGATAACACGACGGGCTGCGGCACCGCCACGGGCATTAACCCGGCAGGCTGCGGAACAACCGTGGGGGACCAGACAAAGCCGGCGGCCTTGTTCGCATCCTGTGAGAGCGCGATCAGCGCCTGTCCCAACCAAGGAGGTCCCATGAAGCGCTCGTTTGCGGTCGGCCTTTTGATTGTCGCCTGCGTCGGACCCGTCTACGCGTCCGGTGATCACGACCATCACGCCGTCCCCACGTTGAAGAACCAAACCACCACGACGGTGACGATTACGGACAACGCCGTGACGCTGACATTCGGTCCCATCGATCTCCCGTCCGACCATGATGGTGAGCTGGCCGCCAGCATGCCCAAGCATATCTTTCAGCTCCCGAAAGACATGTACATGATCGGTTTCAAGTCCGAAGTCTTCACGAAGGACGGCAAGCGGCTGCCCAAAAACTACCTGCATCACATTCTGATGCTCGACAACGACCGGCCGAGCGTCTCCTGTCCCGGCGAACCGCTGTTCTTCGCTGGAGCGGGTCTCGAAATGACGGAGGCCCGGTTTCCCGACGGCTACGGCGTAAAGCTCGCCAAAGGGCAGCATCTCATGTCCGTCGTCGCCTTCTATCACAAGGCGCCGCCGACCAAGGACGTGATGGCTTCCTTCACTATGTACATGGCCCCGGAAGGGGCTCCCATCAAGGAATTGGAGGTGTATCAAGTCGGGGTGAACATCGTATGTTACAGCAAGTTCGGACAGCGAGGCCCGGACCAGACCGACGAAGGAATCGAAATTAAACCCGGCGTCCATGTCCTGACGGCGCCGCTCAAGTTCCTTATGGACGGATGTGTGAAGTTTGCGTATCCCCACGGTCACGATGAATTGCTGCTGATCGCCTTGGAAAATAAGACGGCCAGGCAAACATTACTGCGGACCGTTCCAGACGTGGCTCAAGACGGCACACTCTTAGAGTTCCCACCGCACCAAGTCTATCGCGACGGCCGAGGCTTCTCGGTCAACACCAAAGACGACTATGAGATGCTGATGGTGTATCACCACCCGCTTCACAATCCGAATACCCAGTATGGAATGGGCAACTATCTTCTCTACATGACGCCGGGGACTTGTTCCGGAGCAGGCATGAACGGTGCTTCGCCGGCCCGCTGAGAGCATCGAGGGATCCCACATCAGGCCGTCGGCCACTCGCAGCCATAGGCTCCGGAAAGTCGGTTTTGCGCATCGCTCGCGTACAAATTTGGCCATAGGTCTTTCCTCACCCACGCCGCGGCCGTCAACGCTTACTTGTTGTCCCCTACCAAAGTAGGCTCCGCCCCCACGCCGCGGACTGGGTTGTCGCGGCCCGACTATGATATTCAAGACCTCTCGCGCCCGTTATTCATGTCGGGTCGTCACATGACAGCCGTTGCTTCGGCGGGAGGCGGCCGGCAAGCCATAGGCCGGAGCGACGGAAACGCTCATGAGCATTCATGACCTAGCAGCGGGGGAGAGAGAGCAATCGGGCGCGGGCAGCTGACGCCGTCGACGCCAGCCTGTACGTCGATACCGCACGGAGACGGGGCCACATTCGGCTCCGCAGGACAGACCGAATGCCAGAACAAGAACCCCTCACGATGCTGGTCGCGAACGAGCACGCGGAAGAGATCAAGCTTGTCACAATCAGCATGCGCGGCTTCTACCCGGGCTGCCGGGTGGAAGCGGTCTATTCCTCAGACGAGGCGGTCGAATGGGCCTCCAAGCAAAGCTGGCACGTCATTTTGGTGGAAGAGAACCTGTCTCCCAGGAGCGGGATCACGATTCTGCCGGAGTTGCGGAGGCGCGCGCCGCAGGCCGCCATCATTGTTCAGAGCGAACACACCGACTCTGACACGTTCCTCCAAGTCATCCGCGGCGGTGCGGACTTCTACCTCTTCAAAAACTCTCCGGCCTTTCTCACCGAACTCATGATCGTCACCGGGGAAGCGGTGAAAAAACGCGAGTTGAGCGCGAAGCTCGATCTGACACACGAACGCTATCTCCGTCTCGTCGAAACGTTGCCCGACACGGTGTACGAATTGGACTCCGAAGGGCGGTTCGTGTACGTCAGCTCCCACGTGTCGTCACTCTTGGGATACGCGCCCGAAGATTTGGCCGGCGCACGCTTTACGAAGATCGTTCATCCGGACCAGCGGCAGGCGGCCGAACATCGTTTCAACGAGCGCCGCAGCGGAGCCCGATCCAGCCGGCAAGTTCTCTTACGCCTTTTACCCAAAGCCGGAACGGGCCGTGATGAATACGGCGTGGAGGTCGAACTCCACGCCAAGGGCCTATACGACTCCCAGCGCCGCTTCATGGGAACGCTCGGCATCCTGCGGGATGTAACCGGGCGCCGGCAGCAGGAAGAGACGGTCCATCGCCTCCAGAGCCAACTCCGACAAACGGACCGACTGCTGGAGATCGGTCGGCTACTCATCAAGGCTTCCCGCGATCTTCGCGATCCGCTCACGGCCCTCCAGACGAATTCCCAACAGTTGTTGAGCGCGATCCGGGCGCTCCAGCTCGAACGTCAGTTGGAAGCCATGTCGGCTCACGCCTCTCAGGCCGCACAAGTCAGAGAAGAACTCGCGGCGGCCGTGCCCCTCCCGCCCGAAACGGAGCGGGAGGAAGCCGTGCCGCCACGAGTCGAACCGCCGGCAGAACGACGGACGACCGTCGCCGCAGCCGAACGTCGGCGCTGGCCGCGTGTATCGACGCATATCGAATCCAGCCTGACCGTCGAGGGATCCACCTGGAACGGCACCGCACTCAACATGAGTCTCGGCGGCGCCTATCTGACGTTCGCAGATCGCCTCCCCACCGTCGACGGCCAGCCCATCTACCTGACCCTCAGAAGCGCGGGCGGAACGTTGGAGCTCCACGGCACAGTCAGAGAACGAGGCGGAGTCGACGCCTTGCGCGCCACAGCGGCTCCGTGGTCCACTGCGCTTGCCGTCGAATTTTCCTCCCTCGGCGACACGGAAAGTCAGGTCCTGGCTTCGCTGCTGGATGCCGTTCGCGAGCAAGCCTTTCCGCTCTCGATCGAAGGGCTCGTTCCCCTTGCCTATCCGCCAGATCGCCAGACCGGCTTACAGCGGCCTTTCGAGAGCATCGAAAGTTCGTTCGCCGACCGGCGGCTCGAAATCCGGGCGAAACTGACGCTGCCCGTCCGCGTCGAACCTTCCGAGCCGTCGTCCGGTCGCGGTCGGCACATCGGCTTGACCGTGAACGTCAGTCGTGGCGGCGCGTGTCTCCAAGTCAACGCGCGCCCAGATATGTTGGCACCTCGCTTGGCGCTCCGTCTGTCTCTCGCGACACCGTCCACGCCGTCTGCGGGCACCGAATCCGTCGTGACCGGAGACGTCATCTGGACGGCCCCGGACCCGAGCGCACCGAAGGACTTATGGCCCGGCCCTTCCGAGAGCGCCCTGCGCGTGGGGCTCCGCTTCCGCTCACTCGAGGAACGGACGCAGCAGGAGATCAACCGTCTGATCGCCCGCCTGCTCACCTCTCCCCTGCAAATCGAAGACGGCTCGGAGCGAACGAAGGTCGTACACACCCTGCGCGAGTGCCGGAACGCACGGGGACAGCGTCTCGCTCTCTATCATGACCTGCCACGCGACCCGCTCGGCGCCGGCACGCCTCTCGTCATCATTGCGCCGGGCTACGGCCGGACGAAAACGGACCACCTGGTCCTCGCCCAGTACTTGGCCGGCAACGGGTTTCAGACGCTGCGCTTCGATCACTCCAACCACATCGGCGAAAGCGACGGCATGTTGGAGCACACGACGCTCACCGACATGCAATTGGATCTGCTGGGCGTATTGGATTTCGCCGCACAGACCTGGCCGGCCGCGCCGATCGCCGTGATCGCCCCGGATCTCGACGGCCGCGCCGCGCTGAAAGTCGCCGCGCGCGACCACCGGATCGCCCTGTTGATTCTGCTGAACGGAGTCTTGGACGTCAGGCATGCTCTCGCCGTCGAGCATCGACAGGATCTGGTCGAGGCCTATCTGCAAGGGGAACGGCGAGGGCTCGAATCCCTTTGGGGGCTCAACGTCAACACGGACCATTGGCTCCAGGATGCGGTCACGGGGAGCTTTGTGGACGTCGCTTCGGCCGTTCAGGACGCCGAGCGAGTCCGCGCCACGGTCCTATTCCTGACGCCGCAAATCAGCGAACCTTCGGACACCGCACAGGATGGGATCCGCCGGGATTCGTTTCAGCGCGTACTTGCGGCGCTGGGCGCGCGCGGAGAGGTGATCCGCCTGAAACCGGAGGCCTTCCTCCCGGCTCGCAGAGCCCAGGGCCCGGCCCTTCCGCTTTTCCGCGAACTGGTCACGCAGTGCCGTAAGAAGCTCCGCTATCGGGACACCCTGCGGACCGTTCTCGAACCGGTCGAGCGGGAGATCGATTTTCAGCGCCGCATCGAACAGGAGCGGCTCAAGCTTCACTATTACACGTCCACGGCGGACGCGCTGGCTCTGTGGCGAGCCCATGTGCAGCACGTCCGACAGCACGAACAACATCCCGAGCACTGGCGTCTGTTGGATCATCTCCACCGCTTGCTCGGGGAATTCGAGGACCGCGGGCCGATCTTAGAGGTCGGGTGCGGACATGGCGATTTCGCCCGCTTGCTCTTGATCAACCAGGCCTATCGCTCGCAACACAAACCCAAGACGCTCACCCGAGCCGTGCGGTACGTCGGCTTGGACAGTCAGGCCGACTTCGTCACGCGGGCCGGTCTGACCGCAAACGAGACGCTGGTCGACCTGAACGCCAAATTCGCCGGCGCGCTGGCACTCACCCCTCCTTTACAGACCTCCTGGTTGTGCGCGGACTGGAACAGCCCCTTGCCTTTTCCGGACGGCCGATTCAGCCGGGTGGTCTGTCTCTTCGCGCTCGGTTACGTACAGGACCCGCTCTACACACTCCGCGAGCTGTTGCGCGTGTTGGCGCCCCGCGGAACACTGCTGATCACGACCTGGACACCGGATACCGACCTCTCCATGATGTACCGGAGACACTCCCAGGACCGAGAATTGCTGCGCTATCTCGGCCGCCTGCGACAGGCGCTCCGGGAAAGCCGAATCCACAGCTTCGATCCGAACGACTTGGCCCGCCTGCTCAGACTGAGCGGCGCCGTCCGCCCGCGCATCTACACCGCCTTCGCCGGCAACGCCTGCATCGGGCTGGTTGAAAAGCCGAATTCCTCTGGCTGAATTCTTACACCGGGTGTATACTGCTGCCGCGATTGACTTCCCGCTTCTGATTGAACACGTTCTAACACCCCGACGGCGCGTGACACAGCGATTCGCCTGTCTTGGAAAGCCGCGACTACAGGTTGAAGTCTGAAAGAGAGTATGACACGGAAGACTCAGGTCGTTCCGACGCCTGACGCTTTGAAAATCATCACGGATTTCAGCAGGGACATGGGAACGATCGCCGAACTGAGCGTTCTCGGCGAGCGGATTTTGACGGGACTGTCCCAATTGCTCCAAGTTCCGCATGCGGCGCTGTTTCTGCTCGACAAGGAGAAGGACGTCTACCATCTGGCCTGTTTCCGCGGATTCGCCCCTGACACCGCGCTCCCTTCGGGTATCCCCGCGCACCATCAAATCCCCGCGTTTCTGTCCCGCCACCAATCGCCCGTAGTGCGCGCGGGCGTCGACGCGGAAAAGCGCGGGGGGACGCTCTGTCCCGGTGTGCTGGCGACTCTGGAAAGTTGGCGCGCGGACGTCTGCGTTCCGCTGATCACCAAAAACCGTCTGATCGCTTTTTGTCTCATAGGGAGAGGCTCGGACAACGACTTTGCGATTTTGGATCAGGCGGACCTGCTCATGGCCCTCGCGCAGAACGCCGCAAACGCGCTGGACAATGCCCTGCTGTACGAAGATCTGCGGCGGTCTCAAACCTTGATGCGACGCACCGATCGCCTCCGTTCGCTGGAGACCATCGCCGGCGGATTCGCCCATGAGATCCGAAACCCCTTGACCTCGATCAAGACCTTCATTCAGCTCGCGCCTGAGCGCAAAGACGACCCGGAATTCATCAGCGAATTCAGCAAAGTCGTCATCGACGACGTCCATCGCATCGAGCGGTTAATCCAAGAGATCCTGGATTACGCCCGTTACATGGAACCCAAACTGACGGAGGAAGACCTCAATGAAATCGTCTCCTCCTGTTTGTATTTCGTCGAGGTGAAAGCGGACAGCTGCGGCATCACGATTGAAAGAGCGCTGGCCTCGGACCTTCCCCGGGTCATGCTGGACCGCCAGCAGATCAAGCAAGTCATTTTGAATCTCCTGCTCAACGCGATGGACGCGATGAGCGAATGCGGCGGCTTTTTGAAGGTGCGCACGCATCGGCTCATCAAACCTTCCGGAGAGGTCTGGGTGCAGATCGAGGTCGAGGACACGGGGCCCGGAATTCCGGAGAGCAACCTGGAACATATCTTCGATCCCTTCTTTACCACGAAGCACCACAGCGGCGAGCACGAAGGGACCGGCTTGGGGCTGACGATCGCGCATCAGATTATCCAAGAGCACCGTGGAAACATCCAAGTCTCGAGCAAAGAGGGGGTCGGCACGACGTTTTACGTGAACATGCCCGCGGCCCTTCGTCCCCACGCCGGCCATACATCTGGAGACTCATGAAGAAACGGGTTTTGCTGATCGACGACGAACCGCGGGTTCGGGCTTCGCTGAAGATGGTCCTGGAACCCACCTATGACGTCATCACGGCGGCGGACGCTCAGGAAGGACTGGATCTGTTCCGGCGCGAATCGCCCAATCTGGTACTCCTGGACGTGATCATGCCGGGAACCGACGGGCTGACCGTGCTGCAGGCCATGCGGGCGGAGGACCGCTCGATCCCCGTCATCATGCTGACCGGGACCAAATCAGTGAAGACCGCCGTGGACGCGATGAAGCTCGGCGCAGCGGATTACCTCTCGAAACCATTCGACGTCGAGGAACTTCGCATCGTCGTCGCCCGCACGCTCGAGTCGCACGACCTTGAACGAGAAGTCCGCTACCTCCGTGCCCAGGTAGTGAACCGGTACGCATTCCACAACCTCATCGGGAAAAGCCCCGCCATGCAGGAAATCTACGCCAAGATCGAACAGGTGGCGGACAGTCGCACTACGGTATTGATCACAGGCGAGAGCGGGACGGGCAAAGAACTGGTGGCGCGGGCGCTCCATTACAACAGCTCGCGCCGCGACCGGCCGTTCATCGCGCTGAACTGCGCCGCCCTCCCGGAAACGCTGATCGAGAGCGAGCTGTTCGGCCACGAGAAAGGCTCGTTCACCGACGCGACCGCCCGCCGCGTCGGCCAATTCGAGTTGGCGAACAGCGGCAGCCTGTTTCTCGATGAGATCGGCGACCTGAGTCCCATGACCCAGGCCAAACTCCTGCGTGTGCTGCAGGAACGAGAGTTCACCCGCATCGGCGGCATCCAACCCATCAAGGTGGATGTGCGCATCATCGCGGCCACCAATAAAAATCTGGACGATCTGGTCCGCCGCGGCGCGTTTCGCGAAGATCTGTATTACCGCATCAACGTCATTTCGCTGTATCTGCCCCCGCTGCGGGAACGCGGAGAGGATATCCCGCTTCTTGCCAAGCATTTCCTGGACAAGCGAATCGAAGAGGAGAAACGACCCCACCAGGAGTTCTCCAAAGAAGCCATCGAGCTTTTGTCTCGATATCCCTGGCCGGGCAATGTCCGCGAGCTGGAAAACGTCGTCGAACAGGCGCTGTTGTGGTCGCAAGGCGCCATGATCCTTCCGGAACACCTGCCCAATTCGCTGCGGAGCGACAGCCGCTCGTCGTCGTTGCGCGAAGACACCTTGGCCGGCCGCCTGTCTCTCGAAAAAGCCGTGATGGAGTTCGAGCGAGAGATCATTTTGGACGCCCTCAAGCGCACCAACTACGTGCAGACGCACGCCGCCAATCTGTTGGGCATCAGCCGACGCATGCTGAAATACCGGATGGATACTTTAGGGATCAGCAGACCGGACAGTTCGAGGGGCAGCGAGCCCGTGCAACTAGTGCAAGAATGACACGGTAACGGACAGTTGTGAGCGACTCTCGCGCGATCTTCACCTCGATAGTGACTCGTAAAGAGAGCCTGACAGCCGCCTTCCGACTACATATAGATGCGTCGTGTTCATCCCTACTGCACCTTGCGGTGCCCCTCACAAGCCTTTGATAAGGCATATAAATTGCTTTAATTTCTGAGCAGATCGACGAACTGTAGACTGATGAACACGTCACCTGGCTCAACGCCCCCTCCCCCCAAACCCTCGATTCTCGTCGTGGACGACGAGGCCGGTCCCCGCGATGCGCTGAGAGTCATCCTCCGTCCCTTTTTCGAGATTCATGCCGCCGAAAACGCGCACGCGGCGTTGCGTGTGCTCAAAGAACACCACATCGATCTGATCACGCTTGATCAGAAGTTGCCTGATCGCCAAGGCATCGACCTGCTCCAAGACATCAAACACGAGCATGCCGATGTGGAGGTCATCATCATCACCGGCTACGGAAGCCTGAAATCGGCAATGGAAGGCATACGCCATGGCGCGGCCGGGTATCTGCTGAAGCCGTTTAACGTGACCGAACTGATCACGCTGATCAATCAAACCTTGGAGAAGAAACAGCGGCTCGACTTTCTGCGTCGTTTCCTCAAGAACGCCGGAACGGCCTGGGGGACCGAGCAGGACTGCGCCAACACCTGGGTTGACCTGAAACGCCAATACTTCGCCGGTGGGAAGTCCCCGCGGGAAGGACCGACGACAAATGACCCGGCCGAACTGCTGCCGTTGCTTTCTGATCTGCTGGAGGCCAAAGACCGGCAATTGCTGAACCACTGCAGCCGGGTCAGCTTCTATTCGACGCTGTTGGCCAACCGTCTCAACCTCACCACGGCGGAGCAGAAATCCCTGGCGTTGGGAGCGTTTCTCCACGATATCGGGAGAACCGCCCTTGATCCATACACATTCGGCCATAGCGGCCCCGGCGAAGCTGAGAGCCTCAAACGCCACCCCGAGATCGGGGCGCGCATGATGCTGCCGCTCGGTTTTTCAGCGGAAGTCACCCAGATCATCGCCTATCATCACGAACGGTATGACGGTTCCGGCTATCCTCACGGTCTCCAAGGTGAAGGCATCCCTCTTCTCGCTCGGATCGTCGCGATCGCCCAAACGTTCGACCATCTCACAGCCGAATCGCCTGCGCGGCCGACCGCGTCCATCGAGGAGGCGATCCGCCGGATCTCGCTGGAAGCGGAGACTCGCTTCGATCCGATCCTGACGGAGGTGTTCGTCCGAGTCGTCAACGAATGCAAAGCCTCGCTTCCCGCCCTCGCCATCGCGGCCATGCCCACCGCGATGCCGGAACCCTAGCTCGGACCGGTTTCTCTCGTTTCTTTCACGCTGTCGATCATTTCGGCCGCCGTCTCCCGCACCTTCTTCGTGATGGTAAGACCGCCGAGCATCCTGGCCACCTCGTCCTGTCTGGCGTGCTGATCAAGCTTCTTCACCGAAGTGCTCGTCCGGTTTTGCTTCACGCTCTTTTCCACCAACAGATGGTGCTCGGCCTGCGAGGCGACTTGAGGCAGATGGGTGATGCACAGCACTTGATGATAGGCGCCCAGCGCCCGCAACCGCTGTCCCATCACGGCCGCCACCGCTCCGCCGATCCCGGAATCGATTTCATCAAAGATGAGCACAGGCACCCGATCCATTTCCGCCAGGACCGTCTTGATTGCGAGCATTACCCGCGACAATTCCCCGCCCGAAGCGACGCGGGCGAGCGGCTGAAGCGGCTCGCCGCGATTCGCCGAGAACAGATACTCGACCCCATCACGCCCCGTCGGCGAGAACGCCTCATCGCCGGTGCCGATCCTGACCCGAATCTCGAACCGAGTTTGCTCCATGCGCAGAGCGGCCAGTTCTTCCCATACCCGTTCCTGCATGCGTTTCGCCGCCCTCGCGCGGCCCTTGGAAAGCTGTGACGCGAGCGCGTCGAGGCGGCGGACGTCTTCTTCGATCGACGCCCGCAACTCGGCGACGCGGACCTGAGAGCCGCCGAGTTCTTCGAGCTGTCGCCTCAGTTGAGCGGCATAGGCCAGCACGCCTTCAACGCTCCCGCCGTATTTTTTCTTCAGCCGCTGCAGACGGTCCAGCCGTTCTTCGACTCGCTCCAACTGATCGGGGTCCTGCTCCAATCGGTCCTGATATTCGCGAAGGGACGCCGCGAGGTCTCTCAGTTGCAAGGCGGTTTGACCGCACGCCGCGGCCCACGCAGCAGTCTCATGGTCGATCTCGTGAAGTTGTCGGAGGCATTTCTCGACCGTCGACAGATGGTTGAGCACGGCTTGGTCCCCGGCATACAGCAGCTCATAGGCCGTCTGCGTCAGTTCCGCGAGACGCCGTGCATGCACCAATCGCCGGCGCTCGGCCTGCAAACGTTCCTCTTCACCCGGCTGGATCGCCGCCTCTTCGATTTCCCGAGACTGAAACCGGAGGAAGTCTTCCCGCTGGACCCGTTCCGCCGACAGACGATCGGCTTCCTCAAGCGTTCGCCGGTTCGCCAGCCACCGCTCGTAGATCGCCGTATACTCGTCGCGCAGCCCTCCGAGACGGCCGAACGCGTCGAGCGTATCCAGTTGCGCCTGTGCGGACGAGAGCGACTGCTGGTCATGCTGGCCGTGAATGTCGATGACCGTGCCGGCGAGCGATTCGAGGAGATGGAGAGGGGTCAGGCTGCCGTTGAGGTACGCGCGGTTTCGGCCGGAACGCGAAAGGATGCGCCGGACGATCAGCTCGGTCTCCTGGGAGCCCAGCACGCCGGCGTCACGGAACATTTTCAAGACGGGAGAAGTCGGATCAAGGCGGAACGCCGCCTCGATGCGGGCTTCCTCCGCCCCGGTCCGTATCTGATCGGCGCACGCGCGCCCCCCGATCAACAAGCCGATCGCGTCGATGAGGATGGATTTTCCCGCGCCCGTCTCGCCGGTGAGGACCGTAAAACCCTCGGCGAACTGGAGATCGAGCTGCTCAACGACCGCGAAATTGGAGATGCGCAGCTCGGTGAGCATGGCCGCGGGACATGGACGGAGCCCTTACGCTGTGCCCGAATGTTGGGCGAGCAACGAATCGATCACTTCCTTGAACTGTCGCTTGGGTCTCGCTCCGACGAGTTTCTCGACCGGCTGCCCGTTCTTGAAAAACAGAATGGTCGGAATGCTCATGATTTGATAGCGCCCTGCGATCTCAGGATTTTCGTCGGTGTTCAGTTTTCTGACTTTGAGTTTGCCGGCATATTCCTTGGCCAGTTCATCGACGATAGGCGCGACCATCTGACAAGGACCGCACCACACCGCCCAAAAATCCACCATGACCAACTCCGGCGCCTTGATGATCTCGGTCTCCCATGTCGCATCATCGACTTTCATGACATCACTACCCACGGATGCTCCTCCTTCGCGTTCAGCACAAACGTTAACACGTCGAACGAGTCACGAAAACATGTCCGCGTATCGTATACCACGCTTCTTTGGACTGTCAACGCCAGCGCCAGCGCCGAATCTCTTGCCGGCAAGGAGACACCTTGGCCTGTTTCACAACACGCACGTGGTGTCGGCCGTCACCATCCCCATCCATCCGGCACACCGAACCACCAATCATCGGGTCTGGCCGCCCGCCACGCCGTCTGCTGCTTCCACAGACGCTCGGTGACCGCTTTGTCCAACCTGGTCGCCATCGCCGCGCTGATGTCCGATTGACGCCGCACCGCGCTCTGAATGATTTCTTTGGCGATCCTGGCCAATACGTCCGGCGGATCGACCAGATCTTCCGGCCGGCCGGTCGCCAGATTGAGGAAAAGATGCTCGACCGCCACCCACCGATCGGTCTTGGCGAGATGATCCAGATACCCGTCCAGCGCATGGTATACGTACGTCAGATAGACGTAGCTCTCCGCCGAAGGATGCGCATCGACCTCCCGCTGGCAGGCCTCGATCGCCCGTTTATAGTCGCCCGCGGCGAGAAACACCTTTGCGCGATGCAGGTAACCGGCCGACGGGTCTGACGCGCCATATGCAGGATCGGCCTGAATTCCGGCTATCTGCAGCGCAGCCGCCGCCAGAGTTGTCAGGCCAAACCGGATCAGAGACGAGTCTGGACGAATCATCCTCTGCATGAGACACCTCCAGGTCGAAACCATGCGATACAAGCCGAATCGACCGAACCCGATGGGACGCAACGATCCCGTGTCTCCAAGGCTAAGCTCCGCCCGGCACCGGCGGTGCCGGCTGCGGCCGGCCATAGGGACCGCCGGGGGAAGCCCAAGGCAGGCCGCGTTCGCCCATCAACAGTGGGCTGAGGATCGTGCGCAAGACCGCGGTACCGAAGTTTTCGGTCCAACCCACGCCGGTCAGACTCAACATGAAATTGTACTGCGCCCGGTCGGGGAATTGCAGATAGTACAACCCCAGCGACCAGCACTTGCACGGATTCTGATACAGAGCGACCACGTCGTACTCCGGGCTCCGACCGTTCTTGACGTCATAGTACCCCTTGGCTCCGACGGTCCACCCCCACGGTGTCCGGAACGCGCCTCCTGCAGTCACGAACTGAATCTCCGGCGTCGGCGCAAACACTTCGTTGAACGAGATCGGATTCCAGATGTCTCCGCGCCGCACGCGGTTGCCGTCACGGGTATGCCGCTGCCCGATTTCCACATACCACAGGTTCTGCTGCTGGAAGCGGAGATCCGTGTTCCACTGGCTCATGGTTCCGCGGTACGGATCGAAGAAGGCGTCAACCACGAGGTACTTGTTCAATGCCGGAAGCTGTCCGATCCCGGCGGACCCGCCTTTGGCGAACGCCTGCCCGGACGCAGGTATGACCTGGGGAGTCGTGTTTCCGATCACCGCCCTCAGCCACACATCGGAAAACTTCTTTCCGTCGATCGCCACCGTGGCCGGCACCAGCGGCTGGGTCACGGACCCGAACTCCGGGAACACGCCGGGCGTAAAATCCCTGGCCCGGGTCTGCACGGCGCCGACGCGGTAGCTTTGCGCCAGCGTCAAGTCCAACCAGTTGAAACTACCCCCTCGGGCCTCCTGTTCGAGGAGCCGGCTCCGCAGCGAGTAGGTCAGCAGGTTTTTCTTCGGCAAATCGTCCACCTGATCGATCTGCGTGATCCGCGATTGATCGGTCGGCGGCACGTATTCATAGATCACGCCGGGCTCGATCGTGTGCAGGAAGGCTCCGCCGTCGCTCGTCCGGAACCGGCGCGCCAGCTTGGAGGTGGCCTCCAGCGAGGCCCACAACGTCTCGCGATGCACCGATTCCTCCGTCCGCACGCCGCGCGTGTAATAGACCTCCCGCACTTTGAGTCGCGGCTTCAGGCCGATGACATGGCCGATGTCGAGCGTCTCCGTGGACAAGCCCGGCATAAGATCCACCCGATTCTGCGTGAAACCCTGGTCGCGATAGAAGTTCACGAAATTGGTGTCCATCCCGAGAAGCACCGGACCGCCGAACGGCGAAAAGTTGGACACCGTATAGCCGAACTCCGGAAGCCGCTGGAACGTGTCGCTGCCGCCCGACTGCAGAGGCTGGAGGTATTGGCCGAGCAGGTAGAGGTTGCCGTAGGGCACGCGCTGACTGCCGAGCAGATTGGATTCCCCGCTGGGCAACGCCCGTTGGGCGCCGGAATTGCTGAGTTGCTGCAGATATTCGGGGTCCGTTACAAGAAACGCCTGGGCGCGAATGAGCAGGTCGGGATTGACCTGCTGGACGTGAGTTCCGCTGATCAACGCCCGTGTTCGCTCGACGTCCGCCCCCTCCGGACTGACCCCGGCGACGTTGGGCAACTTCTGCTGTTGCAGCGCACTGATCAGCCACTGACCCCGCGACTTGCGATCCAGCACGTACCGATATTCGAGATCGCCGCCATATCCGAGATCGCTGTAGTACTGCGGCGAGAGGGTCAGGTCTTGGCTGGGGTTGATGGCCCAAAAGTAGCTCTGCCGGAGGCTCGCTCCGAAGCGATTGTCGTATCCGACATTGGGGATCAGAAACCCGCTCTTGCGGGTGCTGAGCGGGTATGTGAGGGTCGGGATCGGCACGATCGGCACGTCATTGACGCACAGCCACACACCTTTGAGCGCCACGCTTTCCCCGGCGTTGACGTCGACATCATCGAACGTGAAACGCCACGCGGGAACCGCTCCCTCCATGGCATCGCAGTTGGTGAACGATCCATCCTTGGCGCGGTAATGATCTTCCGAGAAGCGCTGGAGCAGACGACCCGTCACGAACGTATTGGTCGGCCGCAGATAGACCCGACCGTTGATGGCGACTCCCGCCTCGGTATTGACGTTGAGCTCCAGCCGCTCGGCCCATACGTCCGCCTTCGAATCGGACAAATGCGTATGGCCTGTCGCGATCAGGATGCCCGGCAGCATTCTGACGGTCACATGATCGGCCGTCAGGCGGACCGCGCCTTGGACAATGACTACGGACCCGTCGGCTTCGTACGTTTCCAGCTCTTTCAGGTAGTCGATACGGTTGGCGGTGATCTCGATCGGTTGTGCGGCGGCGGGAGTCGCGGTTGCGGTCGCCGGTTTGGCCGGTTCGCCCGCGCCCCACGCGAGCGAAACCCAACCCATCAGAACCCCTGTCAGCGCACAGCACGCCCACCCGCTGACCGACCCGGGCCGTCGACCCATCTCAACCCCGGAGAGGCGAGAGCCAACAGCCGCGCAAAAGGGCCTTGATATCGCCCACCAGCATCAGGGAACCGGTGATGCAGATCAGATCGGACGGGGCGGCCAAGCGCTTGGCCAGCGCCAGCGCGTCGGCGGCCTGCGGAACCGCATGGGCGGAGGGAATCAGGTCGGCAAGCGAGAGACGGAGATCCTCGGCGCGGGCCGCTCGGGCGATATCCGCTTGGGTCAACACGACCTCGTCCACAACCGGAAGCAGCCTGGCCAAAAAGCCGCGGTGATCTTTGTCCCGCATCATGCCGAGTACCAAGATCACCCGCGAACCCGGATGTTGGCGGCGATACCGGCTCAAGTACTCGGCGAGCGCCTCGGCCGCCGACGGGTTATGTGCGCCGTCCACCAAGACGGGCGGCTCCCGCTCGATCACCTCCAATCGCCCCTCCCATCGCACGGACCTGAGACCGGCACGAATCGCCGGCTCCGAAACCGGCAATCCACGGACGGCGGCCGCTTCAATCATCGCCAACGCGCAAGCGGCGTTGTCCAGTTGATGACGACCTTCCAGCGGGCAGGCAAGCTGATCATAGCGGGACGCGACCCCTTCGTACCGAAAGCCCGCCGGGCTCTCTCCTTCGACCTTAAAATCACGATTCAGCCGTGAAACGGAAGCCCGGCGTTGCGACGCGACGACCTCGATGACCGCGAAGGCCTCCGCGGGCACCGAACCGACGATCAGCGGGACGCCCGGCTTGACGATGCCGGCCTTTTCCGACGCAATCGTGTCCACCGTACGGCCGAGGTACTCTTCGTGATCCAGCGCGACCGTGGTGATGACCGTGACCAGTGGCTCTACGATATTGGTGGCGTCGTACCGGCCTCCCATACCCACTTCCAGCACGGCCACGTCCACCTCGGCATCGGCGAAGTGTTGAAACGCCATCGCGGTGGTGAACTCGAAGAAGGTCGGGGAGCAATCGGCTTGGACGAGTTCGCGGATGCGCTCGGTCAACTCCGCCACCTGCGTTTCTCCGATCGGCTCGCCGTTGACGCGGATGCGTTCGCGAAAATCGACCAGATGGGGCGACGTGTAAAGGCCGACGCGATACCCCGCCGCCTGCAGGATCGCTGCGGCGACGGCCGCGGTCGAACCCTTGCCGTTGGTCCCTCCGATATGCAGCGTACGGTACCGCCGCTGCGGCTCACCCAAACGGGCCGCCAACAGGCGCATGTTCTCCAGCCCGAGTTTGATCCCGTGCTTCTGGAGGCCGTAAAGAAACTCGACAACGGATTCGTAGGACATCGCGATCGGCTCGGTGCGGGCGGGTGCGAAGCTAAAAGTGGGGCACCAGCGTGCTCAGCGTTTCTTTCAGTTGCTTGCGCTCGACGATCATATCGACCATGCCGTGCTCCAACAGGAACTCGGCCCGCTGGAACTGGTCGGGCAACTGCTGTTTAATCGTCTGTTCGATGACGCGAGGGCCGGCGAATCCGATCAGAGCTTTCGGCTCCGCGATGATCACATCGCCCAACATCGCCACGCTGGCCGTCACGCCGCCGAACGTCGGATCGGCCAGCACCGAAATAAACGGCAGTTTGGCCTCGCCGAGTTTCGCGATCGCCGCCGAGGTTTTCGCCATCTGCATCAGCGAGAGAATGCCCTCCTGCATCCGCGCACCGCCCGACGTCGTGACCATAATCACCGGCAGGCGGGCGGCCAGCGCCCGATCGATCGCGCGACAAATCTTCTCCCCGACCACGGAGCCCATGCTGCCGCCCATAAACCCGAAATCGAAGACGCACAGGGCCACCCGCTTACCGTTGATCGAGCCTTCGCCGATCACGATCGCGTCCTTGCGGCCCGTTTTTTCCTGCTGCGCCTTCACCCGCTCACGGTATGAGCGGGTATCGTGAAACCCCAATGGATCCTGCGGTTCCAGTTCCGCATCCCACTCTTTGAATGTCCCCAGGTCCACCAGAAGGGAGATACGCTCCATGACGGAAATGGGAAAATGGTAATCGCACTTGGGGCAGACCTTGTTGTTGCGTTCGACTTCTTTGCGATAGACGATTTCTCGGCAGTGATTGCACTTCAGCCACATGCCCTCCGCGACCTTCGTCCGTCGCGGCCCTTCGGCATCGGCTGATTTCTGTTTTTTAAACCACGCCATGGCTGTTGACCTCTTAGACGACGATCTCCTGCCCTTCTTCCAAGACGGTCAGATTCGGCAGATTCAGATCGCCGAGCTCGTGGATGATCCGATCCCTGAACCGGGGTTTCATGTGGTACACGTACAGCGCAAGATCAGAACGGCCGATCTTACGGAATTCCTCCGCCAGAAGTGCAGGCGTGAGATGCTTGGTGAGCCTGGCCAATTCTTCCATCTCGTTCGGGAAGGAGGTCTCGATGAAGGCCGCTTTCAGAGTCGGAAAGCCCGCCGCCGTACGCCAAAGCTGGTCCGTGCGGTACGTATCGCCGCTATAGAGCACCGTCGTCCCGCCGTCGGTCAGCACGAATCCGACCGTCGGCACCAGATGGTTCACCGGAACAGGAATCACGGTCAAACCCGACAACCGGGCTTCCTTGCCGGCCGTGAGCGGGCACGAGACGAAGACCGGACGTTCAGGGTCAGGCAACCGGAAGAAGTCGGGATAGACCTCGCCGTTGAAGATGTGGGCTTCCAGTCCTTTCAGCACTTCGGGGATGCTGGCGACACCCACCGGACCGCCCGATTCGCCGACCAAATTGTCGGCCAGCGTCGGCAATCCTTTGATATGGTCGAAGTGGAGATGAGACAGCAGGACGTGACGAATCTGCTTCTGCTCGACCAACCGGAGCTGCGAGCCGATGGTGCCCGCGTCGACCAGTACGGTTCCATTGACTAGAAACCCGCAGGTCCCGCACTGCAGCGGTCCACGCGCCCCGTCCAAGAGCTGGTCAGAACCGTGACACCCCAGCACTCGGATCTTCACGAGCGGCACCCCGTCGACCGATCATCGCGTCGGCGACCTCCTCCCGTCATCGCGCACACGAAAACGAAGAATACCACACCCTTTCCCCCTTCGCACGAAGAAACCGGCGGTGAGCCGGACGGGCCTCCTGGCTGGTTTACGGCTTCGTTACAACGCCCCCC
>FWWM01001120.1_pt1 | contig 75643 bp, 80 predicted proteins | sample 2228351 | NCBI WGS metagenome assembly FWWM01 (sample SAMEA103939774, study PRJEB20133) | metagenome | reverse complement strand
GGGGGGGCCCGCCGGCGGATCGGGCGGCGAGCCGGGGCCCGCCGGCCGCGGCGCCGCGGACCCCACCGGCTAGGCTTCCCTCGCACCGATGGACGGCCGGTTCAGCGTTGGCCTCTGGCGCCGGGCCCCCGAGGAGGGGCCGATGGAGCCGCGCTACCACGAGATGGCGATCCTGCTCGAGGGGGAGGTCGAGCTCACGCTCGACGACGGGACCGTGCTCCGGGCCGGGCCGGGCGACGTGATCGTCGCGCCCAAGGGGGCGAGGGCGACCTGGCGGAGCCTCTCGCCGGTGCGGAAGTTCTGGGCCGTGTACCGGGAGCCCGAGGACGGGGCCCCCTGACGCGCGGAGGCCCGCCGGGCGGTCCCGGCGGGCCCCACGAAGCGGTCGCTCCCTCAGGCGGGGCGGACGTTCGCGGCCTGCGGGCCCTTCTGGCCCTGGGTGACCTCGAACTCGACCTGCTGGCCCTCCTCCAGGTTGCGGTAGCCCTCGCCCGCGATCGCGCTGAAGTGCACGAACACGTCGGGCCCGTTCTCCTGGGAGATGAAGCCGTACCCCTTCTCGGGGCTGAACCACTTGACCGTTCCGGTCGCCACGAGCGATCCCTCCTTCCTCGGCCGTCGCGGACGTGAGCGCACCCCGTCCGTCGGCCCCCGGCGCCGGAGCGCCGGCCGAGGGAACTGCTCGTCCTTGGCGATGCCGAACCCTCGGGGGCACTGTACCAGGTCGCCGCGGCCGGCGCCCGCGCCACGCGACCGTATGCTCGGGGCCGCGAACGTCGGGTCCCCCGGCGACGAACCACGCGCAGGGAGGGGGGAGAGACCCCGGAGGAGGAGCGATGGCGACCGACGACGTGGCCGTGGAGGTCCGGGACCTGGTGAAGGTGTTCCCGGCCCCGGGCGGCGGCACCCTCACCGCGGTGGACCACGTCTCGTTCGAGGTCCGCCGGGGCGAGGTCTTCGGGTTCCTCGGGCCCAACGGCGCGGGGAAGACCACCACGCTCGAGATCGTCGAGGGCCTGCAGGACCCCACGGCCGGCTCGACGCGGGTCCTCGGGCTGGACTCGGTCCGGGACCGGGCCGAGATGAAGCAGCGGATCGGGGTCCAGCTCCAGGCCGGCGCGTACTTCAACCACCTCACGCTCGAGGAGATCCTCGACCTGTTCGGGTCGTTCTACCCGCGGGCGGTGCCGCCCGGCGAGCTGCTCGAGAAGGTCGGGCTCCTCGACAAGCGGAAGGCGCTCGTGCGGGAGCTGTCCGGGGGGCAGCAGCAGCGGTTCTCGATCGTCGCGGCCCTGGTGAACGACCCCGAGGTCGTCTTCCTCGACGAGCCCACGACCGGGCTCGACCCCCAGGCCCGGCGGAACCTCTGGGACCTGATCCGGTTCATCCACGCCGAGGGGAAGACCGTCGTGCTCACGACCCACTACATGGAGGAGGCCCAGGTCCTCTGCGACCGCGTCGCGATCATCGACCTGGGCCGGATCCGCGGCCTCGACACGCCCCTCGGGCTCATCCACACCCTCCCCACCTCCTACCGGATCCTGTTCGCCACCCGCCAGCCGGTCGACCAGCGGGAGCTCCGCGCCCTGCCGGGGGTCGCGGAGGTCCGCCCCGCCGAGGTCGGGGGGTTCGACCTGGAGCTCGCCGTGGAGCGGGCCCAGGTCACGCTCCCCGCGTTCCTCGAGTGGGCCCGGGGCCGCGGGGTGGCGATCGACGACGTCCAGGTGGTGCCGGCCACGCTCGAGGACGTCTTCCTCTCGCTCACCGGCCACAGCCTGAGGGAGTAGCGATGGCGACGATGCGGAAGCTCTTCGTGGCGAGCGTGAAGATGCTCGCCCGGGACCGGGAGACGATCTTCTGGGCCCTCGCGTTCCCCGTGATCTTCGCGGTGGTCTTCGGGCTCTTCGACTTCGACCGGGCGCCGGGGGTCCGGATCGACCTCGTGGGGCAGCCGGCGGCCCCGATGTACCGGGCGCTCCGCGAGGGGCTGGGGCGGATCGGGTCGTTCGAGCTCCGCCCGGCGGACGGCCTGGCGGGCGCCCGGGCGCGGCTGGTGGACGGGGAGACCGACGTCGTGGTCGTCGTGCCGCCCTCCCTGCCGGCCCCGGGCTCGGCGGCCGAGGTGCCGGTCCTCTACAACGGCGCGAACGCCGACGTGAACACGTTCGCGCTCTCGGCGATCCGGCGGATCGTGGGCGCCACCAACCTCCGGCTCGCGGGCGTGGAGCGGCCCCCGCTCGAGGTCCGGGCCCGGGCCGTCGCGGGCAAGACCATCGACTACTACGACTTCCTGCTGCCGGGCCTCGTGGCGATGGGGGTGATGAACTACTCGATCGTCGGGATGGGGGTGGCCGTGGCCCGGTTCCGGGAGCAGCGGATCCTCCGGCGGATCCTGGCCACGCCCCTCGCCCCCTGGCGGTTCCTCGCGGCCCAGGTCGGGGCCCGGCTGCTCCTCGCGCTGGTCCAGGCGGCGCTGATCACGGCCACCGGCGTGTTCCTGTTCGGCGCGAGGATCTACGGGAACGTGGGCTGGCTCTTCGCGCTGGCCGCCCTCGGCAACCTCGTGTTCCTGAACCTCGGGTTCGCGGTGGCGGGCCGCGCGCCGAACCCCGACGCGGCGGCCGGCGTCGGCAACGTCGTGTCGCTGCCGATGATGTTCCTGTCGGGGATCTTCTTCCCCACCGACACGCTCCCCGCGGTGATGCAGCGGGTCGTGGAGTACCTCCCGCTCACCCCGCTCCTCGAGGCGATGCGGAAGGTGGTGCTCGACGGGCTCTCGATCACCGCCACCGGCCCCGAGCTGCTCCGGCTCGCCGCGTGGGTCGTGGTCTCGTTCCTGCTCGCGAGCCGCCTGTTCCGCTTCTCGGAGGCGCGGTAGGGTCGGGGCGGGCGCCGGCCGCGCTGCCGCGCGCCGGCGGGGGGCGGAGAGGCCGAGGTGCGGGCGCGGACCACGACCGCGGGGGGACGGCCGCCGGCGATGCCGGTGGGGCCGTTCGGCGCGCTCCGGGCCTGGCGACGCGACCCCCTGGGGCTCCTCCGCCGGGCGGCGGCCCTCGGCGACGTGGTCCGGGTCCCGCTGCCGCGGTTCGAGGCCTGGCTGCTGAACCACCCCGACCACGTGCACGAGGTCCTGGTCGCGGGCCACCTTTCGTTCATGAAGGGACCGACGATGCAGGCGGCGAAGCTCGTGCTGGGCGAGGGCCTGCTCACGAGCGAGGGCGAGGCGCACCGCCGCCGCCGCCGGTTGGTCCAGCCGATCTTCCACCACGACCGCGTCCTCCGGGCGGCGGGGACGGTGGTGGCCCACGCCGAGCGCGCGGCCGAGCGGTGGCGCGCGGGGCAGGTCCTCGACGTGCACGCGGAGATGGCCCGCCTCGCGCTCTCCGTGGCCGCCGAGGCCCTGTTCGCGGCCGACGTCGAGGCCGAGGAGGCCCGGGCGATCGGCCGCGCCCTCGGCGAGCAGCTCGCGGGGTTCGGGCGGGTCTTCTCGCCGCTGTTCCCGCTCACGCTCCGGCTCCCCCTGCCCGCGAACCGGCGGTTCCAGGAGGCCCGCGCGCTCCTCGACCGGACCGTGGACCGGATGATCCGGGAGCGCCGGGCGGCGGGGGCCGGAGGCGAGGACGTGCTCTCGCTCCTGATCGCCGCCCGCGAGGAGGGGTTCCCCGGCATGACCGACCGCCAGGTGCGCGACGAGGCGATGACGCTCCTCCTCGCCGGGCACGAGACGACCGCCGTGGCCCTGACCTGGACCTGGCACCTGCTGGGGCGGCACCCGGAGGCCGAGGCCCGCCTGCACGACGAGCTCGACCGCGTCCTCGGGGGCCGGCCGCCGGAGGCCGGCCACCTCCCGCGCCTCCGGTGGACGGCGGACGTGGTGCGGGAGTCGATGCGGCTGTTCCCCCCGGCCTGGGCGATCGGCCGGCGGGCGCTCCGGGACCACCCGGTGGGGCCGTGGACCCTCCCCGCCGGCGCCGTGGTCGTGGTCTCGCCCTACCTCGCCCACCGGGACCCCCGGTGGTGGCCCGCGCCCGAGGCGTTCCGCCCCGAGCGCTGGGCCGGGGAGGACCCCTCCAGGCCCCGGCTCGCCTACTTCCCCTTCGGGGCCGGGCCGCGGATGTGCGTGGGCGAGCCCTTCGCCTGGGCGGAGGCGGTCCTGGTCCTCGCCACGATCGCGCGGCGCTGGCGGCTCCGCCCCGCCCCTGGGCGCCCCGTGGACGTGCGGCCGGCGGTCACGCTGCGGCCGCGGGACGGGGTGTGGATGGTGGCCGAGCCCCGGTGAGCGCCCCGTCGGGTACGCTTGCTTCCGATGACGTTCCGGAGCGCGCTGGTGCTGTTCGCGCACCCCGACGACGCCGAGTTCATGTGCGGGGGGACCGTCGCGCGGTGGGCCCGGGAGGGGACCGAGGTCCACTACGTCTGCGTGACCGACGGCTCGGCCGGCTCCAACGAGCCCGGGATGACCAGGGAGGCGCTCCGCCCCATCCGCGAGGCCGAGCAGCGGGCGGCGGCCGAGCTCCTGGGGGTCGCGAGCCTGACGTTCCTCGGCTACCTCGACGGGCGGCTGGAGCTCACCTGGGACCTCCGCCGGGACGTGACCCGGGAGGTCCGGAGGCTCCGGCCCGACGTCCTCGTCGCGCCGGACCCCTCGCGCCTGTGGTCGGGGAACCGCTACATCAACCACCGCGACCACCGGGTCGTGGGGGAGGTGGCCCTCTGCGCGGTGATGCCCGACGCCCCCACCCGCCCCCAGTTCCCCGAGCTCCTCGACGAGGGCTTCGAGCCGTTCGAGGTTCCCCGCCTCTGGCTCTCCTCGGAGGAAGGGGATACGTTCGTGGACATCGGGGAGACGATCGACCTCAAGCTCCGGGCCCTGGCCTGCCACGCCTCCCAGGGCGTCGGCGAGCCGGACGTCGAGGAGTGGGTGCGCAAGCGCGCCGCGGAGCTCGGCGCGAAGGCGGGCGTCGCGTACGCGGAGGCCTTCCGGACCTTCGAGCTTTCGGACGGGGACTGATGGAGCACGACGAGCCGGACGAGGACGCCTACGGCCCCGAGGAGGAGGAGCCGTACGAGCTCGACGCCGAGGAGCGGGAGAACATCGAGGCCGACCTCGAGGACCTCCAGGCGATGCGGGAGGTGTTCGGCCCGCAGGGCGTGAAGGGCGTGGTGATCGCCTGCCCCGACTGCGGCTCCAACCACTACTACGAGTGGGACCTGCTCCGGGAGAACCTCGAGCACATGCTCGAGACCGGCGAGCCCCGGATGCACGAGCCGGCCTTCGAGGTCCGCGAGGAGGAGTACATCCAGTGGGACTACGGCAAGGGCTACATCGACGCCCTCGCCGACCACGGCCTCGAGCCCGACCGGCGGATCGAGGTCACGCGGTGCCCCTGGTGCGAGACCCCGCTCCAGGAGCACTTCGCGTTCTGCCCCCGCTGCGGCCGGTCGCTCGGCGCGGTCCGCCTCTACCGCGAGCTCGTGGAGCGGGGCCTCGACGAGCGCGAGGTCCGGGCCATCCTCGTGCGCGCGGGCTTCGAGCCGTTCTGATCTGAAACCCCTCCCGGGGCGCATGGTCCGTCCGGGCGCATGGCCCGTCCTCCGAGGTGGGTGGCGTATACTGTTGATGTATGCAGCGCACCCAGGTCTACCTCACGGAGGAGCAGCGGCGTCGGATCGCCAGGCGGGCCGCCGATGCGGGCGTCTCCCAGGCCGAGGTGATCCGGCGGATCCTCGACCAGGCCCTCGGGATCGGCGAGGGGAGGGACGAGCGCCGCGCCGCCGTCCTGGCCACGGCGGGCATCCTGGCCGACGCGCCGGACTGGCCCGAGTGGCTCAGGCGTGTCCGCGGGGACGGGGCCGATGCGCGCCTGCGTGCGCTGGGGCTGTGAAGCTCTTCGACTCGACCGTCCTGATCGCGCACCTCCGGGGCGTCGAGGCCGCCACGGCGCTGTTGCTCGACGCGGTGGAACGCGGCGACGCCCGGTGCAGCGTACTCTCCCGGGTCGAGGTCGAGGGCGGCATGCGCTCTGGGGAGCGGCGCGACGTCCGACGGTTGTTCCTGGCGCTCCGCCTCGAGCCCGTCACGGATCCGATCGCCTCCCGGGCGGCCGAGTTCGTCCGCTCCTACCGGCGGTCGCACCCGGGGATCGACCTCGTCGACTACGTGATCGCCGCCACGGCCGACGTCCTCGGTGCCGAGCTGCTCACGCTGAACGTCAAGCACTTCCCCATGTTCCGCGGGCTCCGGCCCGCCCTGTGAGTCCCGGGGGGCCCGCCCCCGCTCTCCTCAGCCCGGCGGCCCGCCGCCCGCGGGGGGCTCGAGCACGCAGTCCTCGGGGGCCTTGTCCGGGCGGAGCCCCTTGAACGAGGGGGCGCGCATCTTGAGCGCCTTCCGGGTGAGCTCGAGGTACTCCACCTCGCACACGAGCCGAGGCTCGACGAACCGGGCGCCCTTCACCGCCCGGAGCCCGGGGTCGGGGACCGGCGGGTCGGCCCGCTCGAGCGGCGCGAGCTGCTCCAGGAGCCGGCGGAGCGTGGCCTCGGTGAACCCGGTGCCCACCTGGCCCACCCACCGCAGGCGCCCGTCCACGTACGCCCCGACCAGGAGCGCCCCCAGGGTCCCGGCCCGTCCGCCCCGGCCCGGGGTCCAGCCCAGGATCACGCAGTCCTGCCGGGAGACCAGCTTGATCTTCCGCCAGTCGTCGCTCCGGCGGCCGGGCCGGTAGGGGCTCCCCTTCCGCTTCGCCACCACCCCCTCGAGCCCGAGCTCCCGGGCCGCGGCCACGAAGGCGGTCCCCGCCCCGTCCTCGAAGTACGTGAGCTCGAGGAGGCCGGGCTCGGGCTCGACGACCGCCTCCAGGAGCTCCCGCCGCGCCTCGAGCGGGGCGGCGGTCACGTCGCGGCCGTCGAGGAACAGGAGGTCGAACGCGACGTAGCGGACAGGGATACGGGCCCGGGCCCGCGCGATCTCCCGCGGGTTCGTGAGGTTCATCCGCTCCTGGAGGAGCTGGAACGAGGTCCGCCCGGCCTCGTCCACGGCCACGATCTCGCCGTCGAGCACCGCGTTCACCTGGTCCACGAGCGCGTGGAGGTCGTCGAGCTCCGGGTACTGGCCCGTGAGGTCCCGCCCCGTGCGCGAGACGAGCCTGGTCTCGTCGGTCGCGAGGTAGGCGAGGGCCCGGATCCCGTCGAGCTTCGGCTCGAACCGCCAGCGGGGGTCGTCGAAGGGCCTGCCGCCGGGCTCGGCGAGCATCGGCGAGAACGCGGGGGGCGGGGCGATGAGCGGCGCCTCCTGGCGGCTCGCGAGGAAGATCAGCCAGTCGGTCCGGGTCCGCGCGAGGTGGTACTCGAGCCCGGGGTAGCGACGGCCGCGGAGGCGGAACGTGACCTTGCCGTCGGTCCACTCGATGGGCTCGTAGGTCCCCTCGTCGAAGATCCGGACCTCGCCGGCGCCGTAGTGCCCCTCGGGGATCGTGCCCTCGAACGAGCCGTACTCGAGCGGGTGGTCCTCGGTGCGCACGGCGAGGCGGCGCTCGCCGCGCCGGGTGGGGAGCCCCCGCGGTACGGCCCAGGAGACCAGCACCCCCTCCCGCTCCAGCCGGAGGTCGTAGTGGAGCCGGGTGGCGCGGTGCTTCTGGATCACGAACGAGTTCCCGGTGCCCCGGGCCTCCCCGGGCGCCGGCTCCGGCGTGCCGGCGAAGTCCCGCTTCGCGAGGTACGCGCGGAGCTTGGGGTCGCGCGAGCGCGCGATCACGTCGTCCGACGACGGGGTCCCTCCGGCGCCGCGCCCCGCCGCCCCCCGCGGGGGGGTGCGCTCGATCCCGAGCGCCTCGAGGGCCGCGGAGATGTCCTGGGGCGCGTCCAGGACACCGCGGAACAGGTCCCCCACCCGGGCCAGGCGATCGAAGACGTTGTCGATCCTGAAGTCTCGCGGGGTGAAGCCCCCCGCCTCGACCTCCTCCCAGGTGAGCGGGGTCGAGACCGGGGCGCCGGGCTCCGGCCGGAGCGAGTAGACCGCGGCGATGTTCGCCCCCTCGCGGTTCATCGTGTGGTCGATGAAGACCTTCCCGGCCCGCCGGCGCACCTCCCAGGCCATCGTGACCCGCCCGGGGTCGGCCCGGGCGATCATCCGCCCCACCCGTCCCACCAGCTCCCTGGCGTCCTCGTAGGAGAACCCGGGGGCGAGCGGCACGAAGACCTGGACGCCGGTGGCGCCGCTCGTCTTCGGGTAGCCGACGAGGCCGAGCCCCTCGAGCGCCACGCGGACGTGCCGGGCCACGACCAGGACGTCCTCGAACGCGATCGGCTCGAAGGGGTCGAGGTCGAAGAACAGGTAGTCCGGGCTCCCGTGGCTGCCGCACCGGGAGTGGAGCGGGTGGAGCTCGATGCAGCCCAGGTTCACGACGAACAGGAGGTGGGCGAGGTCCTCGACCATCAGGTAGTCGATCACCCCGCCCTTCGCGTCCTCGCTCGGGATCCGGCAGCGGGGCATCCAGTCCGGCGTGTGCGACGGCGCGGACTTCTCGTAGAAGAAGCTCCCGGCGATCCCGTCCGGCATCCGCTTCATCGTGAGCGGGCGCTCCCGGAGGTAGGGGAGGAGGAGGTCGGCGACGTTGAAGTAGTAGGCGAGGAGGTCGCCCTTCGTGTAGCCCTCGTCGGGCCAGAACACCTTGTCCAGGTTGGACAGGCGGAGCTCGCGGCCGGCGGCCTCCACCCACCACGCGTCGCCCCGCCGCTCGGCGGGGAGGCCCCGGGGGAGGGCGACGGTGAAGGGGTCCCCGCCGCGGGCGCGCTTCCTGGGCATCGGGGAGATGGTAGACGGGGGGTGGGGAGGGACTAGGATGGTATCCCCGCCGCGGGGCGGGGTACGACTTCCCCGGAGGACGCCATGCCCAGAGCGATGTGGAAGGGAGCCATCTCCTTCGGCCTGGTCACGATCCCGGTCGCCGTGTACCCGGCCACCGAGGAGAAGTCGCTCAGGTTCAACCAGCTGCACGCGAAGGACGGCGGCCGGATCCGGAACAAGCGGGTCTGCTCGGTGTGCGAGGGGGAGGTCCCCTACGAGGAGATCGTGAAGGGCTACGAGTACGAGAAGGATCGCTACGTGACCCTCACCGACGAGGAGCTCGACGCGGTCCCGGTCCGGAGCTCCCGGACCATCGACATCGAGCGGTTCGTCGACCTCGAGGAGATCGACCCGATCTACTTCAAGAAGTCCTACTACCTCGTCCCGGAGGAGGTGGGGGCCAAGGCCTACGCCCTGCTGCGCGAGGCGATGTCGCGGGACGGGAAGGTGGGGATCGCGAAGGTGAGCTTCCGCGACAAGGAGCACCTCGCCACCCTCCGCTTCCGGGGGAAGGCCTTCGTCCTGGAGACGATGTTCTGGCCCGACGAGATCCGCGAGGCGGAGGGCGTGGAGGTCGAGGCGGAGGTGCGCCCGCAGGAGGTCGAGATGGCGCGCCAGCTGATCGAGAGCCTCTCCGGTCCCTTCGAGCCCACCGCCTACCGCGACGAGTACCGCGAGAAGCTCCTCGGGATCGTGGAGCGGAAGATCGCCGGCGAGGAGATCACGGTCGCCGCCGAGGCGGAGGCCCCGGAGCGGGTGGTCGACCTGATGGAGGCCCTGAAGCGCTCGGTGGAGGCGGCGAAGCAGCGGGCGAAGCCGGCGGCCGGGCCGAGGAAGGCGAAGCCGGCCTCGCGGAAGAAGGCGGCGGCGGGGTAGCCTCGGGGGCGTCGATGAAGCTCGTCGTGGCCGTCATCAAGCCCCACAAGCTCGACGAGGTGAAGGAGGCCCTCCGCGACGTCGGGGTCCAGGGCCTCACCACGAGCGACGTGGAGGGGTTCGGCCGCCAGCGGGGCCACACCGAGGTCTACCGGGGCGCCGAGTACCAGGTGGACTTCGTCCCCAAGGTGAAGGTCGAGGTCCTCGTGGACGACGCCGACGCACAGGGGGTGGTGGACGCGATCACGAAGGCCGCGCGCACCGGGAAGATCGGCGACGGCAAGATCTGGGTCCTCCCGGTCGAGCAGGTCGTCCGGATCCGGACCGGCGAGCGCGGGCCCGACGCCCTGTGACCGGCGCCCCGCCGGGGGCGGTCGTGGAGGGCCGGCCGGAGCCGCCGCCCCCCCTGGCGCGGCTCCTCGGGGAGCTGCGGGCGCTCGAGCGCGCCTACTCCGCCGGCCACCACGGACGGTGGTCCGCGCGTCGGCGGGCGGAGCTGGTCGACCGGTGCGTGCGGGAGCTGTTCGCCGCCGCGGCGCCGCCCGGGGTCGCCCTCGCCGCCCTCGGCGGCTACGGGCGCGGCGAGCTCGCCCCCGCCTCCGACCTCGACCTCCTGATCGTGCACCGGGGCCGGCCCGAGGACCTCCGCTCCCTCGCCGAGCACCTCCTGTACCCGCTGTGGGACGCCGGGTTCGCGGTGGGGCACGCGCTGCGCACCCCCGAGGAGTGCCTGGCCTTCGCCGCCGGGCGCCTGGACGCCGCGACGGCGATGCTCGACGCCCGGTTCCTCGCGGGGGACCCGGGCGCCTTCGAAGAGGCGCGCCGCCTGGTGCGGGGCTGGCTGCGGGAGGACCCCCGCGGCTTCGCCGCGCGGCTCGCCGAGGACGCCCGGGAACGGGAGGGTCGCGTGGGCGCGACCTCCCGGGTCCTCGAGCCGGACCTGAAGGAGGGACGGGGAGGGCTCCGGGACATCCACGCGCTCGCCTGGGTGGCCCGGGTGGCGTTCGACGGCGACCTCGGCGCGCTCGTCGGCTTCGGCCTGCTGCGGGAGCGGGAGCGGCGGGCCCTGGAGGACGCCTGGGAGTTCCTGACGCGCGCCCGCAGCGCGATCCACCTCGAGACCGGGAAGCGGAGCGACCGGCTGCTCCTCGAGCTCCAGCCGGCGGTGGCCGCGGCGATGGGGTTCGGCGACGAGCCCGGGCTCACCGCCCCCGACGGGCTGATGCGGGCGGTGTTCGAGCACGCCCGCCAGGTGGAGCACGTGGGCGCCGCGGTCCTCGACCGGTTCCTGGCGGGGGACCAGCTGGTCGCGGGGGTCGACGTCGAGCCGACCCCGGCCGGCGTGCTCCGGGCCTTCGCGGACCTCGCCGCCCGATCGGCCCCGCCCGCCCCCGGGCTCCTCGACGCCGTCGAGCGGGCCGGGGTCCCGGACCCGGTCCCCTGGGACGACGGGGTCCGGGAGGCCTTCCTCCGGCTGCTCCGGACGGGGGAGGGGGCGGCGGCGGCGCTCGATGCCTTGGACCGGATGGGCCTGCTCGTGCGCTACCTGCCGGAGTGGGCGGCGGTGCGCTGCCGGCCCCAGCGCGACCCCTACCACCGCTCGCCGGTCGACGTGCACCTGCTCGACACCCTGGCCGGCGCGGCCCGGCTCCTCCGCGGCGAGGAGGAGGACGACCCGGTGGCGCGGGAGGCCCGGGGCCTCGTGCCGGACCCGGACGGCTTCCTCCTGGGGGCCCTCCTCCACGACGCCGGGAAGGTGGGGGAGGGCGGGCACGTCGCGGCCGGCGTCCGGCAGGCCCGCTCGGCCCTGGAGCGGATGGGCCTCCCGACGGCCTGCCGCGACCTCGCGCTGTTCCTGGTCGAGCACCACCTCCTGCTCTCCGACACCGCCACCCGCCGCGACCTCGAGGACGACGACCTGGTCCTGGACGTGGCCGCGAAGGTCGGGGACCAGGGGCGTCTCGCCGCGCTGTACCTGCTCACGGTGGCCGACGCCCGAGCCACCGGGCCGGCGGCGTGGACCCCCTGGCGGCGGACCCTGGTCCGGGAGCTCGTGGCCAAGGTCCAGCACGTGCTGGAGCGCGGCGAGATGGGCCCCGAGCTCGCCGAGCGGCTGGCGGACCGCGCCCAGGCGCTCCGCCGGGTCCTGGCGGGGGAGGACGCGGCGGAGGTGGAGCGGTTCCTCCGCCGGGTCCCCCACGGCTACCTGGCGGCGGTGCCGACCGAGCGGGCCGCGGCCCACTTCCGGCTGCTCCGGGCCCCCCTCGGGGCCGCCGAGGTCCGGACGCTCGTGGAGCCGGGGGCCCGGCCGGGGACCCACGCGCTCACGGTCGTGGCCCCCGACCGGCCGGGGCTCCTCTCCTCGATCGCCGGGGCCCTCGCCCTGGCCGGGCTCTCGATCCTCACCGCCCAGGTCTTCACGACCGAGGACGGGGCGGCCGTGGACCTCTTCGAGGTCGAGGGGGCCTTCGAGCCCGAGGTCGACGAGGCCCGCTGGCGGTCGTTCCGCCGCGCGCTCCGGCGGGCGCTCGAGGGGCGGGTGGACCTCGCGCACCTGGTGGAGGAGCGCCGGCGCCACTACCCCCGCCCGAGGGCCGAGATCCCGGTGCGGGTCTCCGTCGACAACCGGGCGTCGGACTTCTTCACGGTGGTCGAGGTGGGGGCCGCCGACCGCCTCGGCCTGCTGTTCGACGTCACCCGGACCCTCGCCGAGCTGGGGCTCGATGTCCACCTGGCCAAGGTCGCCACCTACGGGGTGCGGGTGGTGGACGCGTTCTACGTCCGCGACGTGCTGGGCCGGAAGCTCGAGGACCCCGGGGCCATCGCGGCCCTGGAGCGGGCCCTGGTCGAGCGGCTCGGCGGGTGAGCCTGGGCGCCGCGGGGGCCCGCCGGCTCAGGGGCGCGCCGCCGCGAGGAGCTCCCCGAGCCGGCGGGCGAAGGCCGGCGCGTCCCCGTGCTCCTCGTGCTTGAAGTAGACGTAGGCGTCCCGGCCGGCGGCGAGGACCGGCCGGAGCCGCTCGGCCCAGGCCCGGAGCTCGTCCTCGCCGTAGCTCGTCCGCCGCAGCCGGAGGAACGCGAAGGGGTCGGCGGCGAGCTCGCCGTCGGGGGCCGGGCGCTCGTCGGTCTCGGCCACCACCCAGGCCACGCCGTGCTCGGCGAGGAGGTCGCGGGCCTCCTCCCACGAGGGGTGGCGGAACTCCATCGCCGCGAGCAGCGGCGGCAGCCCGCCGAGGAACCGCTCGAGGAGCCGCCGGTCGTAGCGGAGCGAGGGCGGGCACTGGAACAGGATCGGCCCCAGGCGGTCGCCGAGGATCCGGGTTCGTTCGAGGAAGAGCCCCACGGCCTCGTCGGCGTCGGCCAGGCGGAGCGTGTGGGTGATCCGCTGGTTGGCCTTGAGGGCGAACCGGAACCCCTCGCGGACCCGCTCGCGCCAGGCGAGGAGCGTCCGCTCCGAGGGGTAGCGGCGGAACGTGTAGTTGATCTCGACCGTGGGGAAGCGCTCGGCGTAGTGGGCGAGCATCTCCTCGCGCCGGGTCCCCTCGGGGTAGAAGCTCCCCACCCACTCGTCGTAGGCGAACCCGGAGGTCCCGAGGTAGACGCGGCCGCGCACGCGTGCATCATGGCAGGGATGGCGACGGAGCACCGGCTCAGGATCGAGCTCCACGGCGCGGGGCCTCGGCCCCGGCACATGGGCGGGGTCTCGGCCTCGCCCCCCGACCCGGTCGCCGGCCTGGTGGTGGCGCACGGGGCCGGCGCGCCGATGGACCACCCGTTCCTCGTCGGCTTCACCCGGGCCATGAACGACCAGGGCATCGCCACCTTCCGGTTCAACTTCCCGTACATGGAGGAGGGCCGGCGGTCCCCGGACCCGGCGGAGGTCCTCGTGGCGGCGTGGGGGGCCGCCTTCGAGGTGGCCCGCCAGACGTTCCCCGACCTCGCCCTGCTGGCCGGCGGGAAGTCGCTCGGGGGACGGATCGCCTCGATGTGCGTGGCCGACGGCCTGCCCGCCGCCGGGCTCGTGTTCCTCGGCTACCCGCTCCATCCCCCCGGCAGGCCCGAGCGGCTCCGCGACGGGCACCTGTACCGGACCCGGGTGCCGATGCTCTTCCTCCAGGGGACCCGCGACCCGTTCGCGCGGCCGGACCTGCTGGCCCCGGTGCTGCGGCGGCTCGGCGACCGGGCGACGTACGTGCCGATCGAGGGGGGCGACCACTCCTTCCGCGTGCGGGGTTCGGGGGCGGACGACCGCGAGGTCGGCGCGTCGCTCGCGGCCCACGCCGCGCCCTTCGTCCGGCGGGTCGCGGGGGCCGCGTGATGCCGCGCCGCCGGGAGGCCCCCTGATGCCGCGCCGCCACCGTCCGAGCCCGGAGGGCCCCTGATGCCGCGCCGGCACCGCCGGGTGCCCGGGACCCCGCGGCCGGTGCCGCGGCCCCGCGCGGCCGCCCCACCGTGGGCGCTCCTCCCCGGCTACGAGGTCCGTCACGTGGCCGGGGAGAAGGAGTACCGATGCCCCGGCTGCGACCACGCGGTCCGCCCCGCCGTGTGGCACCTCGTGGTGGTCCCGGAGGATGCGCCGGAGGAGCGCCGCCACTGGCACACGGGCTGCTGGCGGGTGGAGCTCCGCCGCCGGGGCCTGGGCCGCGCGTAGCGGGCTCCACGCGACGCCGTGGCTATCATCGGGGGCATGACGCCCGAGACCCGCGCCGTCATGTGGGAGCGCGACGGTGGCTGGGTGGGTCGGATCGGGGGCGCGGAGGTGGCGGCCGCGAGCCGCGACGAGTGCCTGGCGGCGCTCCGGCGGCGCGCGGGGGAGGGGACGCTCACGGTCGAGGTCGTCCCCCCGCTCGCCGGGGTCGCCGAGGCCGCCCGGATCCTCGGCTGGGACAAGCGGAGGGTGTCGACCTACGTCCGCCGCGGCGCGTTCCCCGAGCCCGTCGCGGTCCTGGCCTCGGGGCGGGTCTGGCGCCGGGAGGACGTGGAGGCCTTCGCCGCCACCCGCCGGCGCCGGAGGGCCCCGGGGTGAGCGGCCCGGAGCGCCCCCGCCTCCTGTTCCTCGTCCGCCACGGCGAGGCCGACCAGTCCTCCGACGACATGCGGACGAGCCCGCGGGGGCTCCAGTGGGACCCGCCGCTCTCCGCCCGGGGGCGCGAGCAGGCCGAGCTCCTCGCGCGGCGCCTGCTGCTCATGGAGCCGCGCCCGACGGCCGTCTACTGTTCCCCGTTCCGCCGCGCCCGGGAGACCGTCGCGCCCTTCGCGCGGGCCGCCGGGGTCGAGGTCGCGCTCGACGAGGACCTCGGCGAGGCCCACGTCGGCGAGTGGGAGAACCGCTCCTTCGAGGAGATCCTGGCCACCGACGAGGACCTGCTCCGCCGCTTCCGGGACCAGGAGCCGATGTGGAGCCTCGCCCCCGGGGCGGAGCCCACGGACGCGCTCCGGGAGCGGGTGGTCCGCGCGGTGGAGCGGATCCTCGCCCGCCACCCCGAGGGCAACGCGCTCGTGGTCGCCCACGGCGGCGTGATCAACGCCTACGTCGGCCACGTCCTCGGCCTCGAGCAGGAGATGTTCTTCCTCCCCGACAACGCCTCGCTGTCCTCGCTGTTCGTGGAGGGGGATCGGCGTCGGGTGCGGTTCCTGAACGACGTCCGGCACCTGACCGACCCGCACCTGTTCCGCATCGGGGCGCCGGCGGCGGAGGCCCGGGCGGCCGGCGGACCGGGACGCGGATCGGCCGGCTGAGGCAGGGGGCCCGCCGGCGGTTCCCGGACGCGGCGAGAGGGCCGCGGGGAAGCGCGGCCCTCTCGCGGAACGCTCCCGCGGCGCGCGGCTCAGGCCGCCCGCGGGATGCGGGTCTCGATCTCGGTGGCCTGGTCGTGGACCCGCCGAGCGGTGGACGCGATCAGGTCCAGGACCTCGTGCCAGAACGCGGCGACGCCCCCGAGCGCGAGCCCCGTGGCCACCGGGCCCATCCACGCGGCGCGGAAGGCCTGGTTCCACGCGGCGAACGCCGAGTAGTCCGTCACCCACGTGAGCAGGACCCCCGCCACGAACGCGAGCAGCAGGCGGATGCCGCGGGGCATGTCCCAGGCGTGGCGCACGAGGTCCACGAGCTTGGCCACCGCGAGACCGAGCAGGAGCACGGTCGCGAACACGTACATCGACCCGACACCTCCTTCCGCCAGCAACCGACCTCGCGGGGGCGCAGGAGGTTACAGGAGCCACAGGAGCAACACGCGCCGCGGCCCGCGGGGACCGGGCCCGGCCTCTATACTTCCCGCCCACCCGGGAAGGAGGCGCCCGTGAAGTTCCTCTCCGAGGAGTGGGCCCGCGCCCTGAAGGAGGCCCTGAACGCGGACGAGGAGTTCCGCCGGGGGACCCTGGGCCAGGCGGTCCGTCTCCAGCAGGTGATCCTCACCCCCGAGGGAGAGGTCCGCTACTGGATCCGGATCGAGGACGGGGCGATCGACCTCGGGCTCGGCGAGGTGGACGAGCCCCACGCCACGATCACGCAGGACCACGGGACCGCGGTGGCGATGGCCCGGAGCGAGCTGTCGCCGGTGGCCGCCTTCATGACCGGCCGGCTCAAGGTGTCGGGCGACCTCGGGGTGCTGATGGGCCTGGCCGGGCCCTTCTCGAAGCTCCCCGAGGTGATGCGGGCGCTGGACGTCGAGTACTAGCGGGCCGCGGCCCGTCCGCCGCGCGCCTCGGGGAGCACGACGAAGGTGGCGGCGGCCCGGGCGAGGAGCGTCCCTCCGCCGTCCTCCACGTCGGCCTCGGCGTAGGCGGCCCGGCGCCCGACCCGGAGGGCCCGCCCGCGGGCCACGATCCGGCCGAGCGGGGCCGGCGCCAGGTAGGCCACCGAGAGCTGGGCCGTCACCTGGAGGAGCCCCGGCTCCAGGGCGGCCCGGACGGCGAGCCCGCAGGCCGTGTCGGCGAGCCCGGCGATCACGCCCCCGTGGACGAGCCCCGCCGCGTTCAGGTCGTGCTCGGCCGCGGTGAGGGCCACGTCCACCTCGCCGGGCGCGAGGCGCAGGAGCTCGATCCCGGCCCGCTCGTGGTAGGGGCCGAGGCGGACGCGCGCCGCGAGGTCCTCGCCCTCCGTCATTCCTTCACGTAGGGCTTCCCGTCGGCGGCCGGGGGCCGCGCCCGCCGGACCACCCCCGCCACCACGAGGATCGTGGCGAGGTACGGCGCCATCAGCAGGAACTCCGAGGGGATCGGGACCCCGAGGATCGAGAGCTTGGTCTGGAGCGAGTCGGCGAACCCGAAGACGAGGGCCGCCCCGAACGCGCCGATCGGGTTCCAGCGGCCGAAGATCATCGCCGCGAGCCCGATGAAGCCCTTCCCCGCGGTCATCCCCTCGTCGAAGCGCCCCACCGAGCCGAGCGTGAAGAACGCGCCGCCGATCCCGGCCACGATCCCCCCGAGGATCACGTTGCGGTAGCGGGTGGCGAGCACCCTGATCCCGACGGTGTCCGCGGCGCGGGGGTGCTCGCCGACCGCCCGGACCCGCAGGCCCCAGGTCGTCCGGAACAGCCCGACGTGGATCAGGGCGATCAGCGCGAGCATCAGGTAGACGAACACGTTGTTGTCGAACACCACGGGGCCCACGATCGGGACGTCCGAGAGCACGGGGATCCGCAGCTCCTGGAAACGCCCGGGGGTGTTGAGCGCCTGGTTCCGCTGGAGGAACCGGGCCGAGAGGAAGCTCGTGAGGCCGAGGGCGAGGAGGTAGAGGAAGAAGCCCGCGATGATCTGGTCGACCTGGTAGCGGATCGCGAGGACCCCCAGGACCCAGCCCATCGCACCCCCCACGAGGGCCCCGAGCACGAGCCCCAGCCACAGGTCGTCGGTGACGCTCGCCGCCACCGTCCCCGAGAGGGCCCCGGCCAGGAGCATCCCCTCGATCGCGATGTTGATCACGCCGGAGCGCTCGCAGAGGACCCCGGAGAGCGCGCCGAACGTGATGGGGACCGACCGCAGGAGCGTGCTCTTGAGCATCCCGAGGAGGTTCATCTCCTCGCCCCGGGCCGCCCAGGCCAGGAAGGCGAACACGAACAGGGAGATCACCAGGCCGAGCACGAGGTTGGTCCGGGCCCCGAACCCCCGGGTGAGCTGGACGCCGCCGAGGAACGCGCAGGCCGCCGCCAGGAGGTAGGCGGTGGCGCGCACCGGCACCACGAGGTCGGGCAGGGTCACGAACGTCTCCCGCCCCCCGAGGTTCAGGCCGAACCGCGCGTCGCCCGGCCCGGAGCCCACGCCGAACAGGAGCGCGATGACCAGGGCGACGGCGAGGAAGAACACCCCGGTCGCCCGGGCCCGGGCGGGGGAGATCGGGCGCCCGGCGACCGCGAGGCTCATCGCGCCTCCTCCGCGGGGGCCGGCCGGGGGGTGGGCTCGCCGCCGGCCGGGCCCGGCGTCGGGGGCGACCCGATCCGGTAGATCCCCCGCACGATCGCGGGGGCCGCGATGAACACCACGACGAGCGCCTGGATCACCACGATGATGTCCACCGGGGTCTGGGTGGCGGCCTGCATGCTCCGGGAGCCCGCCCGGAGCGCGCCGAACAGCAGCGCCGCCAGCATCACCCCGACCGGGCGGGCCCGCCCCAGGAGCGCCAGCGTGATGCCGTCGAACCCGAACCCCGAGGAGAAGCCCGGCGTGAGGCTCGGGGTCACCGAGAGGAGCTGGTTGGCCCCGGCCAGGCCGGCCAGGCTCCCCGCGAGGGCCATGATCGCGAGGTAGGTGCGCGAGGGGCTCATCCCCGCCGCCCGGGCGGCGTCGGGGTTCGCCCCCACCGCCTGGAACTCGAACCCGACCGTGGTCCGGTTCAGGAGCCAGGCCACGCCGGCCGCCACCGCGAGCGCCACCAGCAGGCCCGCGTGCACCCGGAGCGAGGGGCCGAACAGGTGCGGGTAGGCCGCCTCGACCGGCTTGGAGATGGGGTCGGTGCGGTCGGGCCGGCGGTAGAGCTCCGTGGAGAGGACGTAGAGGGCGAGGAACGCGGCGACGAAGTTCAGCATGATCGTGGTGATCACCTCGTGGGCCCCGGTCCGGGCCTTGAGGAACCCGGGGATCGCGCCCCAGGCCGCGCCGCCCAGGGCCCCGGCCAGCACCACGGCGGCGAGCCGGAGGGGCCCCGGCAGGCCGGTCAGCGAGAACCCCGCGGCGGCCGCGGCCACGGCCCCCGCCGTGAGCTGCCCCTCCCCGCCGATGTTGAACAGCCCGGCCCGGAACGGGAGGGCCACGGCGAGCCCGGTGAGGACGAGGGGGGTCGCCACGACCAGGGTCTCGGAGAGCGGGTTGAAGGCCCTCGCGACCTCGCGGGCGTCGCCGCTCCGGAACGCCTCCGCGTACCTCGCGGGGTCCCCGAACGCCCCCGTGAAGAGCGCCCGGTAGGCATCGCCGACGGCGCGGGCCGAGGCGGAGAGCGCGCCCAGCGGGTCGCGGAGGAACCGCCCCCAGGCGGCGAGCGCGTCGGGCTCGGTGAAGACGATGATCAGGGCGCCCACGAGGAGCGCGGTGAGGACGGCCAGGGCGGGGACGAGCAGCGTCTCCCGCCAGCCCCGGCCGGTGACGACCCCCACGAAGCCGGTGGGCTCCCGGGCCACGACCGGGCCGGCGGCCCGCGCCTCGTCCTGGGGCAGGACCTCGACGCCGCCGGCGGGCTCGGGGCCGCGCGGGGCCTCGGGCTCACCCACCGGCCGCGGCCTCCTCCAGCCGAGCGCCCGCCATCAGGAGGCCCACCCGCTCCCGGGTGGCCCGCTCCGCCGGCAGCACGTCCACGATCCTCCCCCGGTACATCACCGCCACCCGGTCGGCGAGGGCCAGGACCTCGTCCAGCTCGGACGAGACGAGCAGCACGGCCACGCCCCGGTCGCGCTGCTCCACCAGGCGGCGGTGGATGTACTCGATCGAGCCGACGTCGAGGCCCCGCGTGGGCTGGCTCGCCACGAGCAGCCGGACCTCGCGGGAGAACTCCCGGGCCACGATCACCTTCTGCTGGTTCCCGCCGGAGAGCGTGGAGACCGGGAGCTGGACCGAGGGGGTGCGGATGTCGAAGGCCCGGGCACGCTCCTCGGCCGCCCGCAGGACGGCATCCTCGTCGCGGACGATCCACCGCGCGAACGGCGGCAGGTCGTAGGTGTTGAGCACCAGGTTGTCCGCGATCGTGAACGTGACGATCAGCCCGTCCTTCTGGCGGTCCTCCGGCACGTGGCCGACCCCGGAGCGCAGCACCCGCCGAGGCGCCCAACCGGTCGCCTCCCGGCCCGCCACCCGCACCGTGCCGGCCTCGGGGGGCCGCAGGCCGGTGAGGGCCTCGACGAGCTCGGTCTGACCGTTCCCCTGGACGCCGGCGACGCAGACGATCTCGCCGGCCCGGACCTCGAACGACACCCCGTCCACCGCCACCTGGTCCCGGTCGTCGCGGACCACGAGCCCCTCCACCTCGAGCACGGGCTCGCCGGGGCGGGCCGGCGGCTTCTCCACCACCAGCTGCACGGCGCGCCCGACCATCATCGAGGCCAGCTCCTCCTCGGTGGTCTCCGCCGGCGTGGTGGTCCCCACCACGCGGCCCCGCCGGAGGACCGTGATGCGGTCGGCGACGGCCAGGACCTCCTTCAGCTTGTGGGTGATGAAGATGATCGAGCGGCCCGAGGCCTTGAGCTGCCGCATCACCTCGAACAGCTCCTCGGTCTCCTGGGGGGTGAGGACGGCCGTCGGCTCGTCCAGGATCAGGACCTTGGCCTCTCGGTAGAGCGCCTTCAGGATCTCCACCCGTTGCTGGACCCCCACCGGCAGCTCCTCGACGAGGGCGTCCGGGGGGACCTCGAGGCCGAACCGGCGGGACAGCTCCTCGACCTTCCGCCGGGCCCGGCGGCGGTCGAGGAAGCCCAGCCGACCGGTGGTGATCTCGTTGCCGAGGACGATGTTCTCCGTGACGGTGAACACCGGGATCAGCATGAAGTGCTGGTGGACCATGCCCAGCCCGGCCGCGATCGCGTCGCCGGGGCTCCCGAAGCGCACCGGGTGGCCGTCGAGCAGGACCTCTCCCTCGTCGGCCCGAGAGAGGCCGTAGAGGATGTTCATCAGCGTGGTCTTCCCGGCGCCGTTCTCCCCCAGGAGCGCGTGGATCTCGCCCTCACCGACCACGAGGTCGACGCGGTCGTTGGCCACGACCCCCGGGAACCGCTTCGTGATGCCGCGCAGCTCGAGGCGCATCGGAGGATCCTCACCGGGCAGCATACGGGGGGCGCGGGCCGCCCGCCCGCGCCCCCCGCGACGCCGCCTCCCTACAGGTAGTCGTTGTAGTCCGCGGAGACCGAGCCGTCGATGATGCCCTGCCGGAGCTCCTCGATCCGGTCCTTGAGCTCCTGGGGCACGTCGTCCTCGAACTCGTGGTAGGGCGCGATCCCCACGCCGCCGTTCTCGAGCGTGCCGACGAAGACGCCGCCCTCGAACGTGCCCTCGACCACCTGCTCGATGGCCTCGAACACCGCGACGTCCATGTTCTTCATCACGCTCGTGAGGAACAGCGAGCAGAACTCCGAGGCCGAGATGCACCCGTCGGTGTCGACCCAGATCGCCATGTCGTCCTCGGGGGAGTCCTGGAGCGCCGCCGTGGTGCCGAAGCCCACCGGGCCCGCCACCGGCAGCACGATGTCCGCGCCCTCGGCGAGGAAGTCCTCGGTCACCTGGCGCCCCTTGGTCTGGTCCTCGAAGTCGCCGGTGAACGTGCCGTCCTGCTTCGCGGCGTCCCAGCCCAGGACCTCGACGCTCGTGCCGTTGTCCTGGTTGTACTTCTGGACGCCGGCCCAGAAGCCGTTCATGAAGATCGAGACCGGCGGGATGTTGATGCCGCCGTAGGTCGCGACCTTCCCGGTCTTCGTCATCCCGGCGGCCAGGTAGCCGGCGAGGAACGCAGCCTGGTCCGTGGCGAACGTCAGGCCCAGGACGTTGTTGTTCTCGATCTCGCCCTCGCCGTAGGCGAAGTCGACGATCGCGAAGGGCTGGTCGGGGTTGGCGTTCGCCGCTTCCTTCGTCGCGTCCCCGAGGAGGAACCCGACGGTGACGATGATGTCGCAGCCCTCGTCCAGGAAGGCCTGGATGTTCGGCGCGTAGTCGTCCTGCGTCTGGGACTCCAGGAACTTGGCCTCCACGCCGAGCTCCGACTGGGCCCGCTGGACACCCGCCCAGGCCGTCGCGTTGAAGCTCTTGTCGTCGATGCCGCCGACGTCGGTGACCTGGCAGGCCTTCATCCCCTCGCCGGGGAGCCCACCCTCCTCCGGCGGCTGCTCCTCGGCCGCACCGCCGCAGGCCGCGGCCACGAGGGCCAGGGCCAGGAGGGCCCCGAGGATCCGGAGCCTTGGCTTCATACCCCCTCCTTCCCTCTCCGTTGCCGCAAGACATTACGTCAGCCGGCCGGCCGGGGGATGCGGCCGGCCGGCCCCCTCAGGTGGTGCCGAAGAGCCGGTCCCCGAAGTCGCCGAGCCCGGGCAGGATGTAGCCGCGGCCGTTCAGCTCGCGGTCCAGGGACGCCGCGAAGATGTCCACGTCGGGGTGCTCGGCCTCCATCCTCGCCAGGCCCTCGGGAGCCGCGACGACGCAGACGAACCGGATCGACGCCGGCCCCCCCTCCTTGATGGCGGCGCACGCGGCCGCCCCGGAGCCCCCCGTGGCGAGCATCGGGTCCAGGACCAGCACGTGCCGGCCCTCCACGGGCGGGAGCTTCCGGTAGTAGGACTGGGGCAGGAGGGAGGCCTCGTCCCGCTCGAGCCCCACGTAGCCCACGGCGACCTCGGGGAAGAGCTCGGTCACGGCCTCGAGCATCCCGAGGCCGGCGCGGAGGATCGGGACCGCCACGAGGTCCCCCGAGAGGACCCGGCCGGTGGTCCGCTCGAGCGGGGTCTCCACCTCCACCTCCTCGCAGGGCAGGGTCCGGGCCGCCTCGAGCACCAGGGCCAGCGCGAGCCGCTTGGTGAGCGTGCGGAACACGGGAGGAGGGGTGGCCCGGTCCCGCAGCGCCGTGAGCAGGTGCTGGGAGAGCGGGTGGTCGACCACGGTCAGCGCCACGGCGCCGCATCCTAGCGGGGACCGGCTCCCGGGGCGAGCGCCGCGCCCGCCGGTTGCCAAGCGGAGGACGTCGTGCCAACATGCCGGACGTGCAGCGGTACTTCGCCTTCGGTTGGTTCTACGGCGGGCCCGGCCCGGCGTAGCTGCCTGCCAGCCGAAGGAGAGGCGCAGCGACCCCGGGCCAGCGGCCCGGGGTCTTCCGTTCCCCCGGGCCCCGTGGAGGAGGAGGGAACGCCATGGTCGTGGTGATGAAGCCGGGCGCGACGGACGCCGACGTGGAGCGCGTCGCCGAGAAGGTCCGGGAGGCGGGCGGGGAGGCCTTCGTGTCCCGGGGCCGGGTCCACACGATCATCGGGCTCGTGGGGGACACGGCCCGGTTCGAGGCCATCCCGCTCCTCCAGCTCCCGGGGGTGGAGCGCGTGATCCGGGTCGGGAAGCCCTACAAGATGGTGGCCCGGGACCTCCACCCCCAGCCGAGCACGGTGAAGGTGGGGACCGCGGAGGTCGGGCGGGGGTCGATGACCCTGATCGCCGGGCCCTGCGCCGTGGAGACCGAGGAGCAGGCCCTGGCGTCCGCCCGGGCGGCGAAGGAGAGCGGGGCCACGATCCTCCGGGGCGGCGCGTACAAGCCGCGGACCTCCCCCTACTCCTTCCAGGGGCTCGGGGAGCGGGGGCTCGAGATCCTCGCGATGTGCCGCGCCGAGACCGGGCTCCCCGTGGTCACCGAGGTGCTCGAGACCCGCGACGTGGAGCTGGTGGCCGAGTGGGCCGACGCGCTCCAGATCGGCACGCGGAACATGCAGAACTTCGCGCTGCTCAAGGAGGTCGGCCAGATCCACAAACCCGTGCTCCTCAAGCGGGGGCTCGCGGCGACCGTCGAGGAGTGGCTCATGGCCGCGGAGTACATCGCCCAGCGCGGGAACTCCGAGATCATCCTCTGCGAGCGGGGCATCCGGACCTTCGAGCCCTCCACCCGGAACACCCTGGACCTCGCGGGGATGGCCGTGGCCCAGCAGGAGACCCACCTGCCGGTGATCGTGGACCCCTCCCACGCCACCGGGAAGCGGGCGCTCGTTGGGCCGATGGCGCGCGCCGCGGTGGCGGCCGGGGCCGACGGCGTGATGCTCGACGTCCACCCCAACCCCGAGGAGGCCCTCTGCGACGGCCCCCAGGCCCTCACGCCCGCGGACCTCCTGGGCCTCGCGGCGGACCTCCGGGCGCTGGCAGTCGCGTTGGGCCGGCCGATGGCCTGACGGCGGCTCAGGCCGGGGGCACGATCGGCGTGAGCTCGGCGATCTCGCAGGTGTCCCGCCAGCGGGCGATGGACCCGCCCGGCGGGCCCACCCGGCTGCGGCGGCGGTCGGCGAGGAGCTTCGCGGCCTGCTCCCACTCGGGGCCGCGGAGGAGCCGGACGGCGGCGGGGAACTCCTGGAGCGCCGTGTCCCGGCCCTTCCGGCGGGTGATCACGAGCACCTCGGGGGCGCCGGGCACGCCGGGCACGGTCTGCTCCTCGGGCCCCGGCTCCCGCTTCGAGAGGACGTAGATCCTGCCCTCGCGGTAGACGAACCAGGCCGGGATGGTGCGGCGCTCCCCGCCGGCGTTCGTCCCCACCCAGATCACGTCGGAGCGCTTGAGCCCGTCCTCGATCTCCTTCGGGAGCCTCGCGGGGGCCTGCTGGAGGTGGACCGGGACCTCGATCTCGCCCACGACCTCCTCGTCGAGGATGAACGAGGCGAGGTAGACGCCGACCTCGTCGAAGACGCCGTCCTCGACCCGGTCGGCCTCGACCGTGAGGTCCATCGAGCCCACCATCCGCCGGGGCTCGGGGCCCCACCGCCACACGAGCTTCCCCGATGGGCCGTAGAAGCGGACCTCCTCGTTCACCAGGCCGGTCGGGGCCTTCCAGGCCCGGAAGATCGTGAACGGGAGCGCCCGGCCCGGGCGGGCCAGGAGGTAGATCCCGGCCGACGCGTCCTGCCCGTAGGCGTCGAAGACGCGCTGGTCGGCGACGGTCGCGAAGACCAGCTCCCCGGTGGCCATCGGGCGATGAGGATAGCGGAGCGGGGCTCAGGCCATCCGCGCCAGCCAGAGCCGCGGCTCCTCGAGCTCCGGCAGGGACGGGAGCGCGTCGGCCCCCTCCCACATCCGGGCCAGGGTTTCCTCGCCCGCGAGCTCGGCCACACGGTCGCAGAACGCCGCCCCCAGCCGGTACTGCTCGCGCTTCATCTCGATCCCGAGGAGCCGCTCGAAGATGGGGTCCCCGACCTCGGTCTCGCGGTACCGCCGGAGGGCCTCCGCGATCCGGGCGTGGCTGGGGAGGATCCGGCGGGCGACGGCCGCCGTCACGTGGTCCCCGTAGCCCTCCGCCGCGGCCATGAAGGCCTGGATCCGCCCGAGCTTGAGGCGCTGCTCGTCGTCGAGGACCGCGCCGAACAGCCCCTCCTCGGAGCCCAGGAGCTCCTGGAGGGCCTCGGGGTCGGCCGGGTCGAGGCGCTCCAGGCGCTCCCGGAGGCTCCCCGCGTCGATCCGGAGCGTGGAGAGGAAGTCGTCGAGCAGCGCGCGGAACCGCGCCGGCACCCAGGCCCGGCCGAACTCGAAGCGGTGGACGACCTCGTGGACCGCGACCCAGGCCCGGAACTCGGTGGGCGGCAGGCTCCAGTCGCGCTCGAAGGCCCGGATGTTGGGCACCACGAACAGGAGCTCACCGGCGCCCGCGCGCGGGACCGCCACGTCGTACTGCCCGAGCACCCGCTGGCCGAGGACCCCGAGCACCGCTCCCACCTGCGCCCCGAGGAGCAGCGGGGAGAGCTGGGAGAGGACCTGGGCCGGGAGCCCGCCCCCCGCCTCGGCCGGGGCGAGCTCCCGGTGGAGCTCGGCCACGGCCTCCCCGATCCGGGCGGCGGCGGGCTCGAGGAGCGAGCGGAGCGCCTCGACGTTCGCCCGCACCCACTCCGCCCGCCGCACGGCCCGGACCCGCGGCAGGGCCGGGGGCGGGGCGAGGCCGGTGAGCTCCGCGACGTGCAGCTCGGCGAGCCGGACGGCTTCCTCGAACGAGCGCTGGTCCTCGCGGGTGGGCGGGGGATCCTCCCTTCCCCACTGGGCGGTCGCGATCCCGACCTGCCGGGCGAGCTCCCAGTTCACCGGGCCCGAGGACGACAGGAGGACCCGCTGGATCTCGCGGAACAGCGGCACGTCCGCGAAGACGTCGCCCATCGGCACCTCGAAGGGCCCGCGCTCGTCCGGTCGCTCCTCCACGAGACCCATCGTACGACCGCCCTCGGCTAAGCTGGGGCCGTGTCGGAGCGGGCGACGTCCGCGGGGGACCGCCTGCTGGTCCGGGTGAGCGCGGCCCCCCTCGACCCCGGGGAGGCCCTGGGCTTCGTGGCCTCGCCGGCGGCCGGCGGGACCTGCGTGTTCCTGGGAACGGTCCGGGAGCGCTCGGAGGCCGGGGAGGTGACCGGGCTCCGGTACGAGGCCTGGGACGAGCTCGCCCACCGCCGGCTCGAGGAGATCGCCGGGGAGATCCTCGAGAAGTGGCCGGTCGAGCGGGTGGCGCTCCTCCACCGCACGGGGGACCTCACGGTGGGCGAGGTCTCCGTGGTGGTGGCCTGTTCGGCGCCGCACCGGGCCGACGCGTTCGAGGCCTGCCGCCACGGGATCGAGCGCCTCAAGCAGGACGTCCCGATCTGGAAGAAGGAGGCCCTGGTCTCGGGCGAGGCCCGGTGGGTGATGGGGAGCTAGGTGGGGCGCGACCTCGCGATCGACCTGGGCTCGGCCAACACGCTCGTCTACCGTCAGGGCGAGGGGGTCGTGTTCCGGGAGCCCACAGTGGTGGCGGTGGACGCCGCCACCGGCAGGGTCGTGGCCCTGGGCGAGCGGGCCTGGGCCGCGATCGGCGGCCGCTCGGGGAGCGTCGTGGCCGTCCGCCCGCTGCGCCAGGGCGTGATGACCGAGTACGACGTGGGCGCCGCGATGCTCCAGGCCATCTTCCGCCGGATCGGCGCGTCGCGCTTCCCGCGGCCCAGGGTCCTGGTCGTGGTCCCCTCCTCGAGCTCGCCGGTCGAGCGTTGGGCCGTCGAGGAGGCGGTCACCGCGGCCGGCGGGCGGGGGGTCGTGCTGGTCGAGGAGGCGCTGGCGGCGGCGGTGGGCGCCGGGCTCCCGATCCACGAGCCCGTGGGCAACCTGGTCGTGAACATCGGGGGCGGCGGCTCCGAGATGGCGATGCTCTCGATGGGCGGGGTGGTCTCCGGCCGCTCGGTGCCGGTCGGCGGGTTCGACCTGGACGCGGCGATCCAGGAGCACGTCCGGCGGGAGTACGGGGTCGTGATCGGGGAGCGGGCGGCGGAGGAGGTGAAGGTCGCGGTCGGCTCGGCCTTCCCCGCCGCGCGGGGGCTCCGGGCGCTCGTCCGGGGGCGGGAGCTCGCCACCGGCAACAGCGTCGAGGTGGCCCTCGACGACGACGAGGTGCGGCGGGCCATGGCCGAGCCGATCCGCCGGATCGTGGAGGGGGCTCGGCTGTGCCTGGCCGAGGCGCCGCCCGAGCTCACCCACGACGTCCTCGAGACCGGGATGTTCCTCACCGGGGGCGGCGCGCTGCTCCGGGGCCTCGACGTGCTCCTCGCCCAGGAGTGCGAGGTCCCCGTCCACGTGGCCGAGCGGCCGCTCGAGACCGTCGCGGTGGGGGCCGGCCGGATGCTCGAGCGGCTCGCGGAGTACCGCTCCTCGTTCCAGCTCGTGCGGGGCGGGGCGCGGGGGGGCCGGTGACCGCGCCGCTCCGTTCCTCGGCGAGCGGGGCGGGGCCCCTGTCCTACCGGAGGTAGCCCTCGAACTGGAGGCGCACCAGGTGGCCGGCCTGGTACAGGGCGACGGCGAGCAGGGCCGCGGCGAGCACGATCAGCGCCACGAGCCCGAGGAGCCCGAGGAGCCGCGTGCGGGCCGGGATCCGCAGCGGGGGGAGGGGCCCGGCCCCGTACGCGAACGCGTCGGGCGCGGGGTCCTGCGCCCCCCGGCGCCGCCTCGACCGGTGGGAGCGGGGCTCGCGTCGCGCCTCGCCGGCGGGGCCGGGGGAGGCCCCGAGGTGCTCGGCCAGCCCCGACGCGCCCGTGGTCCGCTCGGCCGGGGGCGGCACCTGCAGCACCTCGTCCCCCGCGAGCCTGCGGCCGACCGCGAGCGAGAGCCGGTACGCCAGGTACCCGACGAGGGCGGCCACCAGGATGACGAGGAGGTACTCCACGGCCCTTCCGACCGGAGCGTACCCCCATCGGTTCCTCCCGACGGCAGCCGGGCCGACCGCGGCGGGCGGACGCCGGGCGCCGCTCGTAGGATGCCGCGGATGCCGCGGTGGATCCGCCGGCTCCGGTGGCTCGTCCCCGCCCTCGCCGTGGGGGCCGCCCTCGCCTTCCTGCCGCTGCCGGTCTACGCGATCGGCCCCGGGTCCGCCGTCGAGGTCGTCCCGCTGATCCGCGTGTCGGGCCACCCCGAGCACCGCCCGGGCGGCCGGCTGATCCTCACGACGATCTCGTTCCGCCGGCTCTCCGCCCTCGGCCTCGTGGCCGCGTGGCTCGACCCGGCGTGGTCGGTCGTCCCCCGCGAGGAGCTGTTCGCGCCCGGGGAGGACGAGCGGGAGGAGGAACGGCGGTCCCGGAGCGAGATGGATCAGAGCAAGGTCGACGCCGCCGTCGTGGTCCTCTCGCGCCTGGCGGGCTACCCGGAGGAGCACCGCCCCGGCGCGCTCGTGGAACGGGTGACGCCGGGCTGCCCCGCCGCCCGGCGGCTCGCCCCGGGGGACGTGATCGTCGAGGTCGACGGGGTCCGGGTCCGGGACCGCCGCGACGCCGCCCGGGCGATCCGGGCGGCGGCGCCGGGCGAGCCGATCCTGTTCGCGGCGCGCTCGGGCGGCGAGCTCCGGCGGTTCACGCTGTCCCGCGCCCGCTGCGTCCCGGGGGAGCCGCCGGTCGTCGGTGTCGTGCTGATCGAGAACCTCCCGTTCGCGGTCCGGATCGCGAGCGGCTCGATCGGCGGGCCGTCGGCCGGCCTGGCCTGGGCCCTGGGCCTCTACGACCTCCTCACGCCGGGCGACCTGGCGGGGGGGCGGGTGGTGGCGGCGACCGGGACCATCGACCTCGAGGGGCGCGTCGGCGGGGTCGGCGGGGTCGCGGAGAAGGCGCGGGCCGCGGCCGAGGCCGGCGCGGACCTGTTCCTCGTCCCCCGCGCCGATCTCGCCGAGGCCCGGGCGGCGGGCGTGGGGGGCGTGCGGCTGGTCCCGGTCTCGACCTTCGACCAGGCGGTGGCGGCGCTCGGGGGAGGGCCGTGAGGGCGGGCGGGGGCCCGGGCGGGGAGGGGCCGGTGATAGGCTGGGCCGGCGGGCCCGGCGGCCTCCTGGGCGCCACCCGGACGGACCGAGGGAGGAACCCCTGAGCGTGGCACGGGTCGTGATCCCGGAGCCCCGTCGGCGCTGGCCGGTCTACGCGGCGGGGATCGTGGTCGCCGCGCTGATCATGCTCTCGGTCCTCGCCGGGTTCGTGATCGACCTGCTGTGGTTCCGCGAGGTCGGCTTCTCGAGCGTCTTCTGGACGATCCTCCGCACGAAGGTCGGCCTGGGGGTCGCGTTCGGGCTCCTGTTCTTCGCGCTGCTCTACGCGAACCTCCTGATCGTCCGCCGGCTCACCCCGAGCTACCGCGTCCTCACCCGGGAGGAGGAGCTGATCGAGCGGTACCGGATGGCGTTCGAGCCCCACCTGTGGTGGCTCCTCCCCGTGTTCGCCGGGGTGCTCGCGCTGTTCGTGGGGATCGGGGCCGCGCCGCAGTGGCGCGCGTTCCTGCTGTGGCGGAACGCGGGGGGCGTGGCGTTCGGCTCGCCGATCCCGCCGGGCGACCCGCTCTTCCATCGGGACCCCGCGTTCTACGTGTTCACGCTGCCCTGGCTCAGGTTCGTGCAGGGGTGGCTGTTCTCGGCGCTCGTCGGGGTGCTCGTGATCTCGGCGGTCGGGCACTACCTGTGGGGAGGGATCCGCCCGAGCGCCGTCGCGGAGAAGGTGACCCCGCAGGTGAAGGCCCACCTGTCGGTGCTCCTCGGGTTGATCGTCCTCGTGAAGGCCTGGGGGTACCAGCTCGGGCAGTTCGAGCTCCTGACCTCGCCCCGCGGGGTGGTGGCCGGCGCCTCCTACACCGACGTGAAGGCCCAGCTCCCGGCGCTCCGGCTGCTCGTGGTGATCGCCGTCGTGTGCGCGCTCCTGTTCCTCGTGAACATCTGGCGGCGGGGGTGGGCGCTCCCGGTGGTCGGGATCGGCCTGCTCGCGATGGTCTCGATCATCGTGGGGGCCGCGATCCCCGCCGGCGTCCAGCGGTTCTCGGTGGCCCCGCAGGAGCAGCAGCGGGAGCGGCCCTACATCCGGTACAACATCGCGTTCACCAGGCGGGCCTTCGGCCTCGACCGGGTCGCGGTGCAGGAGCGCGACGTCGCGACCTCCGTCACCCCCGAGGAGATCGAGGCGAACCGGGTCACGATCGAGAACATCCGCCTGTGGCGGCCCGAGGTCCTGCGGGAGAACTTCCAGACCCTCCAGCGGATCCGCCAGTACTACGAGTTCCACGACGTGGACGTGGACCGCTACGTGGTGGGCGGCGAGCGGCGGGTGGTGATGGTCGCGGCCCGCGAGGTCTCGCAGAACGGGATCCCGGCGGGCGGGCAGACCTGGCAGAACCGGCACCTCGTCTACACCCACGGCTTCGGCGCGGTCGTGGCCCAGGTGAACACGGCGACCCCGGAGGGCGCGCCGCTGTTCACGCTCCGGGACATCCCGCCGGCGGGCGAGCCGGCCCTCACCCAGCCCAGGGTCTACTACGGGGAGGGGCGGGACGTCCCGTTCGTCGTGGTCCGCACGGGCTCGCCCGAGCTCGACTACGAGGGCGCGCCGGGGACCGGCGAACGCCGGTTCAGCTACGACGGCGAGGGCGGGATCGAGGTCGGGGGCTTCCTCCGCCGGGCCCTGTTCGCCTGGCGCTACCGCGACGTGAACCTCCTGATCTCGGGGCTGATCCGCCCCGACAGCCGGATCATGATCTACCGCGACATCCGGGAGCGGGCCGCCAGGGCCGCCCCGTTCCTCCAGTTCGACGCCGACCCCTACGCGGCGATCGTGGACGGGCGGATCGTATGGATCTGGGACGCGTACACGACGACGACCGCCTACCCCTACTCGCAGCCGGTGGACGTCGACGACGTCGTCGGCAACGACCAGGCCTTCGAGCTCCACGGGACCGTCAACTACATCCGGAACTCCGTGAAGGTCGTGATCGACGCCTACGACGGCACGATGACCTACTACGTCGTCGACCCCGAGGACCCGATCGTGCAGGTGTGGCGCCGGGCCTTCCCCGAGCTGTTCACCGACCTGTCCGAGGCCTCCCCCGAGCTCCGGGCCCACTTCCGCTACCCGGAGGACCTGTTCCGCGTGCAGGCCGCGCAGTTCGCGAACTACCACGTGACGAACCCCGACGAGTTCTACCGGAAGCAGGACTTCTGGGCGATCCCGCCCGACCCCACGATCCCGGCGAACGCGCCCGAGCCGCCGCCGGGACAGGCGAAGCCGTCCGGTCCCCTCCGGCCCTACTACGTGCTGATGCGCCTGCCCGGGGGGACCGAGGAGGAGTTCGTCCTGATCCTGCCGTTCGTCCCCGAGGGGCGCCAGAACATGGTGGCGTGGATGGCCGCGAGGTCCGATTCCGACGGCTACGGGGAGCTCGTCGCGTACCAGTTCCCGACGGGGAGGAACGTGGACGGGCCGACCCAGGTCTTCGCCGAGATGCGGCAGGACCCCGAGTTCTCCGCCCAGCAGACCCTGCTGGGCCAGGTCGGGTCCCGGGTGCTGTTCGGGGACTTCCTCCCGATCCCGCTCGGCCGGTCGATCCTCTACGTGCAGCCGGTGTACGTGCGGTCCGAGCAGGAGGCGGCCATCCCCCAGCTCAAGTTCGTGCTCGCCGTGAGCGGCGGAGGGGTGGGGCTCGGGAGCACGCTGGCCGAGGCGGTGTCCGACGCGGTCGGGGCCGCCGTGCCCGAGCCGGGCGAGGAGCGGCCGCCCGAGGGGACGCTCGCCGAGCGGATCGCGCAGCTCCTCGAGCAGGCGGCGGCGCACTTCCAGGCCGCCGACGAGGCGCTCCGGGCGGGGGACCTCGCGACCTACCAGCGGGAGGTCGAGGCGGCGCGGGCCGCGGTGGAGCAGGCGCGGGAGCTCGCGGGCCGCGGGGCGGCGGCCGCGCCCGCCCCGGGTCCCTGACGGGGGGGCGCCCCGCGCGAACGCCCCGGGTCCCAGACGGCGGGGGGCGCCCCGCGCGAACGCCCCGGGTCCCTGACGGCGGGCCGGCGACCCGGTGCCCGGAGGCCGGTCCACCGATCGGCCGCGCCGGCGTACGCTTTCCCGAGGGGACCCGATCCGGAGGGACGCCGTGGAGACCGTGTCGAGCATCATCGGTGGACGCAGGACCGGGGAGGGGCCGGGCGGGCGCCTGGTCACGGTGAACCCGGCCCGGCTGGACGAGGAGGTCGCCGAGGGGCTCCTCGCCGACGAGGCGACGTTCGTCGAGGCCTGCCGGGTGGCCCGGGAGGCGCAGCGGGCGTGGGCGCGGGTGCCGGCGCCGGTGCGGGGGCGGGCGGTCGCCGCGCTCGGCCGGCTCGTGGAGGCGAACAAGGAGACCCTGGCCCGGATCGTCACCCGGGAGATCGGCAAGCCGTACCGGGAGGCCCTGGGGGAGGTCCAGGAGGTCATCGACACCTGCGACTTCTTCCTGTCCGAGGGCCGGCGGCTCTACGGGCAGACCGTGCCCTCGGAGCTGCCCGACAAGCAGCTGTTCACGTTCCGCGTGCCGGTCGGGGTGGTGGCGGTGATCACCGCCGGGAACTTCCCGGTGGCGGTGCCGTCGTGGTACCTGGTGCCCGCGCTCCTCTGCGGGAACGCCGTGGTGTGGAAGCCCGCGGAGTACACGGCGGCCATCGCCGACGCGTTCAGCGAGCTGTTCCTCCACGCCGGGCTGCCGGCCGGGGTCTACAACATGGTGCTCGCCGACGGGCCGACCACCTTCGCCGGGCTCTCGGCGGCCCTCGACGCCGGGCTCGTGGACAAGGTCGGCTACACCGGCAACACGGAGGTGGGCCGGGCCATCGGGGAGCTCTGCGGGCGGCACCTGCAGTCGCCCTGCCTCGAGCTCGGCGGGAAGAACCCGATGGTCGTGATGCCCGATGCCGACCTGGACCTCGCCGTCGAGGGGGCGCTCTTCAGCGGGTTCGGGACGGCCGGCCAGCGGTGCACCTCGCTGGGCACCCTGATCGTCCACGAGGGCGTCCACGACGACCTGCTCGCGCGGTTCGCCAAGGCGGTCGAGGAGGCGCCGATCGGCGACCCGACGGCGGACGTCCTCTACGGGCCGATGCTGAACGAGCGGTTCGCCCGCCGCTTCGAGGGGTGGCTCGGGTGGATCGGGCCGCACCACCGGGTCCTCGGCTCGACCGGGGTGGGCCGGATCACGCGGGACAACCCCCGGGAGGGCTTCGTGGGCGACCCCGAGGCCGGCCTCTACTACCACCCGACGATCGTGGACGGGGTCACGCCCGACGACGACCTGTACAAGCACGAGACGTTCGGGCCGATCGTGGGGGTGGCCACGTTCTCCACGTTCGACGAGGCGATGGAGCTCGCGAACGGCCACGGCTACGGGCTCTCGTCCTCGATCTACACCCGGTATCCCCTCAACGTGTTCCGGTTCCGGGAGCGGATCTCGGCCGGGATGGTGTCCGTGAACAACTCGACCTCCGGGGCCGAGGCGCACCTGCCGTTCGGGGGGAACGGGAAGAGCGGGAACGGGAGCCGCCAGGCGGGGATCTGGGTGCTGGACCAGTTCACCCGGTGGCAGGCGATGAACTGGGACTACTCGGGGCGGCTCCAGAAGGCCCAGATGGACGTGGCCGAGGTACCGGCGGACCCCTCGTTCCGGCTCCGGGCCTGAGCCGTTGGAGGTGGTCGACGGGCCTTGGTAACCTTGGGCTGCGGGGTGGAGCAGTCCGGTAGCTCGCTGGGCTCATAACCCAGAGGTCGAGGGTTCGAATCGAAGCGCCGCGACGAAGGCAGAAGGGGCGCCCGGGCGGGCGCCCCTTCTCGCTCCTCGCTCGCGGTCCGCTCGCTGCCGGGGACGACCGCGGCCGATCCCGTGTCGGTGGGGGGGTGTAGCGTGCCCGCATGGAGCCGACGCTGGTCCTGCCGGTGCCGAGGAGGATCGAGCGGGCGGGCGACATCGAGATCCCGACCCCGCTCGCCGAGCGGCTGCTGGTCCTCAGGGCGCCCGGGCGGCGCGGGTACTGGTTCACGACCACGGGCCTGCGGGGGTTCGGCCTGCCGGAGCTCCAGACCTTCCGGGTGCCGGCCGACGTCGCGGTGGCGTGGAGCTGGGTCCTGACCGGGCTCGGGCTCCGGATGCTCGAGCTCTGGCGGGAGGCGGTCCGGGGCCCGCACGCCGGCTTCGTCCTCCTCCCGGCCCGGGTCGTGCTCACCGCCGACCACGTCGCCAGGGCGTACGGGGGGCGGGGCCCCGAGCAGCGGCGGGCGGTCCTGCGGCTTCGGTTCGATCCCCCTCCCAACCCGCGGGCCGACGCCTTCCTCACGGTCCGACCCCCGGCCGGGCAGCCGTCGGGTCCCTACCTGAGCGGGGTGTGCGATGCCCTGTTCGACCGGGCCCCGCCGGGGCGCGCGACCCGGCTACGATAGGCCGGTCCGGGCGGAAGGGGGTGCCTCCGTGGGGGTCCGTGGGATCGCCGAACAGCTCGCCAGGGTCCCGATGTTCTCCGGCTGCTCCGCCCGAGAGCTGTCGGTCATCGCGAGGGCGGCCAAGGAGGTGACGCACCCGGCGGGGACGGTCATCGCCCGCGAGGGGGAGCCGGGGGTGGGGATGTTCCTCATCCTCGAAGGCAGGGCCGAGGTCTCGATCGGCGGCCGGCGGCGGCGCACGCTCGGGCCCGGGGACTTCTTCGGGGAGATCGCGCTCCTCGACGGGGGGCCGCGGACGGCCACGGTCACCGCGCTCACCCCGATGCGGCTCGTGGGGATCACCGAGTGGGTCTTCCGGGGCCTGATCAGGGAGCACCCGACGATCGCCCTCAAGACCCTCCAGGCGATGGCCGCGCGGCTCCGCGCGGCGGCGAAGGGAGCGCCCCTCTAGCGCGGTGCCGTTCCTCGACCGTCCCTGCGGGTGGCGCCTCTACTTCGAGGTGCACGGGCCCGCGGGCGGCGAGCCCATCGTCCTGCTCGAGGGGATGGGCGGGGACATCCCGGGGTGGCGGCGGAACATCCCCCGCCTCGCCCGGGAGCTCCGGGTGGTCGCCTACGACCTCCGGGGGAACGGCCGATCCGCGGGCCCGGACGGGCCGACCACGATGGCGACCTACGTCCTGGACACGGTGGCGCTCCTCGACCACCTGGGCGTCGCCCGGGCCCACGTGTACGGCCAGTCGTTCGGGGGGATGGTGGCGCAGGAACTCGCCCTCGCGCACCCCGAGCGGGTCCGCACGTTGATCCTGGCCGCCACCCACTGCGGCGGTTCCCACGCGGTCCGGGGGGACGCCCGGGCGCCCAAGGACGAGCCCTGGCGCGCGCTCTACGCTCCAGGGTTCCCCGAGCGCCAGCCGGAGCACGTGGCCGAGGACCTCCGGGTCTCTGCGGCGCAGGCCAGGGACCCGCGGGGCGAGCGGCGCCAGTGGGAGGCGATGCAGGCGTTCGACGCCTTCGACCGCCTGCCGGGCATCCGTGCGCCGACGCTCGTGTTGCACGGGACGGAGGACCAGATGATCCCGGTGGGGAACGCCCGGATCCTGGCGGAACGGATCCCCGGGGCGGAGCTGGTGCTGCTCGAGGGGGCCGGGCACCTCTACCACTCCGAGCGGGCCGAGGACGCCGACCGGGCGGTGCTGGACTTCGTCCGCCGTCACCGGGAGGCCGGCGGCGGGGAGGCCGGCGGCGGGGAGGTCGAGGGAGGGGACGGCCGTGGCTGAGCCCCCGGAGGAGGTCCGGGCCCTGGCGGAGGAACGGGCGGCCCGGCGGGCGGCGCGGGACTTCGCCGCCGCCGACGAGCTCCGGGACCGGATCGCCGCCCTCGGGTGGCGCGTGGTGGACCAGCCGGGCGGGTACCGGTTGGAGCCGTTGGCACCCACCGCCCGGCCCCGGCGGGTGGCGCCGCGGGAGGTCCCGAGCGCCCTCCAGGAGCCGGTCGCGTTCGACGCGACCCTGCAGTGGCTCGCGGAGGGGTGGCCCGAGGACGTCCTCCGGGGGATCGCGAGCTTCGAGCGCCACCACCGGGGCCGCAGGATCCAGCACGTCGTGGCGGACGTGGCGGGCACGGACCCCGGGTCCTGGCCCCCGGGGCTCGAGGTCTGGAACCTCGAACCCGGCGCGGGGTGGGCGGCCGCGCGCAACGCCGGCCTCCGCCGCGCCCGGGGCCGGATCGTGCTGGTCGTGGACGGGTCCGTCGAGGCCGGGGGGGACGTCCTGGGCCCGCTCGAACGGGCGCTGGACGAGCCGTCGGTCGGCGTGTGCGGGCCGTTCGGGGTCGTGACCGACGACCTCCGGAGCTTCCGGGAGGCCGAGGGCCCGGACGTCGACGCCATCGAGGGCTACCTGATGGCGTTCCGCCGGGAGCTCCTCGCGGCGGGCCTCGCCTTCGACGAGCGCTTCCGGTTCTACCGCGCCGCCGACCTCGACCTCTCGTTCCGCGTCAAGGACCTCGGCCTGCGGGCGGTGGTGGTCCCGGTGCCGGTCCTCCGCCACGAGCACCGGGCCTGGGCGAACACGCCCCCCGAGGAGCGGGAGCGCCTGTCGAAGCGGAACTTCTACCGGTTCCTCGACCGCTTCCGCGGCCGCTACGACCTCACGGTCGCGGGGTCCCGGCGTCCGCCCGAGGGGTAGGTCAGGGGGCCTCGTCGCCCCGGTCGGGCCGCGGCGGCGGGCCGTCCGGGGCCTGGCGGTGCCCGGGGTCGGGCGCTCCGGGCGGGTCGGGCCGGGGCGGCGCCACGGGGAGCGGGAGCGTCTCCGCCCGCTCGGGAGGCTCGTCGCGCCGGGGCGCTTCCGTCGGCTCCGGCGGGCCCGTGCCCCCGCCGGGCTGCGACGTGGCCGCATCCGCCCGCCCGGCCCCGACCGGCTCCGGCTCGGGGATCTCCGCCCGTCCCTCGACGTAGCCCCGGAGGTCCTTCCCCTCGATCACCTCGCGGGCCATGAGCAGGCGGGACAGGCGCTCGAGCAGCTCCCGCTTCTCCCGGAGGATCCGGGTGGCGCGCTCGTGGGCCTCGTTGACCAGGCGAGCGACCTCCTGGTCCACGAGCTCCGCGGTCGCCTCCGACATCTCCGGGCGCTCGCCGGGGAACAGCACCCGGCCGTCGGGGCTCCGGAACCCGTTCCGTCCGAACGAGAGCGGCCCGAGCTTCTCGCTCATCCCGTACTCGACGACCATGGCGCGGGCGATCTCGGTGGCGCGCTCCAGGTCGTTCTGGGCGCCGGTGGAGACCGGCCCGAAGACGAGCTCCTCCGCGGCCCGCCCGCCGAGGAGGATCGCCAGGCGGTCCTCGAGCTCGGGCTGGGTGAGCAGGTAGCGGTCCTCGAGGGGACGCTGCATCGTCATGCCCAGCGCGGCCGCCCCCCGGGGGATGATCGAGACCCGGTGCACGGGATCGGCCGTCGGGCAGGAGAGCGCGACGAGCGCGTGCCCCATCTCGTGGACGGCGACCCGCTCCTTCTCCTTCTCCGACATCACCCGGCTCTTCCGCTCGAGGCCGGCGACGACCCGGTCGATCGCCTCCTCGAGCTCGGCCATCGTGACCGAGTCCTTCTCCCGACGGGCGGCGAGGAGCGCGGCCTCGTTCACCACGTTGGCGAGGTCGGCGCCGGTGAAGCCCGGGGTCCGCGCGGCGAGGACCTTGAGGTCCACGCTCGGATCCAGCGCGACGCCCCGGGTGTGGACCCGGAGGATCGCCTCCCGCCCCCGGAGGTCGGGCCGGTCCACGACGACCTGGCGGTCGAACCGCCCGGGGCGGACCAGCGCCGGGTCGAGGACGTCCGGGCGGTTCGTGGCGGCCATGATGATCACGCCCTTGGACGAGTCGAACCCGTCCATCTCCACGAGGAGCTGGTTCAGGGTCTGCTCCCGCTCGTCGTGCGCGCCGAGGCCGGCCCCGATGGCCCCCACGCGCCCCTTGCCGATGGTGTCGATCTCGTCCAGGAACACGAGGGCCGGCGCCTTCTCCTTCGCCTGCTGGAACAGCTCCCGGACCCGGGCCGCGCCGAGGCCCACGAACATCTCGACGAACTCCGAGCCCGACATGAAGAAGAACGGGACGTTCGCCTCGCCCGCCACGGCCCGGGCCAGGAGGGTCTTCCCGCACCCCGGCGGGCCGAGGAGCAGCACCCCCTTGGGGATCCGGCCCCCGAGCCGCTGGTACTTCTTCGGGTTCTTGAGGAAGTCGACGATCTCGCGGAGCTCCTCGACGGCCTCGTCGAGGCCCGCCACGTCCGCGAAGGTCGTCTTCATCTCCTTGCGGTCGTAGATCTTCACCCGGTTGCGCCCCAGGGAGAGGGCGGAGGCGGCGCCCCCGCCCATCCGGCGGAACAGGAAGAACCAGAGCACGCCGAACAGGAGCAGGGTGGGCAGGAGCGTCGTGAGGAGGAAGGTCGTGAGCCCCGAGGGCTGCGTGAACCGGTACGTGACGTCGTGCTCCTCGAGGAGCTCCTGGAGCGGTGCGGGGTCCCAGTTCGCGGGGACCGTCGCCGTGAAGTCGACCTGCCGATCCCCGACCCGGTAGGTCCCGCTCACCTGGGTGCTCGAGATCACCACCTCGCCCACGATCCGGTCGTGGCGCACGTGGTCGATGAACTCGGAGTACGGGATCCCCCGGGGGTGGGGGGCGAGCAGGTTCTGGAACACGAGGAGCAGCACGAACAGCCCGGCCAGGTACAGCCAGGGGGAGAACCGCCACCCGCCGGGCCGGCCGTTCCCCGGCGCGCCGCCGAGGTCGAGGCCCGGCCACCGGGTGCCGCGTCGGCCGCCGTCGCCCTCAGGCATCACCGGCATCATCCCACCCCCACGGTGCCGGCGACACCCCGGTCGGATCGGCCGGAGCCGGGTAGGCTTGCGCCCATGGGCGGTCCTGCCGGAGCGGCGGCCGGGGGAGGGGAGCGCGCGGCGACGGCTCCCGTCGGCGCGGGTCCCGCGAGCGGGGCGGCCCCGGCGGGCGAGCTCCGGGAGCGGTTCGAGCGCGAGGCGCTCCCGCTGCTCCCCAACCTCTACTCGGCGGCCCTCCGCCTCACGCGGAACCCCGCCGACGCCGAGGATCTGGTGCAGGAGACCTACCTCCGGGCCTACCGGGGGTTCGGGTCGTTCCGGCCGGGCACGAACCTCCGGGCCTGGATGTACCGGATCCTCACGAACACGTTCATCAACGCGTACCGCAAGCGCCAGCGGGAACCCCAGACCGTCCCGGACGAGGGGATCGACGAGTGGTACCTCTACGATCGCCTGGCCTCGGCCGAGGCCTCCGCGGAGACCGAGGTCCTCGAGCGGATCCCCGACGAGGACGTCCGGGCGGCGCTCGACGCGCTCCCCGAGGGGTTCCGGATGGCGGTGCTCCTCGCCGACGTCGAGGGGTTCTCCTACCGCGAGATCGCGGAGATCCTGGGGATCCCGATCGGCACCGTGATGTCGCGCCTGCACCGCGGAAGAAGGGCGCTGGAGAAGGCGTTGTGGGAGAAGGCACGGGAGCGAGGGATCGTTGACGATCGACTGTGAAGAGGTCCTCCGGAGCATCGAGCGATACCTCGACGGGGAGCTCGCGGAGGACGTGCGGGCGGAGGTCGCGGAGCACCTGGGGCGCTGCGGGCCCTGCATGGACCGGGCCGAGTTCCGGCGGCGGTTGAAGGGGCTCCTCGCCACGCGGTGCCGCTCCGAGGTCCCGGGCGGGCTCCTGTCGCGGATCCGGGCGCTCCTCGACGACCCGTCGGTCGGCTGACGGCCTGTTCCCCCGTGCCGGCTCCGTCCCCCGACGCGCCACGCTGGGGTGGCCAGCCGCCCCTTTTCAAATTGCGAACGACGTGCTCATATTCCTTGATAGGAACTTCGTCCACCGGCCATCTTGACGGGAGACTTCCTCGGTTGGATCGCTTCGACCGAGGAGGTGGACGATGGCGCTGGTTCGCTGGGACCCCTGGCGGGACATCCTCGACCTCCAGCGGGAGGCGCAGGACCTGTTCCGTCGGTTCTTCGACGAGGGGCCGCGGGTGTCGTTCGGGACCTGGACCCCGGCGGTCGAGGTGTTCGAGCGCGACGGGGACCTCGTGGTCCGGGCCGAGCTGCCCGGGATCGACCCCCACAAGGACGTGGAGATCACCGTCTCCGACAACGTCCTCCGGATCGCGGGGGAGCGCAGGCGGGAGCACCGGGAGGAGGGCGACACCTACATCCGCTCGGAGGCGCTGTACGGCCGCTTCGAGCGGGAGATCCTGCTCCCGGAGACCGCCGACGTGGACGGCATCAAGGCGTCCTACGACCGCGGGGTGCTCGAGGTGGTCGTGCCGAAGGGCGCACGTCGGGAGACCAGGCGGATCCCGGTGCAGACCGGCCCGCTCCGCAAGGTCCTGACGGCGCGCGGCCGCGGGAAGTGAGCGGCGCTCGAGGCGAGCATGGGGGCGGCCCGGCCGGGCCGCCCCCCTCCGTCCCCGGGGCGAGCGGTGGCGGCGCGGCGCCGCCTCCCGGGCCGATCGCCCCGCCGAGGCGGGCGCCGGCATCGACGCGCGGGCGGCCCCGTAGACTTGCGCCGTGCTCCGCCGCGAAGGCGATCTCGTGGTCGACGCCGCCCTCCTCTCGGTCGTGCTGATGTGGGCGTCCACGTTCACGGTCTTCAAGGTGGCCTGGCGCGACGTCGACCCGGTCGCGTTCACCGCGGTCCGGTTCGGGGTGATGGTGCCGTTCTCCCTCGCGCTCCTCGCCGCCTCGCCGCGGCGCACGCCCCCCCGACGGGAGGATCTGCCGGCGCTCCTGGCGTCGGGCCTCTCGGGCTTCTTCCTCTACCAGATGGGGTTCGTCCTCGGGCTCGACCGGACCTCGGCGCTCGCCAGCGCGATCCTGATCTCGACCCACCCCATCTTCTCGCTCCTGTTCGCCTGGATCCTCGGGCGCGACCGGCCCGGACGGGTGGAGGTGGTCGGGGTGGCGGTGGGGTTCGCCGGGGTGGCCGTCTTCCTCCGCGCCTGGGAGGCGTTCGCCGCGGCGAGGCCCGGCGACGTGCTGTCGCTCGGCGCGGCCGCGGCGTTCGGGGCCTACGGGGTCGTGACGAAGCCGCTGTCGGCGAGGTACTCCTCCCGCGAGCTCCTGGCCTACGGGCTCGCGACGGGGGGCGTGCTGGTGGCCCTGGTGGGGACGCCGGCGCTCGTGGCCCAGGACTGGGGGGCCGTGAGCCTCCGCTCCTGGGCCATCCTCGCCTACGCCGTCGTCGGGCCCGTCTACCTCGCCTACGGCCTGTGGAACTGGGCGATCCACCGCCGTGGGGTGGCGAGGACGGTCGGGTACGGCTTCCTGGTCCCGGTGCTCGCCGGGGCCCTGGCCATCGTCGTCCTCGGCGAGCGGGTCCGCGCCGAGGAGGTCCTGGGCGCCGCCCTCGTCGTGGCCGGCCTGGCGGTGGCGCGCCTTGGCCGCGGGCCGCGGGCCGCCGAGCGGGAGGAGGCGGGGGTGGCCGTCGGGGGAGGGCGCTGATGCCGGGGCGGAAGGGCCAGGGGCTCACGAGGGAGAGCCCCGCCGAGGAGCGGGCGCCCGAGGTCGTCCGGCTGCTCCTGCGCGAGTACCCCGACGCCAGGGTGGCGCTCCGGTTCTCGAACCCGCTCGAGCTCCTCGTCGCCACGATCCTGTCCGCGCAGTGCACCGACGAGCGGGTGAACCGCGTGACCGAGACCCTGTTCCGGAAGTACCGGCGTCCCGAGGATTACCTCCGCGTGCCCGAGGAGGAGCTCGCCCGCGACATCAAGCCGACGGGGTTCTTCAACCAGAAGGCCAGGGCCATCCGGGGGGCCTGCCGCCGGATCGTCGAGGCCTACGGGGGGCGGGTCCCCGATTCGATGGAGGAGCTCCTCACGCTCCCCGGCGTGGCGCGGAAGACCGCGAACATCGTCCTCGGGAACGCGTACGGGAAGGTCGAGGGCATCGCCGTCGACACCCACGTCCGCCGCCTCGCCCAGCGCCTCGGGTTCACCGCCGAGAAGGACCCGGACAAGATCGAGCGGGACCTCTTGCGGCTGGTGCCCCGTCGCCACTGGTTCCGGTTCACCTACGCGCTCATCGAGCACGGGCGGGCGGTGTGCAAGGCGCCCGCGCCCCGCTGCGAGGCGTGCGTGGTGAACCACCTCTGCCCGTCGAGCCGGGTCTGATCGCGTCGGGCCCGCGGCCGGGGTCCGCCGCTCAGGAGACCGCGGCCACCCGTGCGCCGCTCCGCAGCCTCCGGAGCCTCCGCAGGGCGCGGCGCTCCTCCTCGGAGAGCCCGCCCCAGACCCCGGCGTCCTGCCCGGTCTCGAGGGCCCACTCCAGGCACTCGAGCCGGACCGGACAGAGCCGGCAGACGGCCTTGGCCCGCGCGAGCTGGGAGGCGGCGGGCCCGGTCGTGCCGATGGGGAAGAACAGCTCGGGGTCCTCGTCCCGGCAGCGCGCACCCCGGATCCAGTCCACGCGTCCCCCCTCTCACCGGACCGCAGCTGCACGGCCCGCCCCGGCCGGGCCGAAGGTGGGCCGGACTATACTGCGCACGCTCGGGCGGGGGCAACGCGGAGGGAGGACGTGGCGGGACGGCGGATCGACCCCTCGTGGTTCCCCCTCGTGGTCGCCCACCGGGGGGCCTCGGCGACCCACCCGGAGAACACCCTCGAGGCCTTCGAGGCGGCGGTCCACGCCGGGGCGAAGATGGTGGAGTTCGACGTCCGGCTCACCGCCGATGGGGTGCCGGTGATCATCCACGACGCCGACGTCTCCCGGACGACCGACGGGCGGGGCCTGGTCCACGAGCTCACCTTCGCGGAGCTGCGACGGTTCTCGGCGGGCCGGTGGGAGGGGAGGCGGCTCGCGGTCCCCTCGCTCCGGGAGGCGCTCGAGCTGCTCTCGGGCCGCGCCGGCGTGGACATCGAGGTCAAGCACCTCCCCGGGGAGCCGGGGTACGACCCGACGCGGGAGGCCGCGCTCCAGGCGACCCTGGCGGAGCTCGACCGGGTGGCCTTCGTCGGCCCCGTGGTGATCACGTCGTTCAACCCCTCGACGGTGCGCCGCTCCCGCCAGCTCGCGCCCGACGTCCCGACCGGCCTCCTCACCACCGCCTCGCTCCCGGCCGACGACGCGCTCCGGCTCGCGGCCGGGGCCGGCCACGACCTGCTCCTGCCCGAGGTCGACGCCGTGCTCGCCGCGGGGCCGTCGTTCGTGGAACGGGTGCACGCGGCGGGGCTACGGCTCGGGACGTGGACCGTGGACGACCCGGCGACGATCGCGACCCTCTTCGGCTGGGGCGTGGACGCCGTGGCGACCAACGACCCCGCCGCCGCGCTGACGGCGACCGGCTGATCCCGCGTGTTCCGGCGGAAGCGGCTCCCCGAGGAGCTCCGGGCCCCCCACGACGCCTTCCTCCGGGTCCTGCGCCGCGTCGAGCGGGCCAAGGACGAGCTCACCGCGGCCGTCCCCACCGCCCGCCTCCCGGGCCGCCCCCTCCCCGAGGCCCTCCTCGCGTTCGAGGAGGAGCTCCGGGAGGCCGAACGGGGCATGCCGGGCTGGCGGCACCCCGCGGTGGGCGAGGCCTGGGAGCGGTGCCGATCGGCCCTGGCCGAGGCCCGGGCCGCCGCCGCGCGGCTGCGCCTCGAGGCGCCGGACCCCGGCGGCTTCGAGGGACTCGTGGGCCTCGTGGACGACCTGCTCGCGCCGCTCGAGGCGTTCGAGGAGGCGTCGGTCCGGTTCCTCGATCTCCGGGCCTAGGGCGTCGGGCTCCCGGAGGGCGTGGGGCTCGGGGAGGGCGTCGCGCTGGGGCTCGGCGATGGCGGTGGGCCGACGAGGAACGTGAGGACCGCGGGGCGCGCGATCCGTCCCGCCGCGTCCCGCGCCTCGATCGAGACGACGTAGGTACCGGGGGCCGTCGGCAGCGCCGTCCCGGACCCGCCGCCCCAGACGAGGCGCAGGCGATCGCCGGTGGCGGGCGGGAAGCTCGCGATCGGCGCGCCCCACGCGTCGTACGCCGCCACGCTCCACGTGAGCGGCTCCGACCCCCGGGCCCGGATCCGGAGGTCGGTGGTCCCCGGGGGGACCTCCTCGCTCGAGAGGCGGGGCCGGTAGATCTTCGGGGTCCCGAGCGCCGCCACCCTGGGGCGGAGGTCGGGGAGCCTCGCGTAGAGCGCGTCCCCCGGGCAGTCCGTGTAGCCCGTGTCCCGGTGGCCCGCGATCACCGGGAGGCGGACCGTGGTCCCGGCGGCGTAGCGCGTGTTGTCCCCGCCCGCCGACACCATCGTGGCGCGGCCGAGCGCCGGGACGTGCGCGACGTCGAGCCGCCAGGCCAGGAGCCATCGGAGGGCGCGCATCGCGGGCCGGGGCGGGGCCTCCGCGTCGAAGTTCCCGATCATCGAGACCGAGGAGCTCCGCGTGTTGAACCCCTGGGTGGCGGCCCCGATCACCGGCAGCGTCGGGCCGCCCGACCGCCCCTCGAAGACCGTGCCGTAGCGGTCGATCAGGAAGTTGTAGGCGATGTCGCACCAGCCCCGGCCCCGGGTGTGGTACGCGTAGATCGCCCGGACGACGTCGTCCGACTCCTCGGGGGCGTAGTCGTTGGTCCCCGCGGTGTGGTGGACGAAGGCCATCCGGACCTCGTCGGCCACCCCCGGGGTGCAGTTCATGAGGGACGGGTCGGCGCCCCACTGCTCGCGGGTCACGAGGACGGGATCCCGGGTCGCGGCGCGGGCCAGGGGGAGGCCGGCGGGCGCGGCGGGCGCCGGGCCCTCGTTCGGGGGGCCGGACGTGGGGCCCGCGGCGGTCCCCGAGGTGTTGAGGAACACGACCCGGAGGTCCCTGACCACGGCCCCGCGGGGCAGCGCGAGCGAGACCCTGGCGCACCGTCCACCCCCCGTCCAGAGCAGGTCCGTCCCCCGGCCTCGCGGCCGGAACTCCGTCGTCCCGGGGTCCGGGCCCCCCTCGGCCGCCAGACGGGCGGCCCGGCCGCCGGTCCCGACCCGGGCCCGGACCGGGCCCCCGGCCGGCTGGTCCCAGACGAGGGCCAGGGCCGTGGACCAGATCGGCGCGCAGACCCGGACGGCCGGGGTGCGGATCCGCGTCGCTGCGGCCAGCCCGTCGGCGCGGAGCGCGAGGCCCGGTCCCGCGGGGAGCAGGGCCCGGGCGGGCACCGCCACGGCCCGGAGGACGGTCTCGGGGACGGAAGCCCGCCCCGCGAACGGCAGGCCGCCCGCGACCAGCGCGGCGGCGGCCGCCGACGCCAGGGCGAGCCTCAGCGCTCCGGGGACGGTCTTCCTCTCGGCCATGGGCGCCGGCGCGGCCGGCCCCCACCTTCTACCGGAGGCAGGGGTCCGGGGCAACCGGTCGTTCGGGGGACGGCGGGATCGCCGACGGGCGGAGGGTCACGCCCGTGCGCGAGACGAGGAGCTCGCCGACGGGCGGAGGGTCACGCCCCGTGCGCGAGGCCCCGGGACCACGGGCGGGGGGACGCGCTCAGGCGCAGGGGGCCCCGCCCCCGAACCCCTCCTGGCAGACCCGGGAGAACGGCTGCTGCGTGTTCTGGCCGAGGAGGGTCACCGCCGCGACGATCACGGCGGCGATGAAGGCGAGCATGATGGCGTACTCGATCGCGGTCGCACCCCGCTCCGCCCCGAGCAGGGAGCGGAGCCGCCACCACACGACCCGCGTCGCCGCCGCCACCCGGAGAACCACCCGGTGGACCTCCTTCGCCGGTCCGGCGGACCGGTTCCCGCAAGCCTAGACGCTCGCGGCCCCGGAGGGAATCACCCGTTCGGGGGGCGGCGGCCCCCGCGGACGGAGGAGGCCGAACGGCTACCATCCGCCCGTGGCGCCCGAGGACGCGCTCCGCGACTCCCCCGCCCACCCGGGGCTCGCGGCGCTCGCGGCGGAGGTGGCCGGGTGCCGGGCCTGCCCGCGCCTGGTGGCGTGGCGGGAGGAGGTGGCCCGCACCCGCACCCGCCGGTTCGCCGACCAGGTCTACTGGGGCCGGCCGGTCCCGGGGTTCGGGGACCCCCGGGCGCGGGTGCTGATCGTCGGGCTGGCGCCGGCCGCCCACGGGGGGAACCGCACTGGCAGGATCTTCACCGGGGACCGCTCCGGGGACTTCCTGTTCGCGGCCCTCCACCGGACGGGCTTCGCGGACCGCCCGGTCTCCATCGGCCCCGGGGACGGGCTCCGGCTCCGGGGCGTCTACCTGGCCGCGGCCGTACGGTGCGCGCCCCCAGGGAACCGGCCGACGCCCGACGAGCGCGACCGCTGCCTCCCCTACCTGGTGCGGGAGCTCGCGATGCTCGAGGACGTCCGGGTGCTCGTGGCGCTCGGCGCGTTCGCCTGGGACGCGGCGCTCCGCGCACTGGCCGCGCGGGGCTTCCCGGCCCGGCCCCGCCCCCGGTTCGGGCACGGGGCGGAGGTCGACGTGGGGCCGTACCGGCTCCTCGGGAGCTTCCACCCGAGCCAGCAGAACACGTTCACCGGGAAGCTCACCGGACCCATGCTCGACGCGGTGCTCGCCCGGGCCCGAGCCCTCGCCGGGCTGGGGACGCCGCCCGGGCCCGGTCCGGGCGGCCGGTCGGTCCCGCGCCGCGCCTAGCCCTAGCCCCTGTCGTCGCCCTCGGACCGCGCCCGCTGACGCCGCGCGTCGATGCGGCGGATGGCCGGGAGGTAGTTCAGCTCCAGGATCAGCACGACCAGGACGGCGGTCGCCGCGCCGAGGAGGTAGTCGCCGGCCCCGCAGAGCACGCCCACCGCGGCGGCCGCCCATGCGGAAGCCGCGGTGGTGAGCCCGTGGACGGTCCCTCCCTCGGCCCGGAAGATCAGCCCGGCGCCCAGGAACCCGACGCCGGTCACGATGCCCTGGATGATGCGGTCGGTGAAGAACCGATCGACCTGGAGGGCGGTGAAGGCCGCGGCCCCCAGGGCCACCAGCGCGAACGTGCGCTCGCCGGCGGGCTTGCCCCGGAACTCGCGCTCCCATCCGATCCCGTAGCCCAGGACGGCGGCGAGGAGGATCCGCACGAGCAGCTCCCACTGCTCCATGCGCCCACGCTAGCTCAGCGGGCGGGCGCCGTCGCCCCAGGTGGGGCGCATCGCGCAACCCCCACGCCCGCGGTGCGGCGTCGGACCTCGCCCCCGCCCGGGGCGGAGCGTGCCACCCCGCCTATGCTGGTCCCGTGCGCGGCCACGGGATGTTCCGGATGATGCGGACGCCCCTCTCCGAGGAGGACCGGCGCCGGGTCGACCGCCGCACGGTCCGCCGGGTCCTCGCCACGTTCCGCCCGTACCGGGGGAAGGTCGCGCTCGTCGGCCTCCTGATCGTGGTCTCGAGCGGCCTCGGGGTCGTGAACCCGCTCATGATCGCCGTGATCTTCAACGACGCGCTGTTCGGGCCGGTCCGCGGCCCCGGGGCCGGGATGTGCTCCGGGCGGCCCTGCCCGAACCTCCCGCTGCTCGCCGCCTACGTGGGGGTCATGGTGGCGGTCCCGATCGTCACCGGCCTCCTGGGGATCGCCCAGTCCTACCTGTCGCAGCTGGTGGGGCTCCGGGTGATGCAGGACCTGCGGAACGCGCTCTACGCGCACCTGCAGTTCATGCCGCTCCGGTTCTTCACGACCACGAGGACCGGCGAGATCCAGTCCCGCCTGGCGAACGACGTGGGGGGCGTGCAGACGGTCGTGACCGACACCGCCTCCTCGGTCCTCGCGAACGTCGTGATCATCGCGAGCTCCCTCGCCGCGATGCTCGTCCTGTCGGTGCCGCTCACGCTCCTGTCGCTCTCCACGATGCCCTTGTTCCTCTGGCTCACGGCCCGGGTGGGGAAGGCCCGGCGCGAGGTGGCCACGAGCACCCAGAAGACCCTGGCCGACCTCACGGCGGTGACCGAGGAGACGCTCTCGGTCTCGGGGATCCTGCTCTCGAAGGCCTTCGGCCGGCAGCGGCACGAGATCGGGCGGTTCCGGGAGGAGAACGAGCGCCTCACCGGGCTCCAGATCCGCCAGGCGATGATCGGGCGCTCGTTCTTCGCGTTCGTCCAGGTGTTCTTCTCGATCACGCCGGCCCTCGTGTACCTCGTGGCGGGGTGGGTGAACAGCCGGAACCCCTTCGAGCAGATCCAGGCCGGCGACATCGTGGCCTTCACGACGCTCCAGTCGCGGCTGTTCTTCCCGATCGGATCGATGCTCCAGGTCTCGACCGAGGTGCACTCGTCGCTCGCGCTCTTCGACCGGATCTTCGAGTACCTCGACCTGCCCCACGAGATCGCCGACGCGCCCGACGCGCTCGAGCTCCGCCCGACCGAGGTGCGGGGCCGGGTCCGGTTCCGCGACGTGTGGTTCCGCTACGAGGGGTCCGAGCCGGGGCCCCCGGTTTCGCCCGGGCTCGGCGACGGGGAGCGGGCCCGGAGGGAGTGGACCCTCGAGGGCGTGGACCTCGAGATCGAGCCGGGGCAGCTCGCGGCGCTGGTCGGGCCCTCGGGGGCCGGCAAGACCACGATGACCTACCTCGTGCCCCGCTTCTACGACGTGCAGCGGGGGGCGGTCGAGATCGACGGGGTCGACGTGCGGAGGATCCGGCTCGATTCGCTGGGCGAGATCATCGGGATGGTCACCCAGGAGACCTACCTGTTCCACACCACGGTCCGGCGGAACCTGCTCTACGGGAAGCCCGACGCCTCGGAGGAGGAGCTCGTCGCCGCGGCCAGGGCGGCGTTCATCCACGACCGGATCGTGGAGCTCCCCGACGGCTACGACACGGTGGTGGGGGAGCGCGGGTACAAGCTCTCCGGCGGGGAGAAGCAGCGCCTGGCGATCGCCCGGGTGATCCTCAAGGACCCCCGGATCCTGATCCTCGACGAGGCCACGTCCTCGCTCGACACGGCCTCCGAGCGCCTGGTCCAGGAGGCCCTCCGGCCGCTGATGCGGGGCCGGACCACGATCGCCATCGCCCACCGCCTGTCCACGATCCTCTCGGCCGACGTGATCTTCGTCCTCGACCGGGGCCGGGTCGTGGAGCGGGGGACCCACGCCGAGCTCCTCGCGCGCGGGGGGCTGTACGCGGCCCTCTACGAGCAGCAGTTCCGCGGGGGGCTGGTCGAGGCGGAGTGCGAGGACGGGGTGGTCCTGGCGTCGGGCGAGGTGGTGCGGACAGGGGATGCCGAGAGGCGCTTCGAGTAGGAGAGCAGCACGAACCCGTCCTCGAACACCCGGTCGGGCCCTCGCTCGAACCCGAGGGCCTCGTACATCCGCTGGGCCGCCCGCATCCGCTGCGTCGTGTGGAGCGTGAGGAGCCCGCGGCCCCGCCGGCGGGCCTCCTCCTCGCAGGCGGCCATCAGCGCGCGGGCCACGCCGCGCCGCCGGTGCGCGGGGTGGACCCCGAGCATCCGCACGTGGGCCTCGTCGGGCCGGAGGGGCGGCTCCCCGGGGTCGATCCGCCCCTCGAGCTCGAGGGTGACGCTCCCGATCACCCGGCCGCCCTCCACGGCCACCAGGACCATCGTCCGCCCGGCCCGGCCCGCGACGTCCGCGAGGTGGTCGAGGTACCGCTCCCAGCCCTCCTCCCCGGGGCGGGCGAACTCGGCGTACGCGAGGCGGACGACCCGCCCCGCCTCCTCGTACTCCTGCGGCCGCGCCGGGCGAACCTCCACGGTCCCAGGCTAGCGCGCCGTCGCCGCCGCGCCGGTCGGGCGCCTCGACGGATCGCCGGGCGGTCGGGCAGGATGCGGCCGTGCGGCAGCGCGACCTCGGCCGCCTCCTCCTGGAGGGCCACCGCGTGGTCGCTGCGGAGCTCGAGGGGATGCTCGCGGAGCGCGGGTACCCGGACCTCCGCGCGGGCCACCTGGCCGTCTTCCTCAACATCGACCGTCGGAGCGGCACGAGGCTCACCGACCTCGCCCGTCGCGCCGGGATCTCCAAGCAGGGCATGATGCTCGCCGTGGACCAGCTCGAGGAGCGCGGCTACGTGCGGCGGGTCCCGGACCCCGAGGATGGGCGGGCGAAGGTGGTGCGCCTCACGGCCCGCGGCCGGCGAGGCGCGGCGGAGGCCCGCCGGGCGGCCGCGGCCGTGGAGTCGCGGGCCCGGCGCCAGCTCGGCGAGCGGCGGTACGAGGCCCTCCGGGGGGCGCTCGAGGAGCTGGCCCGCGCGGGGCGGGGGGACGGGGGATGAGCCTCCCCGAGCCGCTCCGTTCGGCCCTCGGCGGACGCCTGGAGGCGCTGGACCGCGACGAGGTCCCGCGGAGGATCTGGGAGCGGGACCACACGGCGTGGGCCCCCGAGCCCACCGAGGTCGCCGACCGGCTCGGCTGGCTCACCGTCCACGAGCGGATGCGGGACGAGGTCCCCCGGCTCCGGGCGTTCGCCCGCGAGGTCGCGGCCGAGGGCACCGGGGCGGTCGTGCTGGCCGGGATGGGTGGGTCGAGCCTGGCGGCCGAGGTCTTCGGCGCGATTGCGGCCGGCGGCCCGGGGTCGCTGCGCCTCGTCGTGCTGGACACCACCCACCCGGAGGAGCTGCGGGGGCTCGAGGCCGAGCTGGACGGGGGTCGGGCGCTCGTGGTGGTGGCCAGCAAGTCGGGCACGACCCTCGAGACCCGGGCCCACCTCGCGTGGCTGTGGGGGCGGCTCGGCGATCCCTCGAGGTTCGTGGCGATCACCGACCCGGGCACGCCCCTCGCCCGGGTCGCGGAGGAGCGCGGGTTCCGCCGCGCCTTCCTCAACCCCCCGGACATCGGGGGCCGCTACTCCGCGCTCTCGTACTTCGGGCTGGTCCCGGCGGCCCTGGTCGACGCGGACCTCGAGGGGCTCCTCGAGGGCGCCGCGGCGATGGCCGGGGCCTGCGGGCCCGGGGTCCGCGCCGCGGACAACCCGGGGGTGCGGTTGGGGGCGCTGCTCGGGGAGGCCGCGCTCCTCGGGCGCGACAAGCTCACGCTCTCGCTCCCCGACCGGGTGGCCCCGCTCGGGGCGTGGCTGGAGCAGCTCGTCGCGGAGTCCACCGGCAAGCGGGGCCGGGGGATCCTCCCGGTGGAGGGGGCGCCCCTCGGCCCGCCCACGGTCTACGGCGACGACCCGCTGTTCGTGGCCCTCGGCGAGGCGGCGGCGAGCCCGATCCTCGCCTGGCTCGAGCGGGCCGGGCACCCGGTCGAGCGGATCGAGGGCGAGGTCCGCCTGGGCGCGGAGATGCTCCGCTGGGAGCTCGCAACGGCGGTGGCGGGCGCGGTCCTCGGCGTGAACCCCTTCGACCAGCCGGACGTGCAGGCGGCGAAGGACCGGTCCGCCCGGGTCCTGGCCGGGGAGGGGGATCCCGCGCCCGACCCCGGCGACGTCGCGGAGGTCCTTGCGGGGGCGGCGCCCCCCGCGTACCTCGCGATCCAGGCCTTCCTCCCGCGCACCCCCGAGGTCCGTGAGCGCCTCCAGGCGGTCCGCCTCCGCCTCCGCGACCGGTTCCGGGTGGCGGTGACCGTGGGGTTCGGGCCCCGCTACCTCCACTCCACGGGGCAGCTCCACAAGGGGGGCCCGCCGACCGGCCGGTTCGTCCAGGTGGTCGAGGAGCCGGGGACGGACGTGGGGATACCCGGCGAGCCCTACACGTTCCGTGACCTGCTCCTCGCCCAGGCCGCGGGCGACCTGGCCGCGCTCAGGGAGCGGGGGAGGCCGGTCGCCCGGACCTCCCTGGACGGGCTCGAGCGGGCGGCGGGTTGAGGTGGAGCTCGTCGTCGACCCGGACCCGGCGGCGGCCGGCGTGCGGCTGTTCGTCGAGGTGCGTCCGCGGACCCTCGCCCTGGCCGGGGGCTCGGCGCCCCGGGAGCTGTACCGGCGGCTCGCGCTGCTCCCCTACCCGTGGCGGGAGGTGGACGTCTTCTTCGGGGACGAGCGGTGCGTGCCGCCCGACCACCCGGACTCGAACCTCCGGATGGCCACCGAGACCCTCCTCTCGCGGGTGCCGGCCCGGGTCCACCCGATGACCGGCTGCGACCCCGCCCGGTACGAGGCCGAGCTCGCCTCGGCCCTCGGGCCGGGGCTCCCCAGGTTCGACCTCGTGTTCCTGGGCCTGGGCCAGGACGGACACACCGCCTCGCTGTTCCCGGGGGACCGGGCCCTCGAGGCCGAGGGCTGGGTGGCGCTCGTGGAACGGCCGGACCACCGGCGGATGACCCTCACGCTCCCGGTCCTCTCCGCGGCCCGGGTGGTCGCGTTCCTGGTCTCGGGGCGGGCGAAGCGGGCGGCGCTCGCCCGCCTCCTCCGGGGTGATCCGGGGATCCCGGCCTCGCGGGTCGCCGCGGGGCGGGTGGTGGCGATCGCCGACCCCGAGGCGGCCGGGGAGGCTCCCGGCGCACGGGAGCCAGGCGCCAGGCCCGCGGGCCCGGTCCGCGCCGCGGAGGCGCTCAGGAGGCGGCGTTCACGTGGAGGAGGCGGCCGACGCCGTAGGTGATCGCCGCCGCCAGCCCTCCGACCAGGAGCATCCGCAGGCCGGAGAGCGGGGCGTGCCGGCCGGTGAACAGGCTCATCGTGGCCCCCACCGCGAACAGGACCGCACCGGAGAGGAGCGCGGAGGCGACGACGGCGGCGTTCCCGGTGGCGACGAGGAACGGTGCGAGCGGGACGACCGCGCCGAAGGCGAACGTGAGGAACGAGGAGACGGCGGCGCCCCAGGGCGAGCCGAGCTCGTCCGGGTCCAGCCCCAGCTCCTCCCGGGCGTGGGTCTCGAGCGCGACCTGCGGGTCCCGCATCAGCTCGAGGGCGATCCGGTCGGCGAGCTCGGCCGAGAGCCCCTTCCGCCGGTAGATCTCGGCCAGCTCCCGGCGCTCCTCGTCCGGCATCTCGGCGAGCTCGTGGGCCTCGAGGTGGAGGAGGCGCTCGAACACCTCGCGCTGCACCCGCATCGAGATGTACTCGCCGGCGCCCATCGAGCACGCCCCCGCCAGCAGCCCGGCGACGCCGGCCAGGAGGATGAATCGGTTGGACACCCCGGCCCCGGCCACCCCCATGATCAGCGACACGTTCGACACCAGGCCGTCGTTCACGCCGAAGATCGCCGCCCGCAGGGTCCCGCTCTTCCCGAGCCCCGGGACCCGCTCGCCGCGGACCGGGCCCGGGTGCGGCACGGCGGGAGGGCGCCGCTCCCGGAGCCGCCGGACCAGCGCGGCGAGCATCGCGAGCTGCGCCCTCGTGCGGCGGTCCTCCGGCGAGAGCCGTCCCCTGTCCATCCCGGCGAAGCCTATCCGTCCGACCGCGTCCCGGGCGCCTCGGGGTGGACCGTCGCGATCGCCGCCGGGCGGAGCACGAGCGGGCGGCCGGCCACCCGGGCCCGGGCCGGCCGGTCCCTCGAGGGGTTCCACATCCGCACCTCGACCCGGCCCTCCACCCGGCGCACGCTCGAGAGCGCCGCTCCCTCGACCTCGAGGAGCGAGCCCCGCGCGGGGAGGGGGCCGCCGCCGGGCGCGGGGACCTCCCGCAGGGGGAGCGCGAACCGTTCCCAGGCGGGGAGGAGCTCCTGGGGCCGGTCGGTCCGGAGCAGCCCGAAGGAGGCGCGCCACGTCCCGAGCATCTGGGCCTCGGGGGTCGGCACCCCTGGCCCGGCCGGGAACGGGCGGGTGGCGAGCCGCTCGCGGCTGATCGTCCCGACGCAGCGGAGCAGCGTGAGCGCCAGCTCCGCCCCGCCGGCGACCTCGTACTCGAACACCCCCACCCCGAGCGCGGCCAGGCCGCCCGCCCACACCACGCCCCGCGCCGGCCAGGTGGGCGAGGGGGCCTCGAGCTCGCTCCCCTCGGACGCGAGGGGCCGCTCGACGAGCTCGAAGGGCGCCCCGGCCACGGATCCGGCCGCCTCGCGGGGGAGCCGGAGGTGGAGGCGGAGCCGGTGGTCGGGCCGCCCGTTCGCCACCTCGACCTCCAGGCGGAGGAACGGCTCGCCGACGGCCCGGCGCACGCCCACCCGGGCCTCGACCCCCTCCCCCCGGAACCGGGCCAGGCCGGGGCCGAGGAGCTCGGCCTCGAGCGGGAGGTCCCCGCTGACCTCGGCCGGGCAGAAGTCGTACAGGTCGCCCTCGTCCCGCTCGTCCCGGAGCGTCAGCGCGACGTCCTCCGCTGCGACCCACGCCCCCTCCAGCGAGAGCGGGACGGGCTCGGCCGGCGCCCGCCGCCACCCCGGCGGCTCGACCCGCCAGCCCAGCCCCGGGACGCCCTCCCGCTCGAAGGGGGAGGGGTTGAAGCGCAGCACGCCCCTGGCGCCGACCTGCCCCGCGAGGGCGGCGAGGGCCCGGTCGGCGATCCGCTGGGCGATCCCGCGGGCCTCGCGGGTGCGGGCGTCGACGTCCCGCGCCACCCGGTCGTGGGAGCAGCCGCAGGCCGAGTCGTGGGCCGCGTTCCAGAGCAGGAGGGTCCAGGCCCGGTCGAGCTCCGAGGCCGGCCAGGCGAAGCCCGGCACGAGCGCCGCGAGGGGCTCGGCGTAGCGCTCGAGGAGCGCCTCGGCCTCCCCCCGCTCGCGCTTCTGGTGGGCGCGGGCCGAGTACACGCCGGGGAGGAGGTGGGCCCGGGCCGCCGAGCGCAGCTCGCCCCGCCACGTCGGGAGGTCCGGCGGCGGCTCCGCCGACAGGTGGTCGGCGAGGGAGCCCACCCGGAGCTCGACGCCCGGGAGCCACCGCCGCGCCTCCTCGACCTTCGCGGGGAGCGTGGGGTCGGGCCCCGCGTGGTCCCAGCCCACCGGCACGAGCATCCGCCCGTCGGTGAGGAACGGACCGAGCTCCGCCGCCGTCCCCCGGAGGAGGTCGGCGAGCTCGCGCCCGTCGCCCGCCTCGGGCACCCGCCAGCCGACGGAGTAGCCGAACGCGAGGTACTCCGCGGTCACGGCGCTCCCGTCGGGCGCCTCCCAGCGGAACGGCGTGCGGTCGATCCGGCGGGGCACCCCGCGCCACAGGACCGCCCGGTCGATCCCGAACCGCCGGAGGATCTGCGGCATCTGGCCCACGTGCCCGAACTGGTCCGGGAGGTACCCGACCTCGAGGGCCCGCCCGAGCTCCCGGGCGCGGGCCAGCCCCCGCTCCAGGTTCCGCCAGAGGGTCTCGCCCGAGACCAGGAACTCGTCGGCCTGGGTGACCCACGGCCCGAGCGAGATCCGCCCGAGCGCGGCCAGCCTCCGGACGTCGGCTTCGCGCCAAGGACGGACCGCGAGGTAGTCGTCGACCATCGCGGTCTGCCCGTCGAGGTGGAAGTGGGGGAAGCCCCGCTCGGCCAGCTCGAGGAGCCCGTCCATCATCGCGACCAGGCGCTCCCGGAAGGCCTCGAACGGCTCGTACCACTCCCGGTCCCAGTGGGTGTGGGGCACGAGCGTGATCCGCCGCGGCGATCGGAGGCCCCGGCCCGCGGGGTCGGAGCCGGCCGCCGCCCCGGGGAGCCCCTCCGTCGACACCGTCCCGGGTCACCCCTCCCCGGGCGGCTCGGTCCGGTCCCGGGCCAGCACCCTCGCCACCCAGGAGCGGCGCTGCCCGGTGGGGGGCGGGACCGTCCCCCTATCCTCCCGGGTGAGCTCGGTCTCGACGACCTCGTGGGTCCGGACGTAGGTGGAGACCACGGCCTGGATGATGGCGGCCGCGGGCAGCGCGAGGAAGGCCCCGACGACCCCCGAGATCGCGCCCCCCGCGAGCGCGGCGAAGAAGGCGACCGCCGGGTGGAGCTGCATCGTCCGCGCGCTGATCCTGGGGGCCAGGAGGTAGTTCTCGACCTGCTGGTACACGAGGACGTAGCCGAGGAAGACCAGGGCCGAGAGCGGCTCGTCGAGGAGCGCCACGAGGAGGGGCACGGCGGCCGCGATGTAGGTCCCGATCACCGGGATGAACTGCGAGACGAGCCCGAGCCAGAGCGCGAGGGGGAGGGCGAAGGGGACCCCGAGGACCGTGAGCGCGAGCAGGGAGGCCGCGGAGGAGATCGCGGCGAGGAGGAGCCGTGAGTAGAGGTACCCGCCGGTCTTCTCGATCGCGATCTCCCAGGCGTCGAGGACCTCCCGCTGCCGCCGCGGGGGCAGGAGGCGGCAGACCGCCCGCCGGAAGCGGGGGCCGTCGGCCACGAGGTAGAACGCGAACAGCCCGATCGTGAGCATCTGGAACAGGACCCCGACGATCACCACGCCCGCCTGCGCGATGTTCGTCGCGAGCCGGGCGAGCGCCTCCTGCGCGTTGCCGATCCTGGCCAGGATGGCCTCGCCGGTGAGCTCGAGGTCGAGCCACCGCTGCGTGAGCCGGCTGGCCCGGTCGAGCCAGCCGGGGAGCTGGCGGACCAGCTCGCTCACCTGCGCGACCACGAGGGGGATCATGAGGGCCACGATCGCGAGGAACCCGAGGGCGACGGCGGAGAGGACGAGCCCCGTCGCCGCGCCCCGCCGCCACCCCCGCCGCACGAGCCAGTTCACCGCGGGCTCCATCGCGAACGAGAGGAACAGCGCCACGAGCAGCCAGATCAGGATGGGGCGGAGCTCGCGGAGCAGCCCGAGGACCGCGTAGGCCGCGAACCCCGAGAGGATCACGAGCAGGATCAGCCGCGGGATCCAGGGCGGCATCTGCGCCGGCTCCCGCTCCCGCGCGGGGCCCGGCCCGCCGGTGGTCTCGGGTCTCGCCAACCTCGCCTCCAGGCTTCCGAGCCGAGGGTATCGGTACGATGGTCGTGTGGCCAGGAGGGAGGCGGAGGGCAAGACGGGCAGGCCGACGCCCGGGCGGAACAAGCCGGAGCGGCCCAGGGACGAGCTGGGCCGTCCGCAGCCGTGGGGCTCGCCCGACCGCCTCCGGCTCGAGGACTTCGACGCGCTCCCCCTCGAGCGGAACCACGACCTGGCCCGGGCCCACTTCAACGCGGGGCGGTTCTTCCCGGCCCACGAGGCCTGGGAGACGGCCTGGAAGCAGGCCCGCGACACGGGCGACGCCGAGTTCTTCAAGGGCCTGTCGCAGCTCGGCGCGGGCTACGTCCACCTGCTCCGCGGCAACCGCCACGGGGCGGTGACGCTCCTGCGGCGCGCGGCGCGGCGGATCGGGCGGTACCCGGTCGGCCACCGCGGGATCGACACCCGGGCGGTGGCGGCGAAGGCGGAGGCGGACGCCGCGGCGCTCGAGCGGCGGGAGCTCCCGGTGGGGGAGGACGCCCCGGTCCGCGCCCCCGAGCTCTGACCCGCGGGTTGACGGCCGGGGCCAGGACCGCCACCATGGGCGGGCCCATGCCGACGTCCGAGGCCGACCAGGCTCCGAACGAGATCGAGTGGAGGGGCCGGACCGGTCCCTTCACGCTGGTCGTGACCCCCGGCGTGTTCCAGCCCACCCACACCAGCCGCACGATCGCCGACGCCCTCGAGATCTCGGCCGAGGACACCGTGATCGACGTGGGGTGCGGGAGCGGGGTGCTCTCGTTCGTGGCGGCGCGCCTGGGGGCCCGGCGCGTCGTGGGGTGCGACCTCTCGCCGGCCGCGGTCGAGGCCGCCCGCCTGAACGCCCGGCGGCTGGGGCTCGAGGCCGTGACCGAGTTCCGCGAGGGGAACCTGCTCGAGCCGGTCCGGGACGTGCGGGCCAGTGTCCTCATCGGCGACGTCTCGGGGGTCCCCGACGAGATCGCGGAGGTCGCCGGCTGGTTCCCCGACGGGCGGGCCGGCGGTCCCACGGGCGCGGAGCTGCCGGTCGCGATGCTCGAGAGCATCGGCGACACGCTCGCCCCCAGGGGGCGGCTGTACCTGCCCACGGGGACGATCCAGGACGAGCGGCGGGTGATCGAGGCCGCCCGGCGGGTGTTCGGCGAGCGGAACATGGAGCCGGTCCTCGAGCGGGAGTTCCCCCTCCCGGACCTCGTGGCCCGCTCGGTGGCGATCGCCCGGCTCATGAAGGAGGGGCTGCTCAACCTCCAGCGGCGCGGGAGCCGGCTGCTCTGGCGCCTGCGGATCTGGCGCTGCGTCAGGCCGTGACGCCCCCCCCGGGCTCCTCCGGACGCCCCCCGGCCTCCTCCGGTCGGAGCGAGGCCACGGCCTCCACCCGGTAGCCCGCGGCCCGGAGCGCCTCGGCCCCGCCCCGGTCGATCGCGAGGACGATCGCCTCGATCCGCGCGCCCTCCTCCTCGAGGGCGCGGGCCGCCCGCAGCACCTGGCCCCCCGTGGTGCTCACGTCCTCGAGGAGCGCGGCCCGGGCGCCACGGGGGACGGCGCCCTCGACCAGGGCCCGCGTCCCGTACGCCTTCCGCTCCTTGCGCACGACCGCGATCGGCAGGCCGGTCTCGAGGGCCACGGCGGCCACCAGGAGCATGGCGGCCCCCTCGGGGGCGGCGAGGAGCGTGACGCCGGGGGGCAGGAGCGCGGCGACGGCGCGGGCCAGCTCCCGGAGCAGGGCGGGGTCGGTGAGGAAGCGGAACTTGTCGAAGTAGACCGAGGAGCGCCGGCCCGAGGAGAGCACGAAGTCCCCGCGCAGCTCCGAGGCCTCGAGGAGGCGGCGGCCGAGGTCGTCCCCCGCCACGCCGCCGGTGCCCGGTGCCCTGCCCATCGCCCGCGTAGCATAGGCGCCCGATGGACCGGACCTGGCCGCTCGTGCGCCGGGGGTTCCTCGCCCTCGACCCGGAGCTCGCGCACCGCCTGGCCATGGCCCTGCTCGCGCTCCCGCTCCCGTGGGAGCGCCTGGGGGGCGCCCCCCGCGACGAGCGGCTGCGGACCGCCGTGGCCGGGATCCGGCTGGAGAACCCCCTGGGCCTCGCCGCCGGGTTCGACAAGGCCTGCGCGCGACTCGGCGCGCTCGGGGCGCTCGGGTTCGGCTACGTCGTGGGCGGCACCGTCACCCGGCGGCCGCGCGCGGGGAACCCGCGGCCGCGGATCGTCCGCTACCCGCGGCGGCGCTCGATGACGAACGCGATGGGGCTGCCGAACCCCGGGGCGGCCGCGGCGGCCGAGCGCCTCCTCCGCTCGCCGCGGACCGCCCCCCGCTGGGTGAGCCTGGCCGACGAGGCCGTCGACGACGTCCTGGTCGCCCACCGCCTCCTGGCCCCCCTCGCCGACGCGATCGAGCTCAACGCGAGCTGTCCGAACGTGACCTGGGGGAGGGACCGGGACGACGAGGCCCACCTGGCCCGGCTCCTCGCGGCGCTCCGGGCCGAGCGCCGGGTCCCGATCTTCGTGAAGCTCCCGCCGTTCCGCACGGCGCGGGAGCGCGAGGCGGTCCTCGCCTTCGCCCGTGTGGCGCAGGAGAGGGGCGCCGACGGCCTCACCTGCTCGAACACGAGGCCGGTGGCCGACCCCCGGCTCGCGGCCGGACGGGGCGGGCTCTCCGGGGCGGCCCTCGCCGCCGACACCCCCCGGATCGTGGCCGAGGTCCGGGAGGCGACCGGCGGTGAGCTCCCGATCAACGCCTGCGGGGGGATCTCCGGGCCCGCCGAGGCGCTGGCCTGCCTCCGGGCCGGCGCGGCCACGGTCCAGGTCTACACCGCCCTCGTCTACGAGGGCCCGTGCGTGGTCGGCCGGATCCTCCGCGGGATCCTGGACGAGCTAGGTGCGCGGGGCGCGGTTCTCGCGGACCTGGTCGGAGCGGCGTGACGGCGGTCCGCCCGTGCGCCGGTCCGGTGAGTTGCGATCGGACCCTGCTTCGTGGACGATCAGCCATCCATGAGCCGAGCCGAACCACCCACGGCCCAGCCCACGATCGAGCGTGAGCGGGCCCGCCCGGAGGCGGCGCCCGCCGTCCGCCTCGACGGTGTGCGCAAGCGCTTCGGCGACGTGGTCGCCGTGGACGGCGTCGATCTCGACGTCCGTCCCGGCGAGTTCTTCTCGCTCCTCGGCCCCTCGGGCTCGGGGAAGACCACGTGCCTGCGGCTGATCGCCGGGTTCGAGGCCCCGACCGAAGGGCGCGTGTACCTCGACGGCCGGGACGTCACGGACCTCCCGCCCTACGAGCGCGACGTGAACACGGTGTTCCAGGACTACGCCCTGTTCCCGCACATGACCGTGGCCGAGAACGTCGGCTACGGGCTCATGGTCCGGAAGGTGCCCAGGGCCGAGCGGGCCCGCCGGGTCGAGGAGGCCCTCGCGATGGTCCGGCTCGAGGGGTTCGGGGGCCGGCGCCCGTCCCAGCTCTCGGGCGGGCAGCGCCAGCGGGTGGCGCTCGCCCGGGCGCTCGTGATCCGCCCCAAGGTGCTGCTCCTCGACGAGCCCCTCGGCGCCCTCGACCTCAAGCTGCGGCAGGCGATGCAGATCGAGCTCAAGAACATCCAGCGGCAGGTCGGGCTCACGTTCATCTACGTCACCCACGACCAGGAGGAGGCGCTCACGATGAGCGACCGCCTGGCCGTGTTCAACCAGGGCCGGGTGGAGCAGGTGGGGAGCCCGGCGGAGGTCTACGAGCGCCCGGCCACGGCGTTCGTGGCGGGGTTCGTGGGGACCTCGAACGTGCTCTCGGGCGAGGCCGCCCTGGCCGTCGCCGGCTCCCCCGAGCCGTTCACGGTCCGCCCGGAGAAGATCCACCTCGCGGATCCGGGGCGGGAGCCCGGCCCGGGCGAGTGCAGCGCCACCGGGACGGTCCGCGACGTGGCGTACCTGGGGCCGCTCACGAAGTACGTGGTGGAGCTCGACGCCGGGGGCGAGCTCGTGGTCGTGCAGCAGAACCTCACCACCTCCTCGACCGAGGCGCTCCAGGTCCGGGGCCGCCGGGTGCGGCTCCTGTGGGACCGCCAGCACAACCGCCCGCTCGAGGAGGGCCGAGACGGAGGGAGGGATCCCGAGGAGGAGGGGGGACGATGAGGAACGCACCGCGCGTGCTCGCGCTCCTCGCGGCCATCGCGCTGGTCGCCGCGGCCTGCGGGGGGGCCGAGGAGCAACCGGAGGGCCCGGCCGGCGGCGCCGGCGGGATGCTCACCGAGATCGGGGAGGGCGAGGGCCAGGTCAACATCATCGCCTGGCCCGGCTACATCGAGGACGGCTCGACCGATCCCAACTACGACTGGGTGACCCAGTTCGAGGCCGACACGGGCTGCGAGGTGAACGTGAAGACCGCGAACACCTCCGACGAGATGGTGGCCCTGATGCAGGAGGGCTCGGGCTTCGACCTCGTCACGGCCTCGGGCGACGCGAGCCTCCGGCTCGTGTTCGGCGACACCGTCCAGCCGGTCAACATCGACCTGATCGAGGACTACGACAAGATCGACCCGCGGCTGCAGGAAGCGCCGTGGCACACCGTGGACAAGGACGGTGATGGGACGAAGGAGCACTACGGGGTCCCTTACCAGTGGGGCTCGAACGTGCTCATGTACAACACCGAGGCGTTCAAGGGCGAGCCGCCGACCTCCTGGAACGTCGTGTTCGAGGAGATGACGCTCCCCGACGGGCGGTCGAACCGGGGCCGGATCGAGGCCTACGATGGCCCGATCTACGTGGCCGACGCCGCGCTGTACCTGATGCGGCACCGGCCCGAGCTCGGGATCACCGACCCCTACGCGCTCAACCGGGAGCAGTTCGAGGCCGCGCTCGACCTCCTGCGCCAGCAGCGGGAGCTCGTGTTCCGCTACTGGCACGACGCGTTCATCCAGATCGACGACTTCAAGAAGGAGGGGGTCGTCGCCTCCACGTCGTGGCCGTTCCAGGTGAACTGGCTGAAGTTCGTGGAGGAGGAGCCGATCGACTCGGTGGTCCCCGAGGAGGGCGCCACGGGGTGGGCCGACACCACGATGATGCACGTGGACGCGCCGCACCCGAACTGCGCCTACATGTGGCTGAACTGGTCGCTCAACGAGAAGCTCCAGGGCGACCTCGCCGCGTGGTTCGGCTCGGTGCCGGTCGTGCCGTCGGCCTGCGAGGGCAACGAGCTCCTCGGCCCGGAGGGCTGCCAGATCAACGGGATCGACAACTTCGACAAGATCTTCTTCTGGAAGACGCCGCAGGCGGACTGCTTCGACGACGACCCCGCGACCGAGTGCGTGCCCTACCACGAGTGGGTGACGAACTACGTCGCGGTGATCGGCGGGCGGTGATCGGCCGGCGCAGGAGCATGCGGGAGGGGTGGGGCCCGTCCGGGCCCCGCCCCTCGGGCCGCGGGGGTGCGCGGTGGCCGTGAGCGTGGCGCGCCCGGCGGCCGTGCCCCGCTCGGCCGGCCGGCGGCTCTCGGCGTTCCTCTTCCGCCACCCGCGCCTGCGGCTCGCGCTCCTGCTCTCGCCGGGGCTCGCGTGGCTCGGGGTGGTCTACCTCGGGTCCCTGGGGGCGCTCGTCCTGCACGGGTTCTGGCGGATCGAGGAGTTCACCGGCCTCCTGGTCCGGCGGTTCACGCTCGCGACCTACGCGCAGCTCCTCGAGCCGGCGAGCCGGGACATCATCGTCCGCACCACCGCGATGGCCGCGGCGGTGACCGTGGCGTGCGGGGCGATCGCGTTCCCCCTCGCCTACCACATGGCCCGCTACGCGAGCCCCAGGGCCCGGACGCTCCTCTACATCGGCGTGCTGATGCCGCTGTGGTCGAACTACCTGGTCCGGGTGCTGGCCTGGAAGCTGATCCTGGCCCGCGACGGGATCCTCACGTGGTTCGTGGACCGGCTGGGGCTCGACGGGGTCCTGCGGTTCGCGCTCGGGCTGCCGGGGGTGGGCGGCGCCTCGCTCTCGGCCTCGGAGTTCGGGCGGTTCGTCGTCTTCGTCTACACCTGGCTCCCGTACATGATCCTCCCGCTCCACGCGGCCCTGGAGCGGGTGCCGTCCTCGGTCCTCGACGCCTCGAGCGACCTCGGGGCGCGCCCGGGGACGACCTTCCGGCGCGTGATCCTGCCGCTCGCGCTCCCCGGGCTCATGGCGGGCTCGATCTTCACGTTCTCGCTCACGCTCGGGGACTTCATCATCCCGCAGATCATCGGGAACTCGAGCTTCTACATCGGGGCCGTCGTCTACCTCCAGCAGGGGACCGCCGGCAACCTCCCGCTCGCGGCGGCGTTCTCCGCGGTCCCGATGGCGATCATGGCCGTGTACCTGTACGGGGCGAAGCGGGCCGGCGCCTTCGAGGCGCTGTGAGGGGGGCGGCGTGGCGAGGGTGGGACGGGCCGGGCCGGGGCTGAGGCTCGCGGCGGGCGCTGTGATGGCGTTCCTGTACTTCCCGCTCGGGGTGATCTTCCTGTACGCGTTCACCACGGAGTCGGCGGGGTTCCGCTTCCCACCCCCCGGGTTCACCACCGAGTGGTTCGGGGTGGCCTGGCGGAACGAGGACCTGTGGGCGGCGCTCCGCCTCTCGCTCGTGGTGGCGGCCGCGGCCACCGCGGCGGCCCTCGTGCTCGGGAGCCTGTTGGCGGCCGCGGTCTACCGGACCCGGTTCGCGGGGCGTGAGGCGATCTCGTTCCTCGTGGTCCTCCCGATCGCGCTGCCGGGGATCGTGACCGGGATCGCCCTCCGGTCCTCGATGGAGCTGGCCGACGTCCCGTTCGGCACCTGGACCATCGTGGCCGGCCACGCGACGTTCTGCATCGTGGTCGTCTACAACAACGTCCTGGCGCGCTTCCGGCGGCTCTCGCCGTCGCTCACCGAGGCCTCCGCGGACCTCGGGGCATCGGGGTGGCAGACGTTCCGCTACGTGGTGCTGCCGAACCTGGCCACCGCGCTCCTGGCCGGCGGGCTCCTGTCGTTCGTCCTCTCCTTCGACGAGATCATCGTGACGACCTTCACCGCCGGGCAGCAGCAGACCCTGCCGATCTGGATCTTCAGCATCCTGTTCCGGCCCCGCCAGCAGCCGGTCACGAACGTCGTCGCGATCCTCGTCGTCGCGGTGACGTTCGTGCCGGTGCTCCTGGCCCAGCGCCTGTCCCAGAGCACGGCCGGCGGGGTGGGGCGGGCCTGATACCCCGGTCGGGGCCTCGTCGCCGCCCCAGCGCGGGCCCGACCGGGGAGGCTCAGGAGGCCTGCCGGCGCTCCCGCTCGGGCAGCCGCTCCGGCGGGCCGTAGGGCATCGGCACGTACTCGACCGAGGGGCGCCGCCCGCGCGGCTGCGGGTACAGGCGCATCAGGTGGCGGACCTCGAGGGGCAGGTCGGCGGAGACCGGGAGGCCGAGGGCCCGGGCCTCCTCCACCGAGATCGGGTAGTCGTGGGTCCAGCGGCCCTCGGAGAGGGTCCCGGCGAGCTCCTTGGCCCGGGACTCCTCCATCCCGTTCCCGGTGAGCAGCTCGAAGACCAGGTCGTGGACCTGCTGGCGGGCCTTCCGGGCCACGTCGGCCAGGATCAGGGTCTGGTCGTCGAGCTCGTTGGGGTCCTTCCGCTCGACCGCGGCGAGGATCGAGGCCGCCGGGAACTGGCCGACCTGGGGGTCCACCGGGCCCAGCACCGCCGAGGGCGCCATCAGGATCTCGTCGGCCGCGAGCGCGATCAGGGTGCCGCCGCTCATCGCGTAGTGCGGGACCATCACGGTGACCTTGGCGCGGTGCCGCAGGAGGGCGCGGGCGATCTGTTCGGCGGCCAGCACCATCCCGCCCGGCGTGTGGAGGATCAGGTCGATGGGCCGGGAGGGGTCGGTGAGCTCGATGGCCCGGAGGACCTCCTCGGAGTCGTCCACGTCGATGAAGCGGGCGAAGGGGAGGCCGAGGAGCGAGAACCCCTCCTGGCGGTGGATCAGCGTGATGACCCGGCTCCCCCGGCTCCGCTCCAGCCGCCGGATCGCCGCCGCGCGCTGGGCCAGGAGGTAGCGCTGCTGGATCAGCGGCTGGAGGGACATCGCGAGGAGGATCAGCCAGATCAAGCTGAAGACGTCCATGGCCGGCATCCTAGCCGGTCCCCGGGGAGGGCGCGGGAGGGTCGTGCGGGCACCGGTCGAGCGGGTCACGGGGAGCACCGGGGAACCGGTCTGGGGCGCGCCGGGGCTACAGGTACTGGCCGGGCGGCCGCTGCTGCTCCGGCTGGGGCTGCCCGGCGGGGAGCCCCCGGCGGCGGAGCTCCTCGAGCTGGGCCCGGGCCGCCATCTGCTGGGCCCAGAGCGCCGCCTGGATCCCGTGGAACAGCCCCTCGAGCCACCCCACGAGCTGGGCCTGGGCCACCCGGAGCTCGGACTCGCTGGGGACCCCCGACATCGGCGGGGCGAGGGCGGCCAGCTCCTCCTGGAGGTCCTCGGAGATCGCCTCCCGGAGCTCGGAGAGCGAGCGGTCGTAGATCTGGCGCATCCGGGCCCGGCCGGCCTCGTCGAGGGAGGTCTGCCGGGTCTCGTCGAGCAGCTCCCGGACCATGTTCGCGATCCGCAGGAGCTTGGCCGGCTCGGTCACGGTCTCCTGCCGGACCTCCGCCTGGGGTCGCTGCGCGGGCCCCTCGGCCTGCTCGATCCGCCGCTCGTCGGTGGCCACGGCCCCACGTTAGCAGGCCGTGGGGGCTCGGTCAGCAGGGGCTCAGCCCGCGAGGTACCGGAGCAGCAGGGCTTCCGCGAGCGCGGCCCGCTCCACCTCGGCCAGGTCCACGCTCTCGTCCTGCGCGTGGATGTTCGAGCGGTCGTCCATCGCCCCCAGGAGGAGGATCTCGACGCCCGGGAGCACCTCGGCGAGGGCGGGGACGAGCGGGATCGACCCCCCCGAGCCCACCTCGACCACGGGGCGGCCGTAGGCCTCGGCCAGGGCGCGGCGGGCGACGGCGTAGGCCGGGCCGTCGGTCCGACACGCGAACCCCCTCCCCGGGTCGCCCCTGGTCACGGTGAACCGCGCGCCCCAGGGGACGGCCCGGCGGAGGTGGTCGACGAGGAGGTCCAGGGCGCGCTCGGGATCCTCGGTGGGAGCGAGCCGGAGCGAGACCACGGCCCGGGCCCGGTCCACGAGGATGTTCCGCGCCCCGTGGACCGGCGGCGCGTCGATCCCGATCACGTTCACCGCCGGACGGGTCCACAGCCGCTCGGCGAGGGGGCCCTCCCCGACGAGCTCGACGCCCTCGAGGACCCCCGCCTCCCGCCGGAAGTCGGCCTCGGGCTGCTCCGCGCCTGCCCACGGCGTCGAGGCCAGGCCCGCCACGGCGCACGACCCGCGCTCGTCCTGGAGCGTGGCGAGGGCCTTGAGGAGCGCCATCAGCGCGTCGGGGGCCCCTCCGCCGTAGGCGCCGCTGTGGACGGGCCGCTCCAGGGTCCGGACCTCCACCGTGCAGTCGACGACCCCGCGGAGGGTGGTCGTGAGGGTGGGCTCGCCGGTCCGGCGGTTCCCGGAGTCCGCCACGACGACGGCGTCGGCGGCGAACCGCTCCCGGTTCTCCGCGAGCAGGCGGGGGAGGTTGTCGGTGGTCGCTTCCTCCTCCCCCTCGATGAGGACCTTCACCCCGACCGGCGGACGGCCCCCGAAGGCGCGGACGGCGGCCGCGTGGATCGCGATGCCGGACTTGTCGTCGGCCGCCCCGCGGCCGTAGAGGCGGCCGTGGCGCTCCACCGGCTCGAACGGAGGCGTGCTCCAGAGCTCCTCGGGCCCGGCGGGCTGGACGTCGTGGTGCGCGTAGAGCAGCACGGTCGGCGCCCCGGGGGGCGCGGGGACCTCGCCGAAGACGGCGGGGTGCCCGCCCGGCACCTCGATCAGCCGGACCTCGGGGAGCCCGGCCTCCCGCAGGATCTCGGCGGTCGCCTCCGCGCTCTCCCGGACCGGTCCGGGATCGAAGCCCTCGAAGGCCACCGACGGGATGCGGACCAGGCGCTCGAGGTCGGCCCGGATGCGTTCCCGCTGGGCGCCGACGGCGGCCGCGAGGTCGTCGGTCACCGGGCCCCCCGCGCCGCGTCCTGGGGTTGCTCCGTGCCCGAGGCGAGGTACTCGACGGCGGCCCAGATCGTCTTCGAGAACGGGTAGAAGGCGAGGGGCACGAGGATCACGACGACGGCGCTCGCCGCCATCAGGGGAACGACCGGCACCTCCGGGGCGGTGGCCACGAGCGCGGCGACCAGCAGGGCGAGCCAAGCCGCCGCGGTCACCGCGTAGTTCAGCGTGAGGGAGCCGAGGAACCCGCCCTCCTCCCGCTCGAACCGGAGGCCGCATCCCGGGCACCGCTCGCGGAGGTGGAACCACCCCCGGAACAGCCGGCCGCCCCCGCACCGCGGGCACCGGCGGGCCAGGCCACGGAGCAGGGCCCGGGTCCCGCTCGGGGCGGCCCCGGCCGACGGCTCCCCGGTCCTCGCCTCGTCCATCGGCCCCGGAGGCTACCAAGCGCGGCGGGGCTAGGGGCCGAGCCGCTCGATCCGCCAGGAGCCGTCCGCGCCTCGCTCGTAGCGGAAGCGGTCGTGCAGCCGGTGCGCCCGCCCCTGCCAGAACTCGAACGCGTCGGGGACGATCCGGTAGCCGCCCCAGGAGGGCGGCGCCGGCACGTCCTCCCCGGGGAAGCGGGCGTCGGCCTCCGCGTAGCGGGCCTCGAGCCAGCGCCGCCCGGGGATCGGCGCGCTCTGGGGCGACGCCCAGGCGGCCAGGCGGGCCTCCCGCGGCCGGGCCCGGAAGTAGGCCTCGGCCTCCTCGCGGTCCGTCGGCACCGCGCGGCCCGCGAGCGAGACCTGCCGGGCCAGCTCCCGCCAGTACAGGACCGCCGCGGCCCGCGGGTTGCCCGCGAGCTCGCGGGCCTTGCGGCTCCCGAGGTCGGTGTAGAAGACGAACCCGCGATCGTCGAAGCCCCGGAGGATCACGTGGCGGACGGAGGGCACGCCGTCCGGGGAGGCGGTGGCCAGGGCCATCGCCTCCGGCGCCGCGACCCCGGCCTCCTCCGCCTCCCGGTACCAGCGGCGGAACTGCTCGACCGGGTCGGGGTGGAGGTCCCGGCGGGAGAGGGTGCGCTCGTCCCCGGTCCGGTCCGCCACGCCCGCAACGATAGCGGCGCCCACCGCCCCTGGCTGGGGGACCCCGCCGGGTCGGCTCCGGGGAGCGGAGGGGACCGCTGGCGGGCCGGCCCTCGGGCGTGGTTCGGTACGGGCGTGGGGGGCGGGCGCCGCTCACGCCAGCGGGTCGGTCCAGCGGAGCCCCGGGAACCGGGAGAAGTCGGCGTCGGAGGAGCAGAGCTCAGCACCGTGCTCGATCGCGAGCGCCGCCAGGTGCGCGTCGGTGGTGAGGTTCCCCGCCGTGCCGAGCGGACCCAGGAGCTCGCGGAGCAGGGCGAGGTGCCGATCGGTGGGATGGACGATGGTCGCGCAGGGCTGGGCCAGCCATCCTTCCACGATGGCGAACGCCTCCGCCGGCTCCAGCGGGGCCCGGAAGACGCGGGGGCTCGTCGCGAGTCGGACGAACGCCAGGAGCACGATCCAGGCGAAGGCCAGCGTCTCGGTCCCCGAGAGCCGCTCCTCCAACCACCGCCGGGCGGCCCGGTGCCGTGGGGCCGACGCGTCGAGCGCGTACAGCAGCAGGTTGACGTCGGGGAGCTTCACCTGCGGAGCTCGAGCTCCCGGACGGTCTCCTCGTCCTCCAGCGCAGCGGCGAGGCGCAGGGCCTTGTCGAGGTCGATACCCGGACGCAGGCCGAGCCGCCGGGGGCGGAGCCGGTAGGGGCGCGCGGCGCCCGCCCTGGCGGTGAGCCCAGCGCGGAGCGTGGAGTTCAGCGCCTCCTTGAAGGAGATCCCCCGTTCCCGGGCGATCTCCCGGAGCTTCGCCGCCAGGTCCGGGTCGATGTCCACGGTCGTCCGCACGCGCGCACCTTAGCACACATCAGATGGTCATCGAGATGACGATCGCCCGCGGCGACGCCCCTGCCGGCGATCGAGGCCGAGGAGGGGAGTTCCACGGATCCCTCCCTTGCCAACCATCCCCAGATCCCGACGAGCACCGGAGCGGCGGCGCATGCCGGATAGGGTGCGGGGTCGCCACGGCTCGTCATCCGGGAGCACGTGGAACGGCTGTGGAGCCCCCTGATCGCCGCCCGGCGACGCTCCGGGACCCTCGGTGCCCCCGGCAGGACTCGAACCTGCGCACCCGGCTCCGGAGGCCGGCGCTCTATCCTCTGAGCTACGGGGGCGTGCACCCCGAGTCTAACAACGCCGGCGGACACCCGGCTCCCGGGCGGTTCCATGCCCCGCGGGCCCCGGCCGCCACGTGGCAGGGCCCTCCGTCACGCCGGCCGCCCCTCCGGGGGCGGCTATCCTCGCGGCATGGGGACGCCGCCCGACGCTCCCCGGGTCCTCGTCGTGGACGACGACCCGGTGATCGTGCGCCTGCTCGAGGTGAACTTCCGGATGGAGGGGTTCGAGGTCGACGCGGCGACCCGCGGCGAGCGGGCGCTCGAGCTGGCGCGGGCGACGCCTCCGGACGCGGTGGTCCTCGACGTCATGATGCCCGGCCTCGACGGCTGGGAGGTGTACCGGCGGTTGCGGGAGGAGGTGGGCCTCTCGGGCCCGGTCGTGTTCCTCTCGGCCAGGCCCCGGGACGAGGGTGTCGGGCCCGGCTACCCTTCGGGCGTGGTCGCGTACGTGACGAAGCCGTTCGAGCCCCACGAGCTGGTCGCGCTGGTCCGCCGGGCGATCGAGGACGCCCGGCGAGGCCGGGGGTGCCCGTGATCGAGCAGCAGCTCGCCGAGCTCGTGCGGGCGGCCGTCCGCGAGGCCGCGGCGGCGCTCGGGTACGAGGGCGACCTCCCCGAGGTCGAGATCGAGGTGCCCCGCCAGCGGGAGCACGGGGACTTCGCCACGAACGTCGCGCTGGCCCTGGCCCCCCGGGTGGGGCGTCCCCCGCGCGAGGTGGCCCGGGCGGTGGTGGAGCGGTTGCCGCGCGCCGCCTTCGTGGTGTCGGCCGAGCCCGCCGGCCCCGGCTTCATCAACTTCCGGGTCTCGAACGCCTGGCTGCACGACGCGCTCCGGCGGATCGCGACCGAGGGGGAGGGGTACGTCCGGGTCGCCCCGCACGGGCGTCGGGTGCAGGTCGAGTTCGTGTCCGCCAACCCCACCGGCCCGCTCCACGTGGGCCACGCCCGCCAGACCGTGCTGGGCGACGCGCTCTGCAGGCTGCTCGAGGCCGACGGGTGGTCGGTGTTCCGCGAGTACTACTTCAACGACGCCGGGCGGCAGATGGACCTCTTCGCCGCCTCGGTGGAGGCGCGGTACCTCCAGCTCCTGGGGCGGGAGGCGGCGGTCCCCGAGGACGGCTACCACGGCGCCTACCTCCTCGACATCGCCCGGGACATCCTCGCCCGCCACGGCCCGGGCCTGGCCGACCTCCCCCCCGGGGAGCGGCGGGAGCGGCTGCTCGCCGAGGGCACCCGGAGGATCCTCGAGGACATCGAGGGGACCCTCGCCCGCTTCGGGGTCCGCTTCGACTCGTTCTTCTCCGAGCGCTCGCTCCACGACTCCGGCGCGATCCGCCGCACGGTCGAGCGCCTGCGGGAGCTGGGCTACGCCTACGAGCACGAGGGCGCGGTCTTCTTCCGGGCGACGGGGTTCGGCGACGAGAAGGACCGGGTGCTGATCCGCTCGAACGGGGAGCCGACGTACTTCGCCGCCGACTGCGCCTACCTCGTGGACAAGTTCCAGCGCGGCTTCGACCACCTGATCTACGTGTGGGGCGCGGACCACCACGGGACCGTGAAGCGGCTCAAGGGGGCGGCCCAGGCGCTCGGCTACGACCCCGACCGGGTCGAGGTGGTCCTCCACCAGCTCGTCGCGATGTACCGGGGCGGGGAGCTGCTGCGGATGAGCAAGCGGGCGGGCACGATCATCACGCTCGACGAGCTCCTCGACGAGGTCGGGGCCGACGCCGTCCGCTTCACGCTCCTGTCCCAGTCGAACGACACCGTGATCAACTTCGACATCGAGGCCGCGAAGCGCCAGAGCCTGGAGAACCCCGTCTACTACGTCCAGTACGGGCACGCCCGGATCGCGAGCATCCTCCGGAAGGCGGAGGAGGCCGGGGTCGAGCTCCGCTCGATCGACGACGTCGACCTCTCGCCCCTCGAGCACGAGGCAGAGCTCGAGGTGCTCCGGGCGATCGCGGCGCTGCCCGAGGAGGTGCGGCGGGCGGCGGCGCTCCGGGCCCCCGCACGGCTCACCCACTTCGTGCACGACCTGGCCGGCCGGTTCCACCGCTTCTACACCGAGCACCGCGTGCTGGGGGAGGCGCCGGAGGTGACCCAGGCCCGGCTCTGGCTCTGCGTGGGGACGAAGCGGGCGATCGCCACGGTCCTGGGGCTCCTCGGGGTCTCGGCGCCCGAGCGGATGGAGCGCGAGGATGGGTGAGCGGCCCGGGGTCGTCGCGCGCCGGTCGGGGGACCGGGTCCCGGCCGGCGGGCCGTGGCCCGCGGGGGCGGCGTTCGGGCCGCGGGGCCTCGAGGTCCGCGGCGTCCCGGCGGAGGAGCTCGCCCGGGCCCACGGGACGCCGCTGCTGGTGGTGGACGAGGGGCACCTGCGCGAGCGGGCGCGGCTGTTCGCCTCGCTCTTCCCCCACGTGCTCTACGCCGTGAAGGCCTTCACCTCCCACGCGGCGATCCGGCTCGCGTTGGAGGAGGGCCTGGATCTTTTGGCCTCCACCGACGGGGAGCTCGAGGCGTGCCTGCGGGCGGGAGCGCCTCCCGATCGGATCGTGCTCCACGGGAACAACAAGTCCGACGCCGAGCTGGCGCTGGCCGTCGGGGTCGGCGTGCGGCTGGTGAACGTCGACAACGCGGGGGAGCTCGAGCGCCTCGAGGAGGCGGCGGCGGCGGCCGGGGTCGTCCAGCCCGTGCTCCTGCGGGTGATCCCGGAGGTGGGCGCCGGGGCGCACGAGAAGATCCGGACCGGGGGTCCCCGCTCGAAGTTCGGCACGCCGCTCGAGGAGTTCCCCGCGCTCGTCGCCAGGGCCCTCGAGCTGCCCCACGTCCGACCGGTGGGGGTCCACGCCCACATCGGCTCCCAGGTGCTCGAGCCCGAGCCCTACCTGGAGGAGGTGGACGTGCTGCTCGACCTCCTGGCCCGGCTCCGGGACGACGTGGGGTTCGCCGCGGAGTGGCTCGACCTGGGCGGGGGCTTCGGCGTCGCCTACACCGACGAGCGGCCCTTCGACCTCGCGGAGCTCGCCCCCGCGCTCCTCGAGCGGGTGCGGGCGGGGGCGGCCGCCCGCGGGCTCCCCGCACCCCACACCGTCGTGGAGCCCGGTCGCTCGGTGGTGGGGGCGACCATGGTCACCCTGTACCGGGTGGGGACCCGGAAGGAGGTCGCGGGCCGCCGGCTCGTGGCCGTCGACGGGGGGATGTCCGACAACATCCGCCCCATGCTCTACGGGGCCCGCTACACGGTGGCCCTCGCCGGCCCGCCCCGTCCCGGGCCCACCGCGGCGTTCGACGTCGTCGGGCGGCACTGCGAGTCGGGGGACGTCCTCGCCGAGGGCGTCGACCTGCCCGCGGACCTCGGGCCCGGGGACCTCCTGGCCTTCGCCGCGACCGGGGCCTACACGTACTCGATGGCGAGCAACTACAACCGGGTCGGCCGCCCGGCGGTCGTGGCCGTGGCCCCCGACGGCACGGTGCGGCCGTGGCTGCGCCGCGAGGACCCGGCCGACCTCGACCGCCTCGAGGTCCCGCCGGCCCCTCGGCGGGATGCCCGGGCGCCCGAGGGGGTCGAGATCCGCCCCGCCCGGCCCGCCGACGCGGCGGGGTTCCTCGAGGCCTTCCGGATCGTGGCCGGGGAGGGCCGGCACATCCGCTCGGAGGCGCCGCGGCACGACGAGGGCTACTACCGGCGCAGGTTCCGCCGGTCGTGGGACGCGGACCACGCCTTCCTCGTGGCGATGGCGGAGGGCCGGGTGGTCGGCCAGCTCCACGTGGAGCGCGAGAACCACCCCGTGACCCGCCACGTCGGGACCCTCGGGATGCTCGTGCTGCCCGGGTGGCGGGGCCGGGGCGTCGGCGCGGCCCTCCTCGCCGAGGCCTTCCGCTGGGCCCGGGAGGTCGGCGTGGAGAAGCTCTCGCTCACCGTCTACCCGGGGAACCGGGCGGCGATCGGCCTCTACCGGCGGTTCGGGTTCGTCGAGGAGGGGCGGCTCCGGCGCCACTCGAAGAAGTCCCACGGCTACGAGGACGAGATCGTGATGGGGGCGTTCGTGGAGGCGGACCGGTGAGGACGGTGGGGGTCGGGCTGCTCGGCTGCGGGACCGTGGGGGCCGCCGTCGTCCGCCTGCTCCACGAGCACGCCGACGACATCGCGATGCGCGCCGGGCTCCGGCTCGAGGTCGCGCGGGTGGCCGTGCGGGACCCGGGGCGGCCCCGGGACGTCCCGATCGACCCGGGACGGTTCACCGCCGACCCGATGGCGGTGGTGGCGGACCCCGCGGTCGAGGTGGTCTGCGAGCTGATCGGCGGGGTGGACCCGGCCCGCTCGCTCGTGCTCGCGGCCTTCGAGCGCGGCAAGCCGTCTCGCGGCCTTCGAGCGCGGCAAGCCGGTCGTGACCGCCAACAAGGAGCTGCTCGCGAACCACGGGCGGGAGCTGTTCGACGCGGCCGACCGCCGGGGCCTCGACCTCTACTTCGAGGCCGCCGTGGGCGGCGGCATCCCCCTGATCCGCCCGCTCAAGGGGTCGCTCGCCGGGGAGCGGGTCGCGCGGATCATCGGGATCGTGAACGGCACCACGAACTACATCCTCACGCGGATGTCCGAGGACGGGCTGTCGTTCGCCGACGCCCTCGCCGAGGCCAAGCGGTTGGGGTACGCGGAGGCCGACCCCTCGGCGGACGTGGACGGCCACGACGCCGCCGCCAAGTGCGCGATCCTCGCCTCGATCGCGTTCAACGCCCGGGTCGTGGCGGGCGACGTCTACCGGGAGGGGATCGCCTCGGTCTCCGCCGACGACATCGCGTTCGCCGCCCGCCTGGGCTACGTGGTGAAGCTGCTCGCGATCGCGGAGCTCGAGGACGGCGAGATCGCCGCGCGGGTGCACCCCACGATGCTCCCCGCCGCCCACCCCCTGGCGGCGGTCCGGGGGCCGTTCAACGCGGTGTTCGTCCAGGGGGAGAAGGCGGGGGAGCTCATGTTCTACGGACGCGGCGCGGGCGGGGAGCCGACGGCCACGGCCGTCGTGGGCGACCTCGTGGCGGTCGGTCGGCACCTGGTCCACGGCGGACGGGCGATGGGGTGCACGTGCCGGCTGGAGCGGCGGATCCGGCCGATCGAGGCCAACCGCGACCAGTACTACCTCCTGCTCGAGGTGGTCGACCGGCCGGGGGTCCTGGCGGAGATCGCGGCGGTCTTCGGCCGCCACGGGGTCTCGATCAAGAGCGTGTGGCAGGAGGGGACCGGCGAGGACGCGCAGCTCGTGTTCGTGACGCACCGGGCCCTGGAGGGGGCGCTGCGGGCGACGGTGGAGGAACTGCGGGGGCTCGCGGTGGTGGAGGAGGTCCGGAGCGTGCTGCGGGTGGCCGACGAGTGGTGAGCGGATCGGACCCGGGGCCCGCGGGGCGGGACGCCCCCCAGTGGCGGGGCGTGATCGTCGAGTACCGGGACCGCCTCCCGATCCCGCCCGACGCGCCGGTGGTGACCCTCGGGGAGGGCGGGACGCCGCTCGTCCGCTCCCGGCCCCTCTCCGAGGAGACCGGCTGCGAGGTCTTCCTCAAGTACGAGGGGGCCAACCCCACCGGTTCCTTCAAGGACCGCGGGATGACCGTGGCCATCACGGCCGCAGTCCTGGAGGGGGCCAAGGCCGTGGTATGCGCCTCCACCGGGAACACGAGCGCCTCGGCCGCGGCCTACGCGGCGAAGGCCGGGATCGGCTGCGCCGTCCTCGTGCCCAAGGGGAAGGTGGCCCTGGGGAAGATGGCCCAGACCCTGGTCCACGGCGCGAGGGTGCTCGAGGTCGAGGGGAACTTCGACGCGTCGCTGGCGCTCGCCCGGGAGCTCGCCGAGCGCTACCCCGTGACGCTCGTGAACTCGGTGAACCCCTTCCGGCTCGAGGGCCAGAAGACGTGCGCCTTCGAGATCTGCGACGCGCTCGGGCGGGCCCCCGACCTCCACCTGGTCCCGGTGGGGAACGCGGGGAACATCTCGAGCCACTGGATGGGCTACCGCGAGTACCTCCGCGACGGGGTCGTGGCCGAGCCGCCCCAGCTGTACGGCTTCCAGGCCCAGGGGGCGGCCCCCATCGTCCTCGGGCACCCGGTGGAGGAGCCCTCCACGATCGCCACCGCGATCCGGATCGGGAACCCGGCCTCCTGGGACAAGGCGGTCGCCGCGGCCCGGGAGTCCGAGGGCGCGATCCTCGCGGTGACCGACCGCGAGATCCTCGAGGCCTATCGGCGCGTGGCGCGGGAGGGCCTCTTCTGCGAGCTGGCCTCGGCCGCGTCGGTGGCGGGGCTCCTCCACCTCCACCGGGAGGGGAGGCTCCCGCGGGGGGCCACGGCGGTGTGCGTGCTCACCGGCCACGGGCTCAAGGACCCCGAGTGGGCGATCCAGGGGGCCGGCCACCCGCCCTCCGTGCCGGCGGACGCCGCCGCGGTCGCGGCGGAGCTGGGCCTGTAGAGGGGGCGGGGTGCGGCTCCGGGCCCGGGCGCCGGCGACCTCCGCCAACCTCGGCCCGGGCTTCGACTGCTTCGGGCTCGCCCTCGACCTGGTGAACGAGGTGATCCTCGACCCCGACGCGCCCCCCGGCGTGTCGTGGGAGGGCGAGGGGGCGGGGGAGCTGCCCACCGACGGGTCGGACGCGCTGAGCGCCGCCCTCCGGCGGACCGCCGAGGCGGCCGGCCGCAGGCTGCCGCCCCTGCGCCA
>FWWM01001302.1_pt1 | contig 75939 bp, 79 predicted proteins | sample 2228351 | NCBI WGS metagenome assembly FWWM01 (sample SAMEA103939774, study PRJEB20133) | metagenome | reverse complement strand
AGCAGCGGCTGAAATTTCGATAATATTTTCTTTGCTGACGAATGGTTTTTTCTCATTTAATGCTCTCTATCATCTGTCTGAATCTTTTAAATAAATGCGCAGAATCATTTGGTCCGGGTCCTGCTTCAGGATGATGCTGAACCGAAAAAATAGGCAGTTCAACATGCTGCATACCTTCTTCGGTTCCATCATAGAGGTTTTTATGTGTGAGTCTTACCTGACCTTTAAGACTATTTATATCAACACAGTAGTTGTGATTCTGAGATGTAATCTCGATTCTTCCTGTTATTAAATCTTGCACGGGATGATTAGCCCCGTGATGCCCAAACTTTAACTTATATGTTCGTCCGCCCAATGCCAACCCAAGTATTTGATGTCCCAGACATATTCCAAAAATAGGTTTCTTAGAAATAAGTTTTTTGGTATTCTCTATTGCGTAAGTGACTGTTTGCGGGTCTCCGGGTCCGTTACTTAAAACGATTCCATCGGCGTTCATTTCGAGAACTTTTTCTGCAGGAGTTTTAGCTGGTACAACGGTCACATCAAAACCTGCATTTACAAGATTCCTCAGTATATTGAATTTTACGCCGAAATCATAGACTATAACATTAATAACCTTTAAACTTTGAGGAGGAAGCGAAGTATTGTTGTCTTTCTTAGGACACCACCTCCAGCAACTTTCCTTCCATTTGTAAATTTTTTGAGTGGTTACTTCTTTAACAAGATCGAAGGCTGATATCCCGGGATGCTTTCTGACCTTTTTTAAAAGACTTTCGGGATTTAGATCTATGGTGGATATTATTCCCATTTGAGCACCGTTAGTCCTTATATATCGTGTTAAAGCCCTTGTATCGATACCCTCTATGCATACTATGCCATTGTTCTTTAAATACTGACCGAGTGACATAGTAGCGCGCCAATTGCTTGGAAAATCAAAATGTTCTTTTACAACAAATCCTTCTACTTTTGGCACATTTGATGATTCTATGTCTTCGTCGTTTATTCCATAATTGCCTATTTGAGGATATGTCATAGTGACGATCTGTCCCTTATATGAAGGATCAGTTAAAATTTCTTGATATCCTGTCATTGAAGTGTTAAAGACAACCTCTCCGATTGTTTCGCCTTCGGCACCAAAACTTTTACCTTCAAAAACAATTCCATCCCTAAGCACTAATATTGCTTTACCATTCATGTATCTTGCCTCTAACTATTGTAAAAACAGGACATCCCTTTAATATCCATCCTTCAAAAGGTGTATTTTTACCTTTTGAAACAAAGTCTTGAGACTTAACCTCGAATTCCTTATTTGTATCTATTATTGTTATATCTGCATCATATCCCTGTTTGAGTGTCCCTTTTTGCAGATTCAAAATTTTTGCGGGATTTATAGTCATTTTTGCGATCAGTTGAGACAATGAGATTACGCCTTCTTCCACTAATTTTAAACTTAATCCCAAGGCAGTTTCGAGACCTGATATGCCAAAAGGAGCTGCGTCGAATTCTTTTAATTTCTCATCAATGTGATGTGGGGCATGATCAGTAGCTATTACATCTATAGTGCCGTCATTTAACCCTTCTTTAATTGCTTCAATATCGTATTTTGTTCTCAAAGGTGGGTTTACCTTTGAATTTGTGTCATAATCTTTTACTGCTTCATCTGTAAGGGTAAAATAATGAGGGCATGTCTCAGCAGAAATATTTATGCCCTTCTTCTTTGCTTCTCTAATCAACGTAACAGAGCCTTTTGTTGAAACATGTGCAATATGAAGCTTCCCACCTGTAAGTTTTGCCAGAAGAATATCCCTAAATACCATTATCTGCTCTGCTTCAGCGGGTATTCCCTTAAGGCCAAGGGTTGTAGACATAATTCCCTCGTTTATTACGCCCCCTTCAGCAAGGGTTAAGTCTTCACAATGAGATATTATTGGAACATCGAATGCCTTTGAATACTCCAATGCCCTCCTCATGATCAGACTATTCATTACAGGCTGCCCATCGTCTGAAAAAGCAATACAACCTTCGTTATTCATAGTTCCAATCTCTGCAAGTTCTTCGCCTTTTTGACCTTTTGTTATGGCCCCTATAGGATAAACCGAGCAATAGCCTTCCTCAGATGCCTTACGAATAATGAATTCTGTAACGCTCGCATTATCATTTATCGGGAAAGTATTCGGCATACAACATACAGATGTAAAGCCACCTTTTATAGCAGCATTCGTTCCTGTTTTTATTGTTTCCTTATGCTCAAAGCCTGGTTCCCTAAGATGCACATGCATGTCAATGAGACCTGGCATAACGATTAGCCCCGAGGCGTCGATTACTTTACTATCAGATGCATAATCCTCAATACACGATTTAAGTTTTTTCTTTATTTTTTTTGTCTCTATGTAGTGTCTGGTATCTTGCATTTTTATATCTTTAATCTTCCCATTTTCAATCAATATATCGCCGATACCGTCTATCTCTTGAGAAGGGTCAATTATATGACCATTTTTAATCAAAATTCTCATCTTCTAACCCCTGCAAGCAGATACATTACTGCCATCCTCACCGCAATCCCATTTGTTACCTGTTCAAGGATAACAGATTTTGGTCCATCCGCTATTTCGGAAACAATCTCTACCCCGCGATTCATTGGACCAGGATGCATTACTATTACATCATCTTTTGCGAGTGAAAGTCTTTCTAAAGTTAATCCCCAATTTTTTGCATATTCTTCCGTCGAAGGAAAAAAACCTCTTCCCTGTCGTTCCATCTGAATCCTGAGCATCATCAAAACGTCTACATCTTTTACCCCTTCTTCCATACTATGAAAGACTTCAACCCCAAGACTTTTCATTTCCATAGGGATTAAAGTTGGTGGTCCGATGAGTCTTACGTTTGCTTTAAGTTTTAAAAGATTATAAATGTTCGACTTTGCTACCCTACTATGGGCTATATCTCCGACAATAGCTATTTTCAATCCTTTGATCTTTCCTTTTTTTTCTCTTATGGTAAAGGCATCAAGGAGTGCCTGTGTAGGATGTTCGTTAGTTCCGTCACCTGCATTTATAACCGATGCCTTCAATTTTTTTGCTAAAAGATGTGGAACTCCCGAGGACGAATGTCTTATGATAACAAAATCAGCACCAAGAGCTTGAACGGTTAAGGCAGTATCAATTAGGCTTTCCCCTTTTACAACACTACTCGTTGGAACAGAAAAGTTTATGACGTCGGTGCTTAATCTTTTTGCTGCAAGTTCAAACGATGTTCGTGTGCGTGTTGAAGGTTCAAAGAATAAATTAACAGCAGTCTTACCACGTAAAGTAGGAACCTTTTTTATGTCCCTGCTGATTACATCCTTGAATCCTGCAGCAGTATCAAGGATTAGCTTAATCTCATCAACAGTTAATTCTTTTATGCCCAGAAGATCTTTTCTATTCAACACCTTTATTTATGCTTTATTTTTTCAATTACAACTCGGTCCTTTTCACCTTCTTCCTCAAGGTGTACCTCTATATTCTCACTTAAGGCTGTTGGAATATTCTTACCTACATAATCAGCCTTAATAGGTAACTCTCTATGTCCCCTGTCAACAAGAACGGCCAATTGTATTGCAGAGGGTCTTCCAAGATCCATTAACGCATCCATTGCAGCTCTTATAGATCTTCCTGTAAAAAGCACATCATCAACGAGAACAATCTTTAAATCTGTCACCTCAAAAGGCACCTCCGTTCTTCTGACGACAGGTTGATCTTTTCTTATATTTAAATCGTCTCTGTAAAGAGCAATGTCAAGCGAGCCGACGGGAATATCTTTCTTTTCTATTTGCTTAATCTTACTGGCAAGCCTTTTTGCGAGATGAACTCCGCCGCGTTGAATTCCAACAAGGCAAAGATTTTTTATACCCTTATTTTTTTCTATTATTTCATGGGCTATTCTGGTCAGTGCCCTATCAATATCGTTTTTATTCATTAATTCTTTAGGCATTTTTAATAGACACAAAAAAACCTTCCCCCGCTTTCGCGTAGAAGGTTTCCTAAAATCTTTTTGCAGCCCAAGCTGCCTCCTTTACCTTTTTAGCCTCACAGGGCTATCCTTAAAGGTACAAGTATTTAAACATAAAATTTGCTCTGCTGTCAAACACTACGATTTCCTGATAAAAGTAGTAAAACAGCAGGAAGGCAAATCGTGACCAAACCTTTCCGAATTGAGCGAAAGGACATTCCTCCAGACCTATATATCACGAAATTTTGTGTATCCAATCGCCTCAAACAAAAATCTAAATGGAAAATAAAGTTAATTTTAGATGAGGTGATAGATTTCATTAGCTTGTTAGATTTGATGCTTCAATTCCTGTATTAATTTTTTTATTTTTTTCTTTTTTATTCCTTTATAAATAACGACCCGTCCTATTTTTTCCGGCAAGATAAATTTTAATTCGCCGGCAATTGCCTTCTTGTCGAGTTGCATGGATAGAAAAATTTCTTCTATTTTTAAAGATGGCGGTAGTTCCGAAGGCAATCCGTAGGAATCGATAAGAGACCTTATTTTCAAAACTTCACTATTATCAATTAGATTTAACATTTGAGCCAAGCGTGCTTCAATATACATGCCTATCGCCACAGCCTCTCCATGCAAAAAACTTTTATATTCAGTAACAGTTTCTATAGCGTGACCTATTGTATGTCCATAGTTTAAAATCGATCTGAGACCTGATTCTCTTTCGTCTTTTGATACTATCTCAGCCTTTATTTCACAAGAGCGTTTAATAATATATTTAATGGCTTTTTTATTGAGTTTGAGAATTTCGTTTCTGCTTTGTTCAAGAAAATCGAATAAATTTCTATCATATATAACACCATATTTGATAATCTCTGCAATGCCCGCTACCAGTTCTCTTTTTGGGAGTGTTTTTAATGTATCTACATCAATCCATACCAGTTTTGGCTGCCAGAAAGTGCCAATCATATTTTTACCAAGCTCATGATTTATTCCCGTCTTCCCACCGACCGAGCTATCTACCTGAGAAAGAAGGGTTGTAGGAATCTGAATATAAGAAATACCTCTCATATACGTTGATGCGGCGAAACCTGTTATATCTCCTATAACGCCTCCGCCCAGCGCAATTAATGCGGATGACCTATCCAATTTATAATTTAAAAGTTCGTCAAATATTCGCTTTAGACTATTGAAATTTTTATGTTCTTCGCCATCTGGTATAATAACTTCGAGAATATCGAATCCCGATCTTCTTATTGAGCTACACACCTCTTTTCCGTATAAGGGAAAAACTGTTGGATTACTGACCACAGCAATCTTTGGGCTAAAATTAAAAAGCTTCAGGATTTCCCCGATTTTTTTAAGTATGTTATAACCTATGCATATATCATAACTTCTTTCGCCAAGCTCTACCTTTACCTTTTCCATCTTCTTCTCTTTAACCTTTCAATTATTTCCTCTGCAATTTGTATAGGATTTTTACCTTCGGTATCAATCATAATATCTGCCTTTTTATAATAAGGTTCTCTGAATACTAAAAGTTCTTTAATCCTTTTGAGAGGATTTTCAACTCGAAGCAAGGGTCTGTCAGAATTGTCACTTATTCTCTCAAAAATTGTCTCAGGAGAAGCGGTTAGGCAAACAATTATGCCATTTTTTTTAAGAACTTTCACATTTTCTTCTCTCAATATAGCCCCACCCCCCGTAGAAATAACTGCATTTTTATTTTGGGCAACCTTTTTTACCATCTCTGTTTCTATATCTCTAAATTTAACCTCTCCAAAACGCTCAAATATCTCGTTAATTGTTCTTTTCTCGGATTTCTCTATTTCTGCGTCAACATCTATAAACTTCATATCGAGGAGGCGAGATAGTTCTCTACCAACCGCTGTCTTTCCTGTTCCCATAAAGCCAGTAAGTATAATATTTTTCATGATTAAATATTGTATTAGTTACAGGAAGTAAGGTCAACGTGTTATATTTTAAATATGTCAAAGGTTATTCTTGGAATGAGTGGGGGAATTGACTCGTCGGTTACCGCATATCTTTTAAAAGAAAGGGGATATGACGTTGAGGGGGTCTCTTTTATCCTTTTTGGCGATAAAGAGAGAGGTAATCTGAATGTATGTTCCTGTTTGTCATCAATAACTGCAGCTTCCAAAAATGCAGCGCATTTGGGCATATCCCATACAATAATTGACGTTCAAAAAAAATTTAGGGAAAAAGTGATAAGCCCTTTTATCAATTTATATTTGAAAGGTCTTACCCCCAATCCTTGTATTCTCTGTAACAGATTTATTAAATTCCCCATGCTTTTTAAAATAGCATCAGAGAAAGGCGCTGATTATATAGCGACAGGACACTATGTAAGGATTGAGTCCGCAGACAGCATAGAGAAAGCAGAGGGTATAAATAATTTAAAACATTTGAATCACTATCTTTTATTGAAGAAGGGAATCGATGAAAAGAAAGATCAATCATATGTACTTTATACGTTGGGTCAAGAAGAATTAAAAAGACTGATAACGCCACTCGGCTACTATCGCAAAAATGATGTTAAAAGGATTGCTACCGAGATTCAGCTTCCTGTGATAAGATCCGAAAGCAAGGAAATATGTTTCATCGAACATAATAAATATTCTAAATTCATAGAAAGAGTTTCAAATTTTACCAATAAGCCAGGTTCCGTTATTCATATAAAAAATAATGTGGTGTTAGGGAAACATAAAGGAATTTACAGATACACAATAGGGCAGAGGAAAGGACTTGGAATAGCATTTCGAGAACCACTTTATGTTGTAAGAATAGATGCCGAGAAAAATATTCTTTATGTAGGACCGCATGAATTCGCAAAAAAGAAAGAATTCTTGGTGGAAAATCTAAACTGGATAATTCCACCCTCAGAAGAGATTCTAAAAGTTTCTGTAAAAATACGTTCGACTATGAAAAATGAACCAGCTACAATTTTTTTAATGGATAGTAACCACCAAGCTATAAACGAACAAAATGATAACCACTCTATGAGTATTAAAAAATGCGGTTTGTTTAAATTAGTTCGAGTAGTTTTTGATGAACCTCAATGGGCACCTGCGCCAGGACAAAGTGCAGTTTTTTATAAAGGGGATATAGTAATAGGTGGTGGAGTAATTAAAGAATCAATTTAACAATATTAGGTACTACTTGTATATGAGCAGGCGTAGTTTCGAGATAGTCGCCATCTATTTGTATATGAGCTTTTCCATTAATTTGTATATCCTTAGCTTTTAAGTATGCAATATCTTTGAATCTTAAATGAATACCGGCAAGAACACCAAAAATATATTTTAGAATATCAGTCCGCTTTTTACCCTTAAAAATACATACATAAAAGAACGGTTCAGAAATATTTGCATCTGGTGTAATCTTAAAATTACCTCCATATTTTGCAGCATTAGATATAATTGCTGAATGTCCAAAAAATATCTTACCATCAATATCGAATTTTAATTCGAGAGGGTTGAATTTAAATAGGGTTTTAATTCCACTAAATATGTATGAACCTTTACCTGATATTTTTTTTAGAGTTTCGTTCAAACCAAATACAGTTTCTCCGTCGTATCCTATACCTGCCATTAAAATAAAATAGCGGGCTAAGGTTAGCGAGTTTTTTTTAATAATGACCTTGCCGAGCGAGATTTTTCGAGGAGTTCTGCTTAAAGCAAAGTCAATAGCTTCTTTTATATTCTCTGGCACGCCAATTTCCTTCGCGAGCACATTTGTAGTTCCAAAGGGGAGGATTGCCATCGGTATTTCTGAACCTGCAAGACCATTTATTACTTCATTGAAGGTACCATCACCTCCTGCAGCAACTATCATTAAAGGCGATTTTTTTATAGAATCCTTGGCTAAGTATTCAGCATCACCTTTTTTTTGGGTAAACATTATCTCTGTATTATATCCTCTGGATTTAAAGTAAAAAAAAGCTTTTTGGAACTTTTTTTCAGTTGCTCTTTTTGCAACAGGATTAGCTATGATTATTATTGAGGATTTCATTTAAAGAAACCTTACCTCTGCATAAGCCGATTTTGTAAATCATTACAGGGCTTCTTTCCAGGTACTCTATTATATGTTCCACGTCTGAATTTTCTTTCACAAAAAATGTTCTACCACCTGTTTTACTTCCTGCTTTTTTAATATTCGGGATTCTTAAATAACCGAAATGATGTGATGAGACATATCCTGTTGTATAATTCGGATCGTCAGATATACATAATTCAGCTACTATTCCCTTACATGATAATACCTTTGAAGCAAGAACGATAGCTTCTTTTACAATTTCTCTATTAATACCATATCTTGAAAGTTTAAATGAGAGTTCTCTTAGGGCATTTTTGCTTATCCCGAGTCTTGAGACCCTTACCCCTCTTTCTTTATCAGGCTCAAGACGTTGTGCTTTCTTTAATGATATAATTGCAGCACCCCTCATGTTACCTTTTTTAACTATATCAAATGCCTTTTTTATGGACTTTTCAGATATACCCACTGCTTTAAGAATTCGCATTATAATATATTTGCTCTCGGAAGGTCTCTTGCATTCTATTGTGCTTACAGGCAATGAACTGATATTTTTTGGTCTTCTCTTCACTTTCTCAATCGTAATAAAAATCTTGTCCGGCTTGCCCTTAGGATGCTCTAATGCCCTTTTGATAAACTTCTTTGTTGCTTTCTGAATATCTGGACTTTCATATAGCCCTTCCGCACCTGAAATATGAATCTCGCGAGCTTTTAAATTTCGACCGAGTCTTCTTGAAGCTCTCATCCTTACATTCCAGAGATCTTTCATAAATTAAATAGGGCTCCCTGTTTATTTAACTTTTTAAATCTGTCAGGAATAAATCTTTTATTAATAAATCTTTCAGGAATCTCATCTACGAAAGAAGATATGGGTAGAGAGAGTGTTTGTCCATATAAAAATCTTCTTCGGGCATGAAGTAGATAAATTTCATCTTTTGCCCTTGTCATGCCAACATAAAATAGCCTTCTTTCTTCCTCAAGATCTACAATATCTCCTTTCATCGTGAAAGGAATGAGCCCTTCTTCAACCCCTGTTATGAATACCATTTTAAATTCAAGACCTTTTACCATATGGAGAGTCATTAATGTCACAGCGTCGGCTTTTGGATTGTATCCATCTGCAGGGCTAAAAAGACTTATTTCATTAATAAAGTTGTTTATCGATTCCGGAGTTTCGATTTGTTGATATTTGGAAGCAATATCTTGAAGAAATCTTATCTCATTATCTTCAATATTTTTAGTCTTTTCTAATTCTTTTAATACAACCTCAAAATAATCGCTGAAACAGAATTTATTCCCTGTATTTTCTACTTCTTTTTTGAGAAACCTTAAAATCTCTTCTATCAAGAGTCGTTGTTTGCCCACTATTTGAAAAGGAATTCCAGATTTCTTAAATGATTCCTCCAATATCCTTGCTTGTGCATTTGTCCTAAATATCACGGCAAAATCAGAAAACCCGTATGAAGCTGAAAAAGATCTTACGAGATGTTTATCTAACAATTGATAATGACTTGTACCACCCATGCGACATTCTATCTCTTTTACTATAATTTCTCCTTCGCTTTTGTCATCAGGTACTGATATTAAAGTTATTGGTGAACCTTTGTCTCTTGTTGAAATGACTTCTTTGTCTATTCTTTTGAGGTTATTTTTTATCAGGGCGCTCGAAGCTTCTAAAATGGTGCTGGTTGAACGATAATTTTTCTGTAAAATGATTCTTTTTGCATTTTGAAAATCTTTTTCGAAATTAAGAAAATTTGTAATGTCTGCACCTCTGAATGCATAAATTGCTTGATCAGAGTCACCTATAACACATAGATTGGATGAATCACGAGCAAGAAGTTTGAGTAATTTATATTGTGCAGGATTTATATCTTGATACTCGTCAACTATTATAAACTGATTTTTTTTTCTATATCTGTTAAGTGGATAGTCACTATGAAGTAATTCAATTGGCTTCAGGATCAGATCATCCAGATCAAAAAATGAATTTTTTTGTAATGCAGATTGATATTTCTCATAAATATCCTTTATTTCTTCGTCAATTTCTATAATAAAATTTTTAATCTTTGATATTTTCTCGCTCAGTTGTTGAATTTTTAGCGTGGACCCCTTTGCAAAGTTTTTCAGAAGGTTTGTTTGTTCCTCTCTATTAAGAATAGTGAAGCTATTTGGTAAAGTATCCTGCAAAATTTTGAGGCCGAGATGATGAAATGTCCCTATGAAAACTTTTTCGACATCTCTACCTAGAAGACTCTTTGTTCGATCTTTCATTTCTATTGCGGCTCGATTTGTAAAGGTAAGCGCAAAAATATTTTCTGGCTTGATACCTTTATGAATTAAGTAAGCAATCCTGCGGGCTATCGTTAGAGTCTTTCCTGTTCCCGGTCCCGCAATAATAATTAAAGGACCTTCTATGGTAATAACAGCCCTTTGTTGAGATTCGTTTAAACCATCAAGAATCATTTCAAAAAAGCATTGCTTGTCCTTTGATTTCTTTTCTTTCGACTGTTTCAAAGATTTTTATTTTCCCATATTCTCCATCAAATCCTGGTGCAATATGAACATTACCAGTCCGAACACGAAAGATAGCTTCTTTGATGATAGTTGAACTTGACCTTTCTATTTCTTCAAGAGGTATATCCATTAGAATTTTGAATTCACTCCCAAGTTTCTGGATTAAATTAAAATATTCCCGTTCCACAGCTTTACTCGTTGCTCCAACTTTCAATGTTTCAGCCAGAATTTCAGACAATGGAATGATTGAATAAAACTTCGATGCATGAGGCGGCTTATATCCATCCTTTCTGTCTGCAAGCCTTTCGACTCTGTGCATAACCCCAACTGTAAGCCTTCTTCCACATATGGGACATAGATAGTTATACTGAATCGTTTCTTGTGGAGAGAGACTTATACCACAAAGTCTGTGGCCGTCATAATGATATTTTCCCTCTTCAGGAAAAAATTCTATCGTTCCAAGAAACCCCTCTTTAGTTTTAATTGAGGATATTATTGATGAATAATCCAGTTCAGTATCAAGAATATTTGCTTCCCTTCCAAGTTTTGATGGCGAATGCGCATCGGAATTAGATACGAGAGTAACGTTATCGAGAAATGAAAGCCGCCAGTTCATTACAGGATTTGAAGATAGACCAGTTTCTACAGCATAAACATATGGGCTCAACTCCTCAAAACATTCTTCTATGGAATCGAAACCTGATTCTGCTCCAAAAATAGAGAAGTGGGGTGTCCATACATGGGCAGGAATAAGTATACAATCTTCTGATGATTCAACAACTATCTTTAGAATCTCCTTTGCGTCAATGCCCAGTATAGGTCTTCCATCAGCAGCTAAATTCCCAATCTTCGAAAGAATCAGATTTAAACTTGCTGCAGAGGAAAAATCTTTGACCAAGATTATCAAATGTATCTTTCGAGTTTTGCCTTTCTTATTGTATATACAACTTACTTCGGATGAAAGTAAAAAATATACCTCAGTTGCACAAGAGGCTGGTATATCTTTACTTTTGAAATCCTCTTTTAAACATAACAGTCCGTTTCCGACTGGGTCGAGTTTCTCCTTTAACTCTTTAAACCATGCTGGATGGGTAAAATCTCCTGTACCAACTACTTTAAGCCCTTTTAACTGTGCCCATTTCCAGATATTTTCTGGGGTCATATCTTTACTCGTTGCACGCGAATATTTTGAATGGATGTGTAGGTCAGCGATAAAATGCATAATATTTATCATACCACGAGATAAAAATTCGATATCGAATTAAAATGATTTTACTTAAAATACATAGCATAAAGGGTCTAATAATCGTCAGTAAATATATCAAGTAATTTTTCATAATTAAATCCAAGCTGCTCCCTCAGAATACGGTCGAACCTTTTTATTACTTTCATCATATATATGTCATGTTTAATATAATCTTCTGCAAATGTAACAATACCTTTATTCGTGCTCCACAGTCCCTCAACCTTGTTAAATTTAAATATATTGGCTGTTAAAGCCTCTTGTGAATCCACTACAATAACGATTCCTCTATTTTCTTTTCTTTGATCTGGCTTATTTTTAACAGGATGGAGGTACAACTGTCCTATCTTTAAATGAGGTTGCCCAAAATGAACAACTGCGATTTTGACATTTCTTTTAAAAGCATGAATGAGTTCTTCTTCTATCTTTACAAACTCTTCCTTCCAGATTGAAAGAATTATTGTCCTCAATGCATTTCTAATCATTCTACTTGCTCTATCAATTAAGTATTCATAGTCAAAAATGTAACAAGTGTGAGGGAAATACCTTAATCCTTTAATATTGGAGAGCTTTTCCCTTAATGAATAAATGATCGAATCCGTAACCTTTTTATGTTTATCAAGAAATTCCTCAGGAGACAAAGGCACATAAAGTTTAGCTTTGTCATGTTCAATTACAGAAACGATTCCTTTTTCTATAAGCTTTCTTAATACCTCATAAATTTTTGAAGTAGGTATGCCACACTCTTTACCTATTTCATATGCTGTGGAAGGACTTATTCGAAGCGTTGATAGATATGCTTTTGCCTCATATTTAGAAAGCCCGATTTGCATAAGTTCGTTAATCAGTATCTCCATTATTGTCTACTTTAGTAGTTAATAATATTTAAATTTATTTATAATGTCAAATAATTTAACTCGAATTGCGATTATAATAATACAGGATAAGGAAATAGAATTATTTGTTATTTTAGAAAACATCCAGAACTACCCTTCAACATTGGATAACAGAAAGATTATTTTTAAAAAGGCAACTATAAATAAAGAAACGAGGATAGCCCAGAAGGAAGTTGAGAAAATTCCAGAGACTATTAATACCTTTCTGCTAAAAGAAATACATGCGGAGGGTGTTAAGCATGTCGAAACCGATAAAAATCCATTACAAGTTCCAATAGTTCAACAGACTCAAATCAATTTATCAACAGATTCTAATTTACAACGTCCTTTTAATATTATTTCAGCAAAAATGAAGAGCCTATTGAAACAGAATTTGGGGCGTCGGTTGCCCTGTTTTCATACATAAAGTAACGCCAGAATATCCTTTGCTCGCAAAAAACAAAGACGTAAACGTCAGGCTTCTAATAAGCGTTATTGATGAAGTAAAACTATCTGGAGTTACTAATTTTAGTATCGTAACAGAGAAAAGAGACCAATAGGATCAACTCTATAACGCATTTTTAGGTTTCTACTGGGCAGAGGAGCATTAAAACTTAGCATCTATTCGAATAATGCGGTAAGCCTGTTTGTCTTTTCTTCAATATGTTTTGTAAGTTCTTCCTGTTCATTTCGTAATCTGAATAGTTCATCTGCTATATCAAGTGCTGCGAGTATAGACGCCTTGACAGGTGTAAGGTTGGGCGAAACACTATAGATTTCCTTCAATTTTTTATCTACAAAAGTTGCAAGCTCCCTTATATATTCTTCGGGGGCATCACCCTTTATTGTATATTTTTGGCCTAAAATATAGACCTCTGTACTTCCCATAACTTATCTTTATTTATTCAATCAAGATCGAGATTCTCAATCTCATTGAGCAGAGATTCGAGTTGGCTTTTTACAAGGTTTTTTTCTGCTCTAAGTTGCTCAATTTCCTGATTTTTTTCGTTTAACAGCTCTTCGAGATCCCTCACTTTCCTCTCTATCACTGCTTTTTCTTCCTTCAGGGTCTTGACCCTCTCGATTGCAGCAGAAATTTTGTCATCGAGACTTTTAAGTTTTTCCAATGGCATAACCTCCTTTTTTAAATCTTTTTCATCCATTAGTTGATCATCGTTAAAGAGGGTCTTTTGCACGACCATTTTTCCTAAAATAACAGAATATATAAATCAAAGTCTACAATTTTTCTAAGGGTATTTCTACGATACCATCCTCTTTAGCAAAAAGTCGTTTATATTCAAAAAAAGTTGTTAATACCTTTTTTACATAATTTCTCGTCTCGTTATAAGGAATGTCTTCAATAAACTCATCAACAGATTTATACTTTCCTACTTTCAACCATTTTTTAACAGCATCTTCTCCTGCATTGTATGCTGCTATGGCATACGTATATGAACCGAAATCTTTAACCAAGTTACTCAAATAATAAATACCGATATGAAGGTTATTTTTTATATTAAGTATGTCTTTCGGATTATTAATACCAAGTTTTAAATTGCGATCAAAACGTTGTGCTGTAGTAGGCATAAGCTGCATGAGTCCGAGAGCACCTGCAGTAGAAGTTGCATCAGGATCAAAACGACTTTCTTCCCTGATAATAGAAAGAACAAGTAGAGGATCAATCTCATATCTTTGAGCAATGCGTTCAATAATATCGCTGTAAGCTAATGGATATAAAAATTGGTTCATCCCTTCAATAAAAGGAATTTTCGAAGCAATCCTGACCGCCTGTTTATATTGCCGAAGTTCTTTGAATTTAGAACAAAGATAATAGACTTCTTCAATAGAATGAACATTTTTAGAAAAGTAGTTTAACTCTGAAAGAGCTTCCTTGAGAAACCCAAGTTCAATAAGAGCTTCTACTCTTTCTATCTTAAAACTTGTAATGTGCGTGATCTTTACAGGTGTAATATCTTTGGCAAAAAAGGGCATCAACCCACTTTCTTTGATAGAAGTTTTATTTTTTGCATAAAACATAATACTGTAAAAATTGATTCCCCTTTCAAAGATCTTAGAAGAGATCTTCTCTATATTGTCTCCTTTTTCTTCAAGACTTCGGATATTCCAGTATAAGTACTTACTGTCTTTGTAAGTGTCATACAAATTAGAAAATATCTCGGACGCTTTTTTATAATCTTTGCTTAAATAATATGTCCAACCTATATTCCAAAGAGCTTCTTCTTTTTCTGAAGGATATTTCTCCAATACTTTCTGATTTATTTCTATACTTTCCTCAATATGACCTTCTTTTCTTTTATCGGATGCGATAGAAATGAGGACAGAAGCAATTCTGTCATCTCCGAGTTCAAAAAGTTTGTTAAGTGATGAATATAACTCTTCCTTTTTGCCTCCGCGATAAAGCGATCTTATTTCCCAATATTTTTCCGAAGCCTCTTTATATACCTCAGCAGCTTCTAAATATTTTTTCTGTTTGAAAAGTACAAGTCCCAAGTTTTCCAATATTTCCTTTCTGAAAAGTCCGTCATCTTCTTTTATTAAAGACCTTAGAAGTTCTTCAGCCCTTTTATAATCTCTTTTATTAATGAGATTTACTGCTCTGTCAATCATGTCTTCAATGCTTATATCCGCAGAATTTAATTCACGGTATGCCGCATCTGAAAATAAACCCGCTTCAATATAAATTTCTTTAAAGATTGATTTAGCTTCTTCTGTTTTGCCGTTATTCTTAAGCCATTTGCCGAACTTAAATTTGATTTTGGTATCGCTCGGGAAATCAAGCAAATAAGACTTAAATAAATATTCGATACCGTCTTCTGAAACTTCAAGTGCTTCCTCGATCTCTCTACAACGGGCTTCTCTTAGAAGTACTGAATGCTCATAATTGTTGATAAGATTACGGATGGTATCGAGTGCTTTCTTGTGTTCACCTGCTTTATGATATGCATCCGAGAGCCATAATAAAGCATAATCACCTAATAGAGGAAATTTTTTTTCTGCTTTTAATAGATTTTTTATTGCAGATTTATATTCTCCGTTGTCAAGATTTTCCTTCCCGATCTTAAGGAAGGTCTTTTCCTCTATTTCTTCAGCATAAACAGGCAAAGCCAAGAAACAGAGAATCAGTAAGTATAAAATCCTTTTCATAACACTATAATATCTAAAATAATCTTTTTTTTCAGCAAGATATTTATATGCCGATCAAAGGTCTCTTTATACCAAAAATGCATTATTTGGTTAACGCAAATAATGCATACGAATAATCCAGATGTTACATAGTCATTAAATAAATTTCATGACACACAGCCCCTTTTTTTCAAATATTTGTTATAATTCCAGAAACACTCAGTAATACCCATTGAGGGAGATATTGTGAAGATCTTAGCGGCTGTTCGCATGGAAAGGTGCATTGGGTGTCACTCGTGCTCTTTAGCGTGTGCACGAATCGTACATCGCCGTCTTTCATGGGATGAAGCCGGCATCAGGATTCATACATCAGGAGGTTTATCAACTGGATTTGAGGCTATTACCTGTTTAGCCTGTGAGCCTGCTCCATGTGCTTTGGCTTGTCCAACCGGGGCATTTAGCCAGAGAAAAGGCGGTGGTGTAATTGTTAAAAGGAGCTTATGTATACAATGTGGAGAATGTGCTAAGTCTTGTCCTGTCAATGCGGTATATCTCGATGCTTCACAGAAACCTTTTGTATGTATCCATTGTGGAAGATGTATTCCATTTTGTCCTCATGATTGTCTTGAAATGGTTGAAAAACCAGAACGCATATTAAGCTCAAGAATACAATTAGAGTAATACAGATGTTTCAAAAAAATTTATTTTTCAATTCCTTAGCGTATCGCATATTATTTGATGGTTTTATAAATAAAAACATAAATTTTTACAAACATGGATTCAAACCTCTTTTTGATTAATATCCGTTTTTTAGGCTAACGGAAATCTAAAGGATGAAACGCGATAATTTTAGAATACTTTTGATCGATCTCGGCACTCGTAAAGCGGAGGTAGTTACGATGGAAGGGAGGAATGACGTAGCGGGCGGTAGTGGGCTTGCAGCCAAGCTTTTCAATGAATTTGGAAAAGTTGACAAAGCATGGGATGATCCTATTCAACCGTTAATTTTCACCATAGGTCCTCTCACAGGTTATTTCCCACTTATGAGCAAAACAGTATACGCCTTTAAATCGCCATATCACGATCAGTACGCAGAAAGCCACGCAGGGGGGCGTTCAGCACTGTCATTAAGGTTTTGTGACTATGATGCTATAGTTATAAAAGGAAAGGCATCCACTCCTTCGTGTATTTATATTGGTTCTCGTCATTTTGCAATAAAGGATGTGCATTACTTGTGGGGAAATGACGTACAAACATCAGGTAAGATATTAAGAAAAATGTTCAAGGGTGCCGGTCATAGAAGTATCATGCGGATAGGACCAGCTGGCGAAAATCGTTCACCGATAGCGTGTGTAAACGTTGATACCTATCGACATTTTGGTAGACTGGGCGGAGGCGGTGCTATGGGAGCAAAAAATCTGAAGGCGATTGTGATTCAAGGAGATACTTCTTTTGATATTCCTTCTGATAAGGAATATTTAGAGTTATTTAAAGAAGTTTATAATCTTGTTACCTCAACAAAAATGATGAACAAATATCATGATATTGGCACATCGGTAAATGTGGCTATTTTAAACGATCTTAAATCGCTTCCCTGGTTTAATCTTAAGCAAACACACGATGTAGCTGTGGATGGGATTACTGGTGAAAAGTTTGCGCAGGACTCATTACTCCGCAATGTAGCGTGCTCTAACTGCCCTGTTGGTTGTATTCACATAGGATTTGTCCGTGAAAAGTTCATGAAGGAAAATCGATACCTATACCGTCAGGTATCATATGACCATGAACCTGTATTTTCTGCAGGCTCCATGCTTGGGGTAAAAAATAATTTCGATGTTCTCAGGATTATAGATGCTACAGAAAAAATGGGTCTTGATGTTATGTCAACAGGAGTTTCATTAGCATGGGCAACGGAGGCATTTGAAAAAGGTTTTATTTCAGAGAAAGAAACGATTGTTCCATTAAAATTTGGCGATGCTGAGAATTATAAATCAGCTATTTTTTATATGGGTAATGCAACGAACGAATTCTATCGCATACTCAATAAGGGCGCACTTCATGCAGCTCAAAAATATGGTGGGGAAGAATTTGCCTGTGTGCTTGGACAGGAAATGGCAGGATATGCAACAGGTGAGGTATTTTTCACTTCTCAATCGTTGGGCTTTCGACATTCTCACCTTGACGCAGCAGGGTATTCCTATGATCAGATGGTAAAAGATAAAGATATAAATAAGGCAATCGAGTTTTTGCGCAGAGATGAACAAGAGAGGGTATTTCTTACTTCTATGGTTGCATGTCTTTTTGCAAGAGGTGTCTACACTAAAGAATTACTTACAAGGTGTTTATGGTCGGTAGGGTATGCTGAATTAGCAAAAAACATTGAATATGTGTCTAAAAATATACAGAAATTGAGATGGAAAATACGTTTCAAAACTGGCTACAATCCTTCAAATGTTCGAATACCAAAGCGTTTTTATGAAGTTACGAACTGGAAAGGACCTGTTGACAGAGATTTTTTTGATAAACTCAGGAAGGAATATCAAGAGACAATTATAAATCTCGCAAATAGTGAAGTAGATATTAGCTAAAGATATTTGCTGTTCGCTCATAATTTTATCCAGAAATTCGGTATTAGTCTCGAAATTACCCTTACCTGATCTGTTAGAAGCATAATCCCAAAAACAATAAGAAGCAGCCCACTTATAATCATAATTACCCTTATGTGTTTTGAAATCTTGGATGAATAGCTTAAAAAAGTGTTAAAGGCCAAAGCAGATATAAAAAAAGGAATTGCTAAACCCAAAGAATATAAAGAGAGAAGTTTAAGCCCATAAATGGTTGAACCTTTTGAACTGGAGTAAAGAAGAATCGTTCCAAGAATCGGACCTATACAAGGACTCCATCCTGCAGCAAATGCCATTCCAATTATAAAAGTGCCTATATATCCGGTAGGTTTGCCACTCAGGTGCAATTTTTTATCCTTTAAAAGGAAATTTAGCCTGAGAAATCCCGCTATAAATAGTCCAAAAATTATTATGATTATCCCCCCGATTATTCTAATTAAGTCGAGATACTTAAACAAAAAGTATCCAATCGCAGAAGATGATATGCCAAGGGTAATAAAAACAAAAGAAAAGCCGCAGATAAAAACAAGAGAATTAGTTATTGTTAAATACCTGACTTTTTTTTTATCAACACCGACAGTAAGGTCTTTAAAAGAAAGACCAGTAATAAAAGACACATAAGAGGGTAAAAGTGGAAGAACGCACGGTGAAAGGAATGACAATACGCCAGCAAGAAAGGCTAACGGAAAAGATACATCATTCATCGTTATATTAACGTGCGCATTCTGAAGTATCCCCTTTAAGCTTTTCTATGGCATGGGGTAACACATCTAAAATGACGGGAAGATTTTCTTTTACGGCCTTAGGACTTCCAGGAAGATTAATAATCATAGACTTCCCCCTTATTCCAGCTATGCCACGAGAAAGCATAGCTCTGCTCGTTTTTTTGAGACCTTCTGCCCTCATTGCCTCGGGAATCCCGGGCACCTCTTTTTCTATTATTTCAGCAGTAGCCTCAGGCGTAACATCTCTTGCTGAAAGTCCTGTCCCTCCTGTAGTAAGTATTACATCCACATTTTTACTGTAATGGATAAGTTTTTCTTTTATAAGATCTTTCTCATCTGGAAGGATCTCGTAGTATTTAACCTCCGCCTCTATACTTTTGAGCATCTCTTTAATTAAAGAACCACTCAGATCTTCACGCTCACCTTTCGAACCTTTATCGCTTATTGTTAAAACAGCAACGGTGATCATTTAAGTACCCATTTCCCAGCTTTCGAGATAATTTTTCTGTTCTGCCGTCAATATATCTATTTTTATCCCCATAGATTTTAGCTTTAACGAAGCAATCATTCTGTCAATCTCTTGTGGTACACTATAAACCTTTTTTTCAAGACTTTTATAATTTTTTGATAAGTATTAGACGCACAGTGCCTGATTAGCAAAACTCATATCCATAACTGCAGAAGGATGGCCTTCTGCTGCTGCCAGATTTATAAGCCTTCCTTCACCGAGAAGATAAATTCTTCTATTATTTTTGAGGGTATATTCTTTTACGAAATCTCTCATTAATCTTCTCTTTTTTGATATTTTCTCGAGTGTATCAATATCTATCTCCACGTTAAAATGACCTGAGTTACATAGAATCGCCCCATCCTTCATTACAAGAAAACAATCCTTGGAGATTACATTGATATCGCCTGTTACTGTAACAAAGATGTCACCTATCTTCGATGCTTCAGCAATAGGCATTACTTCGAATCCATCCATGGTAGCTTCTAATGCTCTCAAGGGATTAACCTCTGTTATTATTACCCTCGCCCCCATACCTTTTGCTCTCATTGCAATACCCTTACCGCACCAACCATAACCTGAAACAACAAACACTGAGCCTGCAATCAACCTGTTAGTAGCTCGCATTATCCCATCGATTGTGCTCTGTCCAGTTCCATATCTGTTGTCAAAGAGATATTTTGTATATGCATCATTTACTGCAATTATCGGATATTCAAGAACTCCCTTATCGGCCATTGCTCTTAACCTTATTACACCAGTGGTTGTCTCTTCAGTACCACCCAGTATATTTTTTATTAGATCTCTTCTCGACTTATGGAGGGTTGATACAAGATCAGCTCCATCATCAAGTGTAATATGAGGTTTGATGGACAAGGCATTATTTATATGCTTATAATAAGTCTTATTATCTTCACCCTTTATTGCAAAAACAGGAATTTTAGAAAATTTTACAAGTGAGGCAGCGACATCGTCCTGTGTGCTTAGAGGGTTAGAAGCACATAGAGCAACTTCTGCACCTCCTGACTTTAAGGTTTCCACAAGGTTTGCGGTCTCCGTAGTAACATGGAGACACCCGGAAATTCTGAAACCTTTTAAAGGTTTTTCCTTTCTGAAGCGTTCTGTAATATTTTTCAATACAGGCATTTCCTGAGCTGCCCATTCAATGCGTAATTTGCCTTTTTTTGCTAAATTAATATCCCTTATATCACTTCTTATCATTTATAATCCTGCCTCTTTTCTTAGTTGTTCTGCCCTATCAGTTTTCTCCCATGTAAAATCAGGGTCGTTTCTGCCAAAATGGCCATATGCAGCAGTCTTTTTAAAGATAGGCCTTCTCAGTTTTAATGTTTCTATCATCCCTTTTGGTGTAAGGTCAAAATTTTTTCTAATAATTTTTACAATCTTTTCAGATGGTATTTTCCCCGTTCCGAAAGTCTCTGCAAGTACGGAAACCGGCTCTGGGACACCGATAGCATAAGCCATCTGTATCTGGATTCTATCTGCTATTCCTGCTGCCACAATATTTTTTGCGATATACCTTGCCATGTAAGAGCCTGATCTGTCGACTTTTGAAGGATCCTTTCCAGAAAAGCATCCGCCGCCATGGCTTCCGACCCCACCATAACTGTCAACTATAATTTTTCTCCCTGTCAGTCCGGTATCACCCATTGGACCGCCAACAACAAAACGACCTGTGGGGTTAACAAAGTACTTTACATTTTCTTCATCGAGCAAATTGACTGGAACAACAGGTTTTATTACTTTTTCTACAATATCTTCCTTTATTTCCTTAAGGGTAACATCAGGGCTATGTTGAGTTGACACGACGATACTATCTATCCTTACGGGTTTACCATTTCTGTATTCTACCGTAACCTGTGTTTTTCCATCAGGTCTTAAATAATTTATTATGTCCTTTTTTCTTACCTCTGCTAATCTCATCGCGAGTTTGTGTGCAAGCATAATTGGAAGGGGCATAAGTTCTTCTGTTTCATTACATGCAAAGCCGAACATAAGACCCTGGTCTCCAGCTCCACCTATATCTACACCCATCGCTATATCAGAAGATTGTTCATGAATCGATGTAATGACAGCACACGTTTCATAGTCAAAACCATATTTTGCTCTTGTATAACCTATTTCTTTTATAGTTTCTCTAACGATATCAGGTATTTCAACATAACAACTTGTTGTAATCTCACCTGCTACGAAGGCCAATCCTGTAGTTACAAGTGTTTCGCAAGCCACCCTCGCAATAGGGTCTTTCTCAAGTATTGCATCGAGTATGGCATCCGAAATCTGATCCGCTATTTTGTCAGGATGTCCCTCTGTTACAGATTCTGACGTAAAAAAATAATTATTGCCACCCATATTTTACCTCCTGAAGGAAAACTATTACTCCCCAAAATACAATTAGGACAATGCAGAGGTTGCGGAAAAGTATTTTTCTATTCCTTTTTAACAAAATTTTAAGCAATATCTGCATTAGAATTAAATTTAACACATCTCGTGTAGAGATTATAAAAACTTTATTTCGTCCAAAGTACATTTTACCAATATTAAATTCTCCTACACCATTGGGGTTAATAATTGTTACATGTTTTTCGATTCATTAATAAGATGTTCCAACAATTTCTCATAGGCATAAGGGAGGGAGCGTTTCTTATGAGTTGCGACATAAAACCTCCTCTTCATCACTACATCAACAAGTTTTATCTCAACAAGAATATTATTCTTTAACTCATCAGCAACAGAAAACTTCGAGAGTATGGAGAATCCAAGCCCAGCCTTTACAGCTTGCTTTATTGCATCTGTGGAACCAAAAACGCCTGAAATCTTAAAATTGCTGAAAGAAATACCCCTCGCCTCTAAAAATTTTTCGGTTTCCTTTCTTGTGCCTGAACCTTCTTCCCTTATAACAATAGGAAATTCTGTTAACTCTTTCAATGTCAATATATTTTTTTCGATTAAAGAGGGTGCGGACACGACTATTAGTTCGTCTTCAACAAAAGAAATATATTTGATATTTTCATCGCCGAGCTTAGCTCCAACAATCCCAACGATTAACTCATGTCTCGAAATACTGTCAATTATACCTTTTGAGTCAGAGATAAGAATCTGGAAAGAAATAGACGGGTATCTCTTCTGAAATCCCTTCATCATCTGAGGCAATAAATAAACCCCTGGAATAGTGCTCGCACCTATTAAAAGCCTACCCGTCAGTTCTTTTTTCATTTTGCCAATGGCTTCTTTGAGACTATTGGTTCTTTCTATAATATCTACTGAATGACTATACAAGACTTCTGCTTCTTTAGTTGGGATTATACTTCTACCGAGTCTATCAAATAATTTGCAATCAAGTTCATCTTCAAGCGATTTAATATGATTACTTATTGTAGGCTGTGTAAGATTAAGCTCTTCGGAAGCCCTTGAGAAGCTCTTATTTTTAAAGACGGATGCAAATACTTTTAATTGATGTATATCCATACAAAAATTTTAACATAATTAAATTTTATTATTTGCAATCAATTTTTTGAAAATTTCCCTTACAACCCTTTTAACCTCCATCAATCCTTTCATTCTCAGAATCCTTATGATTTTCTCAGAACCGATATCATTTAAGAATCTTCTCCTTTTATTAGCATCTTTTATTAAATTTATAGCATTAATTCTATATTTTTGTAATAACTTCAAATAACTTGAAAACTCTGTTCCATATAACTTTTCAAGTTCCTTTCTTATAGATTTTGAAAGGGCAGGACTTATACCGCTGGTTGATATTGCAATTATCAAAGGAGGTCTTCTAACAACAGAAGGGACAATAAAATTGCATAAATCAGGTGTGTCAACAACATTAACTGGACAGCGAGCATCTTTAAATATCTGTTCATTGACAATCCTCGAATTAGTGGCCGCTATCACAAGAAATGCTTCTTTAAGATCTCCCTTTTTGTATTGTCGTTTGATGTGTCTTAATTTTCCATTCTGTATTTCTTTCTCTAACCTTTTAGATATCTCGGGACTTATTACGGTTATGTTTGCACCTGTTTTCATAAGAGACATTATTTTCCTTTCAGCTACCTTACCACCGCCACAAACTACAACATTTTTTTTGCTTAGATTAAAAAAAACGGGATAATAATTTATTCTGGAAGTGGAACAAGGAAAGGCTTCTTTTTTATGTCTCACTTTTAAGACTGATGAGTTCCTTTTTTGCCTTCTCGGTAAGGTTGTTTTTTGGATATTTTTCGAGAAGCATATTTAAATATTCAACGGCTTTATCTTTTTGTCCAAGATGTTTATAAGAAAGGCCTGTATAAAAAAGAACTTCTGCCTCTTTTTTATAGTCAGGATATTTTTGTAATAAAGATTCAAATCTCCCAATTGCAGCCTTATATGAACCTTTTTTGTAATAAAATTCGCCGACAAGTTGTTCATACTCTGCAATTATATTTTTGCATTTTTCGATTCTTATGTTTATTTCGTCCTTGTAAGGATTGCGTGGGTACATTTTTTTCAATTTCTCAAATTCTTCCATTGCTCTTGCCGCACCGCTATATCCTCTTTCAGGCCCCTCAATCTGATTAAAGTAAATCATCGCAATCTGATATTGAGCATAAGGGGCATATTGATGGTCAGGATAACTTTCGAGAAACTTTTTATATTCAGAAATAGCAAGTTCGTATTCTTCTTCTTTTAAATAAGAGTCTGCTATCTTTAACTGTGCAAGTGGAGCGAATTTTTTAGTAAAATCTCTGTTTTTAATTTCAAGAAACATTGTACGTGCTTTTTCATAGTCCTTTTTTTCTATCAATTCATTAGCCATATCGAAAGATTTTTCCGTATCAAATTTTTCGGGAGGTTTTACCGTTGATTTTCCGGAACAAGAAACCAATAAAAATAATGATGAAGTAATAAAAATTAATATAATTCCTCTTACTATAATATTTTTATAAATTTCCATTGTCTTAAAACTATTAAAAATAAAGTACCAAATTCTTAATTCATAAGTCCATTTATATCAAACTATTTCTAAAAGCTGAATATCAATTATAAGGTCTTTCCCAGCCAGAGGATGGTTTTCATCTAAAATGACCTTAGATTCTGTTAGATTAACAACTGTCGCAATAATAGGTTGGCTATCAGGTTGAGGTATCTGCAGATGTTGCCCAATTTCTAATTTTAATTCTGGTGGGAACAGGTTTCGATCTACTTCTACTATTAATTCTTCCCTATGCGGGCCAAAAGCTTCATCTGACGGAACCTTTATAGTCTTTGATGTTCCAGGACTCATCCCTATGATAGCTTGCTCAAAGCCCGGGATTACCTGTCCCTGGCCTATTGTAAATTGAAAGGGTTGAGCATTAAATGTACTATCAAAAACACTATTGTCTTCCAATCTAACAGAATAATGAACTTTTACTGTATCTCCAAATTTTACCTCTGCCATCTTCCCCCCTTAATAAGAGATTTACATAATTATACATTTTATGGCTAAAAAATTCCTATGGAAAATTAACGCAGAGCCTATAAATTTTGTATTCGGAGACTGTAATGTGGGTATGATTTAACTTGAATGAGAATTTCTCTTGACAAGAAGAAATTTTCATTATATGTTTATAACAATTTATTATGCTTCCGAGGGAATTTTTTAAAAAAGTAAAGGAAGCGAGAGACGAATTAAGAGAAAGCCGAACACAAGAAAAACAAAGTCTCTTGTGAGGTCGGCTTTTTTGTTGAAAGGAGGTGATTTTGAGTTTAAGCATGAATAATAATTTAGATCACTATGAAGACATAGCACGAGTTGCAACAAAGTTATATTACCATAGTGGTTGCGTGGAAGGCCGTGACTTGGAAAACTGGGTTACAGCAGAAAGAATTTTAAGATCTGGGAAAGAATTTTGTGATATGTTTATGCAAATGTTAGTTCAGAAACCAATAGCTGCATCTAAATTAATGGAAGCTTTAAAGCTATTGATAGACCTTGAAGAAAAACAGCAGTTTGATAAGCTAATTCATTCTCGTTCTTCTCAATGAGAAGCTGAGTGGATAACTTTTAATTTTTAAAATTCAACCTTACTTAAGGGAAGGGAAGATGTTTATTTTTTTCTCCCCATACAAAAAAATCTTGGAAGCCAACTATTACAGACATCTGCATCATTTTTAATTACACACTTTTGGGGGTCGAATTAGTCAAAAAATCCATAACCATTCAGTTTTCGACGAATTTCCTTTGTCCCTTTAATATAAATTTTTTGGAATTTCGCTTTATACAAATCGTTAGTCTTTTCAATTGAAAGGAGTCTCGAGTTTACATCGGATCTTTTAAAATGTTCTATTAATTCGTATATGACTTCTTTATCTCTCATATTAACCTGAAAGTTCTCTGTTAGACTACCCCCCTTTTCAATGAGCGACAAAACATTTGCAGGCATAAGATAAAGAGCCTTTACCGCCTCCATCAGATAGTGCTCATCAAGAGGAATTCCGAATTCGTGGCTGAAAAATATTGCCCTCAGTATCCTTTGAATATAAAAACCTGGTGGAATCTCTACCATCAGTTCTGCAGTCGCTTGTAGATCTCTTAAACATGATGAAAGAGTTACATATTTTATAGCTTTTCCATTTAAAATTGACTTAATCACTATACCTTCCCTGTTTTCTCTGTTTAATTGAAGGATAATTTGTTTAATGTTATCTATTTCATCTGAACTAAATGGCCCCCATCTTCTTACTTGTGGTATCTTATACTTTTCAAGAATTTCATATTTTTCCTCAACAGAAACAATTCTGCCGTTCTTATCAAAAATATCAAAGGCAAAAAAAGCTACATCGTCTTTTATATAAGGAATTTCCTCTGTATTATAGGGACTTCCGGGACCTACAACCTCTCCACTGATTGTATATTCTGGATATTCGACAAAAAAATTCGTATTTATGAAATCAGGAACCCTGTCTGTTGTAAAAGGGCAGACAAACCCTCCTCTCGTAAAAGCTAAGAGTTTGCCGTTTATCATAACGATTCTGACATTATAACCATCCATTTTCTCTTCTAAATAGAAATTTTCTCTTTTGAAGTAACGATTTATCCCATTGTGGAGAGCCAAAATTCTCATTATCCTTCTATAACCGGGTATAAAAGCATTTTCATGAAAAACAGTTCCTCTCATATATTTCTTTTTGAAATCTGAAGTCAGCCTTAAAAAATTAAATTCTTTATAATGGTCAATTTGTAAGATTTTTTTCTTTTTTAGAAGGTCTATTTCTTCATCGGAAAAATACTTTTTTAAAAATGGCGGTATATTTGCTTTCATGGTTATCTTAACTACTTATATAAAAATGGAAATTTTTAATATAACCATAAATAACAAGCTTTATTAAAGAATATATAAAATTTTAGAATATAACAATGCGTAACATAAAACCCAATTTAAAATCCGTTATTGATAATTTAAAAAGTTCTATACCTCTAAAAAGAAAAATTTATCTTTTTATAAAAAATTTCTTATTAAAACTCATCCGATTTAAAAGTTGTTGTGGCAATCCTGGTGAGCCTGGATGTTGAAAGAAGTCTTAGTTTTACCAGTTTGGTAATTTTTTAACAACTTTTAGATTTTAGCCCATATTGTTCATATAAAATTTGGCAGATACAGTACTTTCGCTCATTCTCGGCTTGATATCCATCGAGCCTCCGAGGAAAATTCTTTCTTCGAAAGAATTTAAAACCGCTCAAATACTGTATCTGCCAAACACCTGCAAATTTATGAATAAAGTGGGTTAGATTATCAATCTTATTTTGGCTATTATCTTTATAAACATTCATTAAATGATTTTTTTTCGGTACATGATGATAAATTATAAAATTATAAAAAATTGAAAAAAAAGCACAAAATTAGTAATATTAAACTCCATTTAAAACGTTTATTAATATATTTTTCAATTTGTTAAAATAATTTATGAGCGAAATTAAGAAATTAAGAGAAGAAATCGATAAAATAGATAATAAAATACTCGAATTTCTAAATAAAAGAGCTGAAGTAGTTATTGAAATTGCAAAAATAAAAAGAGGCGAAAATGCAAAATTTTACTCACCTGAACGAGAACGTGAAATACTTGAACGCCTTTTGGCTCTAAATAAAGGTCCTTTCCCGAACGATACTTTAAAAGTTATATACAGAGAAATCCTGTCCGCCTCGTTGTCGCTGGAAGAACCCCTTAAAGTTGCTTGCCTCGGACCACTTGCAACATTTACACACCTTGCAGCGTTAAGACATTTTGGTTCATCTGCACATTTCATCCCTGTTGATAGCATAAAAGCTGTATTTGATGCAGTTGATGCAGGAAATGCTGAATTCGGTGTTGTTCCAATAGAAAACTCTAATGAAGGTGTGGTTACTTATACCCTTGATATGTTTATGGACTATGATCTTAAGGTTTCTGCGGAAGTACTTCTTGAGATAGCTCACAATCTTATTTCAATAAGTGGCGATAAATCGAAGATTAAGAGAGTTTATTCAAATCCCCACGCCGCAGCTCAATGTAGGCAGTGGCTTGAAGCAAATCTTCGAGATGTTCCTATCCTTGAAGCCACGAGCACTGCCAAAGCTGCAGAATTAGCCGCCCGTGATGAAGAGGCAGCCGCTATAGCAAGTGAACTGGCTGCGAAGATATACAATTTGCAGTTTGTCGAAAAAAATATAGAGGATAGAAAACACAATTTTACAAGATTTCTTGTTATTTCTAAAGATTTTCCCCAAAAGACAGGAAAAGACAAGACTTCTATCATGTTTTCGATAAAAGATAAGCCTGGTAGCCTTTACAATATACTCGAACCTTTTAAAAAAGCAAAGATAAATTTGACAAAGATAGAGTCGAGACCTTCAAAAAGAAAGGCATGGGAATACATTTTCTTTGTGGATATGGAAGGACATATAGAAGATAAAAAATTAAAAAAGGCAATAGAAACAGTTAAAGACAACTGTCTTTATTTAAAAATACTGGGTTCATATCCACATGGTGGTATTTAATGATTAGACCTCCTGAATATATTTCACAAATTAGGCCTTATATGCCGGGGAAACCGATAGAGGAAGTCGAAAGAGAATTAGGGATAAAAGGTTCCATAAAGCTTGCCTCTAATGAAAACCCCATCGGACCTTCACCAATGGCCATAAAAGCCATACTTGATGCACTGACGCATACAAATAAATCAATCGGATTAAATAGATACCCTGACGGTGGCGGATACTATATAAAAAAGGCACTGGCCAAAAAACTTTTGATAAATGAGGATGAGCTGATTCTCGGAAATGGTTCCAACGAGCTTATTGATTTGGCTGTCAGAACTTTTATGAAGTGGGATGAAGAAGCGGTAATGGCTAAACCATCATTTATCGTTTATTCAATAGCTGTTCAGTCGGTTGGTGCTAAACCAATTGAAGTCCCTTTAAAAAACTATACACATGATCTTGATGCAATGGCTGAAGCTGTCACACCGAAAACAAGGATATTATTCATTGCAAATCCAAATAATCCAACGGGAACTATTAATAAAAAGGATGAGTTTGAAAGACTCATGAAAGTCCTTCCCGATGGAATATTAGTAATAGTTGATGAAGCCTATTATGAATACGTTATGGATCCAGATTTTGCTGACAGCATGAAATATTTTCGAGAGGGAAGGGATATACTGATCCTGAGAACTTTTTCTAAGATTTATGGACTGGCTGGATTAAGAATCGGATATGGAATCGCAAGGAAAGACATAATTACTGAAATAAATAAACTTCGACCACCATTTAATACGAATACAATCGCACAAAAAGCAGCTTTAGAGGCACTCAAGGATGAAGAGCATATAAAATATTCTAAACAGATAAACGATCGGGGGAAAAAATATCTTTACAGAGAATTAGCCTCTCTTGGATTAGAGTATGTACCCACTGAGGCAAATTTTATTTATATATTAGTTCGAAAAAATGCAAATGATTTATACAATGAACTTTTAAAAGAAGGAGTGATTATTAGACCTATTGGACCTCAGGAGATAAGGGTAACAATAGGTCTACCTGAGGAAAATAGAAGGTTTATTGAGGCATTGAAGAAAGTCATGAATTGATTGTGATCAATATTTGGAGGGATAAATGGACATCATTGTTTTAAACCCAAAGGCAACCGAAGAAGACCTTAAACGCATTGTAAGGAAACTTGAACGTAGAGGACTCAAGGCCAATATTTCGAAAGGAACAGAGAGAACTATAATCGGTGTAATAGGCGATACCTCTAAGATTACCGAAGAGGAAGAAAATACGATAAAAGTTATGCCTGGTGTTGAAGATGTTATGAGGATTTTAAAACCCTACAAGCTTGCCAGTAGGGATTTTAAATCAGAGGATACGCTTATCAATGTAAAAGGGAAATTAATAGGTGGAAAAAAGATTCATATAATTGCAGGTCCTTGTGCGGTGGAGAATAAAACCATGCTAACCAATATAGCAGAAAAGGTAAAGGAGGCTGGAGCTACTTTTATTCGTGGTGGAGCTTTTAAGCCCCGGACTTCTCCTTATTCCTTTCAGGGACTGGGTGAAGAAGGGTTAAAATATCTTTCTTATGCAAGTAAGAAGACAGGATTACCTGTTGTAACAGAATTAATGGACCCGAGGGATATAAATGTTGTTAAGAAATACGCAGATATAATCCAGATAGGCGCAAGAAATATGCAAAATTTTAGATTATTATTAGAAGTCGGAAAATGTAAAAAGCCTGTCTTATTAAAAAGAGGTTTATCAGCAACTATAAAAGAGTGGCTGATGGCTGCTGAATATATAATGTCAAAAGGCAATCAAAATGTAATTTTATGTGAGCGCGGGATAAGGACATTCGAGACCGCAACGAGGAATACACTCGATCTAAGTGCGGTTCCTGTTTTAAAACAATTAACCCATCTTCCCGTAATAGTAGACCCAAGTCATGGGGTGGGTAAGTGGTCGCTTGTTGCACCCTTGGCAAAAGCAGCCATAGCTGTAGGTGCAGATGGTTTGATGATAGAAGTACATACAAATCCTGAAGAGGCAATGTCAGATGGAGAACAGTCTTTAAGGCCTTCTGATTTTAAAAAGCTGATGGACGAGTTAAGGCCGATTGCCAGAGCTATAGGACGCGAAATATAAATTTTTGGAGTAGCATATTTATGTATTTTAATAAGGTAGCTATATTGGGGGTTGGATTAATCGGTGCTTCTTTTGCTCTTGCGTTAAAAAAATACAATCTTTGTTCTTATATAGCAGGATTCGGTAGAAGTATTGAAAACCTTAATAAGGCTAAAGAAAAAAGAATACTCGATGCCTTTTCTCTTGATCCAGTCAAGGCATGTAGTGACGCAGACCTTATAGTTTTTGCTACCCCTGTAGGAATCTTTACTGAAATCGCAGAAAAAATCTCTAACTCTCTAAAGCATAATTGCATAGTTACCGATGTTGGGAGTGTGAAGGGAAAGCTTGTAAAAGATATGGAGAAGTTATTACCAGAGGATGTATATTTTGTCGGGGCACATCCAATAGCAGGAAGTAATCGTTCAGGAATTGATACAGCTACCGCAGAATTATTTAAAGGTGCAAAATGTATAATCACGCCTACTAGCGTTACTGACAGAAATGCCCTTGAAAAGGTAATCAATTTGTGGAAAAAATTCGGTGCTATTGTAAAAATTATCGATCCGGATGAACATGATAAAATATACGCAACTGTAAGTCATCTCCCACATATAGTTGCATACGAAATAGTAAATACAGTTGCAGATATTGACAGTTCCTATTTAAAATTTTCGGGACAGGGATTCATGGATACCACAAGGATTGCATCGAGTCCATCTGAACTGTGGCGTGACATTTGTCTTTTTAATAGGGAGAACATCCTTAAATCTATTGAGGTCTTCAAAAGAAATCTCGATAAAGTTAGTCAGTATCTCAGGGCATGTGATTCTGATTCTCTTGAGCGAGAATTTAATAAAGCCCGGACACTGAGGGAAGGTATTGAACAGAATTGAAATCAAAAAAGCTCGGAAATTTAATGGTGAATTTTCTCCTCCCCCCGATAAATCTATATCCCACAGGGCAATAATATTTTCATCGCTTTCAAAAGGGAAAAGTGTCATAAGGAACTTTTTAAAGGCAGAAGACCCTTTAAGGACCGTGAATGCTTTCAAATTACTTGGTATTAACATAGAGGATAAAGGCGAGTACTTATTTGTAGAAGGTAATGGTATCAATGGCCTGAAAGAACCATATGATGTTATAGATTGTGGAAATTCAGGTACAACCCTACGGTTGCTCTCAGGAGTTCTGTCTGGTAATCCCTTTTTCTCTGTGCTAAGTGGTGACGAATCTTTGAGAAAAAGACCAATGGGTAGGGTTATTAAGCCGTTAAGACAAATGGGTGCAGAAATTATGGCTCGTGATGATGACAGATACCCTCCCATAGCAATTAAAGGAAAAACATTACAACCAATCAAATACTCCATGCAGATAGCAAGCGCACAGGTAAAATCAGCAATTCTACTTGCAGGTTTATATGCTGAAGGAGAAACTGAAGTAATAGAGCCCCTAAAATCTCGTGATCACACAGAAAGAATGTTGCCTGCGTTTGGAGCTGAACTAAAGACCGAAGGAAAGAATATAAAAATAAAAGGATTCCCCGAATTAAGGGGAACAGAGGTTTATGTGCCAGGGGATTTTTCGTCTGCAGCTTTTTTCATAGTCGGGGCACTATTAATTCCAAATTCTGATATCACAATTAATGATGTAGGCATTAATCCCACGAGAACAGGTTTGCTTAATGCACTTAAAAAAATGGGGGCTAATATTGAAGTTTATAATATAAAAAACTTATGTGGCGAACCAGTAGCCGATATCCATTGTAAAGGAGAAGCGAATTTGAAGGCTATTAATATCTCAGGCGAAGAAATACCTGCACTTATCGATGAGTTTCCTATTTTGTGCGTAGCTGCAACACAGGCTGTTGGTACTACCAATATTAGAGGGGCAAAGGAATTACGGGTGAAAGAATCGGATAGGATTAGTAGCATGACAACGGAGCTAAGAAAAATGGGCGCAGAAATAGAAGAATTTGAAGACGGCGTAAGTATTAAGGGTAAGACTGAACTTAAGGGAGCATCTGTTGAAAGTTATAGAGATCACAGGGTTGCGATGGCGCTGTCAATAGCAGGTCTCATTGCTGAAGGGACAACATCAATCAATGATATCTCATCGGTAAACATCTCGTTTCCGGGATTTTTCGAGTTATTAAAAAATTTGACCGGACAAGCATAAAAATTGGAGTAAGAATTTTATGGGTAAGGTTATAGCCATAGACGGACCATCGGGGGCGGGGAAAACAACTATTGCAAAATTGCTTGCAAAAAAGCTTGGATTTGATTATTTAGATACGGGTGCATTATACCGCGCTGTTGCTCTCACATTAAAAGAAAAGGGTATAGAACCCGATGAAAATGATTTTAGAATTAAAGAGATTCTCGATAAAATAAAGATAAAAATTAATGGAGATAGAGTATTTGTAAACGATAGGGACGTCTCCAGTAAAATAAGAAATACAGAGATAGACCATTATTCTTCTGTCTTTTCTGCTAAAAAGATTATTAGAGATTTTTTGTTTGATCTTCAGAGAAATTCAGCACTTAATAATGACTTAGTTGTTGAAGGGAGGGATACCACAACAGTTGTTTTCAAAGATGCTTTTAAGAAAATCTTTCTTTACGCATCAGATGAAGAAAGGGCAAGAAGACGTTATCTTCAATTCAAAGAAAAAGGGATTAATATTACAATGGATGAGGCAAGAAAAAGCGTATTAGAAAGAGATAGAAGAGATGCTAATCGGGAGATTGCACCACTTAAAATCGCACCTGATGCCTTATTTCTGGATTCTTCAAATCTCTCTATAGAAGAGGTTTTAAAAAAAATATTGGATTTTATTCAAATTAACCCTTGAAATTAGTTTATTTAATTTGTAAGGCAACTTTATTTATTTTTTTAAAAGTGTTTAACAGGCTTGAGGTAATAGGTGCTGAGAATGTTCCCTCAGCAGGGGGTGTTATTATTGCAGCAAATCATGTCAGTTACATGGATCCGCCAGTTATAGGCGTAAGTTTAAAAAGACGCCCGGTATATATGGCTAGGGAGGGGCTTTTTAAGATACCCATCCTTGGCTCTTTTATAAAAATGTTTGCATTACCTGTAAAACGTGGCAAACCACAGCCTTCTACTATCAAAGAGGCTATCAGGAGGTTAAAAAGTGGAGAATTAATTGTTATTTTTCCTGAAGGAAGTAGAAGTATAGATGGGAATTTTCTTGATGCAAAAAGAGGGGTTGGGGTACTTTCTGCAATGTGCGGAGTACCTGTAATTCCCACATATATTAAAGGAACAGAGAAGGCTTTACCAGTCGGTGCAAGATTTTTAAGGCCTTCGAAGATCAAAGTTATATTTGGAAAAGCAATAAGCTTTGATAGGGGAACAGATAAAAAACTGCATGAAAGGATTAGTAGAGATATAATAGAAGCAATTAAAAATCTTAAAGTGGAAGAACAAAGAGAAGAACAAAGAACAGTAAAACGGTGTTAACGGTAGTTGGGAGGCTATATTAGCCAGATGAAAATAATTGTCGCAAAGAGTGCAGGTTTCTGTTTTGGCGTAAAGAGAGCAATAGATATAGCATTCAAGATGTCAAGGGAAAAGTGTGAAGGGGTATATACCCTTGGGCCGATAATCCATAATCCCCAGGTGGTGAAGATGCTCAAAAATAAAGGTATTCTACCCATTGAAGATATAGACAAAAAGAAAGATATTAGGGCATTGATTATCAGAACACATGGCATACCATTAAATCTTTCGAAAAAAATTATCTCAAGGGGATACGAGATAATAGATGCCACATGTCCATTTGTAAAAAAGGCACAATATTATGCTAAACTCCTTAGTGATGAAGGTTACCAGGTAGTTATTCTTGGAGAAAAAAACCATCCCGAGGTAAAAAGTTTAAAAAGCTATGTGGAAAATGATGTGGTTGTTACTAATGGAAAAGAAAGACTTCCAAAATTGAAAAGCAAAATTGGTATAATTGTTCAGACTACTCAAACTATTGAGGCATTGAAGAAATTATTATCAGATGCTTTGAAACATGCGAAAGAGATAAAAGTATATAATACTATATGTAATTCAACTGCTCTTCGGTTGAAAGAAACCGAAAGGATTGCCAAAAAGGTAGATATAATGATTGTTGTTGGTGGTAGAAATAGTGCGAATACAACTCAATTAACAAATCTGTGTAAAACACTTTCTGTCCCGACTTATCATATAGAAACAGCATCTGAAATCAAAAAAAGTTGGATTAAAGGTGCAAAAAAGCTTGGTATTACTGCAGGTGCATCAACGCCTGATTGGCTTATTAAAGAAGTAGAAAAAAGAATTAGAGATATAGGAGGGTGACTTTTTGGTAGAACTTAAAAACGATGATATGGAAAAACTTTATGCTGAGACTTTTCAAAGCATTCAGGAAGGAATGATTTTGAGAGGCAAAGTAATAGCATTAAAAGAGGATGGTGTAATTGTTGATATTGGATATAAATCGGAGGGGTTTATCCCGATCGAAGAATTTAGCGAAGAAGAAACTATAAGACTTCGACCAGGTAATCAAATAGAGGTATATATCGAGAGTTTAAGAGATTCTGATGGTATTGTAAGGCTTTCCAAAGAAAGAGCTGCGAAAATAAAAGTATGGGAGAAAATTGAAAATGCATTTCGGGACGGAAACGCCGTGGAAGGGAAAATTATAGGAAAAATAAAAGGTGGATTTTCAGTAGACATATCTGGTGTTACTGCTTTTCTACCAGGCTCTCAAGTTGATGTTAGACCCATTAAGGATGTCAATAATCTCATTGGCGAAAGAATGTTCTTCAAGGTTTTAAAGATTAACAACAAACTCTCTAATGTAATTGTCTCAAGAAGAGCAATCATAGAAAAAGAACTGCAAAAAAAGAAAGCCGAAACCCTTGAAAGACTGAAAGAAGGGAATCTTATTAAAGGCACGGTAAAAAATATTACAGATTATGGTGTATTTGTTGATCTTGGTGGCATTGATGGTCTTCTACATATATCAGATATCTCATGGGGCAGGGTTAGCCATCCATCTGAATTTTTCAAGATTGGCGAAGAGATCGAAGTCATTGTCCTCAAGTATGATGCAGAAAATGAAAAAGTAACCTTAGGATATAAGCAGAAAAAACCTGATCCTTGGACTGTGGTTAATGAGAAATATTCCGCTGGTAAGAGAGTTAAGGGTAAAGTTGTTAGTATTACAGATTATGGAGCATTTATCGAACTTGAAGAAGGACTCGAGGGTCTCGTGCATATATCCGAAATAGATTGGATACCAAGACCTAAACATCCCTCCAAATATCTTTCTATTGGCGAGATAGTAGAAGCAGTAATTTTAAAAGTTGATAAGGGTGAAAGAAGACTTTCATTGAGTATAAAACAGGTAAAACCGAGTCCATGGGAAATCATTCCTCAAAAATATAAAGTCGGACAGAAGATTTCTGGAAAGGTCAAAACAATAACCGATTTTGGAGTATTTGTTGAAATACCAGAGGGCGTAGATGCCCTTATACATATATCAGACCTTTCATGGACAAAGCATATAAAACATCCTTCAGAAGTTTTAAGGAAAGGTCAAAAGATTGAAGCCATTATATTGAGTATCGAGCCAGAGACAGAAAAAATGGCTCTTGGTTTGAAACAACTTCAACCTGACCCTTGGCTAAAGACCATTCCTGAAAGATTTAAACTTGGAGACGAAGTTGATGGTAAGGTATTAATGATTGCAGATTTTGGCGTATTTGTAGAACTTGAAGGTGGTGTTGAAGGTCTTGTTTATTCCTCTGAAATAAACAAACAACCAACCGAGAAAATCGAGGATATATTAAAAGTAGGTGATGTGGTTAGAGTTAGGATTATAAAGATTGATTGCGAAGAAAGAAAAATAGGATTAAGTATGAAGAATCTTAAAAGGACGACTGAATGAAAAAAATACTTCTGATATTTTTTGCTCTTTTTTTTCTCCTTCTTGTTGTTACTTTTATTATTTTGTTAATGCAGAATAACGTTCCTTTGGGAGAAAAGGTTGCCCTGATACGTATCGAAGGGCCTATCGTTGATTCAGAAGAGGCTATCAATCAACTAAAAGATTTTCTAAAAGACTCTTCTGTTAAAGCTATTGTGTTGCGGATAGATAGCCCGGGTGGTGCTGTAGCACCGGCGCAAGAAATATACGAAGAAGTAAAGAAGGCTGTGTCAAAAAAGAAAGTAGTCGTGTCGATGGGTTCTATCGCAGCATCTGGGGGTTATTACATTGCTTCTCCTGCCACAAGGATACTTGCTAACTCAGGAACTCTTACCGGCTCTATTGGTGTAATTATGGAGATTCCGAATATAGAGGGTCTCATGAACAAAATCGGTGTAAAAACCGAAGTAATAAAAAGTGGTGAGCATAAAGACATAGCTTCTATTTTCAGAAAAATCGGGAAAAAAGAAAGGGAGATATTACAAGCTGTTCTCGATAATGTCCACGATCAATTTATTAGGGCAGTTGCGGAAGGAAGGAAAATGCAAATTGAGGAGATAAAAAAAATAGCGGACGGTCGAATTTTTACTGGTGAGCAAGCAATCAAATTGGGGCTGATAGATGAAATTGGTAATCTTGAGGATGCCATAAGTGTGGCTGCGAAGTTATCTGGTATTAAGGGTGAGCCAATTGTAGTCACGAAAAAGAAGAGGTTTTCTATTATAGATTTACTTAGGGGTTCTATACCTCACGAAATTAAAGATATTTTCCCTACGGTAAAAATAAAATATTTATATCATCCGTAATGAAAAATTATAACCAAATATCATTTTCCAGCGATTTGTTAGATATTTTGGGATCTGGTCTTTGGGCATTTTAGAAGGAGGTTTTTATGACTAAGTCGGTTTTAATAGAAAAGGTTGCCGAAAGAGTGGGAAGCCTGACAAGAAAACAGACGGAATTTGTTGTAGAGACTGTTTTTGATAGTATCAAAGAGGCTTTAATAAGAGGCGAAAAAATTGAGATAAGAGGCTTTGGAAACTTCAAGCCAAAGCATAGAAAACCGAGAAAGGCGAGAAATCCCAAAACTGGAGAGAAGGTCGATGTGCCAGCAAAGAGAGTCCTTCATTTTAAAGTAGGAAAGGCTCTCAAAGAGGCTATGAATCCAAAATAGGAACATACAAGTAATTTGGTATCTTTTAAATGTGGCTATACTGAAAACCTATCGACATTATCATTTCGCTGTATCTGTTTTATTTAATTTGCATTTTTCGGGTTGATATCTAACCAAATACTAATATCTGGAGACAGTTCATGAAAGGAAAGGTCTTTTTGGTAGGAGCAGGTCCAGGGGACATAGGACTTTTAACGGTAAAGGGATTGCACTGTCTCAAAAAAGCTGATGTGGTTGTTTATGATTTTCACCTGAATGCTCAAGTTTTGAATTATATAAACCACGAAGCTGAATTTATTTATGCCGGCAAACGTGGGGGACACCATAGTATGACCCAGGAGGAAATTAACGAAATTCTCGTGCGTAAAGCAAAGGAAGGCAAAATTGTCTGCAGACTTAAAGGCGGTGATCCTTTTGTTTTTGGTAGAGGGGGGGAAGAGGCAGAAGTTTTGTCGAAAGAAGGTATAGAGTTTGAGATAGTCCCTGGTGTCAGTTCTTCAATCGCAGCACCTGCATATGCTGGGATCCCTCTTACGCATAGACTTTATTCATCATCATTCGCAGTTTTACCTGGTTATGAAGATATTACAAAAAAGGAAAGTTCGATCGACTGGTCTAAACTCGCTACAGGTGTAGGGACACTCGTGTTTCTGATGGCTGTAAAAAATATCGAGTTTATCACACAAAAATTGATAGAAAATGGACGTGCTCCTGATACACCCGTTGGAGTGATTAGGTGGGGAACAAGAGCAGATCAAATAACTATTGTCGGGACACTCGAAAACATTTCTAAGATCATAAAATCGAAGGAGATAAAACCGCCAGCCGTAATGGTTGTGGGAGAAGTCGTAAAATTAAGAGAATCTCTTAACTGGTATGAAAAGAAACCATTGTTTGGTAAAAGGATTCTGGTTACAAGAAGGCCTTCCGAAGGATTTGAAAGATTAGAAGAATTAGGAGCAGAAATTATAGAATTTCCTACAATAGAAATTGTACCTCCATTAAGTTACACTGATCTCGACGGTTCTATAAACAATATAGAAATTTATAATTGGATTATTTTTACGAGTAAAAACGGTGTTAAATACTTCTTTAAAAGGTTTTTTGAAAAGGAGAGGGATATAAGAGATCTAAAAGGGATAAAATTATGTGCAATAGGAATAAAGACTGCTGAGGAGCTGCGAAAGTATGGGCTCAAAGTCGATTTGATTCCAGAAGAATTCAGAGCTGAAGGATTGCTCGAGACATTTATAAAATTATGCGGTGAGCAGAAGGCTTTAAAACACTCGACTATAAACAATGAAGAGAATACACAACAGGCTTCCAACAAACCTTTAAAAGGTATCCGATTCTTATTGCCTCGAGCAGAGATAGCACGCGAAATATTTCCAGAAAAAGTGAGAGAACTCGGCGGTGTGATAGATGTGCCTGTTGCTTATAGAACTGTAAAACCTGACTTACATGGTAAAAGATTAAAAAGATTTTTAAGAGAAGGAAGAATTTCCATCGCAACCTTTACCAGTACGTCAACCTTCAATAATTTTCTTGAAATAATGGGAGAAGACGCAACTGACCTGCTGAAGGATGTAAACATCGCTGCTATTGGACCTGTAACAGCCCGTGCAATCGAGAAAACAGGGCTAAAAGTTTCTATTATGCCCCGTATTTCTACAATAGAAGCCATGGTCGAAGAAATAATTAGATGGGCAGAAAAAAAATAATTATTAAAATATTCTATGAATCTCCCAGAACTTGATACTTTCGTTTTTTTCTTCATTAATAAGAATCTCCAAAATAGTTTTTTTGACTTTTTTATGCCCTTAATAACAAAGAGGTCACACTTCTTTTTTTTACCATTTCTAATATGGATTTTTTATAGGGACAAAAAAAATGCCCTGATTTTATTAATAATTGCCATTTATTCTTTTTTGTTAACAGACTGGGTAGCAAATATTCTCAAACATTATTTTGAAAGAGTAAGACCATGTAATGAATTCAGCGATGTCAGACTTCTTGTAGGGTGTGGAAAATCTTTTTCCATGCCATCAAATCATGCTACAAATGTATTCGCATTTGCTGTACCCTTCTTTATCATGTTAAAAAGCAAGATCCGCTATATTTTAATAACCATTGCTGTAGTTGTTGGTTTTTCGAGGGTTTATGTAGGGGTACATTATCCTTCGGATGTTGTCTTAGGTGCTTTCATTGGTTCGGGGTTAGCACTTTTAGTGTTAGGTCTTTATAAATGGTCTTATCAAAAATATAGGGAAAATCCTTACATAACCGTATTGTTTATTTTTCTTCTTTCTTTGAGCTTGTTTCGTATTTACTATATAACTAATGGAATACTTGATTTAAGCCCTGACGAAGCCCATTATTGGGAATGGTCGCGCAGACTCGATTTGAGCTATTACTCAAAAGGGCCGATGATAGCATACCTCATTTTTCTTGGCACCTCTATCTTTGGAGATAGGGTTTTAGGGATTAGGATAATGGCCATTATTTTCTCTGCGATGAGCAGTTACATTCTCTATTTACTTGGTAGAAAATTGTATGACGAAAAGGTGGGGCTGTTTTCTGCAATTTTAATACAAATTATTCCCCTATTTTCTGCCTATGGAATCATTTTTACTATAGATTCTCCTTTTATTTTTTTCTGGATTCTATCTCTCTATTTATTTTGGAGGGCAGTATCTGAAGAGAGCCCAAAAATCTGGTATGCGTTGGGGTTTTCAGTCGGACTTGGTCTTCTTACGAAATATACGATGGTACTCTTTTATCTCTGTGCTTTTCTGTTCTTGTTACTATCAAAGAACCACCGAAAAAAACTGTTCACAGTCACTCCTTATCTATCCCTGATTATTAGCTTCTTAGTTTTTAGTCCAGTAATTATATGGAATTCAAATAATGATTGGGTTACATTCAGGCATACTGCGGGACAGGCACACATAGCAGAAGGCATACGAATATCTCTTAAAAGCTTTTTTGAATTTATTGGATCACAAATAGGAGTAATTACTCCTCTCCTCTTCGTTCTTATGATTTTCTCATTGTTTAAATTAAAGCTTAATAATGATACACAAGGTAACTTTTTATTCTGGTCTTCAATCCCTGTGATAATATTCTTCATCATAAAGAGTCTTCAGGCAAAAGTCCAGGCAAACTGGGCGCTGTCAGGGTATATAACCTCTGTTATCGCCTTTTCCTCTTTTTATCTAAAAAATCCTACCAAGATTAAGAAGATAATGGTTGCGACTGCAATAGCTATTTCTATCTTCTTAACTTCTATAGCTCACTATCCATCATTTCTCAATCTGCCCGCAGAAAAAGACCCCTCGTCGCGATTGCGTGGCTGGAAAGAATTGGGCGATGAGATTTCAAAGATATATAAACAAATGTCCTTTTCAAATAACGTATTCATATTCTCTGACAGATATCAAGTCTCGAGTGAGCTTGCTTTTTATGTTGAAAATCATCCTGTAACATATTGTATTAATCTTGGGCGAAGAATGAATCAATATGACCTTTGGCCAGGTTTCCAGCATTTCATTGGGTATGATGCTATTTACGTAAGATTAGGGGATAGTAATATGCCGGAACAAGTTCGCGCTGCCTTTGATAGAATTGAGAAAAGACTCTTTAGTGTTTATACTAAAAAACATACTAAAATCAGAGACTATTCGATATTTTTGTGTTATAACTTTAAAGGACTAAAAATAGAAAGACCGGAACACTATTAGTTATGACAATATCAGTTGTAATCCCAGTTTACAATGAAGAAGAAAACATTAAATTACTCCACGAGAGACTAAAAGAGGTTCTTGAAACGCTAAATATGGACTATGAAATACTGTTTGTTGATGATGGCAGTACAGATCAAAGTCTTTCAATACTTGAAGAAATTCACGCCAAAGATGAAAAGGTAACGGTACTGAGTTTAAGACGGAATTTTGGTCAGACAGCGGCATTCGCAGCAGGTTTCGATTTTGCACGCGGTGATATTATAGTGACAATGGATGGAGATTTGCAAAATGATCCTGCTGATATCCCTAAGCTACTCGAACTGATAAAAAATAATGATCTTGTCAGTGGCTGGAGAAAAAAAAGAAAAGACCCATTTTTTACGAGGAGACTACCTTCAATCGTAGCAAATTGGTTAATTAGTAAGGTAACAGGCGTAAAACTTCATGATTATGGTTGCTCACTTAAAGCTTACAGAAGAGATGTGATAAAAAATCTCAAGCTTTATGGTGAGATGCACAGATTTATACCAGCCGTAGCAAGCTGGTATGGCGTAAGAGTAGCAGAAGTTGAGACTGTTCACCACAGACGTAGAAGGGGCAAATCGAAATACGGTATAGGCAGAACAATAAAGGTGGTTTTAGATCTTATAACAGTTAAATTTCTACAAAGCTTTTCAACAAAGCCCATTCAGTTTTTCGGACCTGTGGGTGTGATGTGCGGCTTCTTAGGATTTTTAATTTCACTATATCTTACAGTAGATAAGCTTTTTTTTGGGCGTAATATCGGGAGCCGTCCTTTGCTACTTCTCGGCGTTTTAATGATAATAGTTGGTATTCAGCTTATAGGAATGGGGCTTCTTGGTGAAATGATAGTAAGGGTCTACCATGAAAGCCAGAGAAAACCAATTTATGTAATAAAGAAAATCCTTGGCCCGGAAAGTAAATAAAATACTTTTTTTTATACTGAAAATTTCATTCAGTTCAGTATTATTGTACCTTGTTATATCAAAGACAGGACTTCAGAGCGTTCTGTTAATTCTAAAAAATATAAATTTGCTTTACTTTGTTTTGGCAGTTTTACTTTATCTCCTATCACAATTTATTTCTACGTTGAGATGGAAACTCCTTCTGCCTGAAAACCTCAGAACTAAAAAGCTGTTTTCTCTGTATATGATAGGTGCGTTTTTCAATACGCTTCTGCCAGGTTTAGTAGGAGGTGATGTAGTTAAGGGGTTCTATTTATATCGGACAACAGGAAAAGGTGCCCTTACTTTTGCTTCTATTTTTATGGACAGATATCTCGGATTTGTTGTGCTTATAGTTTTATGCTTGGTCGCTTATCCCTTTGGTTATCCTTATTTACAGGGTTCCAATCTCGCGTGGATACCACCATTTATTGTGATATCCTTCACATTGGCAAGTCTGGTAATATTTGGCCTACGTATAGGTAAAAAGATAAGAGTTTTTTCAGATTTTTATGAATATTTTCATGCATATAGGAATCAAAAAAAGACAATTCAGATGGCTTTACTTTTATCGATCGTTGTCCAGTTTTTTGGTATTTTTAATGTGTATCTCCTTTCAATGGGATTAGGGAAACACATACCATTTCTTAGTTGCCTTATATTCATTCCGCTAATAATAATTTTCACCATGATTCCTATATCTATTTCTGGGCTTGGGATAAGAGAAGGTTCTTTTGTATTATTTTTCGGGTTTATAGGGTTACAATCAGAATTTGCGACTGCTTTATCTCTCTCTTGGTTTATTACAATGGTAACCGGTAATCTTCTGGGTTTCGTGGAATATTTAAAATATAAGAAAGAAGGCTTGAAGCCGATTATTATTAATAAAAATAAAAAGGAGGTATAAAATGTTTCTTTATCTTGTTCAACACGCAGAGGCCAAAAAAGAAGAGATTGATCCATCAAGACCACTCTCTGAAAAAGGTCTTCAGGATATTAACAAGATAGCCTTTTACCTCTCTAAATTACCCCTCAGGGTTCACAAAATATTTCACAGTACTAAATTGAGGGCAAAACAAACTGCAAAGGTTCTGTCCGTGATCTTAAAGCCTGTTAAGGGCATTACTGAAACAGATGGGCTCTCACCACTTGATGATCCAAATCTCTGGGCGGAAAGATTGAAAGATATTCCTGAAGATGTGATGCTTGTGGGTCATCTGCCACACCTCAGCAAGTTGGCATCACTTCTATTAAGCGGTGATCAAGAAAAAAATATCATTGCATTTAAAATGGCAGGCGTTGTATGTCTTGCAAGAGACGAAGTTAATACATGGTCAATTCAGTGGATGTTAGTGCCAGATATAGTTTTGGGAGAAACAAAAATCGTTTGTAACGGCTTGTAATCTTTATTACCAGAAAACTAAATTCCAAAGGAGCATTTAATTTGAAACTTCAATTTCTTGGTGGAGTGAGAACAGTCACGGGTTCCTGTTTCTACATTGAGTGTAACAATCTCAAAATTCTTGTTGAATGTGGGATGTACCAGGGGGAAGATGTAGAAGAAATTAATAGAGCTGTTTTTGATTTTAATCCTGAGGAGATTGATTACGTATTTATCACCCATGCCCACCTTGACCATTCTGGCTTGCTTCCTAGACTTGTGAAAGAAGGCTTTAAAGGAAGAATTATCACAACATCTGCGACTAAAGACCTGCTCGAAATAATGCTTTATGATTCAGCACATATTCAAGAAAGTGACGCAGAGTGGCTTACTAGAAAGGCACTTCGTGCTGGAAAGCCTCCTGTAATCCCGCTTTATACAGCCGAAGATGTGAGAAATGTAATGTCCATGATCGATATAAAAAAGTATGGAGAAATTTTCCATATTGGCAATGGGATCAAATACAGATTTTTAGACGCAGGGCATATTCTTGGTTCAGGTACACTCGAAATCTGGTTTCAGGATAGTCCCAGGGAGAAAAAAATCGTTTTTTCTGGAGATATCGGTAAAAAAGGTAATCCCATTGTGAGAGATCCTATTATTCCTGTGAATGCAAACTTTATTGTAGTGGAATCAACCTATGGTAATAGGCTTCACAAATCCTTAAAGGAAAGCATAGATGAACTAACGAACGCTATAAAAACAACTTTTAAAAGAGGTGGTAATGTATACATACCTTCTTTTGCAGTGGGCAGAACGCAGGATTTACTTTACATTCTTAATAACCTTGTGAGAGAAAAGAGACTTTACAATATCAATGTTTATCTTGACAGTCCAATGGCACAAGAAGCTACAAAAGTTTATCTTTCTCATCCTGAATGCTTTGATGAAGAGGCAAAAAAACTATTTACAACGAAAGACTATGATAATTCCATAAAGTTACATTTTGTTCAGAGTGTCCAAGAATCAATGGCTTTAAATAAAATCAAATCGGGCATAATTGTAATAGCAGGAAGTGGAATGTGTGAAGGTGGAAGGATTAGGCATCATTTAAAACATAATCTATGGAGACATGAATGCAGTGTAATATTTGTTGGATTTCAGGGAAAAGGGACATTGGGAAGAAAAATAGTAGAGGGAGCAAAAACTGTTCATATACTTAGTGAAGAGATTGCAGTTAAGGCATCTATATATACTATCAATGGCTTTTCTGCCCACGCAGACAGAGCAGAACTTATCGAATGGCTATCCTTTTTTAAAAATTCGCCAGAAGTATTCGTAGTGCATGGAGAAGAAGATATATCAATGATTTTTGCTAAGTTTGTTAACGAAAAGCTTGGATTTAAAACTTATGTGCCTCAAAAAGGTCAGATATTTATTCTTTAATTCTTCTAACTCATATTTCATAAACTTATAGATACTTGGCAGACGCAGTATTGTCGCGCAACTGTTACCCCAAAAGGTCTTAGGCCTGCCTTAAACTGGGATCATCAAGATTGAAAAAGCAGGAGGTTATTGTCGATGCATCATTAAACAGTCAGATAAGACATCTTTACGGAGTTGAAGGATTAAGTCTAAGATAGGTGGCATGGAGGCTTAGGATACCCAGGAAGAATGTATCCGGGCAGAGATACTGTAAAAGAAGGGTTGAATCATGTCATTAGCTTGAGTTTCTTCCGGGGGAGGAGGCACAGATAGACTGGATGCAGTAGAAGACATCCTTTACCATAGTGTATGGGTTTGTCTTTCTCCTTGCATACTCGAGGTATTCATTTGTGAGGTTTTACCTGAGACATTCCCTTGAGTTTTTTCTTGATGGGCATATAGAGGCATATAAAGAGATTAAAGGCATAGACCACATGAATCGTTATAACAGTCTAAAAGGTGTAGTTATACAACACAGTAACTTCACTGTAGGTAGCTTATCCTGATGATAGTTGTTTAAGGGCAAACCATGTCTTCTACTGTATATTTTGCTACCTACATTTAGTTAGGGAGGTTGACATTAAATAATATTAAAATTTATAATATGAGCTTAAACTATGGGTACATACACAACTTATCATCCACATAAGATTAAGAGAAAAAGAACTCATGGTTTTCTCGAAAGGATGAGTTCGCCGGGCGGTCGGAAAGTGCTAAAAAGGAGAAGAGATAAAGGACGTAAAAGACTAACGGTTTGAAAGTCGGTAATTCTTTACGTTCTTTACCTAAAAAACGCGATTTCGAAGCAGTTTTTAAAGAGGGAATTACTTTAACATCGCAACATCTTGTTATATATGCAAAAAAGAATGATTTCAATTATAACCGCCTTGGCATTTCCATTAGTAAAAAAATTAGTAAAGCAGTAAAAAGAAATAAAATAAAACGTTTACTAAGAGAGGCTATGAGGAAAGTTATACAAAATTTAACCAATAATTATGACTTTGTTATTATTGGCCGCACAGCCGCAAAAGATGCTAAACTTGAAGATTTCGTAAGAGAAATAGATATTTTCATAAAGAGATTATGAAGAAGTTTTTTATATTTCTCATAAACTTATACAGGTACTTATTATCTCCCATTCTTCCAATGAGTTGTAGGTTTACACCCACGTGCTCCGAGTATTCTATTACGGCAATAAACAGGTACGGGATTTTAAAGGGAGTATATTTAACTTTTCGGAGACTTTTAAAGTGTCATCCTTTACATTCCGGCGGATATGATCCTTTAAAGTAAAAAATGGAAAACAGGGTACTTATTGCTTTAGCACTTACTTTCATTATTCTAATTGCATATCAATTTTTGATTGTAAAATCACAACCCCAAAGACCTCAAGAACAAACTAATTTAACAAAAAAGGAAGAAACCGTTTCTACTCCTGTTGTTAAGCCACCTATCTTAGAAAAAACAGAGAAAATCCTACCTAATATTGAAAACTTGCCAATTAAAACTAAAGATATAAAAGTAGAAAATGAATTATATTTAGCAGTCTTTTCAACAAAAGGAGCAATACTGAAACATTTCGAACTAAAAAAATATAAGGATGATACCGGTAAAAATGTTGTCCTGCTGAAAAGTCCTGGTATAAAGGCACCCTTAGCTATAGGCTCTGGAGAAGATTTGGAACTAATGAATGTGAACTTTAATTTTGCAGGGGAGGATCTAATACTAAATAATCAGCAAAAAAGTGGTTCGATCGTTTTTGAATACATCAATGATCAATTATCTATAAAGAGGACATATACTTTTTACCATGACTCTTACAAAATAGATATAAAAGACGAGGTGGTAGGCCTTCCCGATTACTGGATAACACTTGGTTCTAATTTCGGTATCCAAGATAAAAAATATACGTTTGTTCACATAGGGCCTGTAATTTTGCAAGATACAGACAGAATTGAATTTAATTCGGATAAAATTGAAGGTGCAAAAACTTATAAAGGAAATTTAAAATGGATAGCACAAGAAGATAAATACTTTTTTGCTTCCATTGTCCCAATAACAGGTGTTAAAGAAGCAAAAATATGGAAAGAAAAAGATTCAGCTATAATGGCATTCAGGGGAAACGCTGATGTAAATAGTTTTGTTTTATATGCTGGGCCAAAGGAATATGATACACTGAAGACATTTAATCTTGGGCTTGAACATATTGTAGATTTTGGCTTTTTTTCAATAATAGCATTACCCCTTTTTTGGATACTCAAACTCTTTTATAAAATAACTCACAATTACGGATGGGCAATTATTTTACTTACTATTATTATCAGGATACCTTTTATACCATTGATTAACAAAAGTCAGAAGTCTATGAAAAAGATGCAGGAATTACAACCAAAAATGGCGGAGTTAAGAGAAAAATATAAGAAAGACCCACAACGACTTCAACGAGAAATGATGGACCTTTATAAAAAATATAAAATAAATCCTGTTGGTGGATGTCTTCCCATACTTTTACAAATTCCTGTATTTTTTGCACTTTATAAAATTCTGCTTATAGCTATTGAATTGCGAAATGCACCTTTCATGTTGTGGATAAAAGATCTCTCGGCACCAGACACACTCTTTGGCCATATTCCTCAATGGTTTCCATTAATAGGTGGTTTCGCCTTTGGTCCACTTCCGTTACTTATGGGTATTACCATGATTATTCAACAAAAAATGACTCCCACCTCTCTTGACCCCACACAAAACAAAATTATGATGCTTATGCCCGTAATATTTACTTTTCTTTTCTTGAATTTTGCCTCTGGCCTAGTCCTTTATTGGCTTGTGAATAATGTCTTCAGCATTGTTCAGCAGTTTTATGTTAATAAAAAACTTAAAAAAGAATCCTAAAGGTCTAATCCTATTCCTTAAATTTTTAGATAGAAATGTTAGATCATGATACCATAGCGGCAATTTCAACTCCATTGGGCGAAGGTGGTATAGGAATCGTAAGATTGAGTGGGAACGATTCTATAGAAATAGTTGACAAGATATTTTATTCTCCAAAAAACAGAAGAATTAAAGAATTACAGTCCTACAAGATTACATATGGCTATATAATTGATCCTGTGACAGGTGAAAAGGTAGATGAAGTTATTGTAACAATTATGAAATCGCCGCATTCTTATACCAGAGAAGACGTTGTGGAAATAAACTGTCACGGTGGTATGATTCCTCTTCGAAAAACTTTGGAAATTGTTTTAAAACAAGGTGCGAGGCTTGCTGAACCAGGTGAATTTACCAAGCGGGCATTTATAAATGGTAGAATAGACCTCAGTCAGGCAGAGGCGGTCCTTGATTTAATTAGATCTAAAACCGAAGAAAGCAGCAGAATTGCACTCGAACAACTTCAGGGTGGTTTATCTGAAAAGATAGTTGCTCTACGAGATAAACTGACTGAAATTTGCGCTCATGTTGAGGCTTATATTGATTTTCCAGAAGATGAAATAGAGATAAAATCTGATCGGAATTTGTTGGAAGAGATCGAAAATATAGGAACCGAGCTTAAAGCACTTTTAAAAACATATGATGAAGCGAGATTTTTCAGGGAAGGTCTTTCAATTGCCATTGTAGGTAGGCCTAATGTAGGTAAGTCATCTTTACTAAATGCCCTATTGAAAAGAAATCGTGCAATAGTTACGGAGATTCCCGGGACCACACGAGATATAATTGAAGAATATCTCAATATAAGGGGTCTTCCGATCAGGATAATGGATACAGCAGGAATAAGAAATGTTGAGAATATAGCTGAGAAAGAGGGAGTTAAAAGGAGTTTTGAAAGTATCGAAAATGCGGATTTGATAATTGCTATTTTTGATAGAAGCGAACCTCATTACAGAGAAGATATAGAAGTTATAGAAAAGATTAAAAACAAAAATATTATCGTTATATTCAATAAATGCGATTTACCACTTGTTATTAATAAACAATTTATTCTATCGCAACTTATGCCTCATACAACAAAATTTCTCGATATATCTGCATTAAGAGGTGATGGTATTGAGGAGCTGAAAGATATGATTTTTGAATCATGCCTCAAAGACTGGAAGGAAGGCAGAGAAGGGGTTGTTATATCGAATCTTAGACACAAGTTGGCTATTGAAAAAGCATACGAATCTATTGAAAGGTCTATTCAGGCCGTGATAGAAAGTCTTCCCCTTGAGATTCTTGCATTAGAGATTAGAGACGCGATGGACAGGCTTGGCGAAATAGTTGGGATCGTGACAACAGATGATATCTTGAATAAAATATTTAGCGAATTTTGCATAGGAAAATAAAAATTAATAAGGTTTTAGGAGGAATTATGGAATGTATTCAAGAAAAATTTAAGAAATTCTGTAATTGTACATATGAACCATGTGAGAGAAAAAATAGATGTTGTGAATGTCTTCACTATCATAGAAGAATGGGAGAATTACCAGCGTGCTTTTTTAATACAGAATACGAAAAAACATATGATCGTTCTATCTCAAACTTTATACGGATGAACAAAAGATAGTTTTTTTCTCCAACCTAACTCATATTATTCATAAAAAATTTGGCAGATGCAGTATTTGAGCAGGTTTGAATTCTTTCGAAAAAAGAATTTTCCTCAACGGCTCTATGGATATCGAGCCGAAAATGAGGATCCCCGAAAAAGTCGAATACTTTTTCGGATAACAATTGAGTGAAAATATTGCGTCTGCCAAGTATCTATAAGTTTATGAATAATATCGGGTTAATAAATTTTTAGGTAGTCTGACGGAGTAGATAATGTGTAAAGAATAAATTTCAAACGATTTAAGCTAAAGGGCTTTAGCAAAAAATAATTTGCTCCCGCAGATAGAAATTGATCTTTATTATTTTCTATACTCATACCAATAATGGGTAAAGAGCTGTTGATTTCTCTTATCCTTTTAACCAACTCGATACCATTCATTAATGGCATGTGCATGTCTGTAATCACCAGGCTACAGGAACTATTTTTAACTATTTCTATTGCATCATAAACGTCTTTAGCTGAAATTGCTTCATAGCCGTTTAGGGAAAAGAACTCTTTAAGGAGTTCTCGAACAGACCATTCATCCTCAATAATTAAAACTTTTTTTTGTAAACCTTTGGTCATATTACTTTATACAACTTTAGGTTGTAAAAGTCAACCATTTTTTACAACCCTTAGGTGATAGACATTAAACTTTAGCAAGTTCACAATTATATATTCAACAAATTTTAATAAAATGTCAAAGAAGAGTATCGGAGAAAAAATTAGAAGATATAGACTTGCTGCCAACATGTCTCAAATGGCACTTGCTGAAAAATTAGGCATTTCGTATCAGCAACTCCAAAAATATGAAAAAGGGATTAATAATATTTCTGTAAATAGGCTAAAGGAAATTTCCAATGTCTTAAATATCCCCTTTACTAAATTCTTAGAAGATGATATGTCCCCAAAAATTTCCGAAGAAATTAGTCCATACGGATTAACTAATGAAGAAAAGACCCTACTTCGCCTCTTTCGATTAATTGATGATAAGGATATTCGCAATGGTCTGTTAATTGGATTGAAAGGTATTGTAAGAATTTTAAGAAAGAAGAAATAAAGAAACTATCTTCTAATTTTATTTTTTAATATGCTTAGTACATAAAGAGCCTCTTCGCTTTTTGCTAAATAACTAAATAAAAAATATACAAAAGCACAGAGTATAATAGTTCCAATTAAATAAAATGCCTTATTAACCGTGTTACCTGAAATCAGCCACAAGTCGCCACGAAGAAGCATCCAGCCAATTGCCCCCATTATAAAAGATGCAACTGCTGTCTTTATGAAGGAAGAAAGGATTCTTTTACCCTCGACATGCTTAAGTTTCTTCTTAAGAAAGAAAAATAATAAGAAAAAATTAACATAAGATGCAAGAGAATTCGCGAGAGCCAAGCCAGCATGCAAAAGAAATTTCATTAATATTATGCTAAGTATCAAATTTGCCAGTAGTGCAATAATTGCTACCTTAACAGGTGTTTTTGTATCTTGCAAGGAGTAAAAGCTTGCTGTTACAACTCTTACACCAACTATTGACCATATACCAAGTGAATAGAAAAATAGTGCCTGCGCTGTGCCAGTAGTTGCTACATAATCAAATTTGCCCCTCTGGAAGAGCAAATTTACAATAGGTTCTCGTAATGCTATTAGTCCTGCCATAGCAGGCACGCTAATAAAAAATAAAAGTCTCAAAGCAAATGAAAAATCTTCTTTTAATTTTTCATAGTCACCCTTAACAGCGTGTTCTGAAAGTGTAGGTAGCACAGCCATCCCCATAGCAACACCAAATATACCAATTGGGAATTGAATTAATCTCATTGAATAATAAAGATAAGTAATACTACCTTCTGGTAGATATGAGGCAAGAATTGTACTCACAAAGATATTTATTTGTGCTACAGCCAATCCCATCGTGGCCGGCATGATCAAAATAGACATCTTTTTCAACCCTTCGTGTCTAAAAGAATATTCAGGTTTCAGCGAATATCCACTTTTAAAGTAAGAAGGTAACTGAAATAAAAACTGTACAAGCCCCCCGATAGTAACTCCGAGAGCTACTGCTAAAATAGGCTCAGTTAGTCTTTGTGCAAAAATTAAAACCATAAAAATTATCGTGATATTCAGCATCGCCGGTGCTAAAGCAGGTATAAAGAAAACCCTCTTTGTATTTAATGAACCCATAGCAAGTGAAGCAAGGCTTATAAACAAAAGAAAGGGAAACATTATACGAGTAAGTAGTACAGTCATAGAAAATTTTTCAGGAATCGAAATAAAGCCAGGTGCTATAGCTGAAACTATCGTGGGTGCGAAAATAATCCCTACAATGCATATCAATCCCACAAAGATTAATATAAATGTAAAAGTAATTCTTACGAGCTTTTTTGCTTCTTCTAAACCATATTTTGTTTGATATTCTGTTAAAACAGGAATAAATGCAGAGGACATGGAACCTTCAGCAAATAGTTCCCTTAAGAGATTAGGAATTCTAAATGCTACAAAAAAAGTGTCAGCAATGCCTGTGGCACCAAAAAATTTAGCTATTATCATATCCTTTACATAGCCAAGGATACGGCTTAGGAGGGTAGCAATCGATATGTAACCCGCGGCTCTGGTTATATTTCCTTTTTGGTCTGTTTTAACTGCTTCTTCTCTTTGCATTTTGAGGATTATAGCAGAAAAATGTAATTGAGTTTGCAAAATATAAAAATGGTTTTTTAAAATTTACTCATGAGTATTTTAAATGAGATAGTTTTAAAGAAAAAAGAAAGACTGGAAAATGTAAAAACAAAGGTTTCACTTAAAGATTTACGCTCAAAGATTGCAGACATTGAAAAGCCGAAGGACTTTGAAAAAGCAATCAAAAGAGCCCCCGAGGAGAAAATAAAATTAATAGCGGAGATAAAAAAGGCATCGCCACTAAAGGGTATAATAAGAAAAGATTTTAACCATTTATCTATCGCCAGAATATATGAACAAGAAGATGTTCATGCCATCTCTGTAATTACAGAGGAAGACTTCTTTTTGGGCAGCTTATCTTTTCTGGCTGAAAGCAGAAAGATTCTAACAAAGCCTCTACTCAGGAAAGATTTTATTTTTGATGAATATCAGATTTATGAATCAAGGGCAAACGAAGCAGATGCCATACTTTTAATTGCGGCTATACTTGAAAAAAATCAGGCTGCTGAATATCTTCATCTCTCGAAAGAACTTGGCTTATCTGTAATTTTCGAAGTTAGTAATTTCAAAGAACTCGAGATGGCACTATATATAGATAGCAGTATAATTGGTATTAACAACAGAGATTTGAAAACATTTAATATTGACATTAATAAAACTTTGGAACTAAAAAAAGAGATTCCCTCAAATAAGGTTGTCGTTAGCGAAAGCGGCATAAAAACAAAGGATGACGTCAAAAGACTTGAAGATGCAGGAATTCATGCTGTTCTTGTTGGAACTACATTTATAGAAGCAGAAGATATTGCACTCAAGATTAGGGAATTAACGGCAAATAAATGAAATGAAAGGATATGCCTGTTAAGGTCAAAATATGCGGGATTACTAATCTTGATGATGCATTGGCAGCAATTGATTTCGGCGCCGATGCCTTAGGCTTCGTATTCTTCGAAAAAAGTCCGCGATATATAACTTATGAAGATGCAGCATTAATAATTAAGAAACTTCCACCGTTTATAACAACAATAGGAGTATTTGTAAATAAAAATCCTGAAGAGATTGAAAGTATAATAGATTATACAAGGATAGATGTTGTCCAATTACATGGAGATGAAACACCTGAGATGTGCACTGTTTCAAAACGAATTATAAAGGCTATAAGGGTTAAATCTCTCGACAGTCTTGAACCACTTATACATTTTAAAGATAAGGTATCAGCTTTTCTACTTGATACATATACTCCTGATATATTTGGCGGTTCAGGCAGAATATTTAATTGGGATATTGCTGTGGAGGCAAAACAGTTTGGTAGAATAATCCTTGCAGGCGGACTTACGCCTGATAATATTTCTGAGGCGATAAAATGGGTTAGGCCTTACGGTGTAGATGTAAGCAGTGGGGTCGAGTCGGAAAAAGGCAAAAAAGACTACAAAAGAATGAAGTTATTTATAGAAAAAGCAAAGTCAGCATAGGGTTTATATGCTTCCTTCTAATTTTGGAGGATGCATTTTTTATCTCTGTCCCGAACAAATTTTTATAATTGTCTTGACATTTCCGCGAGGATTAAAGTCACCAACCACCTCTAAAAATCTCGGCTTTAATCTTTTTTCAAGTTCTGAATAGATTTTATTTGTTACTTCCTCATGGGATAAGTAATTGTTTCGGAAAGAATTTAGATAAAGCTTAAGAGATTTCAGCTCAACGATCTTTTTATCAGGGACATAATTTATCTTAATTGTAGCAAAATCAGGATAGCCTGAACGCGGACAGAGACATGTAAATTCTGGAAAAATGATATTAATCTCATAATCACGCTCAGGGTTTGGATTATCCCATAACTCTATTTTTGCGTCTTTTATAGCCTTTTCTCCATATTTCATTTTGAAAATTTAACATTTATCAAAATATTTATCAAAATACTTGAAACAATTTATCACTAAAAAGAGACTTGACTATTTTTAAAGCAAATGCTAAAATTTTTTTACTTTTTTGTATTTGCTTTTAACCTTTTCAAGGCCTCCCCCTTTCAAGTGGCGGGAAGATCCTCCCGCCACTAACTTTTTCAAAATTAATTCCTGACCCCCTTTCTCAAAAAAATTTTTATCAAACAATAATGCTTAAACTTATTCCATAATCCTCAATATCTCATCAATATCAACCCTCTCTGGTCTGAACTTGTTTACTGGTGATTCAAGATCAGGATATCCAATTGAAATTCCAATTATTAATCTCTTTGTATTGGGTATATTTAAAAATTCTTTTATCTCAGCCGCATAATCCGTTAAAAAAGCTTGCGGAACAGTAGCAAGTCCATAAGCATGAGCTGCGAGCATTAGACTTTGAGCAAAGAGGCCCATGTCGAATATTGACCACACAGTTAGTGAAGAATCCTGAAATAGAAATATCCCGTGAGGGGCACCATAAAACTCGAAGTTGGCTATTTTAGATTTTTTTATGACATCAGGGTCATTCATGTCCTTACCCGTAATTTCGCTCCTTTTTTTCATTAAAGAAGAGATTCTTTTTTCAAGAGCAGAAGGCCATGAAGTTGGTGTAGGAATATCAGGTGTGCGAATAGCGTTTTTTTCGAGTAAATCAATTAAAAGCTTTGAAAGTGCCTTTTTTTTCTCTCCAGAGATTATGATAACTTCCCAAGGCTGAGTATTTTTATACGAGGGACTCCATTTAGCCACATCGATAATCTCTCTCAGAATATTCAAAGGTACGGGATCAGGCTTAAATTTTCTGATACTCCTCCTAGTTTTAATACATTCGATGGTATCCATATCCCCTCCTGCTTACTATGAAACGTAATGCTTACAATATATTAGTTTAATCAAAATTATTAATGGCATTTATAAGAGAACGGAGTTTTACGAAACTCCTACGGTTGAAATCCAGCACAAGCCTTGGCAGGTGACTAAGTTCTGGTTCATCAAGCTCTGCAGGTAACGGTCCTGACAAGTAGATATTTCCACCAGGAACTAAGATATTTGCGAATTTTACCTTAAGGTCATTCACGGCACTATTATTTAAAGGAGAGTTAAGTCTTATTACCAGTTTCTTATCCACATATCGTATGCTGTGGTACCTACGATAAAAGCGATTAATACACTCTACCGCATCATCAACTGAACTAACGAGATCGTATATATTGAAATCCGATATGCTAATATAACCACGAGCAAGAAGCTCTTTCCGGAAAAAATCAAGCCACCTCGACCAATATGTCCCTTTGGGTTCATCTATCAGAACAAGAGGTAAGGGATCGCGTTTTCCAGTCTGCAATAAAGTGCTTGTCTCCATCGCCTCATCGAGCGTGCCAAATCCACCCGGGAAAAGGGCTACAGCACTTGCCTCCTTAATAAATGCCACTTTTCGGTTAAAAAAATATTTGTAGATTATATGTCGAGGATTGTCTCTCACAACAGGATTTGGTTCCTGCTCAAATGGAAGGCGGATATTTACACCAAAAGAATATTCAGGGCCTGCTCCTTCATTTACAGCCTGCATAATGCCTGGTCCTCCCCCAGTAATTACCATGTATCCTGCCTCCACAAGCTTTTGACCAAAATTTCGAGCCATCTGATAAACCGTTTCGTGAGGTTTCGTCCTCGCTGAACCAAACACTGTAACCTTACGGATATGTCGGTATGGACCGAATATCTTTGAAGTAAATCTCATCTCCTTTAAAGTAATATTCATGAGTTTTAGATCTGCCTTAAATTGCTCTTCTCGTCCTGCTTTTAACGCTGAGATAATCATTTCCCTCACGATTTCAGGATGATGTATCGGTCCGACAAGCGCTATCAGGTGATCTATAGCCTCATCTACAGGACTATCTGTTCTTTGAAAGGAGAGTTCTATATCTGCCTTCTTTTCTTCCATAATTTCATGATAATTAATTACATTATAGCAATTCGCTATAATTAATCATATAATTGTTTTGACCGAAAAAATGCAATTAGAAATAAAGAATAATATAGATGTTGCTAAAAAATTTATTTTTCGATTCCTTGCTGTTCTGTATATTGGTTATTCGTTAATCGTTATCCGTATAAAGAACATCTTCTTACGGATACAGATAATGCACACGTAAGACGAATTTGTTGAGCAAAATCTGCATTTTTTGTTTCAGGTTAATATAACATATCTCATCTGAAAAGGAGGGAATTCAATATGGACGAGATAATAGTATTTATAACTACCCCATCAGAGGAAGAAGCTACAAAGATTGCAAAAGAACTTGTTAAAGAAAGACTCGCTGGCTGCATAAATATTATCAAAAACATACGTTCTATTTACAGGTGGGAAGGTAAAATCGAAGATGAAGTGGAATGTCTTATGATTGCAAAAACCAAGAAAAATCTTTTCGAAAAATTGACAAAAAAGGTTAAAGAAATTCATTCTTATTCTGTGCCCGAGATAATCGGTATACCTATCGTTGAAGGTGCAGAGGATTATCTTAAATGGCTGAGAAACGTAACAGGATAAAAGCAGGATTTTACCAGTTTAAGCCCATATTCGGGAAGAAAGAAAAGAATTTCGAAAAGGTTTTGTCTGCTTTAGAAAAAATCGACATAGACCTTATTGTCTTACCTGAATTTTTCGCAACAGGTTATCAATTTATTTCAAAAAAGGAGGTTGAATATCTTGCAGAGGAAATACCCAAAGGAGATACCACAGAATATCTTTCGGAGATATCCCGAAGAAAAGGGATTTACATAGTTGCAGGTCTTCCAGAAAAAGATAAAAAAAGATTCTTTAATAGTGCGGTTTTAACAGGTCCTGATGGATTTATAGGAGTTTATAGAAAAACGCACCTTTTTTTTGAGGAAAAAATTTACTTTACTCCTGGAGACACCGGATTCAAAGTATGGCACACAAAAATAGGCAGAATAGGAATTATGATTTGCTTTGACTGGTTTTTCCCCGAATCAATGAGGTCTCTTGCCCTTCTTGGTGCGGATGTAGTCGCACATCCTGCTAATCTTGTTTTGCCATACTGTCCAAAGGCTATGCCAATAAGGTGTCTCGAAAATAAAGTCTTTGCTATAACAGCAAATCGAATTGGTACAGAATGTAGAAAGAAAAATCAGACTTTACATTTTATAGGACAAAGCCTAATTGTTTCTCCGACAGGCGATATCCTTTTTAAGGCCTCTAAAAAGCAGGAAGTTTTGACGGCAGTAGAAATTAACCCAACATCATCGAGAGACAAGTCACTGAACCAATTGAATAATATTTTTGAAGATAGAAGAATTGGATTTTATGGGAGCTTAGTAGAGAAATAGCTAAAATAGTTTTTTGGTTGTCGAAAGTCAAAAATCATTATTTGTTAAAATTACTTCAGTCTGATTGAAAATTCATATATATCAATTGCTTAAAAATGCTATTTCTATGAATTATATGTATAGTAAACCATACATTTTTAAAATTAAACCACTTTATTCATAAAATTTTAGATACTTGGCTAATTCAGTATTGTCGCTCAACTGATTTATATAACCCTTGATACTTTCCACTTCTATCGTTTAGAGGCATACAATTTGCATACCTCTATAGAGATTGAATTTCCCGCTAGAATCAATTTGAATTTTTAGCAAATTCGATTGAAAGATGAAATTTATATCGGTTAAAGGAGGTTAAAACCATGAGAAGATTTAAAACATTATTGTTATTATCTTTTGTTGTGATGGGAATAATAATTGCATTGTTTTACGGATGCGGTGGCGGTGGTGACGGTGACAGTAGTAGTTCAGAAAATAAATCATTAGGAATTGTTGAACTTTATATCACCGACGATATGTCTGACTACAAACAAGTAATAACCACTATAAATGATGTTCAGCTTATGCACACTGGCACAGGAACTAAATGTGATATTCTATCAGCGCCTGTGTCTTTAGATATTACAGATCTTTCTTCGGTGCTCCAACTCGTTGATGTCTCATCATGTGTTCCAAATAATTACAATAGAATACACATCGAGTTTGATAAATCTGTTGATGTGATGGATCAGACAGATTCTACCTCTACTTGTTCATATACACAATATAAAAACGACAATAATCAACCCAATGTCCTTCATTGCGATGAAACCACTTGCTATATGGATATAAATGGAGCGGTGAATGTTTTCGCTAATCAAACTCAGAAAATGGCTCTTGATTTTAACCTTAAGGATTTTGATGTTTCATACTCACAGGCTGGCTGTTCTGTGACCATGAAGGTTTCTCCTTTGAATGCTTCCGCTATGGTACAAAAAAGAAATATGGGATATAGGGAAAGCATTAGCGGAAGTATTTCTGAATTGGATATTAATAATAAAATCTTTACAATGGTTAAAGGCAAGAAAATATTCACTATTAATTATTCTCAAGTAAATCAACAAAATATTGAACATCTTCTTCAATTTGCTTTTGAACATAATCTTAAAGTAAAAGTAGAAGCTACACAATTTGATACTGGCACCTGTATCGCATCTCATGTTTATGTAAACCTCGAGGGGATGGTATCAAATCTTAATACTCATGAAAATAGATTTGATCTCGCTTTTCAAAATGAAATTATAAATATCAATTATAACCAGGCCGTTAATGAAAATTGTATTGAAGGCACTTTAGTAAATAATTCGTATATAGAGGCAAAGCTATATAGCTACGACAGCGCAAATGATCAATATATAGCAAGTTGTATACAACTAAGGAGTTAAATTTATTGTTGATTTAAAGATTTTGTAAAATTAATAAATAATGGAGAATCTCATATGGCCTGATACCGTTGAAAAGGCAAAACATATACAAGAAAAATTTAAAAATCGTGTAAGGATTATTCCTCTCAGCAAAAGACTGAATTATGTTGCGGGGGTAGATGCGGCTTTTTTCGATAAAAAAGTTTTGGGTATTGCTTGCGTTTATAAATATCCCGAAATAGTTTTTTTAGAATTTGCATTCAGCCTGTTAGATACCAGCTTTCCATATGTACCAGGATATCTGTCCTTTAGAGAAGGCCCCGTTCTTATCGAGTCATTAAAAAAATTAAAACTTGATCCGGATATAATCCTTTTTGACGGACAAGGAATTGCACACCCGATGAGTCTCGGTATCGCTTCTCATATCGGCTTGCTCATTAATAAACCCACTATAGGATGTGCAAAAACAAGGTTAGTAGGAGAGTATTATGAACCAGGTAATAAAAAGGGAGACTGGAGCCCTCTAAAGTATAGGGGTAAAATTGTGGGTGCAGTATTAAGAACGAGAAATAATGTCAAACCCCTATATGTCTCGCCTGGACATCTGATTGACCTAAAAAGCTCCTTAGAAATCACCCTCAGATGTTGTGTAAAGTATAGAATTCCTGAGCCTTTAAGAAAAGCGGATATTTTATCAAAAGAAATTAAGAAAAATGTAAATAATAATTAAATCAGCAATATTTTTAGGTTGAACAATATATTAGTTGGGGTTAACATTTTATCCCTTTATTTGTTATAATATTTGTAAATAAAAAATATAGAAAATATAATAAGTAGAGAACAATATGAAATTTAGAAAATGTAAAATATGTGGCAATAAAACACATCAAAAAAGTATTTGTGCTCTCTGCGAAGCTGGCATTACTCAAATGGAAGAAGAGTTAATGGATCTCCTCAAGAAAGATCAAAAGTGGGATTTCATAAAAAAATTCAATAAAAAAGCATAAATTCCATCGAGCACCCTTTTATTGCTTTTACCATTAAAAATATTTGCTCATATAAATGGCGGGAGCGTGTGGGAATCGAACCCACCCTGCCCGTTTGTAACAGGCAACACTGGATTTGAAGTCCAGGAGGGACACCAGAACCCTATACACTCCCATTATGGTATACTTTATAGAATAACACATAAAAGGGTTTATGTGAAATGAAGATTGAACATTATTCATTTGGCCAAATTATAATTAATGGGAACAAATACACCTCCGATGTAATTATTTATCCTAATAAGGTTGACTCTTCCTGGTGGAGAAAAGAAGGGCATAAGCTTCAGGTTGCTGATTTAAATGAGGTGATTGGAGCAAAGCCCGAAATCCTTGTTGTAGGTACAGGCTATTCAGGCATAATGGCTGTACCTAAAGAAACGATTTCTTATCTTGAATCGCATGGGATAAAGGTTCATGTAGATAGAACTCCTAAAGCAGTAGAGCTTTATAATAATTTACAAAAAGCAGGGAAAAACGTTGTAGCTACCCTCCACCTAACCTGTTAACACGAAAATTGCAGTTAATCCGGAAAATGCAATTAAAATTGCGCAGATGTTACGAAAAAATTTATTTATCGATTCCTTCGTGTATCGAATATTCGTTATCCGTTAATCGTTAACCGTATAAAAAAATCTTCTAACGGACACGGACAACGGTCATATAAAACAAATTCCTTTATCGCGCAATGTCTGCATTATTCGGGTTAATGTTATAATCATAAACCATCTCCTGGACTCGTTTGAGGGTGCATTCAAAATCTCTAACAGCTTTTATGGTTTTATGCAGATATTTTCAAATGCTGGGCAAATTATTGCTTTATTGTATGTAAGGAATTATGCATCCTCTCAAGGACGTTTAGAAAGGCCTTTGCTACCTCAGCATCAAATTGTGTGCCACTGTTCCCCTTAATTTCAGAAATAGCATACTCTATGGGTGGTGCGGGTCTATATGGACGATCTGATGTCATTGAATCAAAGGAGTCTGCAACAGCTATTATCCGTGATAGAAGAGGAATAGCCTCGCCTTTAAGGCCATCAGGATAGCCTTTTCCATCAATCCTTTCATGATGATGTCTGATTATAGGTAACAGATCATGTAGCTGACGAACAGGCCTCAGGATTTCTTCACCCTTGACAGGATGAAGCCTTATGAGTTTAGTTTCTTCTTCAGAAAGTTTTTCGGGCTTATCCAGTATAATATCATATGTCCCAATCTTGCCTATATCATGCAAAAGAGAGGCTATCCTGAGTCTTTCAATTTCTTTGGGAGTTAGTCCCATTTCTTTTGCAATTAATAAAGCATACTTTGTAACACGTTCTGAGTGACCCTTTGTCCAGTTGCTTTTTGCATCCATCGCATTTACAAAAGAATGAATCAGCCCATTAAAAAGCGCTTGTAATTCTTTATATGATGTATCTATCTCTTTAAGCATATTGAGGAATGCATCCTTACTTTCCGTTAACTTTTTTTCCTTATCTTTTAACTCAGAAATATCGATAAGCGAAAATATAATATTCTTCAATAATCCCCTTTCCTCGTAAATAGGTACAAGATAAAACATTAAATGCTTTTTAGTCTGCTCATGATAATGCTCAAGGCTTATAGGATATCTTATTTCCCCTTCTTTAATTTTGATAACATTTTCTGATAATTCTTTAATAGCCAAAAATTTATCATATCTCTCACCAATCATGTCTCTAAAATTAGTATTAAAAAGCAAAGTTATATACTTATTAACTTTTATTACTTTTAAATCACTATCAACAAGCATAACTCCGTGGGGCATAGAATCGAACGTTGCTCTCCATTCCTGTGCTGATTCATAAAGTCTCTTTTCGTATTCTTTTTTCTCTGAATTGTCTCTGATAATCGCTCGGCTTCGTAGAAAATTTCCGTTTGAATCATAGATAGCGGTGGCATTTATAAGGACAGGAAGAAGAGAACCATCTTTCTTTTTTACCTCATAATCTACATTTTCAATAAATCCCTTCTCTTTTAATTCAGAGAAGGTTTTTTCAAATATTTTTTTGGCATCATCATCAAGTAACTCTGGAAACTTTGTTTTTCCAACAATTTCCTCTCTTTTATAACCGAACATCTTTAACCACGTATCATTAACCTCAAGGATAGTTCCATCATCTCCTAATGAGTGATATCCGTCAGGGGCATTCTGGTAGAGATCAAGGTATTTTTGTTTGCTCTCCTGTAAAGCCTGTTCTAATCTTCTCTGTTCTGTGATATCTTCATATACGACCACTATGCCCTTCTCTTTTAATTCTTTACCTATTACAGCAGCGCTCACCTTACAGATAATGTCTTCGCCATCTTTTCTACGACAGGGAAATTCTGCTACATGTGTTTTCTGTCTCTCAAGAATTGGATAGAAAATTTGGGCTATTTCCTCACATTCTTCTTCACTTCTGTATAATATGCGGGTCTTTTTTCCTATCAACTCCTCAGGCTTCCATCCAAAAACCTTTTCAACCGCTTGATTAGCAAAATAAATCACCCGTTCCTTTAAACCTATAACGGCATGGGGTATCGCACTTAAAATTGACGATTCAAGTTCTTCGAGCCGGCGTATTGAATATTCAGCCTCTTTTCTGCTTTCGATCATTTTATTGGTAATATCCTTTAATGCCTCAAGTAGTTCTATCTTTGATTTACCGCATACCCTTGAATCAAGATCCCCTTTTGTAACCCTCTGCAATACATCAAAATGTTCTGCAAGGGCTATTGCAAATTCATGTGATTGATCAACTATCTCTCCTATGTTCTCTGCCGTAAGATTCACTACTTGTTTTAATTTTTTTATAAGTTCGAATTTAGAATCTTCCTCTATCCTCACAGCAGGGTCTCCTAAAGAAATCTTCTTCAAGGCCTCAAATACCTCTGAAAGGCTGACCGCAAGCTCCATGCTCACTGTTTCTAATTCATCCTCTGCTTCCTTTACTTTCTTTCTGAAATCCTTAAACTCTTCACCGATGGCCTTAAAAGTCTCTTTTAACGCCCTGCCATCCATGTTTGCGATGGCTACCTTACAATTCGCACACAACTCTATTTTTTCAATAAATGTTCCCTGAATTTCGTTATGACAATGGGTTCCTGAGACCAGCCAGCATCTTAAGGTTTTTGATTTATAGGCAGGACACTCTTTTTCTTTACACCTAAAAAGTTCCCAACACCTTATCTTTTTTTGCATCGTGCTTTTCTTGTTTTTACTTATAAATTTTGTCTTCATAAATCATTCAATAAATAAGGTTCTTCTCCAATTAGTTGCTAAAAAGGATTCTAGGATTCAAGGGTTCAAGTGCTTATTTTCTAAGGATTTTATTAGTGCCTTAAGCATTCTTTCAACTTCTCCTATATCTGCCTGAAATTTCTTTAATTTTTCAGCTTTAATATAACCTAAATCTCCAGATAGAAGTATTTGAGTTTCTAATTCGCATTTTGAACCATAAGCTACATATAAAGAGTGAATATATTCTGGCGTTGTTTCTCTTCCATATCCTTCTGCTATATTACATGGAAACGATATTGCAGCCCTTCTTATCTGTGATGTTAGGCCATATCTTTCTTCTTTGGGAAATCCTCTTGTTATTTTGTAAATAACTAAACATAGTTGATAAGACCTTTGCCAAACTTTTAAGTCTTTGTAATTCTTAAGCATTTTCCTCGAATCCTCGACTCCTTGACCCCTCGAATCCTCATGACCTTATCAACTTTTTTGGAGATGATCCATAAATAATAATCTCTTTAAGAGAGGAATTAATTCGGAATTCATTTTATGCTTCGGGATAAAGGCGGTAGCCCCCGCATCATTAGCAGAATCAACATAGTCAGGCGCATCATACATGGAAATAACAACCACTTTAGCCTCGGGAATCATTTTTTTAATCAGTCGAGTTGTCTCTATACCATTCATTGTGGGTAATTTAATATCCATTACCACAAGAGCAGGTTTATTTTTTGAAGCTACCTCTATAGCCTCCTCCCCATTTCCTGCTTCTAAAAAAGTATAATCAGGGAAAAGGTTATTAAGCCATAGTTTTAATGAAAGTCGCAATGCCTCATGGTCATCCACTATCAAAATGCTTTTTGTTGCCACCCTGTTTTCCACATTATTATTATAATACTTAACCAACTTTGCTCCGTGTTTGTCGGTTAATAAAAAATAATATATATTAATATTTTTATTTATTTTGTAGTAAATGTCTGTCAGGAAAGTTTGACTTTTTTAAAATTAAATGATTGGAACTTCTATGATAACCTTTGTTCCTTTATCTATTTCACTTTCGATAGAAAATTTTCCCCCTATAGAACGAGCCCTTTCCTCCATGGTAAAAAGTCCCCATCCTTTTTTATCCTTTCTAGTTTTCAGTTCAAAACCTTTCCCGTCATCAGCAATAATGAAAAGCAAAAAGCCATTTTTTTCTTTCATTTGTATTGTAATCTTTTTTGCCTGAGCATGTTTCGCCACATTGGTTAGGGCCTCCTGTGTAATACGGAATAAAGTTAATTCTTTTGTGCGGGATAATCTTTCTGACATATTTTCTGCTTCTATATTAAGGGCAATTCCTGTCCGTTTTGAAAATCTTTCTCCATACCATTTAATTCCAGATAGCAATCCATAATCGTCGAGAACTGATGGCCTTAACTCGGACATTACATCTCTCATGTGCTCCGCTGTTTGTTGTAACAATACAATGGAGTCATCGAGTCTCGATAAGAAAGATTCGTCAGCCTCCTTTGGCAATCGTGAACGCATAATGTTCAAGTTAATGCCCAATGCTGTCAAATCCTGGCCAACTCTATCATGCAGTTCCTGCGCCAACTTGTGTCTTTCGGCCTCTTCTACCTCTGCAAGCCGCATCGAAAGCTTACTTATCTGCGCATATGATAGTTTCAGTTTATCTTCTGCCTCTTTCCTTTCAGTAATATCTGTAAGAAAATTCAAGGTTGCTGGTCTACCTTCCCACGTGAATGTTACAGCGCTTATTTCGACCCATTTAATGTTACCTTCTTTATTAACAACTCTAAAAGAATATTTATCGGGCAAACTTTCCCCTCTTAATCTTTTTAAATAGTTATTAAATACCCGATCTCTGTCATCAGGATGTATAAACTGGGTAAAAGGTGTTGATGTTAATTCCTTAAAAGAATAGCCTGTAATCTTAATAGCCATGGGATTAACAAATCTGAGAAAACCGTCCTGTGCCACGACAATAGCCTCATTAGCATTTTCAACCAGCGATCGATATTTCTCTTCGGATTCCTTTAATGCCTCTTCTGTTCTTTTACGGTCAGTTATGTCTCTTCCAATCGATTGAAATTCGATGACATTTTGATTTCTATCAAAGAGGGCGCTGATAATCCAACTCTGCCAGCAAATCCGTCCTTCGGGGTTCAATACACGGTATTCGATATAAGAAACAGGGTTATTATGATTAAGAGACGAAAGATGACGTGTAACCATCTCCCTATCTTCTTCATAAATAAAAGGCAAAAAACTCCACCCTATTACCTCTTCAGGCTTCTTATTAAAATAGCGGCAAAAAGCCCTGTTTACAAAAGTCAGTATATTATTTGGAAGAAAACGGCAAATAAGTTCTGTTTGATAATCTTCAACAATAGAGCGGTATTTTTGCTCGGCTTCCCTTAACCTTCGAACCTTTATTGCACGAAAAATCACAGGTGAAAGGATTTTCCAATCAACAGGTTTTAAGATGTAGTCAAATGCCCCCAGCTTCATTGCATCTATCGCTGTTTTAATTGTTCCCTGGCCGGTAATAACGATCGCAATGAGCAAGGGATCTATTTCGAATGCATATTGTATTAATCTTATTCCGTCCATTTCAGGCATTACGAGATCCGTTAAGAGCAAATCAATCTTCTGGTTTTTAAGCGTATCGATTGCCTCTTTTGCTGAGGTAGTAGTAGTTACTTCATATCCCGACTCTTTAATAAAATCGGCTAAAGGATTAAGTACATCAAGTTCGTCATCTACAATTAAAATCTTATCTTTTTTAGGGAGATTCATCTCTGACAAATTTAATTATTTTTTATTTTTTTTACATCTCTCTAATTCTTTCCTCATCTCTTCCATCTGCTCTTTTAATTCTATCATCCTGAGTTCCCTGCCTACGGCCATCTCGTAAAAGTCCTCGAGTTCTCTTATTCGCTTTTTAAGCTCTTTTTCCATCTTTCTTTTTTCGGTTATATCGACACCTGTCGCCAGAATACAATTCTTTTCATTTATCAATTTAGGAAAGACTGACCATCTCCATTCAATAATTCGCTCTTGTCCCGATTTAGTTATCAATGGAATCTCGGAATGATTATGATCATCGATAGAATGATTACCAATAGAAGACAAATTTGCGAGATTTTTCTTAACATCAGGAATCCACTCTTTTGGTATAAAAACTTCTGTGATAGTTTTACCAATAACCTCTTCTCTATTATATCCTGTCAAAGCCTCGCTGGCCCTATTGAACATCATTATCCGACCATCGATGTCCGTAACGATGATCATAGAGGTCATGGTTTCGAGGATTAACTGTAGATTCTTCTGACTTTCTTCTACATCGCGAAGGGCTTTTTTATAGTTCGTTATATCAAGTAAGGATGCCACCCTTTTTTTAGTTCCGGGTATCACAGCGACGGTCAGGAGAATATTCTTAAGGTTATTTTCTTTATCAACCAAGCGAAATTCATATTTTGAAGGTACAGCAGTAGGGTCCTTGCCTCTGAGAATGTGATATTCCTTCATTTTCTCAAGGTCTTCTTCAAAAACAAACTCTATCCATTTTTTCTTCCCTTCTATTTCTTCTTTGGAATAACCTGATAATTTCTCACATTCGGTATTAGCCAGAGAAATAGTCATGTCATCCTCGAATATTATTGTTGCTGTTCCTGTATTTTCAAAGATGGTTCTGTAGAATTTTTCAGAAATCTTCAAAGCCTCTCTGGCAATTTTTCTTTCCTCTCGTATTTTTGCTTCGCGTAACTCTCTTTCGATTACAGGGACAAGTCTTGATAATTTTTCCTTTGAAATATAATCACAAGCTCCTGCCTTCATCACCTCAACCGCCATTTCCTCGCCGATTGTTCCTGAAACAAGAATGAACGGCAGATCAAGTTTCTTTTTCCTCAAGATGTTCAAAGCTTCTAATCCGCTAAATCCGGGCAATTTAAAATCAGAGATGATAACATCCCACTCTTCTTTAGCAAGCGCATCTGTCATCGCGGAAGCTGTATCCACAACCTCAAAGACAGGGATATATCCTCCTTTCTTGACTTCTTCAACTAAAAGGAATGCATCCTCTTCTGAATCTTCAATTATTAAGATTTTTATTTTTGAAGGATATTGCATGCCTCGGCCATCATGTTTTGAGAAAAATTCTATTAATATAAAGCACCTTTGATACCTCTCACAAGGTCATTTATTTCTTTCTCTCTTACTGTTCGAACATCAATAATAAGGTTGTCATCTTTGATTCTTGAGATGATAGGTGGATTTCCTTTTCTCAGCCTTTCTTCTAATTCATTAACAGATACTTTGTCAGATTTAATCGATACAACATAGGTTGGCAAATCTATCTCCGGGAGGGCTCCTCCTCCTGCTCTCGAGGTATCAGCATTTACTTTGATTTGGACATCTGCCACTTCCTTACTCAATCTTTTTGCAATGGTGGATGCCTTCTTCTTCAGTTCTTGTGGCTTCTGGAATATCAAACTTAAGGTTGGGATATTTTTAATTGCACTTTCTTCATCAACATATTCCATTAAGATGGCTTCGAGTCCTGCGAGAGTCATTTTATCTATTCTCACTGCTCTTGTGATAGGATTTCGTTGGATCCTCTCTATATGCTCTTTTTTCCCGACTATTATACCACCTTGCGGGCCACCAAGTAACTTATCACCACTGAATGTGGTCAAATCTACTCCTGCCTTCACAATCTCCTGAACAGAAGGTTCAATATGTATGCCAAATGGTTTTAAGTCAATAAGACATCCACTACCTAAGTCAAACATTACAGGTATTTTATACTTCCTCCCAAGATTCACAAGCTCTTCAATAGAAACTTCATCCGAAAAACCGATAATTCTATAATTGGATTTATGAACCTTAAGGATTAAGGCTGTATTATCATTGATTGCTCCTTCGTAATCGTAAAGATGGGTCTTATTAGTTGTGCCAACCTCACGAAGAATTGCACCGCTGGCCTTCATAACATCAGGAATCCTGAAAGATCCGCCTATTTCAACCAGTTCACCACGTGAAACAATCACCTCACGGTCTTTCGAGAGTGTATTCAGACAAAGCAATACGGCGGCAGCATTGTTATTCACAACAAGGGCATCTTCGGCGCCCGTAACCTCTCGGAGTATCCTTTTAATATGAACGTATCTTTTCCCCCGCCGTCCTTCTTCAATATCATATTCAAGGTTTGAATAATTTTCTGAAACCTGTTTGATATTTTCAAGAGCTTTTTCCGAAAGCAACGAACGTCCGAGATTGGTATGTATTACAATCCCTGTTGCATTAATGAGTGGTTTAAGGCTATACGAAGAGAGTCTTTGAATATTATTTTCTATATCGGCAAACAGAACTTCCTCAGAAATATCTAAAAATGAGCCTTCAATAATACTTTTTCTTCTTTTGTTGATTGCTTCTCTTATAGCCTGAAGCACAAATCTTCTCGGATAAGCCTTTAACCATTCGATGCCTTGATTACTCTTAAGAATTTCATCTACTGAAGGGAGGGTTGAAAGTAATTTCTGTTTTTCTTGCATGGTTATTTTCTAACATATTAATTAAATAAGGTCAACGGATTTATTACCACAAATAAGGTTTTTTGGTTCAACCCAAAATAATGCAATTGGAATAAAGTAAGACCAAACTATTACAGATTAATGTTTAAATATCAATTCTAAACATGTTTGGCTTTTCGAGGTATTTCAATAGTAAACGTCGTTCCTTTATTAACCTCGCTCTCTACTGAGATCAAGCCTCCGAGTTTTCTTATTATACTATAAGAGATCGATAGACCAAGACCTGTGCCCTTACCTTTTTCTTTTGTTGTAAAAAATGGCTCAAAAATATGTTCAAGAATTTGCCTGGGTATACCGTGACCATTGTCCTTAATCGATATTTGCAACGTATCGTCATCTTTAATGTCGGAGGAAATTTCGATAAACCCTCCTTTTTCAACAGCGTCGATAGCATTGCTAACTATATTTAACAATACCTGTTGTATTTGTCCTTTATCACTTAAAATCTCGGGAAGGTCTTGTTTTAAATTTAATGACAGACGAATATTTTTAAATAATATCTCCTTCTCAAGAAATTTCATAACTTCTTTTATGACATCGTTCAGGTTGGTAGGTTCATAGGTTAAATCTGTTCGTCTTGCAAATCCCAAAAGACGATGAGTAATTGTCTGACAACGTCTTACATTCTCAAGTATCACGTTTATAAAATCAATAAATTTTTCTTTATTTCTGTCAACATCTCCGAATAATTCAAGAAGGTCTTTCATCAAACCAGCCTTTTCATTAATAATAGCAAGGGGATTATTAATTTCATGAGCAACACCTGCTGCAAGCCGACCTACTGCTTCCATTTTATGTGCCTGAATAAGTAACTGTTCTGATTCTCTAAGGGCGGCTTCCGCTTGCTTTCGCCTTGTTATATCTCGATTGCTCGCTCGAACTCCCAAAAAGATCCCGTCATTGTCACTAACTGGTTGGCATACGTGCTCAATCCACCGTATTTCACCATCTTTGCGTTTGATACGAAAAGTTAAATCATGGGGGCCAAGCTGACTGCGTGCATCGTGATAATGAGCATTCACTAACTCTCTATCTTCTGGAATAATAATATCGTAGATGAGAGCAGGATTACTTATAAAATCTTCTGGTTTATAACCTGTAATGCGCTCACATGCAGGTGATACATAATTAAGACTTCCGTCAGGTCCTTCCCAATATTCCCAGTCGTGGGTAAAATCCGCGACCGTTCGATAACGTAACTCTGCTTCTCTAAGCTCTTTCTCTATTCGTTTGCGTTCTTCTATTTCACGTCTTAATCTTTCATTAGCGATTCTTAGCTCAGCGGTTCGCTCCTCAACGCGACGTTCCAATCTATCATGAGCTTTTTTCAATTCTTCTTCTGCATTTATGCGATTGGTTATCTCCCGTGATATATTTTCAATCATTTCATTCGTAATCTTTTTAAGAGATTCAAGAAGCTCAATCTGTGAACTACCCGATACCCTTGCGGTCAGATCCCCCATCGAAACACGGTGTAAAATATCAAAATGTTCTGCAAGGGCTATTGCAAATTCATGTGATTGATCAACTATCTCATTTATTTCTTCAGCAGTAAGGTTAACTATATGTTTTAATTTCCTGATCAACTCAATATCAGAGCTTTCATCTATTCTTACTGTCGGATCACCCGAAGAAATCTTTTTTAATGCCTCGAAAACTTCAGAAAGACTTATAGCCAATTCCATGCTCATTCTTTCAAGCTCTCTGTCTCTCTCGCTTATAATCTTGGTAAACTCGTTGAGTTGCTTCTGCACAACCTTGAGAGAATGCTTCATGGAGTTAAAGTCAGCATTTAGTCCAAAGACCTTACAGCCGAGACACATTTCGATCTTCTCTAAAAATTTACCCTGTATTTCATTACGGCAGTGGGTGCCTGAAATCAACCAGCATCGAAAGGTTTTGGATTTATAAGCAGGACAGTCTTTTTCCTTACACTTAAAAATCTCACGGCATCGGACAGGGGTTACTTTTTTGTTTGAATTTCTCTTGTTCTTTTTTCTGTAGTTTATTAGTCTCGACATGCCTTTAACATAATGCAGGTATCTACAAAATTTCCTTTCTTAAGTGGAAAAAGTCTTATTCTATTTCTCTTTTTAACCTTTCTATAATCGTGGTAAATTTTTTGCTATATACTTCCTCGTGTTCTGAGAGAAATTCAGACATTCGAGTCTGAATAGCTTCATCAACTGATAATGCCGCCTGGAAAACCGTCCTTCCATCAGGAGTTCGAACTGGCTGGAGTCTGAGTTGAGGATTTCTCTCCATAGCTTCCCTTAATTCCTTATAAACATTCTCTTTTATCTCCTTATATTCTTTTTGAAGCAGCTCTATGGAATCCAAAATATTTTCGATAATAGGTAGCTTTTGCTTTTCCTTTAAGGTTTCGATTGCCAATATCCCATCTTTCCTCATTTTGAATTCTTCTTCTGTACTTGCTAATCCTATCGAATCTATCAAATATGACTGGGCATCTTTTAACATCGAGGGATTACTCCCTTTTAATTTCTGCCATAATTCATCACGATCGATCTCACCTTTATAAAAATCTGCAAGTAATAATTTTAATTTTTCTTGATTTCTAATTTTTTCCTTTTCTTCTTGGGTGAGCCCTCCTATCTCTGCAGCCTTTTCCATAGCCTTCTCCAAAGCACTCTTTATCTTTCCCATCTTTTTTTCTCCCCTTTAAAAAGATTAAAAAACCTTTCTTCGTACTCTTCAAAGAGTTCCCATCTATCCAATTCTTCTTTTAATTCAAACAGATCCAATTTGCCGTCTTTCACCAGCCTAAACATACGTTCAATTTCTTTGCGTGCACTGACGGGAATCCCAACATTATCCTTAACAATCACAGCCCTCCCCTCTTTATCAAGCTGTATCAGTCCTCTTTTTCTAAGATCAGGTAATTGAGCCAGATGAGCACTCTTTATGGTCATCTCAATAATAAACTTCATTAGCGAAACATCCCATAACATGTTTATGCCCTTTATTATAGTAGTAAAAGGGTCTTTTCTACTTTCTATGTCCTGTTTTAACCTTTCATATGCCTTACGCCAATTACCCGATATAATATTTGTTTTTTCAGACTCTATCTGCAATTCAAGTGGATACAAAATTCCAGCAAGATCTGGATTTTCGTATATTAAAAGCTCATAAGCCCTTCTCGCCTCTTCGCTAATTCCCTTACTTCTTAGGATGTACGAAGGAGTTAGTATTTTAGGCTGTCCCCACGTTATCCTTCCTTCTCGGACAACGGTTTCAGCACATCTTCTTTCAAATTCTGAATATACAGGTTCTGTCAAGACATAATAATAAACAGTAGAAGGACTAAATGTGGCAAGCAAATAGTCCGGCCATTTCAAAATCTTTGTGTGCTTCAATACATATTTTATTCTTCCATTAATTTCCATCTTTGTTACTATCTCATTAAGAAATTTATTTTGATTAATATATTTTAACAAAGTAAACTTTTTTTTTAAAATATGTAATTAGCAATAGGTGAATTGCCAGCAGAAGAAGTGTGGCATTGCCCATACCCCCTGGGCGGTGTTGCCTTCTGTTATTATAAGTTATTTTGAACAGCTACGGTTATGCCATAATTTTAATAAAAAATGGCAAAAAGTATGAATTCGATGAAATAAAAAAGTGATTTAAAGTATGTCTAAATGAGGTCTACTATAGACATGGATAATAAGCTTATAGAAGAGGCAAAAAGACTAACTGCTATAAAGACTAAAAAGGAGCTTATAAATTTATCGCTTAAGGAACTTATAAGGAAAAAGAGAATAGAACATCTGATAAGCCTGTTTGGAACATCACCAATAGATATTACTTTAAGCGATGTTGGGAAGTTCAGAGAAGACACGAAAGTAGATGCAACCCGTTGATAAGTTTCTCGTTGATACATCAATGCATTCTGATAAGCATTTTAACCTTATAGCAAAACACACAGGGCTTAGAGTTATAGAATTATAAATAAAGCCACCCTCGCAAGCTCTATCGGCTTACTAATAAAAGCCATCGGATCAATAGTTATTAAATTGAATCTCAGAAGGTTCTGTTGTTATTGCAGTCTATGGCGAAGACGACACCGGCTACTCTTGAAGCGGCAACTCCCGTAGCAGTGGCAGTAAAGCAGGGATTATCAGGATTAGGCAGAGCGATTGAACCTTTAAAACAGGCCTAAATTTTTAAGCATTTTCAAATTCAGGGATTCAAGTCCGTAATCCGGATCAATCAGAAGCTTGAAGCGATGCCTCTATTTGTTTAATAAATGAATCGATATCTTTAAGACTCGAAATGGTCTTTTCACAGATAATTTCTGGTTCAATCTTCTCATAATCATGAGCAAGAAAATTTCTGAATCCTGCAATTTTGGCGAAATCAAAAGCAAAGTCGGGGTCTAATATTCTGTTTTCTCCCAGGATATCAATTACATCGTGGTAAGACTGAGGGCTCCTTAATCTCTTATATTTGATGACCATTTCGGCAAGAGAAAGGCAGCTATCTGCTAATAAATACAGATAGTGTAATAATGCTCCCCGATATATGGGATCTTTTTTGAAGCGAATCATGCAATCATCCTTAATGGACCTGATGAGGTTAAGATATTCTTTAATCCTTCCAATCTTTTGGTATATCCTCTCTTCCATCAGACACCCATTATGGCTTTCCTGTGCTCCTTGAAATCAATCGCCTGATGTAATGTTCTGATTTCAAATTCCTCCCTTAAAACTCTGTCTCTCTCAAAAAGAATTTTTCCTTCCCTCACAATTGCATCGAGTAAGACTATATTATTCACAGTATTAAGAATAACTACATCTACATCATCCCTCTTCAACATCCTGCAAAAATCTGCGTGTATAGACAGTTTTAAATCAAAGTATGATTGCTTCGTCCCCTTTTCCAGAAATACAGCTATATCAATATCGCTTAAAGGGGTTAAACCGTCTTTAGCATAAGAACCAAACAGGTACGCAAATATAATGTCCTTCCTGTATTTTTCAAATACAGGCATAAGAATATCCTGGAGCTCTTTTAGTCTCATTAAATTAGTATAGCAAAGATGGAACATTACGGCATCAGAAATATAGATCGGGCTAAATCAGAACTTCCTGTTGATATTACAGCCTATACTGAATATATCGCCATCCACACATGTGCCTTCAGTGCCAAACGCAGATACCCTGAAACAGGTGTTTGATTATTGCCGTCAAGTCTAATATTTTGTTGAATGCAATAACTATAATTTAATCCAGCACCTGGCCTGAAACCAGGAAGGACATTGGTAGGATAAGGTGCACTCGCTCTTAAAGTAGGCCCAAATTTTTAAGTATCTCTAAACTATCAAAGAAAAATTCCTCAATAGATGTCTTGCTCACCGGTAAATGAATATCCGGATTCTCGACAGGATGTCTATGGTAATCATTCTTCTGTCCATCTATTCCGTAAATTCTTTCTCCTTTAACAACTAAGGCCATATTGCTTTTATCTTTCTTTGCATTGAGATATATTTGAATAAATACGTCAAAAGAATATCCTATCCTTGCTATTAATGTGACATCGGTAAAATCTAGATAAAGGATTGATAATCCAAACCTTGAAGAGAGCTCTTTTATTTCGGAGAGGGACTTTTTGATGTCCAAAGAGTCTCTATCTCTTTTAGTTTTGAATCTATATATCTAATGCCCTCAATTGCATGTTCCCATTCCATGGCATCAGATTCAATCTCCCATGAAAAACCTTTTTCTTTTACCATATTTTTTTTGTCAAATTCTTCGAAACTCATTTTATACTTTTTCCTGAACTTCTCATCGGTTAGTTTATAAAGAGTTACTTTTCTCTTATATTCGCTAATTATAGCTTCTTTTAAATCATCCTCAGGAACTATCTCCAGAATGCCTGCCATATTTCCTCCTTCTAAAAATTTATCACAAAGGAACTTAAAAAGGCAATAAAGGCTTTTTGGGTGGTTTATTTAGTTGTACATAAGTGATGCGTTAATCTCAGAAGTTTCTCTTGTTATTGCAGTCTATACTGAATATATCGCCATCCACACATGTGCCTCCATTCTTGAAGTAGGTATAGTCTCATAGTCTATCTAATCCGAATTACGAAAGCCTGTCAAACTGTCATTTTTCCTCTTTTCATGGAAATCATGGATGGAAGAACATTTGTTTATCAGGCGAAGAATCAACTTTTTATTTTTTTAAACAAGATGGATGCTCATATGCTTTTTTATACCATTTAGTACGTTTTTCTGCAACTTTGATCTCCTTGAATCCTTCTTCTCTCAGATACTCTATTACCTCTTTTTCTCTTACTGACCTCTTAGCCATTTCTGATATCTCTCCTTATAAAATTCAAAATTATCTTTTATATCCGTTATTGCCATTGTTAATGCCTGACCATTATCAAGGAAATCATACCAGACTTTTCTTATTACTTCACCATTTGTATTAAGTATATCTTTATGAGGTGATCCATGTCCACTATCATATCTAAGAATCTCGCACCACTTACCTTCTAATTCAGATAGAAGCTTTACAACAAATTCCGTGACCTCTCCTTTTACTGTTT
>FWWM01001299.1_pt1 | contig 76000 bp, 58 predicted proteins | sample 2228351 | NCBI WGS metagenome assembly FWWM01 (sample SAMEA103939774, study PRJEB20133) | metagenome | reverse complement strand
GCTGTAGCTTAGTTGGGAGAGCGCCGCCTTTGCACGGCGGAGGTCAGGGGTTCGAGTCCCCTCAGCTCCACATCGTGCGCGCTGCACGTTAACAAGTGAGCGAAGGTGTCATCGAGCTGATGACATGGGTTCAGATCGCCGAGGTAGTTCCGCTGTGCCCGCTTGCCTGTGTCGGGTAAGTGGAGTGGACTGGGGTTAGGGGCGCATGGTGGATGCCTAGGCGGCCAGGGCCGAGGAAGGACGCGGCCGAGCGGCGAAACGCCCCGGGGAGCTGCGGGCGAGCGGGGATCCGGGGGTATCCGAATGGGGCAACCTGGCGCGGTGGTGAGCTGCGTCGCCCTCTTGGGAAGTGCGGGGTGGGGAGCCCTGTGCGACTGGGAGGGTGGGCACCGGGGGAAGTGAAACATCTCAGTACCCCGAGGAGAAGAGAGGGATTCCCGGAGTAGTGGCGAGCGAAACGGGAGGAGCCCAAACTGCGTCCGCTCAGTGGCCTGCCGGCCTATGCGGGCGTGGGGTTGGACGGCCAGCTCGGGCGAGGCGGCAGACTCGCCGCACTGGGGTGCGACCGGAGCCGAACGCTGCTGGAAGGGGCGACCGGAGAGGGTGAGAGTCCCGTAGGCGGACGGTGTGCTCTGGTGTGGGGCTGGTACGTGAGTACCACGGGGCACGAGGAACCCTGTGGGAAGCTGGGGGGACCACACCTCCAAGGCTAAATACCCTGGCCGACCGATAGTGGAGAGTACCGTGAGGGAACGGTGAAAAGGACCCCGGCGAGGGGGGTGAAAGAGCGCCTGAAACCGTGCGCCCACAGGCGGTCGGAGCCTGCGCGAGCGGGTGACGGCGTGCCTATTGGAGCATGAGCCGGCGAGTGGCCGGGCGTAGCGAGGCGAAGGGGGAGGCACCTGGAGCCGGAGCGAAAGCGAGTCTGAAGAGGGCGAGGAGTTGCGCTCGGCCGACCCGAAACCGGGTGAGCTACCCCTGGCCAGGCTGAAGCGCGGGGGAGACCTGCGTGGAGGGCCGAACCGGTGTCCGTGGCAAAGGGCTCGGAGGAGCTGGGGGTAGGGGTGAAATGCCAAGCGAACCCGGAGATAGCTGGTTCTCCCCGAAATGGCTTGAGGGTCAGCCTCAGCGGGAGGCGGCTGGCGGTAGAGCACCGTTTCGGTGCGGGGGTGTGGAGCCTACCAAGCCGAGGCGAACTCCGAATGCTGGTCGCTGGTCGCTGGGAGTGAGACCTGGGGCGAAAAGGTTCTGGGTCGAGAGGGGAACAGCCCAGACCGCCGGCTAAGGTCCCGAAGTCCGGGCTGAGTGGGAAAGGTGGTGCGGGTGCGGAGACAACCAGGAGGTTGGCTTAGAAGCAGCCATCCTTGAAAGAGTGCGTAACAGCTCACTGGTCGAGCGCCCGTGCGCCGAAAATGACGCGGGGCGAAGCCCGGCACCGAAGCCGCGGGTCTTCTGCGTGCGGGGAGCGCGCAGGGGGCGGTAGGGGAGCGTCGTCGTCGGCGGGGAAGGTGCGGCGGGAGCCGTGCTGGAGCGGCGACGAGTGCGAATGCCGGCACGAGTAGCGGAAGGGCGGTGAGAATCCGCCCCGCCGGAGAGTGCCGAAGGGTTCCGCAGCGATGCTTGTCAGCTGCGGGTGAGGCGGTCCTCAGCTGAGGGCGGAAGCCGTAGGCGAGGGGCAGCCGGTCAAGATTCCGGCCCCACCGGCGCCCGGTGGAGCGAAGGGGGGACGCCGCGCCGAGGGTCCGGCGGTCGGAGGGACCGTCCAAGGGGCTGGTCGTGGGTCGAGGGAAATCCCGGCCTGGGGGCGGCTGGCTCCGAGAGCGAGGTGGGGGTGAGGCCCTGCCGAGCGGATCTGGCGGCGTGGCCGAGAAAAGCCTCTAGCGATGGGCGGCGGTGACCGTACCGCAAACCGACACAGGTCGGCTGGTGGAGGACACCGAGGCGAGCGGGAGAACCCCCGTCAAGGAACTCGGCAAATTGCCCCCGTAACTTCGGGAGAAGGGGGGCCCCGGTAGGGTGGCGAGCCCGAGGGGGTTGCAGAGAGCAGGCCCGCGCGACTGTTTACCAAAAACACAGGTCTCGGCGAAGGCGGAAAGCCGACGTATCGGGGCTGACGCCTGCCCAGTGCCGGAAGGTGAACCGGAGGGGTGGAGAGCCCTGAAGGGAAGCCCCGGTGAACGGCGGCCGTAACTATAACGGTCCTAAGGTAGCGAAATTCCTCGTCGGGTAAATTCCGACCCGCACGAAAGGCGTCACGACGTGGGCACTGTCTCGACGGGGGGCCCGGTGAAACTGCTGGACCCGTGCAGAAGCGGGTGACCCGCGGCGGGACAAAAAGACCCCGTGGAGCTTGACTGCAGCTTGCCACTGGGTGCGGGCCCGGCCTGTGCAGGATAGGTGGGAGGCGGGGAAGCGGGGCCGCCAGGTCCCGTGGAGCCGGCGGTGAGATACCACCCTGGTTGGGTTTGCGCCCTCACCTGGGCCGTGGGAGCGCGGCCAGGGACCGTGGCTGGTGGGCAGTTTGACTGGGGCGGTCGCCTCCTAAAGGGTAACGGAGGCGTCCAAAGGTCCCCTCAGGCCGGATGGCAATCGGCCGGAGCGTGCATGGGCAGGAAGGGGGCTTGACTGCGAGGGGGACATCCCGAGCAGGGCCGAAAGGCGGGCCAAGTGACCCCACGGTACTGAGTGGAGGGGCCGTGGATCAACGGATAAAAGCTACCCCGGGGATAACAGGCTGATCGGGCCCAAGAGTTCACATCGACGGCCCGGTTTGGCACCTCGATGTCGGCTCGTCGCATCCTGGGGCTGGAGGAGGTCCCAAGGGTTGGGCTGTTCGCCCATGAAAGCGGCACGTGAGCTGGGTTCAGAACGTCGTGAGACAGTTCGGTCTCTATCCGCCGCGGGCGGTGGACGGTTGCGGGGAGCTGGCCCTAGTACGAGAGGACCGGGCTGGACGGACCGCTGGTGTGCCAGTTGTCGGCCGACCGGCAGCGCTGGGTAGCCAGGTCCGGAAGGGATAACCGCTGACAGCATCTAAGCGGGAAGCCCGCCCCAAGATGAGCCGTCCCATCCCATCGAGGGAGTAAGGTCCCGGGGAGATGACCCGGTAGCGAGGCGGCAGGTGGACAGCGGGTAACCGACTGGAGCCGAGCCGTCCTCATGGCCGAGGCCAGTCCGTCCTCCTCGAGTACGCTCGGCGGACACCGACACAGTCGAGCGGATCACGCAGGAACGCCTCTCCGGGAACGCCGGTTCAGCCGTGCGCGTGGCCGAGAGCGGTGTGGAAACACCCCGAACCATTCCGAACCGGGTCGTGCCCCGCACCAGCGCCGGAGAGTACTGCGCGGGCAACCGCGTGGGAGGCGAGGCCGCTGCGCGCACACCCGACAGGAAAGGCCCCCTGGCACCTTCGCTCGCAACGCCGCGGGGTGGAGCAGCGGCAGCTCGCTGGGCTCATAACCCAGAGGTCGTGGGTTCGAATCCCACCCCCGCTACCACGGACGAGCCTCCGACACCTGTCGGAGGCTCGTTTCTTTTTGCAACCCTGCGTGTGCAACGCGTGCACCCTTCAGGGCAGTGTGACGGTGAACGGTCGGGACTGCCAGCCGCGCGGGGAGCGCAACGCGCAGCGCAACTCGACCGGCCCGTCACCCAGGCCGACCGCCCGCAGGAAGTCGCGGTGCGTGTAGAAGGCCTGCACCGCCGTCATCGTACTGCACTCGACGCCAGCCGGCGGGTTCCAGACCGAGACTTCCGGCAACCGACGAGCGGCGGTGCAGGTGGTCAGGCGCAGGAAGAGCGTGAACTCGTGCGTCTCCGGCGCGCGGAGCCAGGTGAAGAAGCGTCCGCTGCTACCGCTCAGGTCGATCGCGTAGTCGAGTTGGCTCAGCTCGCGGTCGAACCCGTAGTAGGCGTAGGCTGCGACGAACCGTGCTCGACCGGCTTCCTGCCCGGCTCGCGGGGGATCCAGGACGACGAGGTCGAGCGGGACGTCCTCGCTCGGCGGGGGATGCAGCCGGACCCGGACGAGGACGTCGTGGAGCAGCGGCGTGACTTCCAAAACCTCGACCGAGTAGGGTGCGCGCTCCTCGAGTCGAACCGGATAGAGGTCGACGATGTCGGTGCCGAGCCAGTGCTCCGGCGCGTCGTCCCGGCGCGCACCCGAGAAGCACGCCAACCACGCGTGCTCCGGTACCGCCGTCGGTTCCAGTGCGACTGGCTCCGCTGGCGGCCAGCGACCCAAGCGCACCGTGTGACCGCGGATGGTCGCGATCGAGAACGGGTCCCCGGGCAAGGCAGCGACGAGGTCGTCCAGCGTCCGGTCGGTGAGCAGGCACGTCGGCACGATCACCCCGCGGTGCTGCAGCCAGAGCGGAAGCGTCGCGGCGAACTGCACCTGCGTCCGGTCGATCGGCACCCAAAAGACGGTGAAGGACACCGTCGCGTGTTCCCGCCCGATGACGCGCCCGGCTCGGACTCCCTCTCGATACTCGCGGCGGAGTTCCCGGGAGACGGCGAGGGTGTCGCCGAAGTCCTCTTCGCGCTCCACCTCCGGTGGCGTCGCGACGATAGGGCGGACACCGGTCTGGTGGAACCACACCGTCCCGCTCACCGAGCGATACACGACGTCGAACGGCGGCGCGGGGAGAGCGGAGTGCGGCAGCCGCCGCGCATCGACCGGGTATCCATAGGCGACCGGCCCGGCCTCGCTCTCGGGGGCGTGGGCGGCGATCACGACCTCGACGCTGCCTGGTGCCGTCCGGACCTCGACGATGCGTGCCTGGTATCCCTGGCTGGGCGTCGTGCCGAGGAAGGCGATGACGACCGCCTCGTCCTCCGCGAGCGGGGTGATGCGACGACGCACCTCATCGGCAGCCGGCACGGGGAGTTCCAGCAGAAAGGCTTGTGCCAGTGCGGCCTCCAGGAACACGCCGAACCGCGCGTCCGGGTACGGCGCGAACTCCCGGCCCACGCCGCTGGCCGCGCTCCCGCCATCGAACGAGAGGACTCGTGTCGTCGTCACGGTCGCTGCCTCCCCACAAGCGAGGAGGGTGAGCGCAAGCACAATGCATACAGCACGCTGTCCGCACCGTGCCGTCAGCGTCCTGGACATCCCTGTTGCGCCCCCACGACGACACCCGCGTGCAGTGTCGGAGATCCTCTCCTCGCCGGCGCGGAATGTAGCCTGAGTATATCTCTGGCCCTATGGCTCGCGGTAGCCGCCGGTACTCTGGGTGCTGGGGTTCCGCTCTACCAGTGAGGCGCTGCCCCGAGCATCTATCCTCTTGGCGTTTTGCCCTACACCTGTGTCTGGCGATAGTCGAGGGCACTCGCCCGACCCGCCCGCTCGAACGGACCCCACCGGACTCTCCAGCGTCACTGCCCAGGTCGGCTCGCACCCCAGCATCCGCCCCGGCCAGGCCACAGACTGGCTGGTGTGGTCGCGGGCTGTGCGGGGGCAGACTGGCGATCGGCGAGTCGGGGCAGGAGGGACTGCTTCGCTGGCCGCTCCGGACCGCCACCCGACCCGGCCAGGGCGGATCGAACCGGTGCGGACTTGTCGGAACCAGTTCGCCAGCACAGCGGACGGGGCGGTGTCGTCCGTCATCGACACGATACGCCGCTTGGCGACCCTGCGCTGCGCAGAGCGGTGCGGACGGTGTCCGGTCGAGGTATGCGCGGCTTTGTGCACGCAGCGGAGCGGACGGTCTCCAGGTGGAAGGGCCGCGAGGGCAGGTCGCCCGGCGCGCCCGGTGCACGCCGGGCGCTCGCGCCGGCCCCGGCTACACTGATCGCGGGCCTCGCGCCGACCTTCGGACGGTCACGCTCGCCCGGGGCGCCGTCCCAGCGGCGCGAACCGGCGGGTGCGGCCGTCGCTGCGCGGGGACGGGCCACACACTCGACGTGCTGCGCATGGACTAGCCCGAGAGGCGCGCTCCCGCTGCCGCTCGCGCTCCGGCGTGATCTCTGGGAGGCTTCGCCGAGCGCGTTGCGGTGGTGGCGTGTTCGGCTGGGCACGGGTAGACCGAACCCGCCCTCGCAGCGTACCTGACGCCCGCGGCCTGGATGCCGGCGAGGCGCTCGCCTTCGCCCGCGCGCTCCTCCGAGGAAGCGATCGCGGCCGCAGGGCGCGAGCGCCCCTTCTGGTGCTCGCGGCTGAGCGCAGCACTATGGCTGGCATGACGCGCGCCCGGGTCGGGGGTGACTTCCGCCGACCCGGGCCGCGTCGTCGTCGGCTCCTGTCTGGACGCGCGCGATGCTCCGGCTGTCGTCCACCGGCACGCTGCGCTCGAGCAGAACGCCCGGCCGGCCGCTCAGGCTGGGGTGATGACGGCGCGGCCGAAGTAGCGGCCGTGCTTGAAGTCGTCGATGGCGCGGTTGATCTCCTGCAGGGTGTAGCGCTGGGTGTGGACGCGGACGATGCCGCGGGCCGCCAGGTCCATGAGCTCATAGAGTTCGGCGTAGTTGCCGACCAGGCTGCCGGCGACCGCGATCTCCTGGAAGATCATGTGGACGGTCGGGATCTGCAGCTGGCCGCCGTAGCCGATGACGATGTGGGTGCCGCCCTTGCGGAGCATCTGCCAGCCTTGTTGCTCGACCCCCTTTTCGCCGACGAAGTCGAGTACGACGTGGGCGCCCCCGCCGGTGACTTCCTTGACGGCCGCCACGAGCTCGGGCCCGCCGGGGAGGACGACATCGGCGCCGAGGTCCTTGGCGCGCTGGCGGGCGAGTTCGGAGACGTCGACGGCCACCAGACGTGCTCCGCTCAAGGCGCGCAGGACCTGGAGGGCGATGTGGCCCAGGCCACCGATCCCGATGACCACACCCCAGGTGCCGGGGGGCAAGAGCTTGGCGGCCCGTTTGGCGGCGCGGTAGGCGGTGAGGCCGGCATCGGCCAGCGGCGCCACCTCGACCAGATCGACGTCCTCGCTCAGCTTGACCAGAGCGCGTTCACTGGTCAAGAGGTACTCGGCGAAGCCGCCGTCGCTGTCGAGGCCGGGGAAGCGGCCGTTGGCGCAGTACATGTCCTCGCCCTGGCGGCAGGCCAGGCAGACCCCGCAGGTGCGCAAGGGGTGGCAGATGACGCGGTCGCCGGGCTTGACCGAGGTGACGTTGCTGCCGACGGCCTCCACGATGCCGGTGTTCTCGTGGCCGAGCGTGTAGGGGAGGAGCGTGCCGTTGGGATCGAGGATGTCGCGCCAGACCCCCTCGATGATGTGGAGGTCGGTGCGGCAGAGGCCGGCGGCGACGATCTTGACGATCACCTCGTCCGGCTCGGTGATGGTCGGTTCCGGAACGTTCTCCAGGCGCAGCTGCTCGTTCAAAGTCGGGTCGTACCGGTAGAGCCGTGCTGCCAACATCCGCTCACGCTCCCTTCTGTCCTTCCCGTCCGCACGCAGCGCAGCGGGGAGGGGTCATCCCCCTCCCCGCAGTGGATCGTCGTGCCTCAGGTGGCCTGAGCAGCCAGGCGCTGGCCGATCGGATCCTGGGCCAGCTTGGCCTTCTGCGCCTCGATGTCGATGCCGTAGAGGCGGGCGGCGTTCTCGCCCAGGATTTTGCGCTTGGCCTGCGGAGTGAGGTCGACCCCGTACTCCTCCTTGATGTCCTCCGGCAGCTCGAACTCGACGAACTTCTCGATGATCCACTTGGGGGTCCAGATGGCGTAGTCGCTGCCGAAGAGGATCCGGTCCTCCCCCAGCCAGTAGAGGAGGTTGGCCATAATCTCGGCGAAGTAGCGGGGGCGCGTGGCGATGAAGGCGCTGGCGACGGCCAAGCCGGCGTAGACGTTCTTGTCCTGCTTAGCGATCCAGCAGAAGTCGTCTAGGCGCGGCAGCCCGATGTGCTCGACGATGAAGTTGAGGTCGGGGAAGTCGGTGGCGGCCTGGTCGACGTCGTGGACGTCGAAGGCGTCCTTGTTCAAGGGATAGACGGTCGGTCCCTTGTGGACGTGGAGGTTCTTGATGCCGAGCTCGCGACAGAGCTCCAGGTACCGGTAGGCCATCGGGTCGGTGAGCTTCCAGCCGCGCGAGCCGTTGTACCACTCGGCGGTGTAGAGCTTGAGTCCCTGGATCGGGTACTCCTCGACCATGCGGCGGAACGTCTCGAATCCCGCCTCGCCCCAGCGCGGATCGAAGGAGCCACAGAGGATGAAGCGGTCGGGATACTTCTGCTTGAGGACGCCATTCTGGACGTGCGTATTGAAGCCATTGGTGAAAAATTCTTTGAGGTAGGTCGAATTGAAGATGCCCATGTCGACGTGGCCTTCGATGAAGAGGTCTTTGATGAGATCCTCCTCGCTGTACTTCATGAACTTCTCGATCGGCCAGACCGCGTCGGCTGGACTGAGGGCTTTGTGGTAGTCGTAGAAGCACTCGATCCAGGCCCGGCCGTACTCGTTGCGCCAGTTCTCGGGACTGCCGTCCCAGAAGTGCATGTGGCCATCGATGACGAACGCTTCGCTGCCGTCCGACAACCGAATCATGACACCGCCTCCTTCCGCTCCGTCACGGTTCGCTCGTTCCGACTCGCCAGCACTGCCTCGCAGAAGAACGTGCTCGCCCGGAGGTTGATGACCGTCGCTCGCAGGCGACGGAACTCCTCGCGTGCCCGGGCAGGGTCGATGGGGCTGCCGTCGGGTTGCAGGAGCAGCGGGGATTCAGGGGTGTCGGGGAGACCCAGCTCGGCCCGACGCGTGAGATACCGCTCGACGACGCGGGAACGCACCGGCCCGAAGAGGCGCCCCGCGCTGTCCAGCCAGGCGTCGTCTCCCCGGATCCGCAGGTCTCCCAGCCGCGCACCGAGCAGCGTCTCGTAGCTGGCGCCGGTGGCGCGGAAATGTTCGGCCAGGACCAGCAGCCGGCTGAGGTACCCCTTGACGAGGAAGAGCCGGCGCAGTTCGTCGAGCTCCTCCTCGGACTCCTCGGGGAAGATCTCGACGAACCCCTTGCCGGCGCTGACGCCGCGGGTCAGTTCCTCACCGGCGAAGTGGTCCGTGACGACCACCTCGACCCCCTTGACCTCGGGGAGGGCGAGGAGGGCTCGACGGACGCCGTCGGCCATGAGGTAGGCGAAGTTGGCCGAGCACCAGTAGGTGGGTAACCGCAGGGCGACGCGTGCGCGCTCGCCGTCCCAGTCGAGGCGCGTCACGAAGCCGAGGCGGACGATCGACTCGTCGAGCTCAGGGTCGAGGACCTGCTCGAGCTGGCGCCAGAGGGCCGTGCTGTCCATGCGTGTTCCCCCACTCGTGTGACACCGTCATCGTAGGACCGGCCCGCCGGGTGCAACAATAGGAAACGCCACCTTTTTGCACTATGTGCCAAAAGGCGATGCGCTGCCGTCGCGGGGTCACACTGCCTGCTGGACCTGACGGAGGAACCCAGTGAGGAGCTCGGCCTCGACGGCGAAGCGCTTGCGGGGGACGCTGATCCCCAGCGCGAGCGGCGTGCGGCGAGGTCCTGACTCCAACGGCACAGCGATGCAGCAGGAACCGAGGGCGTACTCCTCGCAGTCGAAGGCGACCTCCTCTTGCCGCACGCGGTCGATCTCGCTCTGCAACGCCTGCCGGGCCGTCAGCGTATAGGCCGTGAACTGCGGGAGCGGCTCCTCCTGGAGGTAGTCGGGCCACTCGGTCGGAGGGCGCTGCGCGAGGAGCACCTTGCCGAGTGCCAGCGCGTGAGCCGCCCCGCGGAAGCCGCGACCCATCCCCGGCAGTTCCCGGACGCCGCGGCGGCCGTGCACGTAGAGGACTTCGACGTCGCGGTCGGACCAGGTAGCCAGGTAGGCGCGGCACTCGGTGAGGCGGCCGACCTCGTCGACCAAGGGCTCGAGCGACTCCGGTCGCGGTCCGCGGGCCGCGAGTGTCTCGAGCAACCGGTAGAGCGCTGGGCCAGGCTGGAGCGAGCGGTGTCGTTCGAGGGTGACGAACCCGGCGGCGACCAAGGTGTGGACGAGGTGATAGGCGGTGGCGAGACTCACGCCGAGCGCAGCGGCCAGCTCTTTGACGGAACACTCGGGGCCGCGCTCGACGATGAACTGGAGGGCCTGCAAGGTGCGTTCACCCGTGGTGAGGGTACGTGCAGGGCGACGCTGCCGCATCGCCGGTCTCGCCATCCTGTCCCGATGTCTACGGCAGGGATCCATTGTAGATTTAGCATACGCGAAGCGACCACGGCAGCGCAAGCGCAGCCCCGATCGGTGACAGCTGGTCAGCACTGCGGTCGGGAGGGACGAAGGACCGGTAGCGTCTCCTCGCCCGGTCGGGGCTAGTACTTTTCTACCTATCCTCTTGACAGGGCGGATAGGAGATCGATACGATTTGGTTGATAGGAGTGGCGTACGCTCTCCTGGTAGACGTCGATACTCCGGAGGCGAGGAAGCGCTGCCTGGGGATGGGCGCCGTGGGCAGCGCGGAGCCAGTGGCGCACCCGGCCGGGGGAACCTGGCCGGGTGTTTCGTTGTGGCGAGCCTGATCGGTGGGTCGTCGGGAAGACCATTGGCGGAGCGTGCCAGTATCGAGGCAGTCGTCAGGGACCGCGAGGGAAGAGGGGGCACCATGCGGCGCGGCGAGCATCGGGTGGTCGGCACGGTCGGACGTTTCCTGGTCACAGTGGGGCTAGCAGTAGCGCTTGCCTTGGGGATGGTTCCTGGTCTTGGCGCGGTGACGAGGGTGCCAATTAGCGTAGATGAACTCCCTTACGCCACACTCAGTGCGTATGTCGAAAGGCTTAGTGGCCAACTTACCTACGCGTACGATTGGAGCGTCGAAAAGATCGCTGAGCCAGATAAGGTATCTCTATCCGATGATGGATACACAGAACTGAACTTTATAATCACTGCCGTACGTTCTGGTCCACGATTTATAAGAGGTAATGTTTTCGGTACCATATGTGTCAGATATGAAGACGGTAATAGTGCTGCCGGCAACGTGACTGTTGATATTTCTGTTGGAGGTTCTCAGGCAACGCTCAACTTCGGCGAACTTAGTGAAAACCAAGATCCTGTTTGCAAAGACTTTGAGTTGATGTTCACGCAGTATCCGGATGAATATTTGTCTGCCACGGCCGCATGTGAAGTAGATAGTGGAAATTGCTTCATTGCTTTCCAGAGCCTGCCACCTTGGAGCGTTTATTTCCAGAATGAGATCGTGGGTGAGTATGCGAAACTTGTCGATACGTTCGAGTGTCCGAGCGGTTTTGCGTGTCAAGGGCCGGCGAATATGGAATGGGAGCTTACAGATTCGCAGAAGATCCAATTGCTGTTTGATGTCCGGCGGGTGGACAACACAGTCTGTAGCACCGTTGCTGCAAATACCGCCCTTCTCAGTCCTGCTGGCTTGGACGTCGAGGAGTCGTCTGCAAAAGTGACGATCGTCGACCAGAACTGCGGAACCGACGGAACCGGGGGCTCGGGCGAAAATGGCGGCACCGGTGGAACTGGCGGCGGCGGCACTGGTGGAACCGGTGGCGGTGGGACCGGTGGCACGGGTACCGGCGGTGCGCCCGCGCAGGATGGTGCGACCGGCCCGGTCGATGTGACGCTGCCGTTTCCGCCTGTGGTGAGCCAACCCGCATCGCCGCAACCACCAGCCAGCGAGGCCGCCCCGGCGACCGGTGAGGCGCCGGTGAGCGAGCCTGCGCCGGCGGTCAGCGAGCCCGGCCTAGAGAGCAGCGACGAGGCGCTGCCCGCCACGACGTCGCCGGACCAGCTCCCGGCCGGTATCCCCCAGGTGCTGCCGGCGACCGGCCGCGGTGAGGCGGCCCGCCTGCCCGTCTGGTTCGTGGGACTGGTCGGCGCGGCGCTGGTGGCGGCTGGACTGGTGCTCGCTTCGCGTCGGCACACGGTGACGCACTGAGCGCGACGGTACCCGTCGAGGAGTCACCGCCCCTGGACCGCTGCGGCGGTCCAGGGGCGGTGCCCGCGTAGTGCCGAGTAACTGGGGAGACCCGAGTGGTCGGTTCGGTCTCACGCGCTGTCGTGCAGCGCAGATCTGGCTGGCCGAGCCGCTAGTAGGTACGGCGGCCGGTCGTCCCGGGCGGCGCTTCCGGTGCGCAAACGCAACTCGCTGTGCACGCCGGTGCGCTCGGTATGCTGTTCGCCTCTGCCCTGTCGCGGTCCTCCTGGGGGAAATGAGCGTCTGGACCCGACGGCGCCGCTGCGGAGGGACCATCCGTGGTCCTCCTGTGGGGGCATGCCGTGGTGTCCCTGCGTGTCGCTATCTCAGAAGAGTTCTGGGCGGGTCGTCGACCGCTGAGCGCGCAAGGCCGCGGCGACCTGCGCCTACCCGAGCGTGCCTGCCGAGCGTTCGTGCCGACGCGTGGCCGCGATCGGGTGCGCTGCGTCACGGGTGTGACCTGAGCCGGTCGACGGCGGTATTGAGGTCGTCGTAGGACCGGAGGGCCGAGCCCGACGAGTACCATTTCCTCTAACCAAAGAGTACCTCAGTTCCTGAAGCTACTCCCCGACCTTTGCTAAGGTGGAGGCGTGACGATCGAGATGGTCGGTGTGTGGAGATGCTGCCTGACCCGAGTGAGCTATGTCGGCACGGGAGTACAGGTGTGGCAGCGGTCGACCGAGCCACCGGCCCGGCGAGGCGGGGAGCGCGCGGCACGGCAGTGAGGGTGGAGCGAGCGATAGCGACGGCGGAGCGGCGGGAGGGTCTGAGGAAATGGGCGGGAGCGGCGAACGGACCTGGCGGACGGGTGGCTGGCGAGCGGTAGCAATCGCCCTCATCGTGACCGGCAGTCTGCTCCTCGGCGGTGTCGTACCGGCGCTGGTCGGAGCGGAGGAAGGAGCGCAGGGTAGAACCCCCGGGGAGGTGACGAGAGCACCGAGCACGATGACGGCTGTGGCTGGCCCGGGGGACGGGAGTGGATTGAATCCCGGGGATAGGGACAACTCCACGTCCACCGGCCAGCAGCCGTGCCAGGGGAAGGTTGGGGATCCAGCGTGCGGATCCGGCCCTGGCACGGGCAGCGGGCAACCTCAGGGCGGGCAGAACGATCCCCCCGTCTCGACGCAGTCGGTGCAAGTGATTGTCGCCTTCTCGAAGGTCTGGCAGGGGACACCACCCAGTGGAGCGATCGACGACCTCTTGGTCATCACCGATGAAAACGACGTCCAGCTCGCCACCTGCGACTGGGACGGCGCGCAATTGTCGTGCACCCCGAACCCGCTCGTGCTCCCCGCTGGCTCGATCTACGTGGTACAGGAGAACCTGCCGCCGGGCTGGGTGGCGGTGAGCGGCACCGGGTCGTTTACGCTGAGCGATGCCGAGCTCGAGAAGCGGTGCACTTTTATCGGAACTGGGTTTGACGGAGTCAGCCGCTGGGTGTGCCCGCACACTGTCGCGAACGGTCGAGAGGGGGCTGAGGGGAAGTACGTGATCCAGCTCCTGAAGGGGTGGATCGGCGCGGGCGCTCCGGCCTCTCACTCCGGCTTGGTCGAGGTGACGGTTGGGAACCAGACCATCCTGTGCGACTGGAACGGGGACAACCCGCTCAGCTGCTCGGACGATATCCTGCTCGGTCCGGGCGACTCGCTCTACGTGCAGGAACCCAACCTCCCGCTCGGATGGGTGACGCTCGGTGGGACCGGGACCGTGACGTTCGAGGACTTGCGAGGGCGCGGATGGTGCCAGGATCCCTCTCCGCCCTTCCTTCCGTTCGGTTTCTGTTTCCACGGCATCGTCAATGCCCGAGCGGACAGCGACCTGCATATCCCGGTTACGGTCACGAAGGCGTGGCTCGGCGGGACACCGCCGACCGACCCGATAGAGGGGCTCGTCCTCGTCCAGTCAGGAGCCGACTCCGTTACGTGCGACTGGAACGGTCAAGCGCTGGTCGACCCGTCGACCGGGGCAGAGTGCCGCTTCGAGTTGCCAATCGCACAGACCTTCACGGTCACAGAGCAGAATACACCCTGGGGTTGGACCCCGCACCCACCGACCCTCGGCGACTTTACCCTCTACGATCTCGCGGTGAGCGGTACCTGTACCGGCAGCGACTGGGAAAACCTGACCGATGTTGAGTGCACCCATCAGGTAACGAATCGACAGCTTGAAGTGGGCGTCTTCTTCTTGAAACGGTGGCAGGGGACACCGCCGAGCGCGCCTATCGACCAACTGCTTGTGGTTACCGACGGAGATGGCAACGAGCTGGCCACGTGCCGTTACGACCCGGACCTCTACGTGGACTGGCTCGACGCGTGGGCGACAATCTGCTCCGAAGAAGACGAGGGCGCGGTGGTGCTGGACCCCGGGGCCACCTACGTCGTACAGGAGAACCTACCCGGCGGCTGGATCGCAGTCAGCGGCCTCGGAACGTACACGCTCAGCCCCGATGTAGTGGAGGAGCAGTGCCAGCTCGTGGACGACGGGAAAGGTTGGTACTGTCTCCACTTCGTCGAGAACCGAGCTGTATCTAGCGGCGGTGGCGGTTCCGGTGGTGGTACGCCCGGTGACGGGGGCAGCGGTGGGGGCGGCACGCTGCCGGGCGGCCAGGGCGGTGGCACCAACGGCGATCGATCGTCACCGGTGGGGTCACCGGCTGGCCAGGAGTCGTCCCCAATCGGGGCGCCCGACGAGCCCTTCGCCGGACCACCGGCTGCCGCTCCGGGGGCGGATCCTGTCTCCGACGTCCAGCAGCGAGTATCAGCGGTGCAGGTGATGCCGCGCACCGGCGCCTTCAGCTGGCGGACGATCGACCTCCTCCTCGTCGGGAGCGTCCTCTTCGTCGCCGCGGGCTGCCTCTTGCTCCTCTTCTCGCCGGGCCGCCGGGCGACCCAGTGAGGCGTTCAGGGAGAACGGAGACGCACGTGCCGCACGGCGCGGGCGTCTCGTGCGTGTAGCCGAGACGTCGGTACTGGAGCTCGCTCTTGCACGCCCCTGTGCACCAGGCACGGCAGGGTCACTGTGGTGGCAGCCGCCGCGGCGTGAGCCGAGGAGCGAGAGGGCTGCGCGGCTGCTCCCGTGCAGTGGTGCCCATCTGCCCACGGACTGCGCTCACGGGTCAGCCGACACGTCTCGGACGGATCGGGTGCCGGTGGCCTGGTAGCGCCGCGCAGCGCGTCTTTGGGCTGCTGGGAGACACCGCCCCACGATTCGCGCGCTACCCGACCTCTGCGTCGTCCCGCGACGAGACCGGGTGACGTGTACTCCCTCACGCACCGTTGTCCCGCAGGCCCTTGACAATGCCGGTTCCCATCGACGAGAATAATCCCGACTGACATGGTCGGGATTCCGCGGTGGCCACCGAACCCGCACCAGCGGTCGCAGAAAGGCGGAAGGCTCATCTGGAGAGCTGCGAACCGAAGGTGAAGAGAGGAGACGAGATGCGTCGCCGCGATCTGCTTCGTCTCGGTGGGTTCGGCCTGGTCGCCGCACCGTTGATCGCTGCCTGCGGTGGCTCGCCGGCGACCCCGACGCCCGCGCCGGCGAGCCCGACGGAGACGCCGACCGCAGCGCCCGCTGCGTCCGGCGCGACACCGACGTCCGTCGTCACCCCGGGTGCGACGCCGACTGCCACTGCAGCCAGCACACCGACCGCAGCCGCGCGGGGTGGAACGCTCACCATCTACTCCGGTCGTTCCAAGTCGCTGATCGGCCCGCTCTTGGACCGGATCGGGCAAGAGCTCGGGCTCGACGTGCGTGTCCGCTACGGGGATACTGCCGAGCTGGCCACGGCCATCTTGGAGGAAGGTGACCGGTCGCCGGCCGACCTCTTCTTCGGGCAAGACGCTGGCGCGCTCGGGGCGCTGGCCAAGGAAGGTCGTCTGGCACCCTTGCCGAGCGAACTGGTGGAGCGCGTGCCGGAACCGTACCGCTCGCGCCAGGGCGTGTGGGTCGGCATCAGCGGTCGCGTGCGGACGGTGGTGTACAACACCGAGCGCGTCCGGCCGGAGGAGATTCCGGCCTCCATCGTCGACTTCGCTGGGAACGAGCGCTGGCGCGATCGGCTCGGCTGGGCGCCGACCAACGGGTCGTTCCAGTCCTTCGTGACCGCACTCCGTCGCCTGCGCGGTGACGATGCGGCACGGGCCTGGCTGGAGGGGATCAAGGCGCTGAACGCGCGCGTCTTTCCGAACAACTCCTCCATCGTGCAGGCGACGATCGCCGGCGAGATCGAGGCCGGCTTCGTCAACCATTATTACCTCATGCGGGAGCGCGCCCAGGCCGGCCGACCGCTCCCGGCCGAGAACTTCTTCTACCGGAACGGCGATCCCGGCGGCTTGGTGAACGTGGCCGGCGTCGGGGTCCTCGCCAGTTCGCGCGCCGCGGACCTGGCGCTCCGCTTCGTGGACTATCTCCTGAGCGAGCCGGCGCAGCGCTACTTCTCCGAACAGACTTTCGAGTATCCGTTGGTGGAGGGCGTACCCGCCCATCCTGACCTCCCGCCGCTCACGGAGTTGAACCCGCCGCCGCTGGACCTCTCCGATCTCGATGATCTCAAGGGTACGCTCGCGATGCTGCAGGAGGTCGGCTTGTTGTGACGGTACGGGCGAGTGCGGTACCCACGCTCGAGCGCGTCCGACGCTGGCGAACCGGTCAGCTCGGTATCACCGACTGGCTCGCGCTCGGCGTGGCCGTGCTCGCCCTCGCGCCGATCGTCTACCTCGTGGGTCGCGCGCTGGAGGGCGGTCAGCAGAGCCTGGCTGCCCTCCAGCACCCGCGCACCGCGACACTCGTCCTGCGCAGTCTGGGGTTGGCGGCTGCCGTCTCCCTCTCCGGCCTCCTCGTGGCCGTGCCGCTGGCTTGGTTGACCGAGCGCGTCGCCCTCCCAGCACGGCGGCTGTGGGCGACGCTCCTCGCCTTACCGCTGGCAGTACCGAGTTACCTCATAGCCTATGCAGTGGTAGCGCTGCTGGGGCCGCGCGGCGCGCTGGCCGGGGTCCTGGAGCGGGCACTCGGCGTGGAACGCTTACCCGAGCTGTACGGCTTCTGGGGAGCGTGGTTCACGCTCACGCTGGTGACCTACCCGTACAGCTACCTGACCGTGCGGGCCGCCTTCGCGCGCTTCGACACGGCGCTCGAAGACGCCGCGCGCACGTTGGGGACACCCGCTCCGGCGGTGTTCTGGCTCGTGACCTTGCCGTTGCTGCGCCCAGCGCTGATGACCGGAGCCTTGCTCTCGGCACTGTACACGCTGGGTGACTTCGGCGCCATCGCCATCCTGCGCTATCCGACGCTGACCTTCAGCATCTACAACCAGTACCGGCTCTCCTTCGACCGCTCGGTCGCAGCAGCGCTCGCGTTGCTCTTGGTGGGGCTGTCGGCACTCCTCGTGCTCGCTGAGCGCTACTGGCGTCGCCGCGCAGTTCTCTACCGGCTGACCGGTGTCCCGCGACCCGCGTCGCGCCGGCCGCTCGATGCCCGCACCTGGCCCGTCCTGGTGCTGGCAGTGAGCGTGGTGGTGCTGGGACTCGGTCTCCCCATCGGCGTGGCTGGCTACTGGCTGGTGCGGGCGCTGGCGATCGGTGAGGTGTTGCCGCCGGTCTGGGACGGGCTCCGCAACTCGCTCCTGGTCGGCGTGCTGGCGGCTCTCCTGACGGTCGCGCTCGCGTTACCGGTCGCGCGCGCCGCTGCTCGCGGGCGAGCGGCGTTGGCGCGGTTCCTCGACGTGCCGCTGTGGATCGCGTACGGTTTACCGGGTATCGTGATGGCGTTGGCCCTCGTCTCGCTCTCGGTACAGCTGGTGCCGTGGCTCTATCAGACGCTCCCGCTCTTGTTGCTCGGCTATGCGCTGCGGTTTCTGCCGGAGGCGACCGGGACGTTGCGGAGCGTGTTGAGTCAGCAGAATCCGCGTTGGGAAGAGGCGGCTCGGACGCTGGGGCGTCGCCCGTGGCGCGTGTGGCTGGAAGTGCAGTTGCCGCTGGCGTTTCCGGGGGTGGTGAGTGCCGTCGTCCTCGTCTTCTTGACGACGGTGAAGGAGCTCCCGGTGACGTTGCTGTTGAGTCCGATCGGGTTCACGACACTGGCCACGGCTGTCTGGGGCGCGACGACCGACGCCTTCTGGTCGCACGCGGCTGTGCCGGCGCTCGTCTTGCTCGTGGTGGGTGTCGTACCGATGGGTCTGTTGAGTTGGTGGCAGGAGCGCCGGGGACGAGTGAGGGGAGCGTGAGCGCCGTGGAGCGGACAGCGGTCGAGTTGCGGGGGGTCTCGAAGCGCTACGCGGCACAGGCGCGTCCGGCTGTGCAGGACGTGACGCTGGAGATCGGGACGCGCGAACTCCTCGTGATCCTGGGGCCGAGTGGCAGCGGGAAGACGACGACCTTGCGGCTCATCGCCGGCTTGGAGCGACCCGATGCGGGGACGATCGCGATCGCAGGCCGTATCGTCGCCGATGCCCAGCGGTTCGTCCCGCCCGAGGAGCGCGGCGTCGGGCTCGTGTTCCAGGACTACGCCCTGTTCCCGCACTTGACGGTCGAGGAAAACGTCGCGTTCGGGCTGCGCCGGCTGCCCCGGGCGGAGCGGCGGGAACGCGTGGGCATGCTGCTCGAGCTCCTCGGCCTCGAAGGATTGGCCGAGCGCTATCCGCACGAGCTCTCGGGTGGTCAGCAGCAGCGCGTGGCGATCGCCCGAGCCTTGGCTCCGCAGCCGTCGGTGCTGTTGCTGGACGAGCCGTTCGCCAACCTCGATGCCGGGTTGAGGGCAGTGATGCGGGAAGAGCTGCGACGGCTCCTCCGCGAGTTCGACGTCACCGTCGTCTTGGTCACCCACGACCGCGACGAAGCCTTGGCGCTGGCTGACCGCGTGGCGGTCATGCTCGAGGGTCGCGTCGTCCAAGTGGACACGCCGGAGCGGATCTACCACGAACCGCGGACACGGGCGGTGGCGCAGCTCGTCGGTCAGGCGAACTTCGTGCCGGGACGGGTGATCGGGCGGATCGGCGAGAGCGACCTCGGTACCTTCACCTTGGAGGGCGTTCCGCAACCGGCGGACCAGGTCGACCTCTTGGTGCGGCCGCGCGACGTCACGCTGGAACCGCATCCGCACGGACTCGGGGTCGTGGTCGACCGGCGCTTCTGCGGGGCAGAGGTACTGTACCGCGTGCTCTTGCCGTGCGGGATCACGCTGGAGACGAGCCAGGCGCCGAGCGTCGACCTGCGCATCGGTGAGCGGGTCGTCGTGCGCGCCAGTCGCGGTCAGTTGGTCGCGTTCGCGGGAGCGGAACGGGTCGGGCGGGTCGCACTGCTGGAGGCCGACCGCGCTGTCGTTCCGAACGGCATGGTGGCGCGCGAGGTCGACGGGTCTCCGGGACCGGGCAGTCCGGAGGGCTGACCGTGCGTCGAGCGCTTTCAGCGTCGTCGTACGTGCCCGGTGCCGATCGCTCGGACTCGTGGGACGCGTGGAGCTTCTGGGTGGTGCCTCGAGGCAGGGGACGCCGATGATCTCCGCCGTGAGGGCACCTGCGCGAGTGCATGCGTATAAGTGTCCTTATGCGCTGGAGAAAGAGAAGCGGCGCCACGGTGCGGAACTGGCGGTGCTGGAGAGCCGCATGGTCATCCGTCGGTCATGTTCATCCACACAGGGCACGAGGAGCGGCGTGCGGCCTGGCCAGGCGTGTCTGGGGCGACCTGTGACGTGCGCGAGTGCGGCGAGGCGGTCGCGAAATGGCTGGCAGTCGCCCCACGCTACGACCCTCGGCCTGGCGGCGGAATCCAGCGGGCCGTGCGGCGATCGAGCGCGATGCGGTCACGGCGCGCCGACGCCAGCCGGCTCGGCTTCGGCGAGCGCTGGCCGGACACGAGCGGCTGCGGCGTACCCGGTTCAGTGCAGTCGCGGCAGCGTCAAATCGGGCGACTATCCGCGCAGGGGGCAGGCGTACCTGGCCCGAGCGGTGACGCTGTGTCGCGCGCTTGCGGCAGTCGCCCCCTCCCCTACCCCGACGAGTGATATTCTGTCGAGTATTGCACCGGACCGTCCGACCCTGCTGGGCATTCAGCGCGGCAGGCCGACTCGAGATCGGCTCGTTGGTACGACCGGCGCTGGGGCGCTCAGTGCAGGCGCACGAGCGGACTCGCAGCGATGGTCCTGCGCTACTTGAACAACCGCCTCAATGCCCTGCTCGTGGCCTTCCCGGCAGCCCGCCGGGCGATCCGCTTGGTCGTGGCCCGCGGCCCCTTGCGGACAGCGGAGATGTCGCCCAGCAGCCGTGCTGACCAGTAGAGGAAGCTTCGAGTCTTGCCGATGCTCGTACGTGCCACTCCTCCACGGCGTGCCTCTCGACGAACAGCATCCGCAACTTCGGGCTTCCCCGGAACCGAATCCGCACTGTGTCCGCGTAGTGGCTCCTCATTCGCAGCAATGCTACCCGATTCATGGATAGACGCCGAGCACTCTCATGTCGGAGTATCTGCTGTCAGGTTGCAAGCGAGAAGACCCAGTGCGTCAGGATCCCGATCGCTCCACCCGCGAGGACGAGCCAGGCCGAGTTAATGCGGAAGCGCACGAGCGCGATCAAGGCACTCAGTGCGAGGAGGAGCGCCAGGGGGTCGACGAGTACGGTGCGACCGATCTGCCAGAGCACACCAGCCATCAGGGCGAGGGCAGCGACGTTGAGACCGTCGAGGAACGGCGCCGTCCAGCGGGAGCGGCGTAGTCGGGGAACGAACGGCCGGACAGCAGCCACGAAGACGAACGCCGGCAGGAAAATGCCGATGGTCGCCAGCGCTGCCCCGGGGAGCCCGGCCACGAGGTAGCCGACGAAGGTGGCGGTGGTGAAGACCGGCCCCGGCGTGACTTGCCCGACAGCGATGGCGTCGAGGAGCTGGCGGTCGGTCAGCCAGCCGAGGCGCTCGACGAAGTCGCGCCGGAGGAAGGCGAGGAGCACGTACCCGCTGCCGTAGAGCACGGACCCGATCTTGAGGAAGGTCAGGAAGAGCTGCGCCAGGCTGACGGGCGCGCCAGCAGTCGCGGGGAGCGACCCCAGACCGGCGAGACCGACCGGTGCCAGGCCGAGCGCGAGGGCGCGACCCCGGCGCAGTGTGGCGATGAGGAGCATCGTGGCAGCTGCAGCGGCCAGCAGCACGAGCTCGTGGATACCCCAGAGGTAGAGCGCGAAGACAGCGACCGCCAGCGCGATCTGGACGGGACGGCGGACCGCGCTCCGTCCGAGCGTCCAGATCGCTTGGGCGACGACCGCGACGATGACCGGCATGACGCCGTCGAGCAGCCAGATCGTCTGCGGAAGCGTGCCCCAGCGGACGTAGAGCCACGCCAGGGCGAGGACGATCAGCGCGGCAGGCAGGATGAAGAGCGTGCCCCCGACGACCAGTCCGGGCCAACCGGCGCGGCGATAGCTACAGTGGATGACCATTTCGGTCGAGTTGGGGCCGGGGATGAGGTTGGTGACACCGAGGAGGTCCAGGAACTCCTGCTCGCTCAGCCAACGCCGGCGGACGACGACTTCGTCGTGCAGCATGGCGATGTGCGCGGCAGGACCACCGAAGGCCAAGCACCCCAGCTTGAGCGCGACCCAGGCGACCTCGGCGAGCTGACCACGCGTGGAGCCCGGTGCGAGCGCGTGGGCTGGGGCGCGCTTGGCTGCTCGTTCGTCGAGCGTGTCCGCCGGTTCGCGCATGGTGCCCCTCCCCTGCTCAGCTCGCGCTACCAGGCGCGCGGCAGTCGCGGTGCGTTTCTGCGGTAGCGACGTAGGGGTCAGGCGTGCCTGACCCGATGGCCCCGCGCCACGGACGGCCGTTGCCGAAGTGTAACCGATCGACACCCTCCTACCGGAGAAGTAGGGCGAGAGCTGCCAGCACGGACAGTGCGCTGTGCCAACGAGACAACTCTTGACTCCGAACGGATGTGCGATTACGATGGACACGAACAGATGTGCGAGTTTCGCGCTGAGAGGAGGAGCGCCATGTCGACCGCGTGGTGTCTGGTTGCGGAGCCCACCGTTCCCGCCCAGCAGGCAGCACTCGTGTCGCCAGAGCAGTGCAGGTCGGGAGCCCAAGACACACGTGCAGACGATCCGCGGCGCGAACGGATCGCTCGCCTGCGCCAGCTCATCGTCGAACGCTTCGGTCCGCACGTCCTCCTCGAGGTGCAGCATCCGCGCAGCGCGAGCGGCGCGGTGGAGTCGCTACCGAGTTCTTTGCTTTCTGTCAATATGCGAACCCTCCCGACTGGCCTCCTCGGCCTGGATCTCGCGCTCGGTGGCGGTCTACCACGTGGTCGCCTGATCGAGCTCGCTGGACCGCCCTATTCCGGCAAGCGCACGCTCGCTGGCTGGTTCGTCCGTGCGGTGCAGCGCGGTGGCGGGTGGATCGCGTACCTGGACGCCGCGCACAGCGCGGACTTCGACCGCTGGCACCGCTGGGGGATCGATGTCTTCGAGCTCCTCGTCGCGCTGCCAGGTTCCATCGGGGAAGCGCTCGAATTGACCCGCTTGCTCGTGTGCGCGCGGGTGTTCGATCTCGTCGTGCTCGATCTGCCCCCGCACTGGACGGTGCGGCCGGAACTCGGGCGCGGCCTCCGCCAGCTGCGACCGCTCCTCCGCGGTGGGTCGGCAGCTGTCGTGGTCGTCCGCGACCGGACGGTCGAGCCGGCGCTCCTCGCTGCGCCGGTACGGCTCCGCCTCGAGCCGCTGGCGCAGCTCGTCCTACCTGGACCGCTCGCCGCTGCGGGGCAGGCGACCGGCCTCCGGGTGCGTGTGCGTCTCGAGCGGAGTCCGCTCTGGCCGCCGCGCGATCCGCCGGTGCCGATCGAGCTGAGCTCGGAGGAGGGGATACGCCTCGCGCTCGAGCGCGTCGACCTCGCGCTGGCCAGTGGGCTCGTCGTCCAGCACCCGCTCGGCCTCGTCTTCGCCGAGACCGTGCTCGGACGCACGCGCGACGCTGCGGCGCGCACCCTGGAACGCGATCCGCTGCTCTGGTCGCGCCTCGAGGAGGAGCTGCGGAGGGCCTGGCTCGCCGGCGCGTTCCCGCCCTCTCAGGGTTGATCAGGACGAGTCGGTGGGTGCGCCGCCTGCGGACCGCGGACGCCGATCAGCCTCCGCTGCGACGAGGGCGACGGATCGACCGAGGCACAGCACCGCTCGTGACAGCCATCGTACCTGTGCGGGAACGCTTGACGGTGAACGTCCGTGGTTTTATTATCGGTACGAACATATGTACGATATCGGGGTGGGAAGGGAGAGCGGTGTCGACTCACCGGCAAGCGGAGGGGGACACGATGCGTATCGGGTACCTAGCGCTCGAACGTCGTCCGTCGTGCGCGCTCAGCGACGTCTTGGCGCCGTTGACTCCGGCGCTGCAGCTGGACGAGGGAGGACGCGGCGTCTGGTTCGCGGCGGACGGCGTTCGGCTACAGTACGGCGACGAGCAGCGCTACGGGCATGCAGTGCTGGCGGCCCTGGCGGCCGCCGGGGGCACCGGACGCCTCGGCATCGCGGCGACGCCGTGGGTGGCCCAGATCGCCGCGCGGCTCGCTGCCTCCGGAGACGTCGTCGTGGTTCCGGAGCCGGAGACACGCGCCTTTCTCCGTTCCTTGCCGCTCGAGTGGCTGCCGCTCCCGCGGCGTGTCCTCGCGCGGCTGCGGGCGCTCGGGATCGAGACGATCGGGCAGTTCGCCGATCTCCCCCCAGGGAGTGTCCGCCAGCGTTTCGGTGCGGAGGCGCTCGTCGCGCATCGCCTGGCGTGCGGGGACGATCCGACGCCCTTCCGCGGGCAGGCGCCGAGCGAGCCGCTCCGCTACGCGTGGCACTTCGAGCCACCCGTCGTGACGCTGGAAGGACTCGGCCGTGCCTTGGAGTCGCTCGCCGCGCTGGCAGCACGCGCGCTCGCGCTCCTCGGGCACGCTGCTTGGCGCCTCACGCTCGAGTGTGTCGGCGAACGCGGACAGCGTGCGATTCGTTCCCGCCGGTTCCCGCACCCGCTCCGCCACGCGTCCGAGCTGTATGCGGCAGCTCGGACGCTCGCAGCGCGGCTCTCGCTCACCTGGCCCGTCGCGACGCTCCGCCTGACGCTCGAGGAGCAGGTACCGATCCAGGCTGCCCAGACCGCGCTGTTCACCGAGTCGACCGCACGCCGACGAGAGGAGCGCGAGCGCGTGCGGCAGCTCGTCGAACGGGCTGCTCCCGGTCGCGTCGTCCGCCTCCTCGAGCACTGCCCGGCCGCACCGCTGCCCGAACTCCGCTGGCGCACTGCCGGCGATCCGGAAGCGCACCCGCTCGCCGGTGAACCGGTCCAGCTCCGCCGGCGCGCGAGCGGCTGGTGGTTGGCAGCAGCCGGGCGCTGGGCCCGCGTCGCCCGCGCTGGCCGCTGGGAACGCGTCGACCTCTGGTGGCCGGAAGAGCGTCACCGCCGGGTCGTCTGGGTCGAGCTCAGCGACGGGCAGCGGCTGCTCCTCCGCTGGGAGACGAGCGACCGCACCTGGCGGGTCGTGGGGCGGATCGACTGAGGAGCGGGGAGCTATGGCCGCACCGTACGCGGAACTCCACCTGCATTCCTGCTTCTCGTTGCTCGATGCCCCCTGCCATCCCGAGCAGCTGGTCGAGCGGGCTGCTGCGCTCGGCTACACGCATCTGGCGCTGACCGATCACGATGCCCTGCACGGTGTCGTGCGGTTCGCTCGCGCTGCCGAACGCGCCCACATCCATCCGGTCATCGGCGCCGAGGTGACGATGGAGGACGGCAGTCACCTCACGCTCCTGGCCGAGGACGAACGCGGGTATGCGACGCTCGCACGCCTGCTTTCGGCTGCTCGGCTCGGTTGGCCGACACCGGAGGGGCCGGGAGCGACCGAGCGAGCACTGGCTGGGTCGCCGGAGCGCCGCCCGGTGGCGCTCCCCTGGCAGTGGCTCGCCGACTACCAGGAGGGCCTCATCGTCCTCACCGGCTGTCGTGCGGGACCGCTCGCACGTGCCCTCGCCAGCGGTGCGCGCGCTGCTGCCTGGGCTCGGGCACGTTGGTTCGCCCGGACGTTCGGCCCGGCACGGTGCTTCGTCGAACTGCAGGACCATGGCGAACGCGGTGACCGCGCGCGGCTGCAGGAACTCGCCGCGCTCGCCGAGGCGGTCGGTCTCCCGGTCGTCGTCACCGGCAACGTCCACTACCTGGACGCGACGAGCTGGCGGGTGCAGGATGTCCTCGTCTGTCTCCGCGAGGGGATCACGCTCGATACCCCGCATCCGGCGCGCAAGGCGAGCGCGGCCTACCGGCTCGTCGATCCTGCCACGATGGCGCGCCGCTTCCGGGACTTCCCGCAAGCAGTCGCCAACACGGTGCGGCTCGCCGAACGGTGCGCAGTCTCCCTCGATTTCCGGAACGTCCGTTTCCCGCCTCTGCCGCACCTGGTGCCACCGGGCGAGACGCCGATGCAGGTCTTGCGCCGAGAAGCCTACGCTGGCGCGCGGCGGCGCTACGGCGAGCTGAGCGAGCCGGTCGTCCGGCAGCTGGAGCACGAGCTCGGCGTCATCGAGCGGCTGGGAGTGGCCGAGTTCTTCCTCATCTGCGCTGACCTGGCGAACCGCTTCCGCGGCCGCGGTCGCGGCTCAGCGGCCGATTCGCTGGTCGCCTACTGCCTCGGTATCACGCAGGTCGACCCGCTCGCCCACCGCTTGCTCTTCGAGCGCTTCCTCAACGAGGAACGGCCCTCGATGCCGGATATCGACATCGACTTCGGCCTGGAGGACCGCGAGCGGGCACTCGCCTACGTCTACGCGACGTACGGCGTCGAGCATGCCGCGATGGTCTGTAATTACGTCACGTTCCAGCCCCGCAGCGCCATCCGCGACCTCGGGCGCGTGCTCGGGCTGCCGCGCGAGATCGTCGACGAGCTCGCCGAGAGCCAGGGGCGCCTCGGTGAGCCGCTCGCGGCGGTCGCGCGCACGTTGGCGTCTCGGCTCTCCGTGGAGGAGCGACGGCGACTCGCCTGGTTGGTACGGCTCGTACCGCACCTGGAGGATATCCCTCGTCACCTTTCGGTTCACGTCGGTGGCATGGTGATCGCCGGGCGACCGGTGGTCGAACTGGCTCCCGTCGAGCCGTCGCGCATGCCGGGACGGATCGTCCTCGGGTGGGACAAGCGGGACATCGAAGAGGCCGGGTTGCTCAAGACCGACCTGCTCTGCGTCCGCTCGCTGTCGGTCGTGCACCAAGCAGTCGAGCTCATCGAGCGGGCGAGCGGTGTCCGGATCGACCTCGACCGGTTGCCGCTCGACGATCCTGCCGTGTACCGACAGCTCCAGGAGGCGGAGACGATCGGGGCCTATCAAGTCGAGAGTCGAGCGCAGCAGCAGAGCTTGCCGCGGACGCGTCCCGAGCGCTTCGAGGACCTCATCGCTCAGGTCGCGATCATCCGTCCGGGGCCGATCCAGGGCGGGATGGTGCATCCCTATATCCGGCGGCGCCAAGGCATCGAGCCGGTACGGTTTCTCCATCCCAAGCTGGAGCCGATCTTGCGCGAAACGCTCGGCGTCATCCTCTACCAGGAGCAAGTCCTGGAGGTCGCGATGGCGATCGCCGGGATGACGGCCGGACAGGCCGACGCCTTCCGCCGCGCCATGGGCAGCAAGCGCTCGCGGGCGGCGATGGAAGCCTTGCGCGGCGATTTCTTGGCTGGGGCCGAGCGGAACGGTGTCCCGCGGCCAGTCGCCGAGCGGATCTTCGCCCAGATGGCCTCCTTCGCCGAGTTCGGCTTCTGCAAGAGCCATGCCGCAGCACTGGCGCGGACCGCCTACGAGACGCTCTGGTTGCGTGCGCACTATCCGGCAGCCTTGCTCTGCGCGCTCCTCGATAACCAGCCGATGGGCTTCTATGCCCCGGAAGTGTTGGTGTGGGACGCGTTGCGCCGGGGTATCCGCGTGCTGCCACCGGACGTGACACAGAGCGCGGTCGGGACGACGCTCGCCGGCGATCCGGTGCGCGGGCCGGTGCGGCTCGGGCTCATGACCGTACGCGCGGTCGGGCGAGCGGCAGCCGAGCGGATCGTCGCTGCCCGACAGGCCTCTCCGTTCCGCGACGCAGCGGACGTGGTGCGCCGGGCTCTACTCACGCCCGAGCAAGTGGAAGCACTCGTGCTGAGCGGTGCCTTCGCCGCGCTCGCGCCGGGGAGCGGTCGCCGCGAACTCCTCTGGCAGCTCCTCGCGGTCGCCCGGGCAGCGAACGAGCAGCCGCGCCTCCTCGAGGTGCCGGAGCCACCCGTCCGGCTCACCGAACCGGACGAGGTCGAACAGACGTTCCTCGACTACGCGATCCTCGGTTTCTGTGTCGACCGGCACCTGATGCAGCTCTACGCGCGACAGCGGCAACTCCTGCGGGTGGTCTCAGCTGCCCAACTCCGGACGCTGCCGCACGGGGCGACGGCGCGGGTCGCCGGCTTGGTCGTCTGTCGGCAAGCACCACCGACCGCCCGCGGCGTGCTCTTCCTGACGCTCGAGGACGAGACGGGGTTGGTGAACGTCATCGTCCCGCCGCCCGTGCGCGAGCAGTTTCGAGCGGTGCTGCGCCGGCAGCCGGTGCTGGTCGTCGACGGGCGGGTCGAGCGCGAAGGGTCACTGGCGAGCCTGGTCGCCGAGGAGGTGCGCCCCCTCGGACGGCCGCGCGGGATGCTGGGCGAGCGCGTCGAGGCGCTGTCGCACGACTTCCGCTGAGTGCGGTGGCGGATCAGGGAGCGACTCCGGCTCGTCGGCGAGGATCCAGAGCAGGGCGGCGAGCTGGCGTCGCTCGCTCGGGGCCAATGTGTCCCACTCGGCCAGCCGCTCGCGGACGTGCTCGACGGTTGGATGGGTCGCTCGACGGCGGGCGCCGAGGAAATAGGTGGCCAAGCTGCTCGTGAGCATCCCGAGCACGCCGATACCGACCAACATGAGCACGACGGCGACGAGGCGACCGGCAGTCGTACGGGGGGCGACGTCACCATAGCCGACCGTCGTGACGGTCACGATCGCCCACCAGAGCGCTTCGCCGTAACTCTTCACCCCTGGTTCGACCACGCGGAATACCGCGCTGCCGACGAGCACGATACCGCTCGCCGCGGCTAGGACGTACACAAGACCGTTCTGGGTCGCGATCTCCCGAATGGCTCGCGTCGCTCGCCAGAACCAGATGCCGGCTCGCAGGACGCGGAGGAGCCGTACGAGCCGGAGTACACGCGCCACACGCAGGACGTCCCACGGCAGGATAGCGATGAGTTCGATCACGTGCTCGCGGACGAACCGGCGACGGTCGTGCGCCCGCACGAGACGGACGACGTAGTCGGCGACGAAGAGACCCCAGATGGCATAGCTCGCCAGCTCGACCCGGGGCGTCGGTGGCAGCGTCACCAGCCAGACGGCCACGACGGCTAGCGCTGCCATCGTCCCTTCGTACCACCAGCGAACGAAACGGTGGAGCTGCGGTCGCATCGCTCGCTTCGTCCTGGTGCTTGCCAACAAGTATCGCCGAGCCTCGCCTTCGACACAACGGCTCAGTCTGACGAGAGTAGTTGATTTTCTCATGTGTATATGATAGTATTCCGACGACAGGAGGTTGTAAAGGCTCTCGCGGACGAGTCGTTACGCCTTGCTCGCTGCGCTCGCCCTCGCGCAGCAGCCCGACCGGTGGCTCACGGCCCACCAGCTCGCGCTCGCCACCGGTCTTCCCGCCAATTACCTCACCAAGATCCTCCACGCCATGGCGCGCGCACGCCTGCTCCGGTCACAGCGAGGTCGCGACGGCGGCTTTCGCCTCGCGCGTACGGCGGACCGTATCACCCTTTTCGAGGTGGTGGCGCTCTTCGAGGAACCCCAGTTCTTGAGCTACTGCCTGCTCGGCACCAGTGCATGCCCGGCCGATCGCCCCTGCGTCGCCCATGCGCGTTGGCTCGCGGTGGTGGAGACCGTCACGCGCTTCCTCGCGGAGACCACGCTCGCTGATATCGCCCGCACCGCGGACGGTCAGCCGGTCGGGCCGCTCATTGCTGTCGTGTCCGACGAGACGGGTGTCACGCTCGTGCGAAAGGAGGTCGAGGATGAGTCTGACGAGCGAACAGATCCGCCGGCACCACCGAGCGCTGGCCGAGCGGCTGAGCGCGCTCCTGCCCGAGGAGGGGATGCCACCTGACCCAGCTGCAGTCGTACGGTTCCTCCGCGAAGAGCTCCTACCGCACGCAGCCGAGGAAGAACGCGAGCTCTACGATCGCATCGAGTCCCTGGTGCCGGCGGGCGAGGCGACGCTGACGATGCGACTCGACCACGAGGCGATCGCGCGGCTGACCGAGGAACTCGCCGCCCTCGCCGATACCCTGGCGGCCACGAGTGGCCCGGAGCGGGAGCGCATAGCCCAGCGGTTCGCGCGCCGCGCGGTCGAGCTCGCTGCCATCGTGCGCCTGCACTTGGAAAAGGAGGAGCGGGCCTACCTGCCACTCTGGGACCGATCGGGTCTGCAACGCGAACTCGACGTGCGCCCGCTGCCGCCGGCGGAGCGGCATCCGCGCATTTTCGCCATGTTCGACGCATTGGCTCCCGGTGAGACCTTCGTGTTGGTGAACGACCACGACCCGAAGCCGCTCTTCTACCAGTTCCAGGCCGAGCACCCGGAGCAATTCAGCTGGGACTACCTCGAGTGCGGCCCGCTCGTCTGGCGCGTCCGTATCGGTAAGCGCGGGTAACGGGGCAGCCACGATGCGGGCCGGGTCGTCGCGGCGTTCGTCTGTTCGGTTGTACCGTGGCCTGCTCCTCGCGGGCGCGGTTGTCGCGCTGCTCGGCATCCTGGCCGGCCTGGCCCGCCTGGGATGGAACCTTCCGCTACCGCACCGCGCGCAGCTCACCGTACAGCACGGCCCGCTCCTCGTCCTCGGGTTCTTCGTCACGCTCATCGCCCTGGAGCGGGCCGTGGCGGTGGGCCGGCGTTTCGTCCTCTTGGCACCGTCGGGCGCGTTAGCAGGGACACTAGCTCGCATGCTCGGTGCACCTCTCCTGGTGAGCGACGGTCTCAACCTGCTGGCGCTCTCCGTCTTCGCTGCGACGTTCTGGCTCCTCCTCTGGAAGGCGCGTACGGTTCACCACTTCGTCATGTTCGCGGGAGCCCTGGCCTGGCTCGTGAGCGGCATCCTCTTGTCCACAGGGCAGCCGCTATCGACCGTGACACCGTGGTGGCTGACGGGTTTCGTCCTGATCATCACTGGGGAGCGGTTGGAGCTGGCGCGTGTGCTACGCCCCGACCGGCGCGTCCGTGCCTGGTTCTTCGCGTCCGTCTCGCTCCTCAGCGGCGCGACCGTGCTCGAGCTGGCTTGGCCGGACACCGGTGCGCGGCTGCGCGGTCTCGCGTTTCTCCTGCTTTCGGTGTGGCTACTCCGGTACGACGTGGCTCGCCGTACCCTGCGGCAACCGGGTATGCATCGCTACAGTGCAGTCTGTCTCCTCCACGGCTACCTCTGGCTCGCCCTGGCCGGTCTCCTCGCCGTCGCACTGGGTCACCGGACGAGCGGCTTCGGCTACGATGCGCAGGTCCATGCCGTCGCCCTCGGCTTCGTCTTCTCTCAAGTCTTCGCTCACGCGCCGATCATCCTGCCGGCGGTCGCGGGTATCCGTCTCGCGTTCCATCGCCTGGCGTACGCTGCACCGGTTCTCCTCGGGCTCTCCTTGTCCACCCGGGTGCTGGGCGACCTCACGCACGATACGCTCTTGCGCCGCGCCGGTGGACTCGGCAATGCGCTCGCCCTCGCGGTCTTCGCGCTGTCGACCGCGGCAGGGGTCTGGCTGGCGCGCCGGAACCGCTCCCCACATGTCCCGCCCTCCGTTAGACTAGCCTCACGAGCAGCACGCGGGCAGGGAGATGGAGGGGAGGTGTCCGATGCGTTTGTGTCTCGGCGACCGAATGTGGACCCTTGACGGGCACGAAGCCGGGACGGTCGAGTGGATCCTCGTCGAGCCCACCACGTTGCGGGTTAACGCGATCGTCGTACGGCAAGGGCTGATCTTGCGTCACAGCGTGGTCATCCCGCGCACGGAACTCGAGCTCCTGGACGGTCACGACTCGCCCAGGTTGGCCGTCCGGCGCACGCGAGCCGAACTGGCCGAGTTACCCGAATTCCGACGCGAACTCTACACCGGCGAGTTGCTGGAGCGACTCGGCGGCGAGCGCGGCAGTCCGTTCTTCATTCCGGGGTGGATCCCGCCGGCCTCGTTGGAGGAGCCACCACCGCCGTCACCGGAAGTGGTCGAACTCGGGGAGATCGTCCGGACGATCGACCAAGCCAATGCGGTACTCCACCGGGGTGCAGCGGTCGTGACCGCCGAAGGGGAGCGGGTGGCTACGCTCCACACGCTCTGTGCTGACCTACCGGAGGGGGACCTCGTCGAGGTGCGCGTCCGGCATGGGTTGCCACCCCACGAACTGGTTCTGCCGCGCGAGGCACTGAGCAGCGCCGACGATGGTGTCCTCTACCTGCGGTGGTGGCGGGCCGACTTCGAGCATGCAGCGACTCATCGTGCTGAGGAGGGGGAAGCGCGATGACGACCGACATTCGCGGGATCGTCGTCGGGAGCCGGAACGCCGCCATTGGATTTCCGGCAGCGATCCGGATCCTCCGCGCGGGCGGCAGTGCGGTCGATGCCGCGGTCGCCGCAGTCAAGGCCGTCGAGGACGACCTCCGCGACCAGGGTGTCGGCACCGGCGGCATACCGAATATCCTGGGCGAGGTGGAACTCGATGCCAGCATCATGGACGGCCGGACGCTCGCTGCCGGTGCGGTGGGCGCGCTCAAGCGCTACCCGCACCCGATCGAGGTCGCTCGTCGCGTCATGGAGTGCACACCGCACGTCCTGCTCGTCGGTGAAGGAGCCGAGTTGTTCGCGCGGACGCACGGTTTTCAGCCCGCGAACCTCCTCACGCCGGAGGCAGAGGCTATCTGGCGCAGTGTCGTCAGCGGTGAGCGCGCGACGGAACAACACGTCTACGAGGATCGCTATCAGCTCTACATGTCGGTCGTCCGTCGTTGGGTGGAGCTGCTGCATCCCGAACGCTTCGGTACGACGAACGTGATCGTCCGCGATCTCGAGGGCAACATCGCCTGCGCCGTCTCGACCAGCGGCTGGGGGTTCAAGTGGCCGGGGCGCCTCGGCGATTCGCCCATCATCGGCGCAGGAAACTACGCCGATAACCGCTACGGAGCGGCTGCCTGCACCGGACGCGGCGAGATGGCTGTCCGCTGCGCGACCGCACACAGCGTAGTCATGTACCTCCGTTTCGGATACTCGCTCGAGGAAGCGCTGCGGCGCGCCATGCTCGACCTGCGCGACCTCGACGATCCCTATGCCGAGGCCGACACGGTGATGAACATCGTCGCCATGGACCGCTCTGGGAACGTGGCCGCCGCTTCCACCTCGCCGCAGGCTACCTACGTCGTCCAGACGGTGGAGATGGAGACCTACGAGGAGCGACCGCGTCTGCACGTGCCGCTCCGGGAGTGATCGAGGTGCCGGCTGTTCCGCAAGGCGTCGTCAGCATCTCCGGCATATCCGCTCTCCACGCGGCAGTGAGCGTGCTCGGGGAAAGCCTGGGCCGTGGAGCGGCACGAGTTACCGGGTGGTTGGCCCCCCCACGTCCCCGCTTTGCGCTGATACCCCGTGTCTCTGCCCTGTTTCGGCAGACGGGCTCTCAACCGGCCAGCGCGACACCGAAGAGCCGTCCGACGCCGAAGGTGATCGCCGCCGCCGCCAGGCCGATCAGCACTTGCCGGGTGCCGGACCGGAGAGCGCTCTTGCCGGTGATCACGGTGATGCCGGCGCCGAGGAGGAAGAGCGCGCCCATACTCGCTACGATACTAGCGAGTGCCGCTGGTCGCCCGCTAGTGAAGAAGTACGGGAGCACCGGGACGATCGCGCCGACCGAAAAGAGGAGAAACGAAGCGATCGCTGCCTGCCAAGCAGAACCTCCGAGCTCCTCTGGATCGATCGCGAGTTCTTCCCGCACCAGTGTGTCGAGGGCCGGTGCTCCCTCGCGGATGAGGCGCTCGGCGAGGGCGCGAGCGGTTTCCGCTGGCAGCCCCTTGGCCCGATAGATGAGTTCCAACTCCTCGCGTTCTTCTTCGGGAAAGGTGAGAAGTTCTTCGCGTTCGATCCTGACCTGATACTCGTAGAGTTCTCGGGCGCTCTGTACCGAGAGCCACTCTCCCATCGCCATCGAAAGCGAGCCAGCCAACAGTCCTGCCAGGCCGCTCAAGAGGATCGCTCTCGGAGCCAGGTCGGCCCCAGCGACGCCCATCACTAGGCTCAAGTTGGAGACCAGACCGTCGTTCGCCCCCAGGACGGCGGCGCGGAGTGCGTTCCCCCCGATCGCGCGATGGCGGCCCTCCAGCGCTGCCAGGGCGCTTCCTGGCAGGCCGCTCGCGCGCTCTCGCCCGATCAGTTGCAAGAGACGGGCGTGACGATGCTCGATGTCTGGTAACCCTGCGACCGCTGCCTCCACTTGCTGGTCGTATTTCGCCTGGTCGGCCCACTCGCGTGCAGTGACCGTCGGTAGTACGAGCGCTGGCCCGAACCGCCGGGCGATCCACAGGAGGAGACGCGTCCGCCACCCCGGGCGCGGCAGCGGTTCTTCCACACCGAGTTCCGCGAGTTTCCGCTGCCAGAACTCCGCGTGCTCCATCTCCATCTCAGCGAGCCGGCGAAAGACTGCCTGCAGCTCAGGCGAGCGCTCGCTGTCCGCCAGCCCTGCGTAGAGCGCGGCACTCTCGACTTCGTCGCGCAGGTTCCTGCGGTAGCGTTCGAGCGTTTCCTGGTCGGTCATCTGCTCCCCCCATCTCTGCCCTGCCCGCGTCGCGTCGCCTGTACTATTGCGCAGGTGTGTTCGAGCGGGAATGGGGGAAGGGATGGATCTCGCTGAGTTGTGGGCACGGACGAGTGGCACCTGGATCAACGCAGCGACGGTGGCGCTCGGCACCGGCATCGGTCTCGTGCTCCGTGGCCGGTTACCCGAGCGGATGCAGCGGATCGCCGTACAAGGTGTCGGTCTGGTCACGGTCTTCCTCGCCTTGTCGATGGCTCAGAGTCTCGGAAAGGCCTCGGTCGGTCGACTCGACGGTGTGGTGCTCGGTCTCCTCACGCTGGTGATCGGTGGCGTACTCGGCGAGTGGTGGCGCGTCGAAGAAGGCCTCGAGGCGATCGGGGACTGGTTCAAGCACCGCGTCGGTGGCGGCGGCTCGTTCACCGAGGGTTTCCTCGCCGCGAGTCTCCTCTTTTGCGTCGGGCCGATGACGCTCATCGGCTCGCTCAACAACGGCCTCACTGGCGACGCCACGCTCCTCGTCATCAAGGCCACGCTGGACGGCCTCTCGAGCGTCGCGCTGGCCAGCGCCTACGGTGTCGGCGTCGGGTTCTCGATCCTCGTCATTCTCCTGTACCAGGGTGGGGTCTCCCTCGCTGCCGGGGCGCTCGCCCAGTTGCTGCCCGATCCGGCGAATGACCCGCGGGTGCTCCTCGTGACCGGTGTCGGTGGTGTGATGATGATCGGTATCGCGATCAACCTGCTCGGCTTGGGACGAGTTCGGGTCGGCTCCTTTCTCCCGGCGCTCTTCCTCGGCCCAGTGCTCTCGGTCCTGGCTGGGTGGATCGGCTGAGGCAGCGTGCTCGTTCTCGCCGTCACTGGAGGTACACGGTCACGTTCGCGAGTGCAACCCACGGCTCCTGGCCGAACTCGCCGGGTGTCGCCAGGGTGAGGGCGATCTGGAGTTGCGCCGCCGAGACGAGCAACGACTTGTCGATGACCCAGGCCATGGTCGACCACTCGCCGTGCCGGAAAGGACTGATCCCCTCCCAGACCGTCACGCCGTTGATGGAGATCCGCAGCACCGGCGTGAGCGATCCAGGGTTCGTCATCCCTTCTGCCACGATGACGATGCGCTGAGCGGGCTCGGGTGGGTTGAGCCAGAGGCGGGCATAGCTCGCACCGCTCTGGAGGCCGTAGAGGATACCGGCCTCGGCGGGTAGCGTGGTGCCTTCGGGGGTACCTGACCCAGCAGCAGCCGCTCCGGCTAGCTGGAATCCTGCGAACGGGTAGGGCGTCATCGCTGTGAGCAGGTGACTGACAGTGCCCACCGGAACCGGATGGCCGGCACGGGCGAGCGGCGGGAGCGTGCTCCAGGGATCCGGCGTCGGAGTCGGCGTGGGGAGCGGCGTCGGTGTGGGCGTCGGAGTGGGCACCGCGGTCGGGGTCGGTTCAGGCTCAGGGGTCGGTACTGGACTCGGCGCCGGCGCGGGGACCGTACCCTGTGACGGCGCGGGTGCCGGTGATGGCCCGACCGTGACCGGAACCGGGGTCGGCGTCGGCGACGGCACCGGTGTGGCTGTCGGAGTCGGCGTCGGCTGTGGGGTCGGCTCCGCGGTCGCTGTGGGCCGTACGGTCGGAGGTACGGTCGGGGTCGGCGTACTCGCTCGACTGGCCGACAGTGACGGCACAGCAGGCAATTGCGCTGGGGCGGGGAACGGTGTCGGTGTCGGTGCTGGGCGCTCAGTCCGCAGCGTGAAAGCGGCCGTGCTCGCCGTCACACGCTCTCCACCCTCCACGCTGGGTCGACTCGCGTTCAGCGTGTCGGCGAGCGCGATCCCAGCCCACAGGCCGCCGATGAGCGCGACGGTCGTCACTGCGGCGACGAGCGGCCGTCGCAGGAGCTCGGCTACCCGCTGGCGGAGCAGCGGCAGGAACGGCGAGGACGGACGTGCGTCCTGCATACCCGTCGGCGCCGCCGCTCGGCCCACAGTCGAGTCGCCAGCGTACCGCTGCGCTCGCTGCGTGGCCAAAAGAGAGAGAAGATGCGCGTCCAGTCGGTTCGCGGACTCGCCGCGCTCCTGCCGCAGGTACGGACAACTCTCGAACGAACCTAAGCAGTAGGTCGCCTGCCAGGCGAGGTCGTCGAGCGGGCGCCGTACGGCGCGGCAGAAACGCCGGTCACTCAGCGACACCGCGTAGGCATCGGGGTCGCTCAGTAGTCGGAAATAGGGGCACGCGGGATGCGACCGCATCTCCCGCCTCGTCTGGTACCCAGCGTCGTCCCGCATCCCCGCTCTCACCCTTCCCTCGGCGCGCGACGCGTCGTCCTGCTCGCCTCCCTCCCACATCTACTCCATGTGCAGCGAGGAATGGAGGTGACGGAAGTCCTAAAAGTGGACTAGCCAGAGGCTGTCCGTACTCCTTCCCGAGTCCTACCGGCTGTGGCGCTACCGCCGGTACGGTTTCCGTCCCTCCACTCGGCGGCGCCAGCGTTCCGCGGACCGGAGCGACCGCCCTTTACGGGGAACCTTCACGTTCGGTAGCGGCCGGCGCAGTGTGCCGTTCTCCCCAACCGCCTCCACCCGGTGTCTCGATCCGCAAACGGTCGCCAGCGCGGACGTTGAGCCGCTGTTTGCCGCGGAGCAGCGTCGGTTCCCCGTCACGCGGTAGGTACCAGTCCCGTCCCAGCGCTCCCGGCTGACCGCCGTGTAGGCCCCAGGGGGCGAGGCGCCGCCGTTCGGTCAAGAGCGTCACGTCCGCGTCGGTCAGGAATTCGAACTCGCGGACGAGTCCGTCACCGCCGCGTGCCGCTCCGGCCCCGCCCGAGCCGTCCCGCAGCGCGTATCGGACGACGCGGAGAGGATAGGCGTATTCGAGCGCCTCGACCGGCGTGTTGCGCGTGTTGCTCATGTGCACGTGCACGCCGGAAATCCCGTCCAGCCCCGGCCGTGCCCCCATACCCCCGCCCATCGTCTCGTAGTACGCGAACGGTTTGCCGGTGCGCGGGTCGATGCCTCCGACCGTCAGGTTGTTCATCGTCCCCTGGCTCGCTGCCGGAACGACGCCAGGCAAGGCCTGGGCCAGCGCGCCGAAGAGCACATCGACGATCCGTTGCGAGGTTTCCACGTTCCCACCAGCGACCGCGCGCTGCGGGCGGGCGTTCACGACCGTCCCCGGAGGCGCGACGATCTGCACGGCGCGGAAGACGCCGTGGTTCATCGGTGCGTCCTCCGGCATGAGGCAACGGAGCACGTAGTACACCGCGGACTTGGTGACAGTCTCCACCGTATTGATGCTGCCTGGCCGCTCGGCAGCCGTTCCGGTGAAGTCGACCAGCAGTGTCCCGTCGCGGACGGTGATCGTCGCGACGATCGGTACTGGCTCCTCGCTCAGGCCGTCGTCGTCGAGGTAGTCGGTGAAGCGATAGGTCCCCTCCGGGATCTGCTGGATCGCCGCGCGGGCCAACCGCTCGCCGTAGTCCAAGACAGCAGCGCAGAGGGCGCGGTAGCGGTCCATGCCGTAGCGTGTCACTAGTTCCCGTATCCGCCGGACACCGGTGATGTTCGCCGCGTACTGGGCCATCAGGTCGCCCCGTCGTTCCTCCGGCGTGCGGACGTTGCGCAGGATGAGCGCCAGGGCTGCCTCGTTGAGCCGGCCAGCCTCCCACAGTTTGATCGGCGGAATGATGATCCCCTCCTGGTAGAGTTCGGTCGCGATCGGCATCGAGCCCGGACTCATCCCGCCCACGTCGGCGTGGTGCGCCCGGTTGGCGACGAACCCGACGAGGTCGCTCCCTGGCGCGTCGCCCAGGAAGACCGGCGTGACCATGGTGATGTCCGGTAAGTGGTTGCCGCCGAGATACGGGTCGTTCACGATGACGACGTCGCCTGGCGCGAACGGTGCGCAGCGCTCGCGGACGATCGCGACGGAGTCGGGCATCGACCCGAGGTGTGCCGGGATGTGCGCCGCTTGGGCGACCATCTGCCCGGCAGCGTCGAAGACAGCGCAGGAGAAGTCCAAGCGTTCCTTGATGTTCGGCGAGTAGCTCGAGCGCTGCAGCGCTGCACCCATTTCTTCGGCCACGGCGCTCACTGCTGCACTGAAGATGGACAGGGCGACGGCATCGACCGTAACTTCACTCATGGCGTCTCTCCGATCCGTTCTAGGACGATGGCTCCTGCTCCGTCGACGAAGCCGCGCCAGCCCGGTGGGACGAGCACGGTCGTGTCCGTCTGCAGCACGAGCGCAGGGCCGACCAATACCGCGCCAGCCCCGAGCGCTGCTCGCTCGTAACACTGCGCCACGAGTCGGGTGGCCCGACCTCCGGTCGGAAACGTCACCGCGACGTCACCCACTGGGCGCGGCGTCCACGGACTCGGCGTCTCGACCGCGCGCGGTGCGACGACGCGTCGCGGCACGACGGCGCGCAACCGCACATTGACCACCGTCACCGGTTCCTCGAGCAGTGCATAGCCATAGCGCCGTTGGTGCGCCCGGTGAAAGGCAGAGATCGCCTGGGTCAGGTCTCCGTCGTAGGGGATGGTCAACTCGAACGATTGCCCAGCGTAGCGCAAGTCGAGTGCCGGGAGGAGCCGAACGTCCTGCGGTGCGACGCCTTCCTGTTCGAGTGCGCTCAGTGTTCGGTGCACGAGTTCCGTCAGGGCTCGCTGCACGTGCTCGGCCGCTGCACCTGCTGGGCGCATGATCGTTTGCAGGTCGTCGCGGCGGATATCCGCCGCTAGGAGGCCGTATGCGGAGAGGACACCTGGCGCCGGAGGGACGAGGACGCGCGGGATGCGCAACCGCGCAGCGAGTCCGCAGGCATGGAGCGGTCCAGCTCCACCGAAGGCCACCAGGGTGAACTCCCGTGGGTCGTGTCCACGCTCGACGGAGATGACCCGGATCGCACCTTCCATCGTCGCCTCTGCGACTGCCACGATGCCGAGCGCTGCCTCCTCCACAGTGCAGCCGAGCACCCGTGCGACGCGTGCCACCACAGCGCGGGCTGCCTCGGCATCGATCCGCAGGGTTCCGCCCAATGCGGCGTCGCGCGGTATCCAGCCCAGCACGACGTCCGCATCGGTGACAGTCGCCTCCTCGCCGCCCCGCCCGTAGCAGGCCGGACCCGGCACTGCCCCGGCCGACTGTGGGCCGACGCGCAGCGCCCCACCGGCGTCGAACCAGGCGATCGAACCGCCACCCGCCCCCACCGTGTGGATGTCCAGCATCGGCAGCCGAACCGGGTAGGGACCGATCCGGCCCTCGCTGGTTTCGCTCGGTTCCCCGTCGATGAGGCAGACGTCGGTCGAGGTTCCCCCCATGTCGAAGCTGATCACGCGCGCGAATCCGGACGCTCGAGCCACCGCGCTCGCTCCGATCGCTCCGGCTGCCGGGCCGGAGAGGAGGGTGCGAGCGGCCTGTCGCGCTGCGTGCTCGGCACTCGTGATGCCGCCGTTGGAGAGCATAACCTGCAGGTGCACAGTCGGGGGAAGTACCTGGCGCAGCCGGTGCAGGTAGCGCGCCATCACCGGCGCGACATACGCGTTGAGCACCGTCGTCGACGTGCGCTCGTACTCGCGGAACTCCGGGAGGATCTCGTGCGATGCCGAGACCCAGAATCCGGCTTCCCTGAGCCGATCGGCGACACGCTGTTCATGTTCCGGATTGGCGAAACTGAAGAGAAAGCAGACGGCGACCGATTCCACGTCAGCAGCACGAAAAAGCTCGACTGCTCGTTCTACGTCCTCCGCCGCGAGCGGGATGAGCACCCTGCCGCGTTCGTCCAGCCGTTCCCGAACTTCCAACCGCAGCGCCCGCGGCACGAGCGGCGGTGGCTTGACCTGCCGCAGGTCGTACAAGCGGGGCCGGTTCTGGCGACCGATCTCCAGGACGTCGCGGAAGCCAGCGGTCGTCACCAGACCGGTGCGTGCACCCTTGCGCTCCAGTACGGCGTTGGTCGCGACCGTGGAGCCGTGCACGAGTGCGGCGAGGTCTCGGAGTACCCCGAGGTGTTCGAGTCCTGTCACGATAGCACGAGTCGGATCCTCCGGCGTAGAGAGAACCTTGTGAATGCGGAGTTTGCCCTCCTGCACCAGGACGAAGTCGGTGAACGTCCCTCCGGTATCGACGCCGACACTCAGCATCTGTGCGCCCCCTGTCTCCGTCCATGCTACGTCGCGTCGGTGCCGCGCGCACCACGGTGCAGCGGTGGCGTTCCCACCCGCTGCTGACTCTACCAGCAGGCCGACTCGGCGTCCGCTCGCTTGGGCACTCAGGTACGCTCCGGACACACGCGACGGCATGCGACGCTCTCACCACCGCGCAGCGCCGGTCGCTGCTGACCGCTCTCCGCACCGGTGTTCGGTACCGAGACGCTGTCCCGGTACCCGAGCCACGCGGTCGCATCGCCTATCCTCCGCCTGTCGTACGGCCGATCGGTGTCACGGCGGCGGGTCCGGGCGATACACTGCAGGCACACCGGTCGCGTGGACACCGGGCTCGGTGGCGGCTGTGCTGTCGCCTCGTCGGAGGAGACAGCGGTGCTGATGTCTGCCCGCAGGTTCGGAGGAAGGAGCAGGAAGCGATGTCGTGGCTCCAGCACGTGCTCCTCGACAACGACGATGCGCCCCGCGGGTGGCTCCTGGATCGCCGCGCACTCTTGCGCCGGTTCGGGCTCTTCCCGGTCGCGCTCCTCGCAGCCTGCTACGCTCGCGCGCCCGCGTCACCCTCGCTACCCCATACGCCGACACCGTCCCCGGCCGGGGCAGGGAGGGCTACGGTCGCCGGGTCGGATCCGTCACCGGTGCCGTCGCCGACCACTGTGCCGCTACCACTGACTAGTGGCACCGCGACGGCGCTGGTTCCGAGCTGCGTCGCAGTGCCGGCCCTGACCGAGGGCCCCTACTTCGTCGACGCGCGTCTGGAGCGATCGGACATCCGGTTCGATCCCACTGATGGGACTGTCGTCGAGGGGGTACCACTGACGCTGGCCATCCGCGTCTCGCGTGTCCACGCGGGCTGTACGCCGCTGAGCGGAGCGCTCGTCGACGTGTGGCAGTGCGACGCACGCGGTGTCTACTCGGGTGTCGTCGATCCCCAGTTCGACACGCGGGGGAAGCAGTTCCTGCGCGGTTGCCAGCGCACGGACAACGACGGCACGGTCACCTTCGTGACGATCTACCCCGGTTGGTATCGCGGTCGAGCGGTACACATCCACTTCAAAGTGCGTACCGATCCAGATTCCGAGCGCGGTTTTGAGTTCACGTCGCAGTTTTTCTTCGATGACGCGCTTACCGATCGTATCCACGCGCAGCCGCCGTACGACCGCAAGGGACCACGTGACACGCGCAACACCGAGGACGGAGTGTTCCGGCGAGGTGGTTCCCAGCTCGTCTTACCGGTGGTGGGAGGGCCCCAGGGACTCCTGGCCAGCTTCCACCTCGGCTTGGCGTTCTGAGTCTCCCGGTCGAGGGCGAGAGGCGAAGTCCCTCACCCGTCCTGCTAGCGTCCGGTCGGTCGCCAGCCAGCCCAACGAGCGCGGCAGGAGGCTGGCGGAGGAGCCTGGTAGACTCCGCAGGGGCGACCTCGACGCGGGGAACTCCACGGAGGAGACGACACGCCATGACCGGAGCGCTCGCGCTCGTCCCGCCGCTCGTGGCGGCGCTGCTGCTCGTGAGAGGTACACCACCGCCTCGCGCCGCACTGCTGGCCTACGCAGCCGGGGTGCTCCTTTGCTTCCGCTTTCCCGTCGGTGTGCACGACATCCTGCACGCTCAGTGGCACGCTTCCCTCGTGGCGGCAGAGGTCGCAACGATCATCCTGGGCGGGTTGGCGCTCGATGACTTGGCTCGTCGACGAGGGACGGTGGATGAGCTGGGAGAGATCCTCCGACGCACGGCACGTCGTCCCGTCCACGCGGTGCTCTGGGTGACGCTCGGCTTGACACCGTTCTTCGAATCGGTGACCGGGTTCGGGGTGGGAGCGATCGTCGCGGTGTCGCTGCTGCGTGCCATGGGGGTGCGAGGAGCACGCGTGGCTCCGCTCGCGCTCTTGGGTCTCGTCACCGTGCCGTGGGGTGCCCTCGCACCCGGTACGCTGGTCGCGGCGCGCTCGAGCGGCTTGTCGTTCCACGCCCTGGGCGTGCAGAGTGCGGTGCTCTCGCTCCCGGTGTTCCTCCTCGCTGGTGGCGCGGCAGTCGTCCTGGTTTCCGGCTGGCGGGGCGTGGGCGAGCACTGGCCGCTGCTCCTGCGCGCAGCACTCGCCTTGTGGGCTGGCGTGACCGCCGCCAATGTCCTCCTCAGCACTAGCGTCGCTGGTGTGGCCGGCGGCCTCTTCGCGTCGCTGGTACTCGCCTGGCCGTGGAGCCGCTTCCAGGCTCAGGGACTCGTGCACGCGACACCCTATCTCATCCTCGTCGGCCTCTTGTCTATCGGTCAACTCAGCGCCGCCCTGCTGCACCCGGTTGACAGCACGTGGGCGAGCATCTTGGCGCATCCGGCCTTGGCTCTGGCGCTGACCTGCCTCGCGGTCTGGTGGCGGCGACGGCGAGACGTCGCGGTGGGTGAGTGGCTATCCGGTGTCGTGCGCCGCTGGCTACCGGTCGCGCTGACCACGCTCTTCTTCGTGTCGCTGGGCGGAGTGATGAGCGCGAGTGGGATGGCCGCCGCGCTCGCGGCTGCGGGGGTCGAGCTCGGTGACGTGTACGTGCTGCTCGTACCCTGGATCGGCGGGCTGAGCGGCTTCTTGACCGGCTCCAACACCGGCGCCAACGCGCTCTTCGCCGCGGCGCAAGCACAGGCTGCCGCTGCCTTGGGCCTGCCGGTGCTCCCGGTCGTGGCCGTGCAGAACGTGAGTGCCTCCCTCTGCACGATGTCGTCGCCGCCGCGGGTGAGCCTGGCCCTCTCGGTACTCGAACCGGCCGAGCGTGATCCAAAGACCTCGCGTCTGGTGCTCGTGGTCGATGCGTTGGCGCTCCTCTCGCTCAGCGTCCTCTCATCGGTATGGTTGGTCGCCTCGGGTAACTGGTGAGGCCGCGAGCGACGCCGGCTCGGACGAAGCGGTCCCCGTTCCCCGACACCCTTGACGCTCCTGCGCTGCGGCGTGACAATCGCCCTCGAGCTGTGCAGGGAAAGGATCGCTGCGATGACTGACAGGCTCCGCATCGGACTGGTGCAGATGAATTCCCGTTCCGACAAGGCAGAGAACCTGGCCACGGTGGAACGTCTCGTCGCCGAGGCAGTAGACCAGGGAGCGGAACTAGTCGCCTTGCCTGAGTACGTGAACTTTCTCGGTCCGCGCGAGCTGCACGAGGCCAACGCGGAACCGATCCCCGGTCCGACGACCGAGCGGTTCGCCGAACTCGCGCGTCGCCACGGGATCTACCTCCTCGGGGGCTCGATCCTGGAACGCTCGGAGGTCGCTGGCAAGTACTACAACACGAGCGTCCTCTTCTCGCCCGGTGGCGACATCCTCGCCACCTACCGCAAGATCCACCTCTTCGACGTCGACCTCACCGGCAACGTGACCAGCAACGAATCGGCCACTATCCTCGCGGGCGACCGCGTGGTGACCGCGGAGGTGGCCGGACACACTGTCGGACTGACGATCTGTTATGACCTGCGGTTCCCCGAGCTGTATCGCCTACTCGCCTTGGCTGGTGCCGAGCTGATCTTCGTGCCGGCTGCTTTCACCCTCTACACCGGCAAAGATCACTGGCACGTCTTGCTGCGCGCGCGGGCGATCGAGAACCAGTGCTATATCGCGGCGCCGGCGCAGATCGGGCCGCACGATCCGGGGCAGCAGTGCTACGGGCATGCCCTGGTCGCTGACCCCTGGGGCACAGTCATCGCCGAGGCCGCCAATCGCGTCGGTGTCGTCGTGACGACGCTCGACTTCGCCTATCTCCGCGAGGTGCGGCAGCAGTTGCCGTCGCTGGCCAACCGTCGGCCGGAGGTGTACGGGTCGCTCGCCCTGGTCGGCTCCTAGAAGGACGGACGACTCGTTCGAGGAACTGGATCGTCGACACTCCGAGCGGCGAGACCGGGACGCGTTTCGAGCCGGTGGCCCGGAGAGGCCGGGTGATTCTGCCCGCGCCTCTCCGGGCAGCGTACTCTCGAGGCGAGCGAACCGCGTCGTCGCGGTTCGGATCGCTCCCTGGGTGCCGGCATCGCGCGCTCTCGGGTCACGGCCGACCTGGACCTGTTGGCGATCGTTCCCCTCACCCGAGGATGGCACCGAGTATGCCGACTGGGATGATGACGAACACGAAATAGACGATCCACGCGACGACTGTAGTCAGGACCGCGCGCCCGGTCGAGAAGTCACAAGCCTGCCGGATCGCGATGATGGACGCGATGAGGATCCACACACCGACGATCAGCTGGATGAGCCCGCCGATGACCGGTACGATGCCGAGCACGCGGAGTATTCCAGGTGCTTGCGCGAATCCGAGCGTGCGGATCAGTTGTCCCCAGGTGACGTTCGTCTCCCTCGTTGCGAACAACTGGCTGCCGATCAGATAGGCGATACCCGCGTAGAGCACGAACCCCAGGAGTCCAAAGACGACCCCGCCGATGAGCCCGAGTACACCCGCCTCACCGGCTGACCCGATGCCGTTCGCTACGGCGGCGATGGCCACGATGACGAGTGCTGACCCGGTGGCTGTCTGATCGTGTTCGACGTCCTCGTAGGCTCTTGGGTCCAACCGTGCAGCGCCGATCGCTCGCTCGATGACCGATGCCTGCGCCATGCTCGTCTCCTTTCGGCACAGAATGGCCCGTGGACAGCCTCATTTTCGGGCAGACGCTCGGGCCTGTCAATACGGGTTCGGCTGGAAAACTGCACTGCCCGCTCGTCCGTGCGGACAGGTCTCTCGCTCGGGGGATCGGGGGCAGCCTGGTAGACTTGCCTAGTGGAGAAACGGAGCGATGAGCGTCGCACGGCTATGAGCGGCCCTCTCTATCGCGGCGAGTACAAGACTCCGGGTGGCAAGCTCGTCCAAGTCGAGTTCGAGGTCATCGCGGACCGCTTGGCGAATGTGCGCGTCACCGGTGATTTCTTCCTCGAGCCACCGGAAGCGCTCGATGTGATCGCGGCGGCGCTCCATGGTGCTCCGGTCTCCGCTGAGGAAGAGCTGCTCGCCGAACGGGTCGCACGCGCGCTCGCTGCCTTCGGAACGGTCGAACTCCTCGGTTTTTCTCCGCACGCTGTCGCACGAGCAGTCAGGAGGGCGCTGTTGCCATGAGCGATGTTGCACGCTGGCGTCGCTATCGCTGGCAGCTGATCGCCGGTGAGGCGTTCGACCCCGCCATGCAGATGGCGCTCGACGAGGTGCTGACGCGCCGCGTCGGCGCCGGTGAACGTCCCCCGACGCTCCGTTTCTGGGAGTGGACCGCACCGGCGGTCGTCATCGGTCGCTTCCAGTCGCTGCGCAACGAGGTCGACTTCGAGGAAGCGGAACGCTACGGGATCACTGTCGTCCGCCGCATGACTGGTGGCGGTGCCATGCTCACTGAGCCTGGCAGGGTCATCACCTACTCGATCTACGCGCCGCCGGAACTGGTCGCTGGGATGTCGTTCCAGGAGTCCTACGCGTTTCTCGACGCGTGGGTGGTCGATGCATTGCGGGCGCTCGGGATCGAGGCCTGGTACCAGCCGATCAACGACATCACCTCCGCGCAAGGGAAGATCGGCGGTGCCGCGCAAGCGCGGCGCTTCGGGGCTGTCCTCCACCACACCACGATGGCCTACGACATCGACCCGGCCAAGGTGCCGCGCGTCATCCGCATCGGTCGGGAAAAGCTCAGCGACAAGGGTGTCCGCAGCGCCGAGCGCCGCGTTGCGCCGCTCCGGCAACAGACCGACTTACCGCGCGAGACGATCCAGGAGCACCTGATCCGCTGCTTCGCGGAGCGCCACGGGCTCGAGGAAGGCGCGCTGACTCCTGACGAGATCGCCGAGGCGCAGGAACTGGTCCGCAGCAAGTACGGGACCTGGGAGTGGACCGCGATCCTCCCGTGAGGCCGCCGCTCACTGGAAGAGCTTCGAGCCGGTTCCTCGCCGACGTCGCCCCTCCTCGAGGATGGCGGCGATCTCCTCCTTGCTGAACAGCCGCTCGCAGAACGTGGGCGCGACGCGCTGCCCGGCCCGCGGTCGCTGGAAGCCTCTGACGAGGACCCCCTGCTCGGTCTGGAAGATGACGACGTCCTGGAGCTCCTGCTCGTCGATGAAGCGGCCCACGGCGCGCAAGATGTCCTCGTAGCGATAGACGAGGAGTTCCCCGCTCGGCCCGCGGACCTGCTCCTGCCCCGCTCGCCCGACCGGCTCCGGCTCCGTCGACCGTGCCGGTGCCGCACTACTCTCGTTGCGACCGACGAGGCGCCGCAACATCCTGTACCTCTCAGCGCAGGCGGAACCGCTTGTTCGCCACGTAGTCCATGACGATGTACTCGCCCAAGTGGTCGGGTGTCGCGAAGAAGGCGCGCCCCTTGTTGATGCGCGTCATCTCGTTGACGAAGCTCGCGAGATAGGGGCTCCGCTCCAGCATGAACGTGTTGATGACGATCTCGTCGCGCGTACAGCGCGCGACCTCCTTGAGCGTCTCCTGGAAGGTCTGATAGGTCGGTGGATAGGAGAAACGGACCTGCTCGCCGTCGAAGTAGGCCGTCGGCTCGCCGTCGGTGATCAGGATGATCTGTCGCGTGCAGCCACGGTGGCGAGCGAGCAGCTGACGGGCCAGCATGAAGCCGTGCTGCATGTTCGTCCCGTAGTTGTATTCGTCCCACGAGATATGCGGGAGGTCTTCCGGCGAGAGTACCGAGGCGAGATAGGAGAACCCGATGATATAGAGCGTATCGCGCGGGAACTGCGTGCGGATGAGGCTGTCCAGCGCCAGCGCCACCTTCTTGGCCGCGAGGAAACAGCCGTTATAGAGCATCGAGCGGCTCATATCGACCATCAGGACGGTCGCCGCCCGGCTCATGGTCTCGGTGCGGAAGACCTCGAAGTCGGCTGGCTGGAGGCGGACCGGCGTGCCCGGCCCCTCGCGCTGCACGGCGTTCATGACCGTGCGTGGGAGGTGAAGAAGGAAGGGGTCACCGAACTCGTAGGGCTTGGTCTCCTCCACCGGCTCGCCACCACGTCCGCTCCGCTCCACCTGGTGTTGGCCGAAGCGATCGCGCTTGAGGTGCTGGAAGATCTCGCGCAGTGCCTTTTGACCGATGCGTCGGATCGCCCGCGGGGTGAGCTCGTAGCCCCGGCGAGTGCGCTGGATATAGCCAGCCTCCTCGAGCAGCCGGGTGATCTGCCGCAACGCTTCCAGCTGCGCGGCGAGTTCCTCGCCGTACAGCTCGCGCAGCCGCTCGAGGTCGACCCGCCCGAGGTCGCGCCAGTCGCGCACGCCTTCGAGCGACTCCTCGAGTTGCTGCATCTCGCGCAACTGCTCCATCAAGCGGAGCGCTTGCCCGAGCGTCAGTTCCTCGCTGCCGCTGAACGACTGCGCCTGCCGATACGGGTTGTCGGGCATCAACTGCCCCAAGAGTTGGCCGAGTTCGCGGAGTTCCCGTTGAAGCTCTGGGTCACGCAGCGCGGCCTGGAGCGCTTCGTCCAGCTGTCGGCGCATCTCCGGTGGCAACGAATCGAGGAGGCTCTGGACAGCCGCCATCTGGCGCGCCAGGTGGTCGAGCAGTTCCTCGACGCTGTCGAAGTCGCGGCCGAAGTAGTGTCCCCAGCGATGCTTGAATCGCTCCAGGTCCGGTTGCCCGCCGCGCGCATGCTCGCGGAGCAGATCGTTGAGCTCGTGCACCATCTGGCGGAGCTCGCGGATCGCTTCCGGCGTCAGGTTCTGGATCGCCTGCTGCAGCCCTTGGAAGGTCTGCTGGAGCATCTGCTGTTGGAGGGAGGCCAACAGCTCCTGGAATTTGCGCCGGGCCTCGGGATCCATGAATTCGTAGTCGCTCAACGCGCGGATGCGACCAGCCGGGTCGGGGGGCAGTTGGTCGAGGAAGGCCAACTTTTGCTGTGCCATTTTCTCGAGCAGCTGCTGCAGGGCTGGGTCGGGGAGCTCTGTGTCTCCGTCACCGCTCTGGGAGCTTTCGCCGGACGGATCTCCTGGCTGGTCGCTACTTCCCCTCTGCGCTCGCTCCTGTGCCCGAACCAGGCGCTCGCGTCCCTCTTGGACGCGTCGCTCGATTCCGGCGCGTTCGGTCTGGATGACGTCCTCCAGACGCTGGTTCAAGTCCCGCAAGACCGACCCCGGATCGTAGCGTCGCAGCATCTCTTGCCGACGCTCGCGGATCCGCTCCAGGAGTTCGCGGAACCCAGGTAGCCGCGCATCGGGCCGATCGATTCCCCAGCGAAACAACCGCTGCAGGGCGCGATTCACGTCTCCCTCGGCCAGGAGGTCGTCCGCCATCGCCTCCAGGAGTTCTTCGGCGGTAAAGGCATCGATCTGCTGCGTCCCGTCCCAGCGGGTGTAGCGAAAACGGTGCGGTGTGGGCATCATGCGGCACCTCCTGGCCGAGTGATCCTCAGCTGCGGTAGCGGGCAGGTCCCCGACCAGTCGCCCGCTCCTTGTTCAACCGGCGGTTCAGATGGAGCCCCTCGAGGACGAACTCGACCGCGGAGGCGATCAGGGCGGGATCGCCTGTCGCCCCGAGCCGCTGCGTTGCGCGGCGCAGGCTCTCGATGTGGGACACTTGATGCACGTAGCGCATCGCCGGCTGCATGTCGGAGGCCTCGACCGTCAACCCGTTCTCGAAGGCCAAGACGAGGTCATCGAAGTCTCGCACGGAGAAGTAGCGGTTGAAGGTGGCGACGACGGCTCCGTTGATCAACTTCTCCACGATGCGTTCTTCTTGCACTTCGCCGAGCGTCTCGAACTCGAGCTTGCCGAGCGTCGAGGCGACCAGGGCTGGCAGGTCGCTGATCCGCGGAACCGCGTGTTTCTCGCCCAAGCGAATCGCCCGCTTGACGGCGTTGCTGATCAAGGTCTCGTAGTTGGCGACCGACATCCGTGCGCTCACGCCAGAGCGCTGGCTGATGTCCGGACTCCGTCGCGCCAGCTGCGTGATCTCGGCGACGATCTCGCGCATGTACTGAGGCACCGTGACCGTGATGCCGGGCACCTCGACCGGCGCCCGCTCCTGCTCCATGATCTCGATCTCGTGTTCGATCGTCCGCGGGTAGTGCGTCCGGATCTGGGCGCCGAAGCGGTCCTTCAGCGGCGTGATGATGCGCCCACGGTTGGTGTAGTCCTCCGGGTTGGCGCTGGCGACGACGAAGACATCGAGTGGGAGCCGCACCCGGTACCCGCGGATCTGCACGTCGCGCTCCTCCATGATGTTGAGGAGCCCCACTTGGATCCGCTCGGCCAGGTCCGGCAGCTCGTTGATGACGAAGATGCCGCGGTTGGTCCGCGGGATGAGCCCGTAGTGGATCGTCAACTCGTCGGAGAGGTACCGGCCCTCGGCCACCTTGATCGGGTCGATCTCGCCGATGAGGTCGGCGATCGTCGTATCTGGCGTCGCGAGCTTTTCGGCGTAGCGCTCCTCGCGCCGGATCCAGGCGATCGGTGTCTCGTCGCCCATCTCCGCGATCAGGTCACGCGCATACTTGGAGATCGGGGCGAACGGATTGTCGTTCACCTCGCTGCCAGCGACGATCGGGATCTCCTCGTCGAGGAGGTTCACTAAGAGCCGCGCCATCCGCGTCTTGGCCTGGCCCCGCTCCCCGAGGAAAATGATGTCCTGCCCTGCCAGGATAGCGTTCTCCACCTGAGGGATCACGGTCTCTTCGTACCCGATGATGCCGGGAAAGATCGGTTCCCCGGCTTGGATCTTGGCGATCAGGTTCTTGCGCAGTTCCTCCCGCACGGGAAGGACGCGGTAGCCGCTTTCGCGGAGTTCGCCTAGCGTTCGCGGTCTTTCCATGCCGACTCCTCGACCTCCGTGCGCTCCTCGAGCGCCTCGTTGTCGATCGCTGTCCCCTCAATCCTACTCCCGGGTGGCGGTTCGTCAACTCTTTCTGTCGAGTCGGCGCGCCAGCGAGCCAGCGCTGTCTGGAACGCTCGTCGCCCGGAGATGCCCTCGGCGACCCAGCGGGCGATCCGTCGTTGTCGCCAGGCGAGTTCGCGACTCGCGCGCTCGACCGGGATGCCGAACCGTTCCTCGGCCGTCGCCAGGAAGGCGGCCGGATAGACCGCGAGCGGCGAACGGATCGTCTCGCGCTGCGCCAACAACCGGGTGCCGAGCTCCTGTCCGCGCGAGCGGAGCGCCTCGACGCGGACGACTCGGCGCAGCGTGCCTTCCGTCGTCGCGCTCGCGTCCAACGTGACGACGAGGTCGATTCCGCCGAGCAACGCAACTGGGACGTCCAGGGGAAACCGCCCGAGCAGGGCGAAGACTTCCTCTGCCCCACTCGCGTGTACCGTCGCGCCGAGTCTCCACCCGGCGGCTACCAGCTCGAAGACGCGGCGCACCCCCTTGCCCCACAGATAGATCGGGAGATGGTCGCTGATCTCATTGACCAGTAGGTACGAGCGGTCGCGATCGAGCGTCTCCACGAAGGCGAAGCGTTCGTACCAGCCGCGGAGGTAGTAGCGCTGCGTCCCCTCCGGAAGGAGGTCCACCAGGGCCGTCAAGAGGGTCGTCTTCCCGACCCCATGGGCGCGAGCGGCGACGATCACCGAGGCCCTCTGCTCGAGTGCCAGCCAGAAAAAGGCGGCGGTCGCAGCGTCCAGGCTGCCCAGGCGGACGAGATCGACTAGGGAAAGTCCTTCCTGCGGCGGCTCGCCGAACCGTCCCCACCATTCTGCGGGCGGGAGGTCTTCACGTTCCTCGTCGAGCGGTGCCCACCAACGTACCACGCCTCAAGCATACAAGGAACGGGGCAACCGCAGCTGCCCCGTTCCTCCGGTCCGTTTGGGGTACGGCTCAGCCGCGCTCGTCGAGTGGGATGTAGCGGCGATTGGTCGGCCCCACGTATTCGGCCCGCGGGCGGATCAAGCGGTTGTCGGCCTGCTGCTCGAGGATATGCGCCGTCCAACCGCTGATGCGGCTCGCCGCGAAGACCGGGGTCATCAATTCCTTCTCGATCCCCAGATAGTGATAGACCGAGGCCGCGTAGAAGTCGACGTTGGGGAACAGCCCTTTCTCGCGTTGCATCACTCCGGCGATGGCGACCGAGAGTTCGTACCAACGCGTATCCCCGCGTGCCTCGCCGAGGCGCCGGGAGAGATCCCACAACCACTTGGCGCGCGGATCCTCCCCCTTGTACACGCGGTGACCGAAGCCCATAATGCGTTCCTTGCGGGTGAGCTTGGCCTTGATGTAGTCCTCGACCCGATCCGGGGTCCCGATCTCCTCGAGCATCTGCATGACGGCTGCGTTGGCACCGCCGTGCAGGGGCCCTTTGAGCGCTGCGATCGCCGCCGTCACGGCCGCGTGCATGTCCGCCAGCGTCGCTGCCACCACCCGCGCCGCGAAGGTCGAGGCGTTGAACTCGTGGTCGGCGTGGAGCACCAGGATCTTGTTCATCGCCTCGACTTCCAGGTCGCTCGGCTCGCGGTCGTGCAAGGTGCGGAGGAAGGCGCGGGCCGTACTCTGCTCGTCAGCCGGTGGCACGACCGGTGGCAGTCCACGGCGCAGGCGTCCGATGGTCGCGACGATCGTCGGCACTTGAGCGACCAAGCGGAGGCCCTTGGCGAGCGCGACGTCGCGCTCGACCGAGTTCGGGTCGGTCTCGAACCAAGCCAGAGCCGAGACAGCGGTCCGCAGCAGGTCCATCGGCACCGCCCGCGGAGCCGCGGCCAAGAGCTGCACGATCCCCTCCGGAAGCGCCCGCTGGGCGGCGAGCTGGTCTTGCAGCTCTGCCAACTGCTGTCGCGTCGGTAGCTCGCCGTGGTAGAGCAGGTAGACGACCTCCTCGTAGGTGGCATGTGCCGCCAATTCGTCGATCTCGATCCCGACGTAGGCCAACGTCCCGTCGATGATCGAGCTCAGGCGTGTCGTCCCAGCGACGACACCTTCCAGTCCCCGTGCGACCATGGACTACCCTCCTCAGCTACCGATGCTTGACGAAGCTGGACGTTCCTTGACGAACATCGAACGTCCACTTCAGCTGTACTGCAAGTCGCGCCGCTTGTAAAGTCCGTGTTCGCCCGAGGAGAACGCCGGGTAGCAGCAGGCGGCACCGGAGTGGCGAGGTAGAGCTGTCGTTCCCCTCGAAGAGGGGTGATGCGCCTGCACGGATACGATGCAAGAGGATCGGCACCGAGCCGTCCCCCACCGTTCCTGCGCCGCTGGCCGAAAGGATTGTGGCCCGACACATTCCTGCATGGTGGAACCGATCTCCCAGTCCTCCCGTTGACCGATCGCCGTACCCCTACAGTGTGCGGTTGTACAGGAGCAGCGCGCATGAGCGTCACACGAGCTGGACGACGACCCCCCAGCGGGTCCACGCAACAGGGCACGACGCACGGTACGAGCGCCCGTTACCGGCGCGTGCAGGACCGAACACCACGTACCAGGAGTGCTCCGCTCCACCGGTAGCGGACGCTCCGAGCGCTGCTTTTCACGCGCGGCCAGGACTGCTAGTCTGCGCGTAACGAAGAGCCGGAGGAGCGTCGGTGCGACGACTACGCGGAAGCAGTGACCACCCACCGGTGGCCCGTCGGTGGATGTGGCTCGGGGTCGTGCTTCTCGCGCTCGACCCGGCGAGCGCCTCCGCACACGTCCGTTGGTTCATCCCGGTGGATCTGCAGTTGGACGAACCGGAGTGGCACCTCTTCTGGCGCTGGACGACCCTCGCCGTCCTGCTCTTCAGTGCCGTGCTGTGGGGACTCTTGCGCTTGCTCCAACGCCTGGTGGGAAGCCAGCACTGGCCCAATCCACCGCTCTTGGCTCACATGGAGCCTTGCGCGACTCGGGTGCTCGCGCTCCACGCCGGTATCAGTCTCATCTGGTTCGCCTACCAACGACAACTCTTCGTACCACCGCTGCGTCTGCCCTCCACCGTGTTGGGGTGGCTCCTGCTCGTGGGCGTGATCGTGGTGGCCTTCACCTTCATCACCGGCCTCTTCGATCGCGCCGGAGCGGCGCTCCTCATCGCCCTCTATGCCGGTGCCTTTCTGGTCTTTCCGCCGGTCGCTGTCCTGGAACAGCTCCATTACCTGGGTATCGCGCTGGTACTCCTCGTGCTGGGTCAGACCGTTCCCCCAGTCGCCGTCGCCCGCCGGCTCCTGGCACTCGTCCGCTACGAGCGGCAGGCCGTAGCGGCGTTACGGATCCTGACAGGGCTCGCGCTCCTCATCACGGCGTTCTCGGAAAAGCTGCTCAACCCTGACCTGGGCGAGGCCTTTCTCCGCGACTACCCACACTTCAACGTCCTGCGCAGCCTGTTCGGTCTCAGCTGGGCCTCTGACCGTCTCTTCGGTGACCTGGCGGGTGTCGTGGAGGCGACGATCGGCGTCCTCTTGATCACTGGAGTCCTCACCCGCGTCGTGATCCTGGCGATGTGGATCCCCTTCAACCTCACGGTCCCGCTCCTCCCACCGATCGAGCTCCTCGGTCACCTCCCGATCTTCGGCATCATGTACCTCCTCCTGCTCTACGGATCCGGCGTCGCGCCGCAGACGGCTTGGCGCTGGCTGGCCCCGGCCCTGACCGGCGAGCTGGCTGCCACGCAGCGGCGTCTGGCTGGTGACGGGCGGGCAGCCGCGCCACCACCCGCGTCTCCCAGCGAGTGATCCTCGGCGTTGTCGCCTGCCGAGACGACACGACGACCAGCGAGCCTGGTGACCCCTCCCGCAGCGATGCCTCGCTCACCGGAGGCTTCCAGCCCTCGCTGATCGTTTTCACGACGTCGTACAGCGGTGCCTTGCCAGCGGGGAGACGCCCGGAAGATCCTCGGCACCTGAATTGACGGCAGCAGCATCGCCTCGCGTGCGGGGAGATGCCGGCGAGCATACGCCGGCAGCCCTACGGAGAAGCGCTGCGGCGCGGTAGGACACTCGCTTCGACAACGAGGCCCAGCGCAGCCGGCAGTCGCTGTCCTCCGTCCGGGTGCGTCGTTCCAGGCAACTTCTCAGCTCCGCGGGCACTGTCTGGTGAGCTGCTAGCCGGGCGTCAGACTTTATAGAAATGTCAGTGAAGGATCACCGGTGATGAGCATGCGTCTCGCGCTGTCGTCGCTGCGTAGGCTCAGAGCGAACCGTCGCGCTTGGCTGCGCGGTCTCGTCGCGGCACTGGGTGCCACCGCTGCGCTGTTCGTCGAGCACCAGCCGGTGGGGGCAAAGAGCTGCGGCGAGCGGTTCCGCTGTGGGATGTATGGGTGCCTCTGTTCCTGCCGCGGGGGAAGCGACTTCAGCTGTCCCAGCTGGTCCTACTCGAGTTCCACGGCCTGGTATGCGTGCTGTTACGATCCGAGTCGTAACCGGCCGTACATCGTCGCATACATCGACTGTTGTCGCAGCACGTCGCCCGGGAGCTGTCCGTCGGGTTGCTTCTGTACCAACGGCCAGACCCAGCCGAACTGGTGTCGACCGAGTGGTTACGTCGTCTGCACGCGAGCGCGTGTCGTCGGTCTCTGCTGAGCACGTTCCGAGTCTCGACGAGGAGGTCTGACATGCGTGAGTCCGGAGCAACGATGCACGAGCGGAGCCGCCACCGTCGGCTGGTACCGGGTCGCTCGTCGGTCGCCCTGGCCGTGACCGCTCTTCTCCTGCTGTCGACGTGGGCGGCCTGGAGTGCGCTCGCGGTTGAGCCAGCCGCGCGACCGGGGCCACTGCTCCTCGCCATGACGAGGGGCGAGACCGACGCAGCGGGGACGGTCACCCACGACATCCTCCTCCTCGACGCACGCGACGGGACGGTGATCAGCCGCGTGAGCGCTGGGGAAACGCTCCGGGCTTTCCTCGCACCGCGCGGCGACCGCGCTGCGCTCGTCGTCCTCCGGCCTGAACCGGGCAGTGCTTCGGACCGACCGGCGCCGGCGTTGCTCGAGGTCCGCTCGTTGCCGAGCTGGGAGCTGCTGCACACGCTGCCGCTGGACTGGTCGGCGCCGCCACTGGCTCCGCTCGCAGCGTCGGAGCCTGCTCCGGCTTCACCGCCCTCGCTCCTCTTCGCCAGCTTTACCGACGACAGCCAGCAGCTCGTGCTGGCGTTCTTCACGAGTGCCGAGACCACAGCGGGACTGTCCGTCCCTGAGCTCGTGGTCACTATGTTCGACCTGCGGAGCGGCCGCTGGGCCGAATGGGCGGCCCCGCTCGGCCCGAGCAGCTTCGCCTGGTTGTTCCCGCAGGGTGACCGCCTGGTCGTCGTCTCGCGTACGGTGTTGCTGCAGTGGACGGGTACGCTCGGCACGGTCTACGCCCTCGACACAGAGACCGGCCGCATCCTCGCCGAGCGCGCGATCACACCGCTCACCACGGCCTACCGGCCGTTCCGCGGCGAGCAGACGATGCGCACGACTGCTGGCGTGGCTGTGGCCTTCCTGCACGGCGGACGGTTGCAGCTCGTGACCAACGACCTGGCCAGCATCGTGTTGGATCCGCGCACGCTGGCGGTCGAGCGCGTCGGTGGTCCCCTCATCGAGGAACTGGCTGCGACGAGCGCGGTACCGGTCGGAGACCGGATCGTCGCGCTCACGCAGCAGGACGAACTACTCGTCATCGATCCAGCGGGCTGGACACTGGAGGCGGTCCACCGCTTGCCGAGAGCGCGGGAGGTCGAGGTAGGGACGGCGGGCCTCTGGGTGCTCGTGGGGTCGGACGCGACGAACGGCGCCGTCTATCTCCTCTCCCGCGCCGTGTACCCGAGCGGTTGCTTGTACCGGTGGGAGGTCACCACCGCTGCGCTCTCGTCGCCGATCGTCTGCGACTTGGAAGCGGGCTATCCCCGCGTCGGTGCCGACGGGTGGCCGGTCTTCACACCGGGGTACGTGCCGGGCGCGCAGAGCCAGCTAGCGGCGCTCTCGAGCGTGCGCTCACGCTACGCCGGTTGGGCTACGGCGCTGGTCGCGGTCACCTTCGGCGCGGCAGCGTTGGGCAAGCTGTTCGGGTACCGGGCCGCCGTGCGTGCGGTCGGTAGCGTCGTCCCGCGGCTCGCTCGCCCGGCTCCCGTACTCGTCGCCGGTCTCCTCGTCCTCGAGGGGACGGTGGTCGCGCTGCTCATGCGCGCGGAAACGCTGCGGCTCGGTCTGAGCCTCGCCGCGGTACTCCTGCTTGCGCTCACGGCGTTCGCCCTCGTGGGAGTGCGCCGGGCACCGGGCGTGCCCTGCGGTTGCTTCGGTCCCTTCCTCCACGAGACGTTCGGTCCCAGTATCCTCGTGCGGAACCTCCTGTTGCTGGGCCTGGTGTGGCTGGCGTGGCCGGCCAGCGGACCACCGACGCTTACCCAGGGCGTTTCGGCAGCGCTGGTAGTCGCGTCGGTGCTCGTGTTCGCGCGTGTCGTCGGGGTTCTGCGTGTCCTGCGCGCGCCGGCACGAAAGGCGACGGCCCCGCATGCGCCCTGAGTATCGCGGCCGGCTGCTCCTTGGCCGCAGCTCCTCGCCGCAGTCGGTGACTGCGTTGCGTGCGTCGCTCTTGTCACCACGCTTGGGCTCGCGACGGTGAGCGCCGCTCTCGCGCTCTGGTCGCGGGGCCGTCCACGCGGAGCGCGGCGCTTGATCCGCTGGGGGCGCGTGCTCCGTCGTGCGCCGTCATGCGTCGCGGCCGGTACGGTCGCCGTCCTCGTCTATACTCTGGTTACGTCCGGTTGAGCAGGGAAAGGTCGAGACCGTGCGAGCGTTCTCCCTAGCTGCATGCTCCCTTGCGCTCGCACTGTTCCTCCTCCCGGTCTTGGACATCGTGTTCTGCGAGGACCACCAGTGGCATAGTCGACTGGCGCACCGTGAGGCCTGGCTCGCACCACCGTCTGTGACCGTCGACCGCGCGCGGCGTCGAGCGTCATCACCCGGGCGTGCCCAGGACCCCGACGACGCACAGTTCACGGCACTGTACGAGCGTCAGGCCGACCTCTTGCGCACCACGTTGGCTCGCTTAGGAGTACCGGCCGAGGTGCGCGATGACCTGCTCCAGGAGGCGTTCACCCGGGCATGGGCGGCACGTCACCAGCTGCGCGACCCAGCAGCGCTGCCGCAGTGGCTCTCGCGGATCGCGAGACGGTGCTGGCTCGACTGGCTGCGCAAGCGGCAGCACGAATATCGCGCGTTGGCGCGCTTCCTCAGTGCACAGGCAACGGGTACGGACGCGGACTGGTCACCCGATCCGCTCCTCCTGCACACAGCGCTGGAGGGACTCCGCCCCTCCGATCGCGAGATCCTGTACCTGCGGTGGGAACTGGAGCTGACGACCGAGGAAATCGCCGACCTCTTGGGCATTTCAGCGGCGGCTGCGCAACGTCGCGCCCATCGCGCGTTGGACCGGCTGCGCCGAGCGCTGACTGAGGCCGAGCGGAAGCGCGCGTGACGAGACGATCGGGATCGCTCTTTAGCGACGGTCCGCAGGCTCGGGCGACGAGGCGGAGGGCTCCACTCTGAGCCAGCCCAAGTGCAGCAGCACCAGCGCTCGGTGTTTGCAGTAGGGGAAGTAGCTACTGGCTGGGCAAGAGCAGAAGAGCGTCCCATCGAGCAACGTGACTTCGTAGGCGACGTCAGGGTGGCGAGCACTGGTCACCACCCAGTGCCGCGGGTCGTCGTTGAGCCGGTAGGCGCGCAGCCGCTCCCGCTGCGCTTTGGCGGCCATCCGCAGCCAGACCTGGCGGTCGATCTCCTCCCATCGTGCTGGGGTCACCTGTACTGGACTCTCGGTCGCTGCCATGCCACTCCACAACATTCCGTCAAGTATCCCTGCTCAGGATACCACAGGCGTGGCTCGATGTGGCGCGAACGCGTACACTGACCGCAGCAGCCTGTCCGTTGCCCGAGGAGCGTCGCCATGGTCCATCTCGCCCCCGATATCGTCACCCGGCACCGCTTCACTGCGGACGACGTCGAGCGCATGGTCCACGCCGGTGTCCTCCGCCCGGACGACCGGGTGGAATTGATCGAAGGGGAACTCGTCGATATGGTCCCCATCGGCTGGGCGCATCAAGCCTGCGTCGATCGTCTCACCGAGTTCTTCGTGCGTCGTCTCGCCGGGCGCGCTCTGGTCCGCGTCCAGGGGCCGCTTCGCTTGAGTGAGCAGTCCGTCCCCCAACCTGACCTGGCACTGCTGCGGCCGGACGAGACCTACTACGCTCACGGCGGACCCACCGCGGGCGACGTCTTCCTCGTGATCGAGGTCAGCGACACCACGCTCGCCTACGACCGCGACGTCAAGGTGCCGCTCTACGCGCGCCACGGCGTCCCCGAGGTGTGGGTGATCGACCTTACGGGCGAGCGAGTGCTCGTCTACCGGGATCCGGGGACCGAGGGGTACCGGGTGAGCCGCGAAGAGCGACCCGGCGGCCTTCTCGAGCCGTTCCGCGTCCCTGGCCTGCGCGTGCCTGTCGCCGAGCTCCTGCAGGCTGGTGCACGGCCATCGCGGGGCTAGTGTACGGCTCTAGGTTCCTCGCAGAGCTCAACTCCGGTGAGCCATGCTTCGAGGCGGAGGAGAGGTCAGCACGATGTACCGCCAACTCCCGAGAACCGTCTCCCGCCACCGCTTCACGATCGAAGACCTGGAACGGATGGTCCACGCCGGTGTCCTCCGCCCGGACGACCGGGTGGAATTGATCGAAGGGGAACTGGTCGATATGGCCCCGATCGGGTGGGCGCATCAGGGCTGTGTCAACCGCCTGACGGAGATCTTGGTTACCCAGCTGCGTGGGCGAGCCATCGTGCAGCCGCAGGGGCCGCTGCGCCTGAGCGAGTACAGCGTGCCACAACCAGACCTAGCGATCCTCCGTCCGCGGTCCGACTACTACGCGCACGGCGGGCCGACCGCGGCCGACGTCTTCCTCGTGATCGAGGTCAGCGACACCACGCTCGCCTACGATCGCGACGTCAAGGTGCCGCTCTACGCGCGCCACGGCGTCCCCGAGGTGTGGGTCATCGACCTGTCCGGTCAACGCGTGCTCGTCTACCGTCACCCCAGCGCCGACGGCTACCGTTCCGTCGCTGAGTTCCGAGCCGGCGACCACTGTGCTCCGGAAGCGTTCCCCGATCTCGCGCTTTCCGTCGATGCCCTCCTGAGCGGGAGTCACGATGGCTGAGGAGTCGATCGCCCCGCCACGCAGCGCCAGCGCTCGGCGCGTCGCCGAGTACCTCGCGCGCCATGGACTGCCAGGCCGGGTACGCGAACTCTCGGCAAGCACACGCACCGCTCAAGAAGCGGCAGCTGCCGTCGGTTGCACGGTGGAACAGATCGTCAAGTCGCTCGTCTTCCGCGGCCGCTCCAGCGGCCAGGCCTACCTCGTGCTGGTCTCGGGAGGCGACCGTGTCGACGAGGCTCGTCTCGCGGAGGAGGTCGGAGAGCCGGTGGAACGCGCCGACCCCGCGTTCGCGCGGCAAGCGACCGGTTTCGCCATCGGCGGCGTGCCGCCCGTAGGTCACGACCGCCCGCTGCCGACGCTCATCGACGACCGCCTCCTCGCGTTCCCTGAACTCTGGGCCGCCGCGGGGACGCCGCAGGCGGTCTTCCCGCTGACACCGGTAGAGCTCTTACGCCTCACCGGTGGTCGTGTCGTGCGTGTGCGACAGGGCGAACAGTAACAGTGCGCCACAGCGCGTGCGCGTGCGGCTATACTCCGGCCTGAGACCGGCTCCGGCCCCGTGCCGGAGCGTCGAGGCGATGCGCACGGGCACGATACCCGGGGGAACGGGAGGATGCGATGACCGGAGAACAGCGGACGGAGTTCGACGTCGTCTTCCTCGGTGGTGGTACCGGTGGGTACGTAGCAGCCATCCGCGCGGCCCAGCTCGGTCTCTCGGTGGCGGTCGTCGAGAAGGACAAGGTCGGTGGCACCTGCTTGCACCGCGGGTGCATTCCCAGTAAGGCGTTGCTGAAGAGCGCCGAACTCTTGGAGCAGGCCCGCCGCGCGCGCGAGTTCGGGGTGATCGTCGGCGACGTTCAGGGCGACTACGCGACGGCCTTCCGCCGCAGCCAGCAGGTCGTCGAACAACTGCACAAGGGGATCCAGTTCCTCTTCCGCAAGCACAACATCACTCTCTTCCAGGGCACTGGGCGGCTGACCGCCAACCGTACCGTCCTCGTCAACGGTCCCGACGGCCAGCGCCGCGAACTCCGCGGTCGTGCCATCGTCATCGATACCGGCTCTCGCCCCCGCGCGATCCCGGGCATCCCCTTCGACGGCGTGCGGGTCCTCAACAGCGACCACACGACGGCCCAGCTCGACTGGTATCCCAAGCGCGTCATCATCCGCGGGGGCGGTGCGACCGGCGTGGAGCACGCCACCGTCTACCGCGCCTTCGGTGCGGAGGTGACGCTCGTCGGCCGGATCGTGCCGAACGAGGACGAAGAGGTACAGCAGCAGCTGATCCGCGCCTTCCAGCGCAAGGGGATCCGCATCGTCCCCGACTATCGGCCGACGGCGGACGACTTCGACATTACCGAAGGCGGCGTCCGCATGCGGGTCCGCAAGAGCGGTGCACCGGAAGAGGTGATCGAGGCGGACGCGTTGTTCGTCGCGCTCGGCCGCGAGGGGAACATCGAAGACATCGGCCTCGAAGAACTCGGCGTGCGCACCAAGGACGGCTTCATCGTCACCGACGAGTTCTTCCGGACGAACGTGGAGGGAGTGTACGCCATCGGCGACGTGCTCGGTGTGCAACAGCTCGCCCACACGGCGATGCACCAGGGTATCATCGCGGTCGAGCACATCGCTGGCGAGAAACCGCTTCCGCTCGACTACGCGCGCGTCCCGGTCGTCACCTACTGCCATCCCGAGATCGCCAGTCTCGGGCTGACCGAGCGTGAGGCCAAGCAACAAGGGCGGGCGATCAAGGTCGGCAAGTTCCCCTTCCGGGCCAACGGGAAGTCGCTCATCGAGGGCGAGACCGACGGCTTCGTCAAGATCGTGGCTGACGCGGAGACCAACGACATCCTGGGTGTGCACATCATAGGCAACCGTGCGACGGAGCTGATCGCCGAAGCCGCGCTGGCCAAGCTGCTCGAGGCCACGCCGTGGGAGATCGGGCTGGCGGTGCATCCGCACCCGACTGTCTCCGAGGTGATCGGCGAAGCCGCGCTCGCCGTGGACAACCTGGCGATCCACATCTGAGCGGCGGCATCCGCTGCCACAGGGGAGGGCAGACCGATGACGGCGGTCGTCGAGTTGTTCGCTCAGCTTCTGATCATCTTCGTCGCGGCGAAGCTGGCGGGTGAGCTGTTTCTCCGTCTCCGCCAACCGGCCGTCATCGGCGAGATCCTCGCGGGTATTCTCATCGGCCCCTTCGCCTTGGGACTGGTCGGACGCCCGGGTCCGGAACTACTGCACCTCTTCCACGACGACGGAGCTGCTGCCCGGGAGGGTGTCACGCTCGTCCTGGAGACGATCGCCGAACTGGGTGTCGTCGTTCTCCTCTTCTTCGTCGGCCTGGAAACGCGCCTCTCCGACCTGCTCCGGGTCGGACTCCGCTCGCTCGTCGTGGCCGTGCTCGGTGTGTTGGCGCCGTTCGCCGGTGGGACGCTGCTCATGTTGGCGCTGGGCTACCCGTCGATCGAATCGGTCTTCGTCGGCACGGTCTTGGTGGCGACCAGCGTGGGCATCACGGCACGGGTGCTGCGCGACGTGGGCGCGCTCGACTCGCGGGAGGCGCGTATCATCTTGGGAGCGGCGGTCTTCGACGACATTTTGGGGCTGCTCATGCTCACCATCGTCTCCGGTGTCGCGGTCTCCGGTGAACTGGAGGTCGGTCGGATCGCGTGGGTCTCCGTACTCGCGCTCGGTTTCACGGCGTTGGTCGGGGGACTCGGCGCGCACGTCGCGCGCCGCTTCTTCCCTGTCGTCGTCGAGCGCTTGCGCATCGAGCACGCGCCGCTCGCAGTGGCGCTGGCGCTGATGCTCGCGTTCTCCGCGCTGGCCGCAGCGATCGGGCTGGCTCCCATCGTCGGAGCCTTCCTGGCCGGCATGGCGCTGGCGGACGTCGCCGAGCGGTATCGTCTGCACGAGCACGCGTTACCGATCTACAGCTTTCTCGTCCCCTTCTTTTTCGTCGTCACTGGGGCGCGGGTCGACCCCCGTCTCTTCCTCCAGACCGAGACGCTCTGGCTCGCGCTCGCCGTGACGCTCGTTGCCGTGGCGACGAAGGCGCTGGGAGCAGCGATCGGCGCGGTCGGTTTTCCGCTGCGCTCGGTCGCCGTGATCGGGTTCGGCATGGTGCCGCGTGGTGAGGTGGGCCTGATCGTCGCCTCGATCGGACTCTCGCTCGGCGTCGTCGAACGGCCGCTCTACTCGGTTGCCGTCGTCATGTCGATGTTGACGACGCTCCTCACGCCTCCCATCCTCGTCTGGCTCTTGCGACCGCTCGTCGCTGCTCGTCGCGCGGCGCTCGCTTCCGAACCGGTCGCCGGACGGGGAGGTGCGCTGGAATGAGGCGTCGCATGCATCCTGCGCTGGCCGGCCTGCTGGCAGCGCTCGCCTTCCTCCTGGCGATGGCAGCGGATCTAGCGCTGCTGCGCCGTCGCACCAACGACCTGCGCTTGCTGGCCGGGCTGCTCCCGGGCGGGGCACGGGCATGGCCGATCGTCGGCACGGCCTGGCACCTGGCCAACGGCGCTGCACTGGGTCTGGTGTTCTGCCGGATCCGCGACCGCTTGCCCGGTCCGGGCTGGTTCGCTGGGCTACTCTTCGCGCTTGGGGAGAACCTCGTGCTCTGGCCGCTGGTCGCCCTCTTGGACCGCGTACACCCCGAGATCCGTGCCGGACGTCTGGAGCCGTTCAACCGGCCTGTCCCCTTCCTGCAGGAGGTGTGGCGGCACGCTGTCTACGGCGTCGTCCTCGGTGCGCTCGCCGGTTGCCGCACCGCGGGCGATCGGGGTGGGACGTGACGATGGACGAGCTGGCTGCGCCGCTCCTGCTCGAGCCCGTCCTCGTGGAGCGCCCGTGGGGCGACCAGCGTCTGGCGCGTGTCCTGGGGAAAGCGCTGCCGGCCGGTGCCCGCATCGGCGAGTCGTGGGAGACCGCCAACGAGGCGCGGGTCGCGGCGGGGCCGCTCGCCGGTCTGACGTTGCGCGAGCTCACGCAGCGCTACGGGGGCACACTGCTCGGCCGACGCGGTCTGGCGGCGAGCCAGCCGTTCGGCGATTTCCCGTTACTCGTCAAGTTCATCGATGCCGACGACGTCCTCTCCGTCCAGGTCCACCCGGACGATACGCAGGCTGCGCCGCTCGGCCAGCGTGGCAAGACCGAAGCGTGGTACGTCCTGGCAGCCGAACCAGGCGCCGAACTCATCGTCGGCCTCCACGAGCCGCTCGACCCGCCCACGCTGCGCCGCCTCCTGACCCAGGGTCTCGTCTCCACCGCATTGGCGCGCCTACCGGTCGCACCCGGCGACACGCTCCTGGTGCCGGCCGGGACCCTCCACGCCATCGGCCGAGGCGTCCTCCTCTACGAGATCCAGGAGCAGTCCGACCTCACCTACCGGCTCTACGACTGGGATCGGGTCGACGAGCGCGGGCAACGCCGGCCGCTCCACGTCGAGGAAGGTCTCGCCGTCCTGCGGCCGGCCCAGCGGGCCCGCCGCATCCGGCCGCTGGCGCTCGACGAGTGGCGCTGGGTGCTGGTAGCCTGCCGCTATTTTTGGGTGGAGCGCTGGGAGGTCAGCGCGACCCACCAGTTGCGCGTTCCGCCCGGTGAAACGGTGCGGATCGTCAGCTGTGCCGGCGGAGCGGCGCGCTTAGCGTTCGACGGTGGACCGCTGGTGTCCCTCGCGGCTGGACAGACCGCTCTCGTGCCGGCTGCGGCCCGCTCGCTCCTCGTCGAGGGCCGCGGCACGCTGCTCGTCGCAGGTGTCCCCGATCTCGAACAGGACGTGGTCCAGCCGCTCCGTGCGGCTGGGTATGACGATGCGACGATCGCGCAGCTCGGCGGAGACACTCACGACCTCGCGCGACTGCTCGGCGGTTGAGTGGACGACCGTCCCGGCGTACATCGGCATCGACCCAGCGACGCCGGCATCGCGACACAGGCGCTGACTGTGGTGCCGCCCTCCCGGACTGTCCCTCATGACGACCCCCGGTGCAGAAGGGCGGTCGCCCGAGCGGTCGCGCGCCTCCCGCTCCTGTGCCCCGCGACGGCACTGCCCGCGCTGCCGCGGGGCTGCACGCCCGATCGTCACACCGGTGCCGGCTGGCTCACGCGCTCTCCGGGAGCTCCTCCTCCGCGACGACCGGGTTTTCCAGCGTCCCGATCCGCTCGACCGTCACCCGCACCACGTCGCCCGGGCGAAGCAGACGCTTCGGCTCGCGCGCGAAGCCCACGCCAGCCGGAGTCCCAGTGGCGATCACGTCGCCCGGTTCGAGGGTCATGATCTGCGAGATATAGGCGATGACGGCAGCTACGCCGAAGATCATCTCGCGCGTGTTCGAGCGTTGAAGCACCTCCCCCGAGACCTCGCAGCTGATCTCCAACACCTGCGGGTCGGGGATCTCGTCCGCCGTCACGATCCATGGCCCGAGCGGCGTCGAGCGGTCGAACGTCTTCCCCTGCATCCACTGCCGACCGCGGAACTGGAAGTCGCGCACCGAGACGTCGTTCAAGATGGTGTACCCGGCCACGTGCTCGAGCGCGCGTTCCTCCGCGACGTACCGCCCGGCCTTCCCGATCACGACCGCGAGTTCCGCCTCGTAGTCCACCTGCTGGCTGACCCGCGGTAGCACGATCGGCTCGCCCGGGCCGATGAGGGCGTTGGCGAACTTGTTGAAGAGCTCGGGGTACTGCGGGATCGGTGAGTTGGTCTCCTTGGCGTGATCGGCGTAGTTCAACCCCAGGCAGATGATCTTGCCCGGACGGAGTAACGGAGCGCGCAGCCGCACGTGGGGTGACTCGAGTGCGGTGGCGATGCCCAGCGCCACGGCCCGTTCGCGGTCCTGGGCGAGTTCGGCGCGCGCGAACGCTGCGGCTTCCACCGCTCGGGCCAGGCCGTCCCGGGCCAGCAGCTGGACGAGGTCAGGAGGACACTCGGCCTGCGCGCGTCCCGCAGCGTCGCGCACGCCGCGCCGGCGCAGGAGTTCCGCGTAGGCCTGGGGGAGATCGAAAATCCACCCGTCCTCCAGTACACCCACACTGGTGCGTCCGCGCTCGCTGTAGGTCACCAGTCGCATGACCCTGCTCCCTTCCGCGGTCTCACGTCCCCTCACCGAAGCTCGCCGGCGGCGGTGCTTCCGTCCAGACATTAAAAACCGCGGAAAGCTCGCCGCGCCAGATGCGCGGCCCTTCGGAGCGGTTGGGCAGGCGGGCGACGTCGGCCGTGATCTCGATGCGGTTCCCGGACGGGTCGCGGACGTACAGGAACGAGTTCCCGCCCGGGCCGTGGCGACCGACGCCGGCTTCGATCCGCCAACCGTAGCGACCGAGCCGGTCGGCGAAGCGCACCACCTCGCTCACCCCGTTGACCAGGAAGGCGACGTGGTGCAGCTTGTTGCCCACCGTCCCACGCACGATCGCGATATCGTGGTGGTTCTCGCCGACGCGGATGAAGGAGAACAACCAAGGATGGTCAGCGTCTGCCGGCAGCAGGAGGTCGGAGAAGGCGAAGCCGAGCTGTTCGCAATAGAAGCGGGTCGGCAGCTCGACGTCGTCGGCCAGGAAGGTGATGTGGTTGATGTCGAGCGGGGCGTGCGCCGCAGCCGGGTTCCACTTGGTCGTGTGGGGGTAGTCGGTACGGCCGTCGCGCACCATCACTTCCAAGACCTGCTCGGTCGGCGTGACGAGCCGAAAGGCAGCGGCCACACCGGGCTCGGGGCGCCGCTCGATCTCCGAGCAGGCGATCCCCTGCTCGCGGTACTGCTGGTGCAGCGCTTCCAGTTCGCCCAGGCTCGCCACCGAGAAGGCCATGTGGTCGAGCCCCACACCGCCGGGCCGCAACCCGAGGTCGAAGTGGGCGTCGCCGCCGCAGCCCAGGTAGAGCACCTCGCCGTCGCTGGCCAGTTCGATCAAGCCCAGCAGGTCACAGTACCAGCGCCGCGCGGCCTCCATGTCCCGCACGCGGAGCACCGCGTGATCGAACGCCATCAGCCCCATCGGTCACCTCGCTTTCTGGAACGCACCGACCGCTCTCGCTCTCCGCTGTGCGGCCGCCCCGAGCGCGCTGTCTGGATGTGCCGCCTCGCTGCCTGTCGCGCGCCTCTCCTCGGTCCGGGCGACCGCTCCCGAGGGACCTTCCCGCTGCGCCGGCGCGACGGCGGCGGCCCCCTGCGCCTAGCTGCGCGGCGCCAGCCTGCCCGGTCGCACCACCGTCCTGGTCGTCGCGCCGGCCGGCGATGCAGGCGCCCCGCGACGTCGCTCGTCCCGACCGAGCGCGCGACCGCGCCGGCCGCAGGTGCGGTCCGCATCGCCTCGACTCCTCGGCGTCCTCACCAGACTAGTGGGCGATCCGCACCTTGTCAAGTGCTAAAACGTTTCCGATCCCCGGTCGGACACCTGCACGAGCCGCCTCTCCAGCCCCGGCTGGAGCAGCGTGGCAGCTGCGACCGGCGCGCTCGCTGCGGCCAGCGTGGTCGCAGCGGCGAGCGTCGCTGGGCCGCGTCTCCCCCCTTTTGTTTTTGACAGGAGTAGCGAAAAGTCCTATAGTGACATCTAGACAAAAGTCCCCTTTCGCTTCCGCGAGCACGGCGCTGGCCGGGCGCGCGACCGTCGTGCTGCGATGTTTCCCGGCGATGCCGGAGGGGGAGGTGGACGCGCAAGGCGGCGCTGGGCGAGCGGCACCGGTGCGCAGCGGTCAGGATGGATCGGAGGCAGTGGGCTGCCCGACGACGGCCGGTGAAGCGCGCGGGAACTGGGCGACTCGAACGGAAGCGACAGCGACGGGCAGCACCAGCCTGGGCGCCCGCGACACGACGGCGGAACGACGACACCTTCCACCTTCCCAGGGAGGGAAGACGATGAACCGTGGACGGCCCTTGCGGCGACGCGACTTCGTCAAGATCGCCGGTGCAGCGCTCGGCGTCGCTGCCCTGGGCGGCAGCACTGGCGCAGTGCTGGCTAGTCAATACGATGGCCAAACTGGTGGTGGGCGAGGAGGTGGTGAAAGGCCGCAACTGACGCCACCCTCGATCGAGTGCGCAGGCGGTGGCGAAGTCGAGGGCGGATACTACATCACAATCAAGGTCTGCGGAACCGGACAGTACGGTGCGCCGTACGGATTCTCGGTGCACTGGGCGGAACTTCCCGAGGGCGTGTCATGCGACGAGTTTCAATGGGCCGATGGGACGTACTGTGAGGCCTCCTTCTCGGGCCAGCCGGACAACAGCCCGTACAGCCTCGGGCCGAACGGGTGTGTCGAGATCCGCATCGGTGACCCCAGTTCCTGGCCGCAACCGGGCGCGAGCTTGGGCGAGAATGTGCCCCTCTGGTGCTCTGGTCCCCTCGAGTGCAGCAAGACCTACGTCTTCCGCGCCTTCGCGCATGCAGGAACGGATCAGAGCAGCCGGCCGCCGGTCCAGTATGACAGGAGCGACTTCTCTGCTAATGTCTGCTGCTCGATCCAGTGCCCTGCTGGCGGGCCCGAGGCGTGCGTCTACACCCAAGGCTACTGGAAGACCCACCCCAACGCGTGGTGTGTGGGCGCCCTGGTGATCGGTGGCAAGCAGTACAAGAAGGACGAGCTCCTCAAAGTCCTCTGGACGCCGCCGCGGCGCGGGAACGCGGTGCTGATCCTGGCCCACCAGCTGACCGCGGCGCTCCTCAACATCGAGTGCAACGGCGTCACACCGCCAGATGACGTTGCAGACGCGATCGCTTCGGCCCACAGCCTGCTGAGCGGCCGCGACATCACTACCGCCTACGTGGCCGCTCGCAGCCCAGACGGTCAGCGCATGGTCGCGGCCGCCGAGGTGCTGGACGCCTTCAACAATGGCATGTACGAGGGGATCCCGCACTGCGAGGACTGAGCGGGCCGCACACGTCGCGGGGAGGCGGGAGACTCCCGCCTCCCCGCTGTACCGTCCGCGCAACGCTCCAGGGAGGGCTGCATGCGTCGACGCTGAGGTGAACCGATTCCGGCCGGTCCGGCTGTCCCGCCCGACGACCTGCCGTCCTGGCTCGGCGTGCCCGAGGAGTGGCGCTGCGCCGACCTCGCGCTGCTGCCGCTCCTCGAGGAGACTGCCGCCTACCGGACGGCGCTGGCGCGCGGGATGCGCCTTCCCTTCGCCGACGCCTGGCGCCTGGAGCAGCGCCACTACTTCCTCTTCGAGCTCCCGCTGGCCGGCGGCGAGCACCTGGCCTACGTCCTCTTCCTCCTGGACGGCGAGTCCCGCCAGCTGACGCACGCTTTGGTCATCACCCCCGACGAAGAGGGGAACAACGCTCTCGTCCAGGACCTGTGCCGGCCGGACTGGGCCGAGGTCGTGTCGCTGACCGAGGGGACACCGCCCCTCTAGCCCGCAGGCGCCGCTACCCCGCGCCACGCTCGCCCGTCTCTCCGGCTGCCGCGGTCGCCGCACCGCACCTGGCCACCTCCAGGCCGTGGTGCGGGGTGCCGTCCGCCCAGGCCCGCGCTGGATCGCCGCGTCAGTGGGTGTCGGGACCGCTGTCCGCACCGTTGCGCTCCCCGCCGCCGCGCGGTCGCGGGCATGCCGTTCCACCGTGCGCAGCCCACGGTGACCCTCGCGATCAGGTCGCTCGAGGAGCGTCGCGACCGCGACGCTCCTGGCCTGGACACTCGCTCGCAGGCCGGTCGTGCTGGGTCGGCATTCCCTCGAGCAGCATCAGCCGCCGCGGGGCACAGGCGCCCGGGTGCGTGGCCCGAGCCGCCGCCCCATGCGCTTCACAGGCGTCACCCTCCTGTGGTACGAATGCCAGCAGCACCCCACGGTGTGGCGAGGGAGAGGCGAACGAGGCGCGCGGAAAGGAGCGGAGGATGAGCCGCGACGTCCTGGCACCACCGCCGGCCACCCACCAGACCGATACCCTGAGCCCCTTCGAGACGGTGCGGGCCCTGGTCGAGATCGGCGAGCGCAAAGCGGTCCTGCCCGTCTCCACGATGGTCTCGCGCGGCATCTTCAGTGCCGGCCTCCTGGGCATCGCGACTATGCTCGCGGTGACCGCCTGGGCGCAGGGGCTCCCGCACTTGGTCGGTGCCCTCGTCTTCCCGGTCGGCTTCTGTCTCCTGGTGCTCTTCGGTTTCGAGCTCGCGACCGGCAACTTCGGCATCTTGCCCGCCAGCTGGCTGGCCGGACGGGTGACCGGCCGCCAGATGCTGCGCAGCTGGGCCTGGGTCTACCTCGGGAACCTGCTCGGTGGCGTCGCCTTCGCGGTCGCTGCGGCCGTGACCGTGACCGCTTGGTGGAGCACCGACGGCGGTGCGGTCGGCGAGCAGTTGCGCCAGGTCGCGGTGGCCAAGACGCAGGGGTACGCCGAGTACGGGCTGCGGGGCTGGCTGACCGTCTTCACCAAAGGGATTTTGGCTAACTGGCTCGTCGCCCTGGGCGCGACCATCGCCTTCGTCTCGCGGTCGACCAGCGGCAAGGTGGTGGTGATGTGGCTGCCCATCATGAGTTTCGTCGCGCTCAGCTACGAGCACTCCATCGTCAACCTGTTCGTGATCCCGGCCGGGATACTGGTCGGTGCGCCGGTGACGCTCGCCGACTGGTGGCTCTGGAACCAGGTCCCCTCCACGCTCGGCAACGTGGTCGGCGGCGCCGTTTTGACTGGTCTCGCGCTCGTTTGGACGCAAGGACTGCACGTCGAGCGATGAGTCGAGCGCCGCGTGTCGTTCGCGTCAGGCTCGCAGCGCGGCAGCTGCGGCCAACCGCCGGCCGCCCCAGCGAGGAGGCCGCGCTGCGTCGTGCAAGGAGCGACCGGGTGCGCGGGCGAGGTGACCCCGTGGATCGCTCGGCCGACCAGCGTCGGGCCTGGTACGCATCACCGACGGCGCGTCACCGCCCTGACGACGCTGACCGCCCCGATCGTAGCGACGACCGTGCTCCCGATCAGTCCGGCGCTACCGCCGCTGTTGCAGAGCGTGGGCAGGAACCCTCCGACGAACGAGCTGACGTGCTCCACGAGGGGGGCACCGCCGAGGCCTCTGCCCGTCCGGGCCAGGTGACGGGCTGACCCCACCGCGGCGATCGCTCTGCCGATCCTGCCGATCGACCCGCGCGGATCGAGCTGCGTCCTCCACCCTGTGCCTGGGCTGGGTCTGGGGGGCTCGGCACGTCACTGCGCTGAGCAGCGCGTGCGACGGAGCGACCTTCCGGGTGGGGCTGCCCGACCCGGACCGCCGAGCGCGGCCCGCCGCAGACCCCGGCCAACGCCTAACACCGGCCCTAGCCTGGCCGCCCCCTGACGCCGGAACGTTGCGGCAGGGCGCGCCCGAAATGAAAGGAGGGATCCAGGGGCAGGGCGCGACGTCCTGCCCCTGGGTCGCTCGGCCGAGCACCGGCCGATCACAGCCACGTGTCCGCGACGTCGCCGAGCAGGGCTGCCGTGCCGCCGAGCCGGTCGCGCATCGCGGTGATCCAGTCGAAGATCGCGCGCATCTCCTCCCAGGTCGGTGGTGGCAGCGGCGAGGGCTCGTACGCCCAGTCGCGGCAGAGCAAGAGGGGATCCGGAGAGGCTTCGAGGACACCCCAGAACCACGGGACTCGAGAGTCGACCTGCGCTGGACGTGCCGGGTGCCGGCGGAACCAGTCCACGCGCTCGCTCAGTCCGAGCGTCTGGCCGAGATGCCGAGCGAACGAGTAGGTAAAGAGGTCGTCGCACCACGGGGCGAAGCGGGCCAGCGGGAGTTCCCCGAATGCCCGGGCCAACACCTCCCAGGCCTCGCGGTCGTCGGCGGCCGGCGGGAACTGCTGGAGCAGCCGCTGTACCACGGGGTCGTCGCTGCCGCGCTCCTCGAGCAGCCGGGCCGGGTACCAGGCGAGCCAGAGCGTCCACCACACTGGGAAGGTCGAATTCTCCCGCAGGTCAGGAAGGGAGTCTTCCAGATACTTCGCCGTTTGCGCGAGACGCTCGATGAGGTCCGGCTGCATGAAGTGCCACGGCGCCGACTCGTCGACCAGCTGGCGTTCCGTCGTCGGAAACCGGGGGAGCCGGTCTACCCAGTCAGCGGAGCTCCACTGCTCGGCCAGCTGGACGACGCGGGCCAACGCCTGGCCCCACGGGCCGTAAGCGGCCCGCTGCTCGGGGTCCTCGAGGGTGTCGAGCGCTGCCAGCGGATCCGATTCGGCAACGCGTTCGAGCGCCCGGTATGCATCGTCGAGTTCGCCGGCAGCAGCGTCCATGAGACGGCCCATCAGTTGCGCCCACTTGAAACAGGCGTACGTCTCCTCAGCGGTGATGTCGAGTTGGACCGGGTAGCTGTAGCTTTCGATGCAGCCCCGCGTCCAGTTGGCCCCCTGCGGGTCGTCGCAGGTCATCGACCACGCGAGCGGCCGTCCGGTGTCGCTCAGTGCCAGGTCGTACCAACGGGTGACGCCCAGCTCCTCGGCCAACCATTCGGCGATCGAGTCGAACATCGCCTCCCAGCACCAGTACGCGAAGCGCGGCATCGCGAGATCCCCGGCGGCGTCGCGGATAGCCTGCCAGAGGTCGCGGTCGTCGGGGTCAGGCAAGACCTCGCCGAACTGGCGTCCGACGCCGTAGCCCGCGGGGAGTTCAGCGGCGAAGTGGTCGACATACCATAGCCACCAGTAACCCCAGTACTCGGCCGAGCCGTCGTCGAGGACGCGACCCGGCCGGACCCCTGACTCGTACCGCGCGGCGAGGCGGTTGTAGACCCGGTAGGTCGCCTCCATGAAGTGCAGATCGTAGACGATCGCGTTGACGTCGATCTCCTTGACCACCGTCCTTCCCCTTCCTCTGCGACCGAACCGACGGCCTCACTCTCGCCGCCGGACGGGAACACTGGTCTTCCCGTCGTAGCGACCGATTCCGTCGGGCCTGCTCGCACGGGTGCTGACCTCCGTGAGCGCCAGGCCGCTCTCGACAGTGAGACTGCCGATGGCCCGGGAAGGAGTGACACTTTGGCGGACCGACCAAGAGTCGCATTTGACTGGGACCTGCCGTTCTCGGTTGCTCGTCTGGCTAGCCGGTCGGCACGACAGCGCGTGTGCCGCCGCAGAACGGTGCCTCGGCTGTCCCTCGTGCGGCGAGGAGACAACTGAGGGTACCGCATCCGTGCGACCCTACCGGGCGCTTCGATCGATTCGCTTCCGCGGCGCTGTATAGACAGGGACGGTGGAGTTCGCCTTGTCCGCGTATGGAGAGTACCGTCGGGTGCGCCGTGCGCGGTACCCGTTGTTTCACCGATCGCGGTACGATTGCCTGCCGGCGGAGTCGACTCGTCTCGACTCGCGAAGCGGGAAGGGAAAGCGGATGAACCGGCGCAGGTTCCTGACCAGTCTCGGACTGCTCCCCCCGGCCGGACTCCTCGCCTGTCGGCGCCGCGCCAGTGGGGAGGGCACGGACTCGGGTGCCACCGCGGGGGGAACGACACCGTCCCCGGGCAGCGCAGCGGGCACACCCACTCAGTACGAACTCATCGAGGCCTGGGCGATGCACCGCGTCCCCAAGTACCCCGGTTCCCAGCCCGGCGAACTTTCCCCGCTCCCGACCCAGGTGGAGGCGGGCGGCACCATCAGCTTCGCGACGCCGGATTCCGCTGACGCGGTCCTCGACTTCTACCGTACGGCGCTGCCTGCCCTGGGGTGGAAACTCCAACCGTCGCCCGCGAGCTCGGTCAGCGCCGTCCGCGAAGGCGCTTCCCTGACCGTCGTAGTCAAGGGGAGCGAACACGGGACGACGGTGTTGCTGATGCTCGCCGACGCGCCGTGATACCCCTTCGTGCACCCTCGCCAGCGGCGCTCGCGCGGGGCTCCGACAGGATGCCTCTCCGACCAACCGGTCTTCCCTTCGACGCGGGCGAGGCGGGGCCGGCGCCCCTGGGCCTCGGCAGGCCGGGACGAGCTCCGGCCGCGCCGGAGGCCGCGGGTGACGATCCGACGGCACACGAGCGCGGTCGGCAGGGACGAGGGTGCGGTCCTCGGACGGTGGTGCCCCCGCCCAGCCCGTACATGCCGGCGCGGGTCAGGTACGCCTGACCCCTACTGGACGGAGTCGTTCGTCGCGGCGCAGGGAGACGGTGGGTACGGCGCGGTGCCGTCGAGGTTGTAGCGGGCGTCGTCCGTCGTGCTCCGGCACGAACAGCGAAGCACGCCGCGTGGCAGGCGCGGGCCGTACCCGCCGGCGACCGACTGCGCCTGACCGGGCGCGGGACGACGCCTCCCTCGTGCAGTGTGCTATCCGCTGTCCTCCGGATCAGGCGCGCCACGCACCTGACCGGGGCTGTCGGACCGGACTGCCCAGTACCGCACACCGTGGTGTGCGGCACGTCGCGGTGGTAGAGCGGCCCGGCGTAGCGGGGAGGGTGGCATTGCGGCGCCGGAAGCGGGAGGCGCCGGGGACGCTATGCCGGCGGCGAGCAGCGACCTCACCGGCGGGGAGCGGCCTCCAGGAGCTCTCGCAACGCCGCCACCAGACCTTCGGCGCGCTGGCGGGCTGTCTCGGGCGATACCGCGTCCTCCCGCATCCCGCAGTGGGCGAGGTCATTGCGCAGCTGTGTTACCTGGCCCCACAGCGCGGCGGCCCGTCCGTCCGGCAGCTGGCCCGGGACGGGCGCTCCCTCGCGGAGCGAACGCGCCAGGTGGTTCAACTCCTGTTCGACCGGCTCGCGCGCGTGCTTCTTCCGCCATTCTCCTGCGCGCTCGGGAAACCGGAGCCACAGGTACCAGCTCACCAGCCACTCGCGCATCAGCGTGACGGCCTGGAGGACGAGCCCTTTGGCGAGCGCGTACTCGACGAGTGCGAGCTGAGCCTGCAGTGAGCTGGCATCGAGCGTCTCCGCGTCGGGGTATGCGAGGCTGGCCACCTCGGCCGCGATACGGTCGGCGAGGAGCGCGAAGGGTGGTGCCCAGCGCGCGAGTTCCGGCTCTGCCCGGCTGAGTTCCTCGCGCAAGCGGTGCGCCGCGCCGAGCGCTTCGACCGGCCGGTTGAGCCGGACCGACTCGCTGAAGGTCTCCAGTTCGCGTCCCACTCGCTTGAGACGCCGGGGGAGCTCCGGTGCCCGGCGCCGGTAGGCGAGGTCGTGTATCGCGGCAAGCCGGCTGGCGAGCGAGCGGCCGTCGCCGGAGCGCTGGAGCGCCTCGATGCCGCTCAGCCAGTCGGCCAGGTCGATGAGCGGCGTGAGGTCGAAGACGGGCGTCTCTCCGGTCGCAGGATCGCGCGCCTCGTAGGCGCCGTAGAGGATCCGCTCGACCGTCGGGTCTCGCAGCTGGCGCAGGAGGAGCGCGGCAGTGACGACGAAGAGCGGGAGGGTACGCAAACCGTGCGTGACGTCGAGCACCAAGCGGGCACCGACCGGTACGACCGCGGCCAGGCGGTCGAAGATGTGCCAGAGTTCGCTCTCGTCCTTGCCGGACGGAATCTCGACCGGCTGCGCCAGCTCACCGAGTGCCTCGTGCAGGCGTCGCCAGTGCTCGCTCTGCTCCGCTTCCGGTGTGAGGAGGACGAAGATGCTCTCTGGCTGCAGCCACTCGACGAGCGCGAGCGGGAAAAGGTCCGTGGTCGCACGGTACTCCAGTTGGCTGTCTCGCCAGATGTAGCTGACTGGCTGGTACTGGCCAGTGCCGAGAAACGTGATGACGTGCATGAGCCTCTCCTCCTTCGCCGTCACGAGCGAGCGAGCGGTTCTCTCGCCCCCGCCGTTCGAAGCGTCGTCCGCTCGGCTGCGCCTGCGCCTACCGGAGAGCGTACAGAAGATAGACGGCGCGCGAAAGGGGCGCCGCGACGTGGAGCCTCCGCCCCCGGGCGGCAGTGCGGGTGCGAGGAATGCCCGCACGCTGCCCGCCGCGGTCTCTCGACGGCGGGTGTAGCGTTCAGCGCTGTCCCGCTGCCGGACGACCCCGGCATGGACCTCGTCCTACAGGGGTCACGCACGCGTGACCCTTCCGGGTCGGGCAGGCCCGACCCGGTCCTGCCCAAGGGGCCGGCCATAGCCGCGTCGCTGCACCGGGGCCGCGCCCGATACCGTGCACCTGGCCCATGCACAGGCTGATGTGGCCGATCCGTCCTGGTGGCCCCCGCGCCTGCGGCGCGGCCCGGGCGCGGCACGCCGCGCCCCTACAGAACCGCATTACATCCGGTCAGTCACGGTAAGGCGCCTGTGTGCCGTGCCGTGTCGGCGCAGTGAGGGGCAGATCCCGTCCTGTAGGGGTCACGCGTGCGTGACCCGTCCGCGTCAGGCGTGTCTGCCCCGCCGGTCCGGGGGCCGGCAGTGCGCCACCTGCACCGGCGTACCGCGGTCGCCCACCGGCCAACCTGGTTCCCGCCACCGTCACGGTCGGCGACACCCACACGTGACCCCCCGCGCCGTCCGGCGCGGCCTGGGCGCGGCACGCCGCGCCCCTACAGGGCAGCCGTGAGTGTGTCCCTCTGCAACCACGCCCTTGCGCAGCACGGTGACCTGCACCTGGCACCACCGCGAGACCTCTGTAGGGGTCGGGCGTGCCCGACCCAGGCTGGTCCGCCACGACCCGGGCTGCGACCACCGCGCCTCACCCTCACCCGGCACACGTGATTCTGCAGCCGTCCCCGGTGTGACCACGCGAAACCTGTGCAGAGGTCAGGCGTGTCTGACCCGTCTGGCCCCGAGGACCGGACATGCGCCTGGTGCACTACAGGGCCACGCACACGGTCGCGTAGGCACGCTCGACGTGCATGGCAAGGCCGTCCACCGGTTTGCGTCGTCCCCCCGCGCCTCCGGCGCGGCCTGGGCGAGGCACGCCTCGCCCCTACGCAGGTGCTGTGTCCCGCGGCGCGTGCCCGGCCAGGCGCCCGGGTGCCGAGCCGCATCCACTGGGTAAGGCGCGATTCCCCGTTTTGTTGGGGTCAGGCGTGCCTGACCCGACTGGCCCGGAGGGCCCGACATGCACCGCGTTTGCCTGCATTTCTCGGCTGCCCACCCGCGAACCCGGTCCCGTACGCCGTCGCGGTCCGTGGCCCATCACGCTGGTCCCCCGCGCCTGCGACGCGGGCCGGGCGAGGCACGCCCCGGCCCAACGCAGGTGCTGCGCCCCGCGTCCAGCACCAGGCGGGGCGCGCGGGCTCCGCGCCGCCATCGCCGTAGGGGGATGTCCTCGTCCTGTAGGGGTCACGCG